>Ga0256407_10001686_pt1 | contig 45204 bp, 37 predicted proteins | sample RumenRJG_04DNA_FD_193489 | JGI IMG/M metagenome (GOLD analysis project Ga0256407, IMG submission 193489) | Bovine rumen microbial communities from Lethbridge, Alberta, Canada - RJG_04 | ecosystem: Host-associated > Mammals > Digestive system > Stomach > Rumen | place: Canada: Alberta...
TAAATGAAGATTATTTGAATTGGAATGGTAAAGCTGGGAATGTAGGGATATCGGGTAGGAACTACCCAAGTGGATATGAATTGGAAGAGTTGATCAACCAACTCATAACCCAGATGCCTGGCTATTCTATTGCCGAGTAAGTTCACGCAATCAACTTGAAGTAGATAATAATAGATGCTTTGGAATAGTGGCAAATGCTGAAATAGTATTGATTTGCACATATGGTGTTGAAGGTGCAAATCCAGAATTAATATTATTTAAAAGAAGACATTAACTGTGGATGGCCCACAATTGGATAAAGTGGCTCATTGTATCATTTCAGGCCATTACAACAAACTTAGAAACATAGGATTGATAGTAGTATTAGTCCTTTTCTTTTGAGAATTATTTAATCATCTTTTTTAATTGACTCACGTTTTTTGTTAGATAAAAAAAGCAAGTCAAACATAAAATGTTTAAATGTGTGGCACTTTTGTGACACACGCTCGTGTATAGTAATAAAGTTTAAGGCTTTTTTAATGAAAGGAAGAGACAATATGAAAAAAACATGGATTAAAAGTATATCATTAACACTGGCCTCTTTTTTAGGTCTTGGTTTTCTCGCCACAACTTTAGTTGTTGCTTCTAAACAATCCAGCCCAATAGAGGCAGATGCTGCTACTACTACGACAGCCACCTTGACATATAGTGATGTATTTGCAAACGCTCGTAGTGATTATAAAAAAACTACCTGGGGCAATTGGGAGTGGTGGAAAGTCACAAAAAAGTCTGACGCTTTATATGCTGGTCATAATACTTATTTTGTAAACTCGAGAGCTTATACTGATGGGGCGACAAAAATCGATTTTTCCATCTCCTTTACTGATGGTTATGTCATCCCACGAATCGAAATGGTCGCCGAGACTCTTGCTACTAATTCAAATAGTTTCAGCTGGACGATTATTGACAGTTATTACAATCAAAATCCACCATATAAAGTCTATTTTGAGGATAATAATGATCATAGCACTCATGTAATTCAATCGTTGACAGTTACCTATACTTTTACAAAATATAAGATAACTCTCAATTCTAATGGTGGTACTGGCGGGTTAAGCTCAGTTCAAACTCCTTATAATCGTGCAATGCCAACCATTTCTTCATCTAATCTTCCAACTAGAGAAGGTTATACATTCCAAGGATATTACGATACAAGTGCCAGCACTGGTGGAAATAAGTACTATAACGCCAACGGAACTTCTGCTAAAACCTTTACTAATAAAAACGATTCTCTTGTTCTTTATGCACGTTGGGCATTAGCTCAGAAAGCTGCTAATATTACTAAGGGTAATGGTGTTAGCAATGTGTACGTTTCTTCTAACGGCAACGTTACTGACGCTTCATCATCAGACTTAAAATCAAGTGGCACTAATTTTAACCAAGGTTCAACAGTTTATGGTTATGTCAAACTATCAAAAGGGTACAAGGCACAAAGTGGTTGGACTTTAAAAGCTGGAACAGCTGATACTGAAGGTGCATTATATTTAATCGGTTCAGGTACCATTTCTTCATCCGGATATGATTTTGGTACGGTTAATGCCACCCCAATAAGTTATAGCATTGATTACGAACTCAATGGTGGTGTTGTGTCAACTGCTAATCCAACTTCATATACAATAGAAAGTGATACATTTACTTTGAATAATCCAACAAAAGAAGGATATAACTTTTTAGGTTGGTCTACAGATGGTGAAACAGGGTACAAGGAAACTGTCACTATCGCAAAAGGAACAGTTGGAAATAAAATATATACTGCTAATTGGACATTAGTGGAAGAACTCCAAACTGTTGTTGACGCAATTAGTGATCTTGGTGGGCCAACTAATATTTCCTACCCAGATAGCAAAATAGATTTAGAATATGCAGAAAGCTTATATAGTGATTTAGATCCTACTTTAAAAGCTATTTTAGATAGTGATTATAGTGATTTAGTCGACGAATTAAGTAATGATCGAGAAACATATAACTCTTTAAGAAGTGAAGCAATTAATAATGCTATTAGTAATATCGAATTGATTGGTGACACTATTTCTTATCCAGGAAGTAGAGATGTTATTTTTGCGGCTAGAGACGCTATTAATGCATTAGCTGATGAAGATAAAAATAATACTGTAGTCACAAATTTAGATAGCTTTAATACAGCATTAGATACATATAACGCTTTAAGAGATATTGCGGTTGATCAAGTTATTGAAGGTATTGAAAATATACATAGGGATGGTGATGGTAATATTTTATACCCAGATAGTAGACCATCTTTAGTAAATGCTGAAAGTTTATATAACGCTCTAGCAGATGAAGAAAAATTCCCTTCATTAGCTGTGACAAATTATGGTGATTTAGTTCAAGCTAGAAGCGACTATGATGCTTTAAGAGAAGATAGAATTCAAGATGTTATCGATGCGATTAATACCATTTCTAAACCATTTGACAATGGTAGAGAAGAGCAGATCGTAAATGCTCAAGGTTTATTTGATAATTTAGATGATTCAGATAAAGATGCATCAGTTATAACAAATTTAAATAGATTAGAAGACGCTAAAGCCGCTGATGAAGTTGCAGACTTGTTTGAAGCTCTTCCAACTGTTAGTGATACTGATGACTTTAGAAATTTAGTTAATGAAGCTAGAGAGGCTTATGATAATTTATCTAGCGACCAAAAAGCATTCATTGGTGACGATATTCTTGAACTATTGGTAAGTAGAGAACAAGCTTTATTAGTTATCGATTCTATTAATAGTATTGGTGATCTCTCTTATCCTGGAAGTAAGGATTTATTAGATAATGCTAATGATTTATATGCTCAATATATCGATGCAGGCTATCCAGCTGAATATATCGTTAATTACCAAATCTTGGTAGATGATAATACTGTATTTAATAACACTAATGCAGTTGCAGAATTAATCAAAGCTATTCCTGCTCCTGCTGAAGATCAAGCTTATTACGATGCAGTTGATGCTGCTAGAAGTGGATACGCTGCATTAGAAGAAGATGAAAAACAATTACTTATTGAGGCGATATTTAATCCAGATACAGAAATGACCTACGCTGAATATTTGTTTAATCAAGGTTTAGCTAGAGATGTAATTGAGAAAATTGATGATATTGATGATGTCACATATAACGCTGGAGTTGATGACTCATTAGAGGATATTGTTGAAGCTGAAACTGCTTATAACGCAATTAAAGAAAATGAATATGTTAAAGCAATCGTTGATTCCGTTAATCACCAAACTTTAGTCAATGATAGAGCAATTTATGACCACGTAGATGAAGTTGCTAATTTAATTAGCGCTTTATCTCCAGCTGAAGATCAAACTTATTACGATGCAGTAGATGATGCTTCAACAAAATATAATGATTTAAGTGATGCTGAAAAAGAGGTTATTGACACTGCAACTAATGTTGATTATGAAAAAGTTTTAGCAGATCATGTTTCTGCTAAAGAAGTTATTAAATTAATTGGTGAAATTGGATCACTTACTTATGATGGAGGAGTTCACGATTCTTTAAGTGACATTGTTGCTGCAGAAACTGCTTATGATGCAATTAAAGATAATGAAGATGTTAAATCTATTATCGATTCAATTAACTATCAAACTTTAGTCAATGATAGAAATATCTATGATCACGCTGATGCAGTTGGTGATTTAATCAAAGCTATTCCTGCTCCTGCTGAAGATCAAGCTTATTATGATGCAGTCGATGCTGCTAGAAGTGAATACGCTGCATTAGAAGAAGATGAAAAACAATTACTTATTGAGGCGATATTTGATCAAGATACAGAAATGACATACGCTGAATATTTGTATAATCAAGGATTAGCTAGAGATGTAATTGAGAAAATTGATGACATTAATGATGTCACATATAACGCTGGAGTTGATGACTCATTAGAGGATATTGTTGCTGCAGAAGCTGCTTATAACGCAATTAAAGAAAATGAATACGTAAAAGCTATTGTGGATTCCGTTAATCATCAAACTTTAGTGAATGATAGAAATATCTATGATCACGCTGATGCAGTTGCAGAATTAATTAAAGCTATTCCAGCTCCTGCTGAAGATCAAAATTATTATGATGCAGTTGATGCTGCTAGAAGTGAATACGCTTTATTAGAAGAAGATGAAAAACAATTACTTATTGAGGCGATATTTGATCAAGATACAGAAATGACATACGCTGAATATTTGTTTAATCAAGGATTAGCTAGAGATGTAATTGAGATGATTGATGTTATTAATGATGTCACATATAACGCTGGAGTTGATGATTCATTAGAGGATATTGTTGCTGCAGAAACTGCTTATGATGCAATTAAAGAAAATGAATACGTAAAAGCTATTGTTGATTCCATTAATCACCAAACTTTAGTGAATGATAGAGAATGTTACGATGCAGTCGATCATACTGTTTTATTAATTGAAGATATTGGTGAAATCAAAAATGATGAGGAAACTAAACTTGACTTAGAGGAAGCTTGGGAAGCATACACTGCTTTAAATAATAAAGAACAAGCTTTAGTCAAGGGATATAACAATACTTATAAGACATTAAATGATGACCAACATGTTTATGACGCATTGGTCTTAATTGATGATATTGGTGCGGTTAGCTATGATTCTGGATCCGAAGATAAAATTGCTGCTGCTAGAGAATTCTATAATTCTTTAACTGAAGATCAAAAACGTCAACTTGGTCAAGAACCATTATTAACCTTAACCAATTCAGAAACTGAATATGCTAACTTAAAAAAGAATGCAAATATCTTATTTACTATCCTCATGGTTGTTGTTTGCTTAACAATCGTTGGTGGTGCTTGGTTCTTAATCTTCTTATTAAAGAAAAATAGAAAAGATGATGACGACGAGAATAAGAATAAAGGCAAAGGTAAATCAGTAAAAGCCATGTCTATAGGCGGATTTATCCCATTTGTTGTTTCAACTAGTCACTATGTTGACGCTCCATGGGTTGTCTTATACGTTTTAGCAGGCATCGCTGTCTTGCTTTGGATTTCAATTCTTGTAGTTATAATCATGAAGAAAAAACAAGTTGGTCCATTTAAGAAAAAATAAAGAATTTAATAATGAGTGCTATATTTCTTTCTAAGTAATAATACGTTGTTACTATAGGATTAATATAGATATAAAACTCATGAATAATGGAGACCGCTTTTCTAAGTAGATATAGCACTTCTGAAATATGAAGTGCTTTTCCTTTGGACGGAATCATCTCAAATAAGAGAAATGGCTAAAAGATATGGAGCCTTACTTCAGATATGGTATTTTCTATTGAAGATTATAAGATGCCTCTACCAAAGAATTCTCTTGAAGAACAATATGACGTTCATAAATGATAGATTAATATCCCAATATATTTGAATATACTACCAATATTAAAAGGTGGATATAAGTGTGTGATGAAAATAATATAAGTGATTCGATTCCATGAAAAAATTACCTTGTGTCTTTTTTGATGTTTTTGCTCTTGTTAACCGATGTAATGGAGATTATACATTTGGTTTTCATTCTATTTTTCATATATTCTTGAAAGATATTTTATAATTATATAAAATCATTTATAGAAAGAGGGAAAATATATGTTTATTGATGTTCGTGCAAAGGCTACAGTCCAATTACCAAAAGAAGTAGCAAAAGCTTTAAAAATTTCAACTGGAGATCAATTAAAAGTCGAGGTTGTTGATGGAGTAATTCATCTCACACCAGTAGTTATTGCTACAAAAGCAGAAGTTAAGAAACTTCGTGAAGAAATTGCTAGATTAAAGAAACAAGCTGGTGATAATCAAGAAGCTTTCATAGGTGTTGATGCCGCTCTTGATGAAATGACAGCTACACGTAAAAAATAAATATATTTCATTTATTCTTAAAATTATTTAGTAAAAATTTGTTATTTTTACCTCCTATATAATAAGGAGGTTTTTTAATGAGAATTAAACTCAAACGTCTTGGAATCGATAAACGATATGTATTTACTGCAGTATTTGCTAGATTCGGATTTATGCAAAGCTATAAGGGTTATCCATTAAGAACAGTTCTATTAAGAGAAATATGTTTGGATGGGCAAATAATAACAGATCACCTTTGGTTTACATGTGGCAAAAGACTTGCATCAATGCATCTTGCTCCTGGAGAAAAGATCGTTTTTGAAGCAAGAGTGGCAATTTACTATAAGTATGATATCGTAACAAAGGAAAAAGAGATAGACTATAAGCTAGCCTATCCCACTAAAATTAAAAAGATATAAAATCGATGTAGGTTATTCTAATTATGCTAAACAAGCAATAATATTCCTAAAAATTGAATGATTGCCGCAATAAGAACAAACACATGGAATATTGTGTGACTCCATCTTTTTAGTTTTCCTACTCCATATAGAATAGCTCCAACTGAATAAAGGATTCCGCCAATAAGAATAAAAGTGAATACATCAGCAGGTATTCCAACATTTAAAGGATAGACAATGGCAATCATCCAACCTTGAATAATATAAATAAAAAATGTAATTATGTTTAAGGCTTTAGATTCTTTTTGAATTGCATTTAGTCCGATACCAGTAAAACATAAAAGTAGCTGACCTAAAATTACAAACATAGATATTTCAAATTGTTGAATCCCATATATTGCTATAGGTAAATAAGTAGCATAAACAAATGTGTATATATCACAGTGATCAATAATTCTTGAATATGCTCTTGATAAGGAATTAAAAGGACGAGAATGATAGAATCCAGAATTAAAGAACATAATGAACATGAATACGGAATAAACATAAAAAGGCAACATATGAATGAAAGAACAATTTTTGCTTATTCCGGTAATTAGAAAAATGATAAAAGTAGAAATTGCGAATAATGCACCAACAAAGTGAGTAATGGAATTTCCTACTTCTTCATTTCTTGTATATTTCGGTAAATACTTGATATTTGCAGTCATTTTTGGGTTCTCTCCTTTCCTTTATAGAATATTGCGATAAGTCCAGGACCTGTGTGAGTACCTATAATTGGACCCATTTGATAGATCTTTACTTCTTTAAAATTAAATTGCTTTAAGAGGATGTGTTTGTATTCTTCCGCACCTTCTTTGTTGTCTGCGTGGCAAATATACAGAGTTTGGTCTTGAGGAAGGATTACGGTTTCTTTAACTTTCTCAAGGATATAGTTTTGAGCGTTCTTTCTTCCTCTTAACTGTTTATCTACTTTTAGGCAGCCCTTGCTTGTGCATGTTAATACAGGATTTATCTTTAATAGTGTTCCTAATAGTCCTGATACTTTAGATAATCTGCCTCCTTTAACAAAATAAGAAAGTGTATCTGTTGTATAAAATGTATTGACATGCTTTACGAAAATGGATAATTGGCTATATGCTTCTTCGATATCTAAACCTTTATTTAATAAGCTAATTGCTTCATCTAAAATGACTAGTTCTCCATTACATGCTATTAATGAATCAAGAATTTTAATATTAATAGAAGGGTCTTCTTCATGAAGTTTATTAGCGGCTTTTCTAGCCTGGTTAATTGATCCTGATAAGCCTTCAGTTAAAGAAATGTGAATAATATTTTTATTTCTCTTTAGTTCATTCTTAAAGAAATAGTAGTATGCATATTCATTTAGTTGGCTTGTATGGAACCTTTTTCCTTCTCTCATTTGATTCATAATATGGATATTTTCTTTTTCATCCATTTTGTCCAAATATTCAGTTGATCCATCAGAATAGTTGTAGTAAATGACATTTACATCCTTCTTAAATAATTCCTTAGGGTTTCCATCGCAGGAAGAGTCGATAGTAATAACAAATTGCTTCATAGTATTTCCCTCCTTTGGACCCACTATAAAACATATATATGTATGTGTCACTCTATTGATAAAATTTTAATTCTCTTGTAAAAATTTGACTTCTCCTAGCAAGAGAATTAATATTAATTCTATGAATGCAGAACAAATCAAAACTAACTTTTCGAAAAACGTAAGAGCGTTACGTCTATCAAGGAAATTAACTCAAATTGAATTTGGGGAGAAACTTAATTATACGAGTAAAGCGGTATCTAAATGGGAAAATGGAGATGTTTTACCGGATATAGTTACATTAGAAATGATTGCGAACTTTTTTAATATTAAAGTTGATGATTTAATTTCAAATAAAAATGTTGTTAGAAAATCTCATAGAAAACGCAATCGTATATTTACCACTTTATCAAGTTGCTTATTATCCTTCTTTTTAGCCACTATGGTATTTATCTTCCTTTATTTTTGTAAAATTGATGGATCGTGGAAAGTGTTTACTGTTGGGGCTGTAGCTGCTGCTATTACTTTTGTTGTCTTCAGTGCTATCTGGTATAAGCGTTTTGTTGTTTCAATCGCCTCGTGTATTTTGACCTTATGTACTGCTTTTATGATAATGTCATTATTAGACTTTAAGTATTATTGGATTATCATTATTGCAGCAGTTATTTTGTGTTTAACTTTCATTGCATTTTTTAATATTAAAATTAATGTTAAAAAAGATATTGACTAGTAAGCAAAGTTCCGAATGGGCATTTTTATTTTGTTATATAAATATATATAAGTTATAATCAAAAAGGGTATTTATTATGTGGCATGAAATTTTATATAGAGTATTAAGCATTATTAATTATGTTGTTTTAGTCGTGATGCTAGTCCCTTTAGCGGTGCAATGTTTAAGCGTATTTTTATTCTGGGTTAAGAAGAAAAAGTTCCCAAAATCTGAAAAAAAGGCGAGAATTGCATACTTAATTCCGGCACATAATGAATCTAGTGTTATTTTTGACACTGTAAAATCAATCATTGAAAAACAAAATTATCCTCGAGAATGTTTTGATGTTTTTGTAGTTGCAGATAACTGTACTGACAATACTGCTGAGCTTGCCAAAAAAGCTGGCGCAATTGTTTGGGAGAGAAATGATTCTGATCCAACTCATCGTATGGCTCTTTATCCATTGAAAAATGGAATTGATAAAATTATTCATGCAGAGAATCCTCATGATATGGTCATTCACTTAGATGCTGATAATCATATTTGTGATGATTTCTCTTCATTAATGAACGATGCATATCAAAGTGGGGTTGTATTTGCTAGACCTTATGAAGGTGGTACAAACTCTACTCAAAACTTCTATACTAAGGCATGTACATTATTCTATTGTTTTGATTCAAGATATGGATCAAGAGTTAGAGAAAGATTTGGAATTGCCGCCCATGTTAATGGTGCAGGTGCAATGATGGCTACTAGTATGTTATTAAAATGCGGTGGCTATGATGTTACATCTATTTCTGACGATGCCGAATTTAACTTTAACAGAATGTTAGAAGGCACATATGGGCATTTTGTTGAAGATGCAGTTGTTTTTGAAGATATGCCTTCAAGTTTTAAAGATACAGTTAACCGTACTCAAAGAATTGGTAGTGGTGGAATGAGTTTGTTAAAAACAAAACTCTTGAGAATGCTCGGCAAATTCTTCGTTACAGGAAGAATCAGCTATGTAGAAATGTTTATTACATATAGCTTCAACTTCCTTGCAGTTCTTTTATGCGTTTGGATTCCTTTATTCTTTATTTATGATTTTATTTATTTAGCCAATTGTGCTTACGGAAATATTGCTGTTAGCATGATGAGCCAAGAATATTACATGACCGTATTATGGAACACTGTATGGTCTCTTATCGGTGTTGCTGGTGGATTATTTGTAGTATTTGGATATTTACAAGCTTTGTTTGTTGTTTTAACTGATTATAAGAAATTAGGTGCAAAGAAAAGAGGAGATATGGTTTCCGCAGTATTCTTATTCCCTGTATTCGTTTTACTATATGGCGGAGCTCTTGCTTATGGCGCTCTTAAGAAACCAAAAGGTTGGAAAGAGATTAAACGTAACGCTCCTAATGGTGAGGATAAATAATGGATAAATATTCACTAGTTATTGAGAATCTTGTTAAAAAATACGGTAAGCATGTAGCTGTTAACAATATTTCTTTGAAAGTTAAAGAAGGTGCATTCTTTGCTTTTCTAGGTATTAATGGTGCGGGTAAATCAACAACAATTAATGTTATTTGTTCCATCTTACAAAAAGATTCAGGAAAAGTATTTGTTAATGGCCATGACTTAGATGGAGATTTTAATTTTATTAAAAACGATATTGGTATTGTTTTCCAAAACAGTGTTTTAGATGACCAATTAAGTGTTTATCAAAATTTAAAGATTAGAAGCTCTTTCTATCCTATGACAAAAGAAGAAAGACAGAATAACTTAGAACATATCATTAAACTTCTTGAACTCGAACCAATCTTAAACCAAAGTGTTAGAAGATTATCTGGTGGCCAAAGAAGAAGAGTGGATATTGCTAGAGCAATGGTTCATCGTCCAAGACTTTTAATTTTAGATGAACCTACAACTGGCTTAGATCCTAAAACTAGAAAGATTGTTTGGAACTTAATTAATAAAGTAAGAATCAAAAATAAGATGACTGTGTTCTTGACAACTCACTATATGGAAGAAGCAGAAAAAGCAACTTTTGTCACTATCATGGATAAAGGTAATATTATTGCTGAAGGTACTCCAAACGAACTTAAGAATATGTACGCAAAAGATTATGTTTGTACATATTTAAAACGTAATGTTGATTTTGAAAAAATGCTTAATGATTCTAAGCTTGAATATGAATATGACGCAAGCAAAAAAGGATATAAGATTTATCCAAATGAAACCTTAAATTCTTTGCAAATCATTAATAAATTCCCGCAATTCATAACTGATTTTGAAATTTTAAAAGGAACTATGGATGATGTTTTCCTAAAAGTTACTAAAGCAAATTTAAATAGTTTGGAGGTAGAAGAATAATGAAAAAATTAAATCCAGATCTATTCTTTAAGAAAAGTAATTTTTCCGTTTTAGTAAGCTTAACCAAGAGACATTTCTTAGTGTTTTTAAAGAACAAAATTCGTGTTTTATACACATTGATGGTTCCTGTAATTGTCTTTCTTATTTACATACTTTTGTTAAGAAGTTTGGAAGGCAATATGTTAGAAAGTGCTTTAAAAGATTTAGGCCTTTATAATAACGGCGTATGGGTATATCCAGAAATGCAAAAAGATTGTTACACCATGATGGACTTCTGGATGTTAGCGGGGTTATTAGGCATTAGTGCTATTACAATATCGATTCAATCAAATAACATAATGATTAATGATAAGGAGAATGGGGTTAATAGAGACTTTATTTCTTCCCCGATTAGCAATAAGATTCTTATCACCTCTTATTTCTTCTTTAATTTCTTAGTTACTTTATTCTTGTGTACGATATTCTTCTTTATTTGTTTACTTTATTTAGGTTGTGTTGGAGAATTTATTCTTTCGTTTGCTGATGTTATGTTGATATTTGTTATGTTGGTGGTTGCGTGTTTAGCTTCAACCTTCTTAACAATCTTTATATGTTCATTTATTAACCGTGAACCTACTTTAGCTTCCATTATTGCTATTTTCTCAAGTGCTGCTGGATTCTTAGTTGGTGCATACATGCCTTTCGCTTTATTTCCTAGAGTAGTGGAATCATCATGTTGCTTTATTCCTTTAACGCATAATGTTAGCTTGCTGAGATACGCATTCTTGAATCACGCTTTAGAAGGCTTCAAAGGAAAATATGCAGCACTATTAGATCCTAATACATTTAATGGCTTAATGAACAAAGTGGGAGACTTTGGTTATGAATTACATTTCTTTGGAATGACTGTCACTCCCGCTGTTTCTACAATGGTTGTTGGCATAAGCATTGTAGTGTTTATGTTCCTATCAATTATTGCTTCTAGATTTATTACTAGGATGGAAAAAAGAGGACATTAGTCCTCTACTTTTATATATTCAATATATTTTTGCTGGATGAATGATCTAGATATAGATTTCATTTGTCCTAAACATTGTTGGTGTAAATAATCTTTATTGAAGGTAATACTTTCTCCTTCTTTAGGATAGATAGGAGTGCCAAACACCACAACTTGTCTAGGTACTTTTCTAAATTTCCTTTTCTTCCATACAGTTACTGCAGGAATAACAGGGACATTCATCATGGCGGGATATATTAAGGCATTATTCTTCCAGTTTCTTATTTCAGTATAATAAGGCCAAATATGAGCTTCAGGGAAAATTAACACATAGTATTTTCTTTTGTTTACTAGATAATTTATATAGTCAGTCATTTTATGGAAGTTATCTGTATCCTCTTTTAGGGGTAAGGGAATGAGCCCTAAACTAGGAACAATTCTTCTTGCTACAGGAATGCTTAACGCATCACTATATCCTATAATGTGGACTCTTCTATGGATGAAGATTTGGAATTTAAAAGCATCAGAAATAGCTACATGGTTAGCGTAAATAAATGCTCCTGTGTGTTTAAAAGCTTTTAAAACTTTCTTATTTTTAAACTTAATTCCATGAAGAATACAATAAGGTCCTAAAATTAGTTTTGCTAATCCATAATAGAGAATATGTGAAAAAAACCAATAGATTGGAGAAGTGTGTTTATATTTATAATTTGCAGGAACACCTTTTCTTGCTAAACCAAGTTCATTAAAATCCTGGTTGAACTCATCTTTCCAGTATATCTTCTTAGTTTTTTTCCAGTCATTTGTGTTCATTATTTAATTACTTTTTTATCTACTTTTCCTGTATGTTCAATTCTTTCCCAACTCTTTCTTTTCTTCTTATGGAATAATCCATCAAAAATAGCAGCGGTTATATCGACAAAGAAAAGAATGTAAGTAAGCATTGTCCAAATGATAGTAGGGAAGTTGAATTTTAAATGTTTGTTATCTTTGATGATAACGAGTAACGCAATAAGCATATATGAACCCCAAAGTATACCAAATTGGCTAAATGTAAGGCCTAAAAATGTTGTGGTATATTCTGGGTGAGCAAACGAAGATAGGATAGTTAAAATTAATGATGTCGCAAAGAGTAAAAAGTTAAGTGCAGAGAATATTGCAAAAGGATAAACTCCGAAAGTATATTCAAGTTTTGCAAAGAATCTAGCGACTTTTCCTAAAGTTTTATAGTCTAAATCTTTAGGTTCATGCAAATGCTTTCTGCTTTCGAAATATCCCCAAATCCATCTGACTTTTTGAGCATGATTTGCTTTAAGGGTGGAGGCTTGTTCATCATAGAATTCTACAAGTGGATAGTAGCGCATTTTTACATCGTGATAATAACAGTAAGCAGTTAATTGAGTGTCCTCTGTCATACCAGTAAACTTCCACCCACCTGCTTCTTTGATAATATCAACATCTACATATAAACCGGTACCACATAAAGTTGTTTTTTGGAATAAGTTAGTTCTCATTCTAGCGGTGAAACTCATCATGTAAGAGAAGAAAACAGCACTTGCAGAGGTCATCCAGTTTTGTGAAGCATTAGTGTAGTTACGATAACCTAAACCAACTCTTACTCCTGTTTGTCTTAAATCGTTCATGATTTCGATATATCTATTTGAAAGAACGTTACCTGCATCAATAATCATATAAGCATCATAGTTGATGTCATTTTCAATAAAGTAATTATGTAATTCTTGAATCGCGTAACCTTTGGTTTGTTTACCTACTAAATCTTTTCTTACAAAGTATTTATAACCAAAGTGCTTACAGATTAAAGTTGTAGGATCTTTTTCTGATTCTACAATTACCCAAACATCAAAGAACTTTTTGTTATATGTTTGTTTTTTAAATGATTGAAGAGTGTTTTTAATAACTCTAGCTTCCCATCTAGCAGGAACGATAACCGCAAAATGAGTTTTTTTATCGCTATGAGGTACTGGTTTAACTCTTTGTCCTGATATAAAAAAACTGGCAAGATAATACCAACTTAAAATTATCATCAAAATAAATAAGCCATATGCTATAAAGTTAATAAGCCAGATCCAAAATGCGTAATCTATCATCACTTATATTTTCTTTTTTTTCTCTTGTTTTATCAAGAAGAAAAACAATTTAGATATGGTACAGAAAAATAGAAGTGATTAATAAATTAATAGGAAGATTTTGAAAGATAAGGAGAAATAGGTTACAAATTTTTCATTTATAACTTGATTTTATCCTTTGTATTTAAGATAATGTTAAAGCACGGACCAGTGGTGTAGCGGTTAACATGTCTCCCTGTCACGGAGAAGATCGCGGGTTCGATTCCCGTCTGGTCCGCCATTTCTTTTTAAGGCCCGATAGCTCAGTTGGTAGAGCAAGGGACTGAAAATCCCTGTGTCGCTGGTTCGATTCCTGCTTGGGCCACCATTAAGAAAAAATAGTCCGATTATATCGGACTTTTATTATGAAAGCACCACAATATATGACATTATGGCATATCTTTTTAAGTTATATATGACAAAATGGCATATTTGTATTGATATATTATGACATGTATGTTAAAGTGTTTTTGGTGAAAATATGGGTTTATATGAAGTAAGAATTAAATATGGGTTATCGCAAGCAATGGCTGCTTCTAAACTTAAAGTTCCTTTAAGAACGTATGTTAGATACGAAAAAGATAATTGTTATGGTAATGATATGAAAAGGGCCATGATGATTAAAACTCTTCACGACGAATATGAGATAACAGAGAGAAAAGGGCTATTAAGTATTGAAGGTATTCAGAAAGCTCTCTTTCAACTATTTGAAGAGGAGTATAAAGGACGTATTAATTTTTGCTATGTATTTGGAAGTTATTCTAAGGGATACGCTAAAGAAGATAGTGATGTTGATTTATGTGTAGATACTGACTTAGCTGGGCTAGATTTTGTTGGACTTAGTGAATCCATAAGGCGAGTCTTACATAAAAAAATTGATTTGATAAGATTTTCAAATTTAAGAAATAACATCGAGTTCATTAAAGAAATAATGAAGGATGGAATTAAAATTTATGGATAATAAGAAAGATGATAGTTACTATGCTACTAAAGTTATAGACAATATTAACGCAATTCAAAAATATGTTCGTGGAAAAGCATACGATGATTTTATTAGTGATGATGAACTTCTAGATGCTGTTATGTTTAGATTTGTACAGTTAATTGAAAATATTAATAATATCTCAGCTGAGTTTAAAGAAATGTATACCCATGTTCCTTGGGGTAAAATAATCGGTTTTAGAAATGGTATCGTTCATGAATATGGCAAAACAGATTTCGTCATAGTTTATGAAACCGCCACTAAAGATTTGGATGAATTAAAAACTATCTTTGAGAATCTTTTATAAAAAATTTAAGATTTACTGATATTAATTCTATTTGATAGAAAGTTTTTAATAGCGTCTGCCGCTTCTAAGCCTGCCTTTACTGCGTGAACGACAGTGTTAGGACCTGTAACAGCGTCACCGCCCGCAAATACTTTTGGATTTGATGTTTGATAATTATTAGTTAAGATGAGATTTCTTTTTAATTCGATATCTTCAACGTGTTTATTTTCTAAAGTGCTTCCAATAGCGAGAATTACTAAATCTGCATCGACCATGTATTCACTATCTTTGACTTCTTGAGGTGATCTACGTCCAGATTCATCCGGTTCACCAAGTTCCATTTTGATTAACTTTAATTGAGTAAGTTTATCTTCACCAATATATTCAACAGGATTATTTAAGAAAGCAAAATGTACTCCTTCTTCTTGAGCTTCTAAGATTTCATCTTTTCTACAAGGAGCTTCTTCTATTGATCTACGGTAAACAATTGTTGGTTTTTTACCTAAACGTAATAATGTTCTACTTACATCCATAGCAACATTACCGCCACCAACAACGAATACATGGTTATAGTCTTTATACTTTTCTAGACCTTTATTGAGCTTGATATCTTTAAGGAATTCTTCACTAGTAATTACTCCAGGTAAATCTTCTCCTCTGATACCCATGTATTTAGATTTTTGAGTGCCAGAAGCGATATATACTGCGTCATATTTATCAATAATTTCGTTTAAGTTAACTTCTTTACCTAACTTAAATTCAATATCAGTTTCTTTAAAGATACGTAAAGCTTTTCTTAAATCTTCATTAGTTAATCTAAATTCTGGAATGCTATAGTGAGGGACTCCGCCTATTTCTTTTTCTCTTTCATAAACTGTTATTTGATAGCCTTCTTCATATAGTTTATAAGCCAACGTTAAACCGCTTGGACCAGCACCAATTACAGCAATTTTCTTTGATTTTGCAGTGTTTTTCTTAGGATTTAGAGGTTTTTCGAGTGAAGCGATGTATCTATGAATTGCGCCAATCTTCACCGCTTCATTTCTTTTTGCTCTTATACAATTACCTTCGCATTGACTGCTATAATCGCATACAATAGAGCAGATTAAAGAGATAGGAGTTACGTTATTGATTAACTCAAAAGCTTTATCTTCATCGTTATCTAAAAGTGCTTTAATGAAAGATTTAATAGGTAGATGTAAAGGGCATCCTTTTTCACAAGTTGGGTTAGGACATTGTAAACATCTTTGGCATTGTTCATATATTTCTTCTTTCTTTAAAGGAATCTTAGCTTCTAAAAAAGAAGAGATACGTGTATCAATATCTCTATAGTTTTCTTCTTTTCTTTTTATAGTGGGATTAAAAGCCATAATTAAAATGCTTTCTTAAGTTTATCAAAGAAAGTGCAATTAGGTTTTGAGAATACTTTGATAGTTTTCTTTGAGTATCTAATTTCAACCACATCTAAATCTTGAAGCTCAGTAGCTTGATTATCATAAGTAAGAGTTAAAGAATGTGTGTCAGTATATTTAATAAGTAGAGTACTAGATTTATTAAGTACTAATGAACTATCTAAAGATTTGTATTTCTTAGATTGAATAGAAGCCATCTCTGTTAATTGGAAGGTATCACTTTCAGGATCAAGTAAAGCCCCACCTAAAGATTTGTTATACCCCGAACTACCGAAAGGAGTGCACACTAATAGTCCGCTGCCATATGTAGATTCTAAGAAGTAATCATTAACATAAATCTCAAAGTTAGACGCTTTCATAAATGACCCTAAAGTGAATTCATTAATTGCGTAATATTTTTTGTTATTAATTTTTGCTCTTAAAACAGGAAGAGTTATAACCGTATCGCACTTACCGTCTAATAAATCATTAATACGAGATAAGTCTTCATCTTCAAAATCTAAATAAAAAGATGTAAAGCCTCTTTTAAAGTTAATAAAAACAATATTTGATAATTTATCCACGTAATGATGAATCGCGCTTAAAAACGAACCATCTCCCCCAACTACTATTACATAGTGAGGGTTTTCTTCGTCATATTGATGTCTAGAATGATCAATATAAGTTTTTAGTTTTTCGACAAAGTCACTAGCTTCTTTTCTCCAGGCTTTATAAAAGATTGAATACTTCATATGTGAATATTATATAACTTTGTAAATATTTCTTCATAAAATCTTTATTAAATTTTTAGTTACATTCATACGTGTGTGAGCGTTAATCTTAATATTTAGTAAAAAAATTATTGACATACGTAAGAAATCCGTTTTAAATAGAAAACATATAATTTGTAATTGTTCGTTCGAAAGTGTTAATGACTTCAGCATCTTAACTCCTCGAAGTATAATTCTGATTATATTTTCTTTAAAAGGAGGAAAAGAAAATGAAAAATTTAAAGAAACTCGTTCTCTTATCCTTGGCTTCATTAGCTATCACAGCTTGTAGTGGTGGAGGCAATCCATCTACACAACCTTCAGTTAACCCAAGTGTTAACCCAAGTGTCAACCCAAGTGTTGAACCAAGCCAAGAACCAAGTGTCAACCCAAGTGTTGAACCAAGTGTCAACCCAAGTGTTGAACCAAGTGTTGAACCAAGTGTCAACCCAAGTGTTGAACCAAGCGTTGAACCAAGCGTTAATCCAAGCCAAGATCCAGGTGAGGAATACCAAAGAGAAGATTCGGATGATGTTTATGACAGAATCTTATCTGTTTATGAACCATTAATCGAAGCTGCAAAAGCTGAAGAAGACGATGACTTACGTTTCGTCAAATACGCTAAAGCAGAAGCTGCATTATTAGACGCTGCTTTATTTGTTCCAACTTCAACTCAAGGCGGAACATTCGCAATCACTCGTGTTGCTCCACACACAGTTCCATTCGTTAACTGGGGCAATGATAGCGACAGATTAAAAGGTTTAGTCTTCGCTGAAGCTGAAGATGGCGAAAGAATCTTTATTAAAGGCTCTGAAAGAGACGAAATGATTGAATTATGGAAAGAAGCTCGTGCAGGCGGTGCTGCTTATGATCCAGCTGCTTACTTAAGAGGCAAAGGATATACTCTTGCAACTAATTACACAACTACATTTGCTTCTAAACCAGAAACAATTGATATTCAAAATACATCAATGCAATCTGACACAGAACCATTAGTTAACGCTATTGAAGGTTTATTAGAATATGATAACCTTGGTAACTTAAATGGTAGACTTGCTACTAGCTATGAAATCTCTGATGATAAATTAACATATACTTTCCATTTAAGAGATGATGCATACTGGTACAGTGCAGATAAAACTCAATATAAGAAAGTTATCGCTGACGACTTCGTCGCTGGCTTACAACACATGATGGACGCTGCTGCTGGTCTTGAATTCTTAGTCGAAGACGTTATCGTCGGTTGTACAGAATACTTATATGATGGCGGAAGCTTTGAAGATGTAGGTATTGAAGCTGTTGATGATTCAACATTAACATTCACACTTACAAAACCAGAACCATACTTCCTTACAAGACTTGAATACTCTTGCTTTATGCCATTATGTAGACAATTCTTCCTTGAAAAAGGTGGTGCATTCGGTATTGAAGAATTCCAAGAAGCTAAACTTGATCCTAACTACGCATTTGGTTTACCAGATCACCCAGAATCACAAGTTTACAACAGTGCATTCATCCCACAAACATTAAACGATGAAGAATTAGTATACGTTAAGAATGAAAACTACTATGATGCTGATAAAGTAACATTAGATAGAATTCAATGGGTTAACGATAGTGGTGAAGACGGTCAAGCATACTGGACAAAAGCTAAAAATGGTACATATGCTGGCTGTGGCTTAAATGAATCATTAGGTACATTAGCATTCTCTAAAGCAGAAGGCTTATTCGATGATTACCACTACGTCACAGATACTAACGCTACAACATACTTCAACGGTTACAACGTTAACCGTGGTGCATGGACTGCTGGTGGTACAGTTGTTTCAAATCAATCTGAAGCACAAAAGATTATTAACCACACAGCTATGCAAAACAACAACTTCCGTAGAGCATTACAACATGCTTGGGACCGTACAACACACAACGCTGTTGCTGTCGGTGAAGAAGTTGCTGCATTATCATTAAGAAATATGTATACACAACCAACATTCTTATCATTAAGTAAAGATGTTGACTTCGAAGATCATACATTCACAAAAGCAACATTCTATGGTGATCTCGTTGAATACTTCCTCGAAAATGATTTCGGTAGAGCAATCAACTTAGATGATGGTCAAGATGGTTTCTACAATAAAGAATTAGCTCAACAATATTTAGCAGCTGCTAAAGAAGAAATGGGCGATTCATGGCAAAAAGTTGTAATCGATGTCGTTCTCTACGATCAAGTCGATGGCAACGTTGCACAAGCTCAATGGTACAAACAATCAATTGAAGATTCATTAGGATCTGACAATGTTGAAGTTAACTTAATTGCTACATCAGTTAAAGCTGACTTCTACGCAGCAGGCTATAGAGCAGCTAACGGCGCTAAAGCATGTTACGATAACTTCTATGGTTCAGGTTGGGGCCCAGACTATGGTGATCCTTCAACTTACTTAGACACATTCAACTACGGCGGTTACATGCTCAAAGTTTGTGGTCTCGGTGCTTAATTAACTATAGATCATTGCTAAAAAATCAATAGGAAGGTGGTCTCCACCTTCCTATTTGCAAATTTAAGGGGGAATTTTTTATGAAGAAATATTTAATAAAAAGAATATTATTTTCTATCTTTTCCCTCGTTGTCGTTATTGGTATTGTCACGATATTAGTTTATAAATCAGTTGACAGAACCAAAATTATTGAAAAAGACCCAAATATTAACCATTACGCATTAAACGATTTGGAAATTTATACAAATAACCTTTATGCAAAGTATGGTTATCTAGAAATGATAGAGTATTATAAAGATGCTGATTATACATCTTTGGATACTGATACAAAAAAAGAAATTAAAGAACTATTTAATACAGAGAAACAATCTTTATCTGATATCTGTGCAAAAAGCGTTCATGTTGACGCTTATGTTAAGAAGATGCAAGGTAAAGGATATAATGTCAAATATCTCCCTGTTGTGAAAAGTAAACGTGGTAAAATCCAAACTGGTGGAACTGGACAATTATATTCAAGTAAAGAATTAAGTGTCTTTGTTAGATTAGGAAATTTCTTTGCTAACTTATTCAAAGTTGAAACGATTAACGATGTAAAAGATGATGAACTAATTGATAGATATATCAGATTAGAATGGGACAAAAGAAGTAACATGCCAGCTTTAGTTGGTAGTGGTACAACACATAGATATTTAATATATTTTGATAATAAATTCCCTTTTATCCATCAAAACTTTTTCCATATCAACTTAGGTAGATCTTATTCAGTTTCTGCTGGACAAGATATTGTTCAATATATGAAACAAAAAACTGGCGAACCTCAATATAGTTCTCAGATTGTACCTAAGGATATAGATAAAGAAGATGCACAGCCATATAGCCAAGATTTACCATGGAACTTCCATGAAGTTACATATGGTAGAAATACAAATCCAGATAGTGGTACAGGCTTATACTTTGCTGCAGATGATTTCTACACAAATATTAACGATATGAATCGATCTGGTTTAAGTAGAATCGGATTATCATTTGTCTTAGGTATTTGTGCGACATTTATAGCATATCTGCTTGGTCTGCCTCTGGGTATATGGATGGCGCAGCGTAAAGATAAACTGGTCGATAAACTGGGTAACCTGTACATTATCTTTATTATGGCGGTACCGTCGCTGGCGTATATCTTCATGCTGTCGTCGCTGGGTTCGAACCTGTTCGGGCTTCCACTTGATACGAAGACGGCGACTGGTCTCATAGTGTTCATATTGCCGATTATATCGATGACGCTGAAGTCGTTAGGCGGCCTCATGAAATGGACACGTCGATTCATGGTTGACCAGCAAAATAGTGACTATGTTAAATTCGCTAGATCTCAAGGTCTATCTGAAGGAGAAATTTTCTCTAAACACATATTCAGAAATGCATTCACCTACATAGTACATGGTATTCCAGGAGAAATTTTGTTTGCATTAGTTGGCGCTATCATCACTGAAAGAGTTTATAACATCTCCGGTGTTGGCCAAATGTTAACAAAAGCTATTGATAAATTAGATAACCCAGTTATCGTTGGTGTTACAGCCTTCTATACAGTTATTTCTATTTTAGCTTTACTCCTTGGTGACTTGTTGCTATCTAAATACGACCCTCGTATTTCATTGACAGGAGATAAGAATTAGTATGGAAAACGTTCAAAGAAAAGAAATTAATCTCGACGAAATCAAAAATGCTGATGAGAACGATTTATTCTATTTTGTTGATAATAATTCATTATCTTCTGAAAGAATTACCGCTCCAAAATATTCCTATTGGAAGAGTGTCTTTAGGGTTTTCTTCAAAAAGAAAATTAACTGGATTATCTTGATTTTCTTTGTAGTACTCATTTTATCCATTATTTTCTTCCCTATCTTTTTACCTTATAGCCAATATGCTAACGTTGGTGATCCTTCCACTAAATATCTTGATCCTCTTTCTGCGATGAGTAGATTTGGATGGACATATTGTTTAGGTACAGGAACCTTTGGACAATCAATATTCCTCTCATTATGGGTAGCAAGCGCGATTTCTCTCGGTGTTTCAGTTGCTTGTGCTGCCATCAATATGACATTAGGTATCTTAATCGGTGCTATTTGGGGTTACTCAAAGAGACTCGATATGATCTTAAATGTTGTTTATAACATTATCGCTAATGTTCCTTATATCTTGTTAACATCAGTCTTAATGTTCGTTCTTCAACCTGGTATTGCAACCTTCATCCTTGCTTTAACCATCACAGGATGGATTGGTATTGCATATTTCTTCAGAACTCAAGTCTTAATTATTAGAGATAGAGAATATAACTTAGCATCTAGATGTTTAGGTACACGTACCCCTAAAGTTGTCACCCGTAACGTCTTACCATTCTTAATCTCTGTTATCGTTACTCTCTTAGCTACTGAATTACCAGGATATATCTCAATGGAAGTTTTCTTAAGTTACATTGGATTAGGCTTAAAGACAGATACCTCTTTAGGTAAGATGATTTCTGCTTTCCAATCTAACTTTACAGCTTACCCTTGGGGATTCTGGCCACCTGTTGTCATGAGTGCCGCTATTACAATTATCCTTTACGTTTTAGGACAAAATTTAGCAGACGCTAGTGACCCACGTAGCCACATGCAATAATAGGAGGATAGATTATGCAACCTGAAAAAGTAAAAATGATTGAAACTCCTAATGCAGGACGTAAAGTAATTTTAAAATTAAAACATATTGACGTTAAGTTTAGAGTCCGTGGACGTATTCTTAACGCTATTAGAGATGTTTCTTTAGAAATTTTCGATAAAGAAACTATCGCTATTGTTGGTGAATCAGGCTCAGGTAAATCTGTCTTAACTAAGACATTTGCCGGTATGCTTGATAAAAACGGTTATATCTCACATGGTAACGTTTATTTCTCTGACGATGAATTAAGTCAAACTTTTGTTCCTCTAACATATAGAAATAAAAAGGCTAGAGCTAAGGTTCTTAAAAAGATCAATCTTTATACAAAAACAGCAAGTATTAATGAAGAATACCTTGCTTTAAAAGAACTTAATGAAGAATATCTTATGAAGAGTCATTTATCCGCCAAAGAAGTTGAACGTTATGATGAAAAGATCAAAAACGCTCAAGATGATGTTAATGATCAAATGAATTTGGTTAACTCTTTGCATAAACATACTAAAGAATATAAAGAGGAAAAGCGTAAATTAAAGGAATACAAAAAATTCCTTGATGCATGCCAAAAAGAAAAAGAAAAGGCTGCAAAGAACAAGCTAAAAGAAATCAAGAATGATCATGAATACAATTATGAGTTCAATAAAAAGAAACAAGCCCTCATTTTAAAACAAGATGAAAAATACATCGATGCAATGAAAAATGGTAAAATTTCTGATGAATTATTAGAAAGAAACCAAAAGATTGCTGATGAGCTTATTCTTTCCATTGGTAGATTCCCAATCTGGAAAAGATACAGTTACACTAGAAAGCTTTTAGCTAGATATCAAGATTTCATCTATAGTGGAAAAGATATCTCAACTGAAAAGCAAAATAATAGAGTTTATGAACCTGTTATCTTCCGTGTTAAAAGAGTGGGAACAAAAACTTTAGAAGGAAATAAAGACAAAGTCTTCTTTGATGAAACTTTAATTCCTCAATTTAATCTTCCAGAAGTTAATGATCCAAATGCTAGAAACGTAACTTTAGTTTCTCAAGCAAAAGGTAGTTACAGAGGATTATTCAAATCTATTTATAAAAACTTAGTTAGAATCGAAGCTAATTATAAAGGTAGAGACTTAAATGAAAAAGAAATTAGAAGAGTTAAAGACTTCGCTAACCTCGCTATTGTTTATGCTGCTGACCATGATTTCGCTTTCATTAGAAAAAGATTCAAACGTCGTTTCTTAAAGTGGTTCAAAAGAGCTACTGAAAGTGATGGACATGATCTTGATTCTGGACTTAAGTCAAAACCTATTGTTACTTTAGAAGGTTATGCATTAATTGACTGCTCTAAAGTAAAATACACCAAAGACTGGCAAAAGATTAGAGGTAGAAAGATTGCTACGGTTTTCCAAGATCCTATGACCTCTTTAAACCCAATCTTAACTATTGGTAAACAAATCATGATTGTTATCCAAAAGCACCAAGGTTGTTCCAAATTTGAAGCAAAAAGACGTGCTATTGAAATCATGAGAAAAGTTGGTATTCCAGATCCTGAAAAGAGATTTGATGATTACCCATTCCAATATTCTGGTGGTATGAGACAAAGAATTGTTATTGCAATTGCACTTAGCTGTCAACCAAAGATTCTTATTTGTGACGAGCCTACAACCGCTCTTGACGTTACAATTCAAGCTCAAATTATTAGATTAATTAAATCCTTATCAAAAGACTTAGGATTTACAACAGTTTACATTACCCATGACTTAGGTGTCGTTGCTAACGTTGCTGAAAGAGTCGCTGTTTTATATGGTGGACAAATCGTTGAACTTGGTACAGTAGAAGAAATCTTCTATGAACCACTTCATCCATATACATGGGCATTACTTTCTTCTCTCCCTCAACTTGCTCAAAGAGGTGAAGAATTATTCTCAATTTCTGGTACACCTCCATCTTTATATAACAAGATTGTTGGTGATGCTTTCGCTCCAAGAAGTGCTTACGCTTTAGCAATTGACTTCAAACTTGATCCACCAATGTGGAAAGTAAGTGACACTCACTTTGTTAAAACTTGGTTACTTGATCCAAGAGCACCAAAAGTTGAAAAGCCTGCAATAATCCAGAATTTACACGAAAAAATGTGTAAAGTTTACAAGGATGAACTTAGTAGGAGGTAGTATTATGGCAAAGAAAAAAGAAGTAATTTTATCATTAAACCATATTGATATTACCTTCGGTAGAGGTAAAAAAATCTTTAAGGCTGTTAGTGATGTTTCATTCGATATTTATAAAGGTGAGACAGTTTCATTAGTTGGTGAATCTGGTTCTGGTAAAACTACAATCGGTAGAGCAGTTGTTCGTGTTAACCCTTGTAGTGCTGGTTACATTAGATTTAAAAACGATATCATTAATGGAAAACTTAACTCTCAAGAATATTCTGAACTTAAAACATTCATTGATAATTCTTTAGCGGAATTAGAAGAGAAATATCCTCCTCTAATTAATGAAAAGAAACTTGCTATTAAAGAAGCAAAGTCTTCAGGAAATCATGAAGAAGCAGCTTCTTTAGAAGAAGAAATCAAGAAATTAGAAGAAGAATATTCCACAAAATATAAAGAACTTAAAGACGCTATCAAGTGCGCAAAGGGAAAAATCCCTTACCACAAGAAGAGAGAATATATCCGTAAGATTCAAATGATCTTCCAAGACCCATCTGCTTCTTTAAATGAAAGAGCTACTATTGATTACATCATTAGTGAAGGTCTTAACGCATTCCACTTATACAAGAATGAAAAAGAAAGAGTAGAAAAAGTTGAAAGAATCATTCAAGAAGTTGGACTTCTCCCTGAACACTTAACACGTTATCCTCATGAATTCTCTGGTGGACAACGTCAACGTGTTGGTTTGGCTAGAAGCATCGTCATGGACCCTGAATTCATCGTTGCTGATGAACCTATCTCCGCTCTTGATGTCTCTATCCGTGCTCAAGTTCTTAACTTATTGAAAAAATTCCAAAAAGAACGTGATATTACATACTTATTTATTGCTCACGACCTTTCTATTGTTAGATTTATCTCTGATAGAATCGTTGTTATTCACTTAGGTAAGATTGTTGAAATCGCGGAAACTGAAGAATTATTCAAACATCCTCTTCACCCTTATACTAAGAGCTTAATGAGTGCTATTCCTATTCCTGATCCAATACTTGAAAAGAATAAGACACTTATTACTTATGACGCAAAAGCTCATAGATATAAAGAAGGGGACAATCCTCAATTAGTTGATATCGGCCATGGGCACTTTGTTTATGGTAGTGCTCCTGAAATTGAAGAATATCGCGCTATTAGAGAAAAAGGCGATACTGAAATTAACGACGGAGAAGATATTAAATAAATTCATTAGGTATGGTTGAAGAAAAGAAAATTCGTTTCAAACATTTAGAACTTTGGATAATTGGCTTTGTAATAGCTGTTGTCGGAGCGGTTGTTGCGTTCACTTATGCAATGGTGGGTAAAGACAATTCTCCTGATGGAGTTTATCAAATAGAAGCCACACAAAAAGAAGGTTTACAAGGTTACGCACAGGATTTTGAATTCTATTATTATCTTGATAATAAAGATAGACCAATGGGAGAAAAATATTCCGAATTGTGCGAAATATATAGTGATAATCTTTCAGTTCTATACGCTACTACTCATGAAGAAAAAACTTTCGAAGGCTATACCTCAATAAGTGCATTATCTAAAAACCCTAATACAGATATTACGTTCGATGAGAGAACATATAATATCTTGCATGATGCTTATAACAAAACTAATAATTCATTAAATTATTCAGTATTTGCAGAAGAATTATATATTCTATGGAATTCAATATCTGTTGCAGGTGAATATGCACAAGAAAATTATGACCCTTTATTTAATGAGGAAACACAAAATGATATTGATGATCTAGTTTCTTACATAAATGATAGGAATCATGTTGATCTTATATTTAAGGAAAATAATGTTATTAACCTTAAAGTAAGTGAAGAATATAAGACTTGGATTGAGGCATATACGGAAGAACCAGTATACGTTGGACTCAATGTCTTAAAGAATCATTATATCCTTGATGTTTTAGCTAAAGCAGTTGAACAAAAAGGTTATAATAATGGCTATTTCTTTAATAAAGATGGAACCATCACTGAGTTAAGCGAATTTGGAAATCGCATTAAATATCAACTATATACTTATGATGAAAACGCAGAAGATTATCGTAAATATCTAGGAGATATTAATGTTGGCACTCCAAATGTTGAATGCAGTTTCTCACGTTTCAATCTTAATAAGACTAGCTATCAAACATACTATATTATTGAAAAGGATGGGGTCAGATACTTCCGCAGTCAATATATAGATATCCATACAGGCACAAATAACAATGCCTATTTATCTAGCATAATATTTACAAACACAACTTCCTCTTTAGAAGCAGCGTTCTTAAACAATGAACTTATATTGTGTAAAAACGCTAACGAAGTAAGGACTTATCTAGATAATAATGGAAAAACAAATACAATAATGTTATCGATTTTCAATGATGGAAGCAAAAACGTCTACGTTACTGAGAATCTATATAATTATGTTTCGCTTTCTTCAGATGTAGACTACAATCTGGTAAAATTTTAGGAGGTAAGGTTATGAGGAGATATAAAGCGTTATCAAGAATATTCTTATTAAGTTATCTTGAATTAATATTCTGTGGTGTACTATTCGGAATGATGTTAGTTAAATGGAATGTCGTTTTATCTATAGTTTGCATTAGCTTAATGGGTGCGACTTGGATTGAAATGATTGTTGCTAAGCATTTATTCGCAAAACATTATTTGGCATTTTTCATAATGTCTATTATTGGTATTTCACTAGTGAACATTTCTTTCTTAGGCACATTTATTATTGAACTTACATTAACATTAAATAATCAATATGCTCCTTATCCTTGGATGATTTTAGGATTCAACTTCTTGTTTGTTCCTCTAATTGATATCTTCTTTGTTTTAACCATTAAAAAGATTCACCACAAGAGACTCGTCGAAGAAGGAATCATTGTTGAAAAAGGCGAAGATGATATTTAATTTAACTTCGCAAAAACTAAGATATTAAGACCACAATATATGTGGTCTTTTTATTTACTGTATAAGATAATGCAATTTATTTTGAAAAATAAATTTAAAGATATATACTATTTCTATGTTGTTCGGTAAGCACATCAGAAAATATTATAAAAAATACTGGTACTTATTCATTACAGGTATCATCTTTTTGATATTTGTTGACTGGATTCAATTATATATCCCTCAATTCACTGGAGAAATAGTGGATATAGTTAAGAATAATGCTGGTCCAATGAGTGATGCAAATCGTAATACTATCCTAATGTATTGTGGCTTTATTATTCTTATTGCTTTTGGTATGTTTATCGGTCGTATGACCTGGAGATTTGCAATATTAAGCGCCGCTAGAAAAACTGATCGTGATTTACGTCATGAGATGTTTTTAAAAGCCGAAAGGTTATCTATCACTTACTATCATAACAATAAAGTTGGTGCCATTATGGCGTGGTTTACTAATGACTTAGAAACTATTGAAGAAGCTATGGGATTTGGTATGACTATGTTAGTGGACGCTATTTTCTTGTTAAGCTTTACTTTAATTAAGATGTTCACGTATTCTGCGGCTTTAACTGCTGTATGTATGATTCCAATTGTCTTTATTGTCATTTGGGGTGCCCTTGTAGAAAAATATATGAATATTAAATGGGATCAAAGACAAAAAAGTTTTGATGGAATATATGATTTCGCTCAAGAAAACTTTACTGGTATTAGAGTTATTAAAGCATTCGTAAAAGAAAATAAAGAAATCTTAGCCTTCTCTAAAGTCGCTAAAAATAATGTCTCTAAGGAAATTAGTTTTATTAAAACTTCCTTGTTATTTGACATTATGATTGAATTAATTATTGCTTTAGTTTTCTCTATGCTATTAGGAATAGGTGGCTGGTTCGTTTATTGTACGGTAAGAGGAGAACCAGTTGTAATATTCAATATGCCTATTAATTTGTCTACAGGTAAACTTATTACCTTTGTAGGATTGTTTGATACATTAATCTGGCCTTTAATTGCATTAGGCCAAATTGTTTCAATGCGCGCTAGAGCGGGTGCTTCTTTAAAAAGAATTAGTAACTACTTAGACACTCCTGAAGATATTAAAGATAGTGATGACGCAGTTGATCTAGTTGATTGTAAAGGTAAAATTACATTCACCAATTTTACATTTACTTATCCTGGAGAATCTTCAGCTTCGTTAGAAGATGTTACTTTAGAAATTAAACCAGGAGAAATGATTGGTATTGTTGGAAGAATCGGTAGTGGTAAAACTACATTAGTAAACTCATTATTACATTTATATAACGTTGAAAAAGATAGTATTAAAATTGATGACATCGACATAGGTTCCATTAAAATACATTCATTAAGAGATAATATTGCAATTGTCCCTCAAGATAATTTCTTATTCTCCGATACAGTTGAAAACAATATTAACTTTGCAAATGAAGAACATGGAATTATTGAAGCAATCGACGCTGCTAAATTTGCTGATGTTCATGAAAATGTATTAGAGTTCACAAATGGATATCAAACAGTCACTGGAGAACGAGGTACAACTCTTTCTGGAGGACAAAAACAACGTGTCTCTTTAGCTAGAGCTTATGCAAAAAATGCACCTATATTAATTTTAGATGATAGCGTTAGTGCAGTTGACTTAAAAACGGAAGAAAAAATCTTAGCAAATCTTAAAACATATCGCGAAGGTAAAACTACTTTAGTTGTTGCTAGTAGAGTTTCTACTGTCAATCATATGGACCGTATTATTGTACTAAATGAAAACAAAGTAGAAGCCTTTGATACACCTAAAAACCTTGCAAAAACCTCACCAACATATCAAAAAATGGTGTTTTTACAAAAACTCGAAAAAGAAGTGGAAGGAGGAGATGGCCCTGGAAAACGATACTATGAAGCTAAAAGGGGATCATAAGATTCCTAGACGTCAACTTATCAGACATCTATATGGTTTTATTAGGCCTGAAATCTGGAAGTTTCTTTTAGCAATGCTTCTAATTGCCGCTAACGTTGCATTAGATATTGTTCTTCCATTATTAGTTAGTAAAACCACTGATGTATTAACTGGACTTACTCCTAGTAGCGGTACTCAGGTTCTTTTAGCTATCGTTTCCTTTACCGTTGGATATTTTATCTTAGCAGTCTCTAACCAGGTTCTTAGAGCGGCAGAAACTTTACTTTTACAACATACAGGTCAAAAGATTATTTATAACTTGAGAATGAGAGTGTTCACACATATTGAAAATATGTCTCAACACCAATTTACAGAAATGCCTGTAGGTAGTTTAGTTACTAGAGTGGCTAGCTATACTTCAAGTATGAGTGAGTTATTTACTACTACACTTGTTCAAATGCTTAGAAACATTTTAACCATTGTAGGGGTATTAATTATCATGATTATTCTTTCTCCTGTTTTAGCGGGATTCTTAAGCATCATTATTGTCGTATTATTTATTGCTTCAATGATTTTCAATAGATATATATCAGGAGCGTTCGCTAAAGAAAGAGGATATTTAAGTGATTTAAATACTTTCTTAAGTGAAAATCTTTCTGGTATGAAGATTACTCAAATCTTTAACCAAGAAAAGAGAAAAGAAAATCAATTTAACGAAAAGAATAATGCATATTACCATTCACGTATTAAGTTAATGCTTGGATTCGGTATTTATCGTCCATTTGTTTCTTTCTTATATTTTGGGGCTATTGCATTAACATTCTATGTGGGATTAAGAATTGAATTAAGTGGTGGATTAATTGTTGGATTCTATCTTTATTTATCTAGATTCTTTAACCCAATTCAAGAGTTAGCGGATCAACTTAACTCTTTACAAAAAGCTAAAACCGCAAGTGAAAGATTATTTAATCTTTTAGAAGTTAAACCAGAAGTCTTAGATAAGCCAACCGCTAGAGATATTGACCATTTTGAAGGTAAAATTGAATTTAAAAATGTTTGGTTTGCTTATAACAAAGAAGAATGGATTTTAAGAGATGTAAGCTTTGTTATTGATCCTAAAACTACAGTTGCTTTCGTCGGCCCTACTGGAAGTGGTAAAACCACAATCCTTTCTTTAATTGTTAGAAACTATGAAATTCAAAAAGGTCAAATCTTAATTGATGATATTGATATTAAGGACATTACAATTACTTCTTTGAGAAGGGCAGTTGGACAAATGCTCCAAGATGTTTTCTTATTTAGTGGTACTATCAAAACTAATATTTGCTTACACGATGAAACATTTACTGATGAACAAATTAAAGAAGCATGTGAATATGTTAATGCCGATAAGTTTATTAACAAACTTCCTAAGCAATATGAGGAAGAAGTTATCGAAAGAGGTGAAAACTTCTCCCAAGGTCAACGTCAATTGCTTTCGTTTGCTAGAACCGTTTTACATCAGCCACAAATTTTAATCCTTGATGAAGCTACTGCGAATATTGATACAGAAACTGAAGTTTTAATTCAAGAATCTTTAGAAAAAATGAAATCAATTGGCACTATGTTAGTGGTTGCTCATAGACTTTCAACCATTCAAAAATGTGACCAAATTTTCGTTTTACAAGAAGGTGTAATTATTGAAAGAGGTAACCACCAAGCCTTATTAAAACAAAAAGGATTCTATTACAAATTATATCAATTACAATTTGAGGATAATTAATAAAAATATTAAGGTTTTGTATCAAAAAACTTTTAAATCTAGAATATATTTAAAAAAAACAAGCTTGTTTTGAAGCTTGTTTTTTTGTTGTTGAATTTACGTTAATCAGGAAGCTTATAAGTAATAAGTTTCTCTAATAAATCTGCCATTTCTTTTTCTGATTTTTTGAAGTTATGTTTACTCCAGTAAACTAGAACATTGAATAATCCACCAGCAAAATATGGAACTGCAAGAGGGTTGTCCTTATATCTGAATAAAGACATTGATTTTACGTGACTCATTAAGTAAGATGCATATCTTTCAAATTGAGTAATTAAGATAGACATCTTATCAGCTTTTTCTAAAACCTTGATTTGTCTTGAATATTTTTTGAAATAGTGGACAACATTTTGTGTGAATGTTTCCAAAGAAAGATCCTTGTTCTCCATGTACTTTTCATAGAATTCAGCGAATCTTTCATCAGAGAAGTTAATAAAAATATCTTCCTTGGTGGAGTAGTGACGATAAAAGCTCATTCTACTAACGCCAGCTTTTTCGCAAATTAGCTTAACACTAATTTTGTTATAAGGAAGTCGATACATTAATTGATAGATTGAAATAGATATTAAATCTTTACTATTCTTTCTTGCCATGCAAAATATTATAGTCCCTATATTTTTCATTGACAAGATTTACAATATATCTTTAAAAAGTATTTTACAGATAGTAAAATAAAGTATATGAAAAAGAAATTTTTGACAAAAGATGTCGATACATACTCTTCCTTAATAAACTTACTAGGATATGAGGAAGTATCCAGAAGTAATTCTCTATTCAAGAATTATACCAATGTTAATTATGAAAAGAAAGAAAGCACATTAAGCGAAGAAAAGATTCGTTTATATATGCCTAAAAGCACTATTCCATTTTTCTTTGTTGTATTCTTTCTTTGCTTAGCATTTCTACTTATTACGGTGTTTTTAATTTTGTTCTTTAGCATGAAACCTAATTTTGACACTCTTAAGTTCTTTTATATACTAATGCTACCTGCTTTTATTTCGCTTATATGCGGATCTGCGATATCTATTGTTAGATATTTTAGAACTGTTAATAACATTAAATGTGCAGCTAATATCATGCTCATTAAGAAAGACAAAGACCAAGATGGTAGAAAATAATATTAAAAGCAAGAAGCAAAGATTTAAGAAAAAAGTTCTTTTTAATAGAACTATTATTAGGACTTTTTTAATTCTCTCTATTATCCTTCTTGAAATAGGAATTTTAGTCACTATTATCGTGCTAGCGAAGTTTTATAATATTGCTTGGCTTAATAATTTATACATAGTATTTGAGATTCTTTCTATTATTGTAGCTATACCAATTATCAACTCTAGAATGGATCCTTCATACAAGATTACTTGGCTATTTTTGATGGTAATTAATTCAGTAATAGGGGCGCTATTATACCTTTTGTTTGCTAATAAAAAGTTTACAAAAAGAGAAAAAAGATTAATTGCTCCTTCGGTTAAAAGTTTGAATGAGGCATTAAATGATACTAATTCAGGTGGTATTAGTTTTAAAACTAATCCTTTCGTGGATGGGGACTTACATAACTTTGCCCAATATATTCGCAAATATTCTTTTACCGAAGTTTTTGATAATAGTAAAACTACATATTTTCCTTGGGGAGAAAAAGCTTGGCCAGTAATGTTAGAAAAACTAAAGACTGCCAAGAAATATATTTTCATTGAGTATTTTATTATTCAACCCGGGAAATTCTGGGATTCAATATTAGAAATTTTACTTCAAAAAGCTAAAGAAGGCATTGATGTTAGAGTAATATATGATGACCTAGGATGTTTAACAACATTACCTCAAAGTTATGATGTTTTCTTAAAGAATAATGGAATTAAATGTTGCCGTTATTCTAAATTAAAGATGATTTTTAGCATTAGAATGAACAATAGAGACCACCGTAAAATTATGGTCATTGATGGACATATTGGATTCACGGGTGGCATAAATTTAGCCGATGAATACATAAATGAGATTGAAAGATTTGGTAAATGGAAAGATAATGCAATCCTCATTGAAGGTAATGCTGTATTTGGTTTAACGAATTTATTTTTATCTACTTGGAGAATGTTAAATCCAACTGAACCAGTACCGAATTTTAAAGAGTATTATCCTAGTCATTTAAATCCTGCAGTTAAAAACTTTAAAGAACATGGATATGTATCCGCATATGGATCTATTCCTTATACATATGAAACTGTTGGTGCGAATATTTATGAAATGATGTGTTATAAAGCAAAAAGATATATTTATATCGCTACGCCTTATTTAATTTTAAATAATGAAATGGAAGACGCTATATGTCAAGCTGCTAAAAGTGGAGTAAAGGTTAAATTACTTACCCCTCATATTCCTGATAAGAAAAAAGTATTTGAATTAACTAGAGCAAATTATCGTATGTTACTCCGTAGAGGAGTGGAAATATATGAATACACTCCTGGATTTGTTCATGCAAAGATGTTCGTTGTTGATGGAAAAATGGCAACAGTTGGAACAATAAATTTAGACTTCCGTTCATTGTTCTTGCATAGTGAAAATGGATGCTTCTTATATAAAACTGATTCCATCAAAGATATTGAAAAAGATTTTGAAGAAACGTTCAAAGTATCTCAAAGAATCACCTATGAAGAATACAAAAAGACTCCTTGGAATAAAAGATTATTAAGGTTTATCTTAAAAGTATTCGCCCCTTTAATGTAATATTTAATTAAGGAGAGATTTTATGAAAGTTGCAGTTTATAGTGCAAAAGAATATGATATTGAGTCATTTTCTAAAGTTGCAGAAAAATATGGTATTAATTATAAGTTTTATGATGTTCCTTTAACTGTTGATACAGCTTCTTTAGCAGAAGGAATGGATGCAGTATGTGTATTTGTTAATGATAATTGTAATAAAGAAGTTGTTGATAAATTATATGAGATTGGAATAAGGATTATTGCTTTAAGATGTGCGGGTTATAATAACGTAGATTTAAATGCATGCTATGGTCGAATTCATGTTGTGAGAGTCCCTGCTTACTCTCCATATGCCGTTGCAGAACATGCTGCAGCTTTATTATTAACAAGTATTAGAAGAATACATAAAGCCTACAATCGAACTAGAGATTATAACTTCTCATTAAAAGGTTTAACTGGTTTTGATTTACATGGAAAAACAGTAGGTGTTATTGGTACTGGTAAGATTGGCAAAATCTTTGCAAATATATGTGATGGTTTTGGAATGAATGTCTTAGGATATGATAAGTATCCAGCTCCTGACTTTAAAGGAAATTACGAAGATTTAGACAGTATTTTATGCAAAAGCGACATTATTTCGTTGCACTGTCCTTTAACAGATGAAACTTTTCACCTTCTAAATTCCGATACTTTAAAAAAGACAAAAAAGGGTGTTGTAATTATCAACACTTCACGTGGTAGTCTTATTGATGCTGAGGCAGTTTTACAGTCAATTAAAGACCGCCATGTTGGCGCTTTATGTATCGATGTTTATGAAGAAGAAAGTAATTTATTCTTTAACGATTATTCAGGACATATTTTAAACGACGATACATTAGCAAGATTAATTTCTATGCCTAATGTCATTGTTACAAGTCACCAAGCTTTTTTAACAAATGAAGCTTTAGCAAATATTGCAGATACTACAAGTGATAATTTAATCGCATTTTATAACGACCATGTATATAAAAATGAAGTTTGTTACCACTGCCCAAAACACGATAAATGTGTCAAAGCTCGAGAAGGAAAATGCTTTGATTAATTAGAACAATAGGCATTCAAAAATATTTACATTTTTATATTTTTGTCACTTTTTAAGCAAAAAAGTTGATTTTATTATTCTCTTATTTATAATAAGAAAACATATGGAGGAATTATTATGCTTAGTTTAATTAACATTTCTAAAGTATATAAATCCTCTTCCGGAAATGTTCAAGCGCTTGATGGAGTTAATCTAAACTTCCGAAAAAATGAATTTGTATCAATCCTTGGTCCATCTGGAAGTGGTAAGACAACATTGTTAAATATTATTGGAGGACTCGATAAGTACACGGACGGTGACTTAGTTATCGCTGGTAAATCTACAAAAGGTTTCAAAGATCGTGATTGGGACTTTTATCGTAACCAAAGAATTGGTTTTATTTTCCAATCCTATAATTTGATACCTCACCAAAATGTATTAAGCAACGTTGAACTTGCTTTAACTATTTCCGGTATTAGCAAACAAGAACGTATAGAACGAGCAAAAGCTGCTCTAGATAAAGTTGGATTATCCGACCAATATTACAAAAGACCAAATCAACTCAGTGGTGGTCAATGCCAAAGAGTTGCTATCGCTAGGGCGTTAGTTAATAATCCTGAAATCCTCCTTGCAGATGAACCTACAGGGGCTTTGGATACTAAAACAAGTACCCAAATTATGGATTTAATTAGGGAAATAAGCAAAGACAAGTTAGTTATCATGGTTACTCATAACCCTGATTTAGCAAAAGCTTATTCATCAAGAATTATTAATTTATTAGATGGTAAGGTGGTTGAAGATAGTAACCCATTTGCTAGTGCGGAAGAACATAAAGAAATTGAAAAGCTTCCTGAAGAAGACATTGAAAAAGTAAGTAAAGCTAAAATGGGCGTATTTACCGCAATGAAGCTTTCTTTTAAGAATTTGATTAGTAAAAAAGGAAGAACAATTTTAGTTGCTATTGCAAGTAGTATCGGTATTATCGGTGTTTCTACTGTTTTAGCAGTTTCTTTTGGTGTTACTAACTTTGTTAACAACATGCAAGATGATATGTTAAGTAGCTATCCTCTTTCAATTGCTGAAAGAAGTGTTGATATGACTAGCTTATTAACTGGTTTATCAAATTCTCAAAAGAAGGAAATTGCAGAAAACTTCGATATCAATACTCAAGTTGGTATGGAATCTCTCATTACTTACTTAATGGATAAATATAGCGATGTCACTAATATTAAGACAAATGATATCAATCAAGATCTCGTAGATTTTGTTACTTATAACTTAGATGACAAAGATGTTGCTTCCAAACATTTTGATTACGGAATAGATGTAACTAATAACGTTTTCTGTAATTGGACAAAGAGTGCAAAGGCAGAACATAGTGAAAAAACATGGATATCCGCAAATGGATTAACTCAAAGATATATTGAAGAACTTAAGACAGTTAATGGATTTACTGAATACGCTTCATACGTGAACTTGTTTACTAACTTTATGAAGGAAGTTCCTGGAGATAAAGAATACATCCTTTCTCAATATGATTTATTAGGTAATTCTACATATCCTAAAGATAGTAGTGAGATGATGTTAGTCGTTACTAAAGACACAACATTAACTGATTTAGTGTTAGGACAACTCGGTTATTACAATCACGATGAATTTATCAATATCGGTAGAAAAGCTGTTGAAATCTATAAGCAAAGTGATATTGATGCTCAAAAAGGTTGGAAACAAAAACTTCAAGAACATTTAATTACACAACAAGAATATGATGAAGCTATGGTCATGCTTGCTGCTAAATATCCTTATAGAGAAATCTTTAATTATGATGAATTAATTGGAAGTGAATTCTATTATGTTCCTTCAAAAACATTATGGAATTATGGAGATGTCTCTAGTGATTATACTATTACAGGTAATGTTTTATTAGTTAGTAATGAAGTAATTTATTACTTCCAATACATTAAATATGCACCATATGATGCTTTAGTTGGTTATGAAATTGATCTAGTTAACGCTGGCGATCCTCAAATGAGATATTTCGTCAGACAGGCTAGTGAAAGTAGAGACATGAATACTTTCTTCAATGGCTTGTGGGCTGAAATTGATGGCGTCATGTCTAGAAAACAAACCGGAAGAATCTTAAACTTAAGCAGTTCTACTTCTGGAGGGGTTACTGATACCGCTACATTACTTGATACAAAAGCTGGTAAGACTATTAACTTTACTAATGTTAAAACTGCCGCTCAAGAAACTACTTCTGTTACTGGATTTAAATATCCTGCAGAAGCTAAACAAGAATGGCTTGATAATCCAGACGCTAGTGGAGCAGTTAAAATGAAGGTTAGTGGTATTCTTAGAGCAAAATCTTCTACTCAATTTGGTAGTTTATCTAGAGGTATTTACTATACTCAAGATTTCACTAAGAAGTACATGTTAGACGCTAAAGATACTAACAACAGTATTATTTATGATATCGAACACGGTTTTAAATCTTTCTATGATACAAAGAAAGCTAAGAACCAAGCATTCAATGCTTACGTTACTTATGATTATGTAAGTTTTGCTAAAGATGAAGATAATCCTGAACTTAAAACAGGTGGTTACGCTAATGCACTTAATGGAGATTTAAAGGATTCTTTAAGCGAATTGTTCTCCGCTTTAACTGGTGCAATAAGCTATGAAAGTACTAATAAGATGCATTATAGAGCTTTAACTGGAGTTAAAGTTACAATGCACGAAAAGGAAGAAGATCCTTCCTATTATCAAGTTACTTTTGAAGACTTACCAGAAGAGATTGAATTATATCCACGTGACTTCAAGAGTAAAAATAACATCACTAAAACTTTAGACACTTGGAATAGTGATGATGATATTATCGTCAACGGAAGAACTATTAAACGTTCCGAAAGAAAAGATCTTAACTATACAGATACAGTTGCTTTAATTATCAATTTAATTAATTCTTTAATTACTATAGTTACTATTTCATTAGTTTCATTTACATCATTATCTTTAGTAGTTAGCTGCTTTATGATTGCGGTCATTACTTATATTTCAGTTATGGAAAGAGTTAAAGAAATTGGTGTTATCCGTTCTTTAGGTGGACGTAAGAAAGATGTTTCACGTTTATTCACTGCTGAAAACTTTATGACAGGTTTAGCTAGTGGTGTACTTGGTATTGTAGTTACTTACTTATTAAGTGGAGTAATTAACTTAATCGTACGTTTCTTCGGTGTTCAAAGAATGGCTGCTTTACCTTGGTGGGTAGCAATCATTATGGTTCTACTCTCTATCTTATTAAATGTTATTAGTGGATTTATTCCTAGTAAGAAAGCCGCTAGACAAGATCCAGTTGAGGCTTTAAGAAGCGAATAATATATGAAAAAAGCAGGTATTATTTCTTTAGGTTGCCCTAAAAATCGTGTTGATAGTGAACATATTTTAGGTTTGCTTAAAAGGATTGGGTATAAAGTAGTAAATTCCACTGAAGACGCTGATATTGTTTTTATCAATACATGTGGCTTTATAACTGATGCGAAAAAAGAATCAATTGAAATAATCTTAGAAAATATTGATACCGAAAAGAAAGTAGTTGTTACTGGTTGTTTAGTAGAAAGATATCTAAAAGATTTAAAGAAAGAAATACCTGAAGTTGATTTATGGATTCCTATTAAAGATTATGGGATTTTCGCTACACGTCTTAAAGAAATTGATCCTGAAATCACTTTTTCTAACGGATTAGATTATCATTATCGACTTATTAGTAGTGGACCTTTCACAAGTTACTTAAGAATTGGGGAAGGGTGTTCTAATCACTGTAGCTACTGTGCTATTCCTTTAATTAGAGGAGAATATGTTTCTAGACCATTAGAAGAGATAGTGGAAGAAGCTAAACATCTAGCCTCTATTGGAATAAAGGAATTAGTGGTCTTGGAACAAGATACAAGTAAGTATGGATTAGATTTCAAAAATGGCACGAACATTGTAGTTTTGCTCAAAAAACTTCTAGAAATCAAAGATTTTGATTATATTAGACTCCTATATTTATATCCAGATGAGGTAACTGATGAACTTATAGAACTCATTGGAAGTAATCCAAGATTAACCTCTTATTTTGATATTCCTATTCAACATAGTGAAGACCATATTTTAAAGGCTATGAACCGTAGAGGAAATAAGCAAGATTTATTAAATTTATTCTCTAAGATAAGAAAGAAAGTAGATAACGCTATTATAAGAACCACTATTATGGTGGGTTTCCCTGGAGAGACTGAGGAAGATGTTGACAGCTTAATTGAATTTATGAAAGAAGTAAAATTTGATCACGTTGGAGCTTTTGCTTATTCTAGAGAAGAAGATACACCAAGTTATGATTTCTCTAATCAAATAGATGAAGAAACTAAACAAGCTAGATTAGATAGAGTAATGAAAGCTCAACAATCTATCTCTTATCGAAATAATAAGGGACATGTAGGCAAAATCATGGAAGGATTGATATTTGCTAAAGAACACAATCACTATCTATTTAGGAGTTACTATAATGCTCCTGATAATATAGACGGAAAGATAATCGTGGAATCAAAAGTTCCTTTATCTATAGGCCAAAAGGTTAAAGTAAGAATTACTGAAGCCTTTGTTTATGATTTAATAGGTGAAGTTATTATATAAACATTTGCATACTTAGGTAGCAAAATATATAATACTTACCAGACGCCCTCTTAGTTAAGTGGTATAACGGATCCATGGTAAGGATCTATTGGTGGTCCGATTCCGCCAGAGGGCACCATCTAAGTACTTAGTCCTTAATACAAATCGTATTGAGGATTTTTTGTATCAAAATTATTGTTTGATGATACAATAAATGATACAATAAATTTTCGAGGCAAAAAAATGGAAAATCGTGAATTAGAAACAGTTGAATTTAAAAAAAGTACATCAGAATTGAAACAAGGAATTATATCTCTATCTTCCATGCTCAATAAGTCAGGCAATGGAATTTTGTATTTTGGAGTGTTGAATGATTCGACAATAATCGGCCAACAAATAGGAAAAGACACAACACACGATATTTCTGTTGAAATTAAAAACCATATTAAACCAGAAGTTATTCCAACAGTAGAATTAATAAATATTGATGGCAAGCAAATTATAAAAGTGTCTGTTGCTGGTGATAAGAAACCATATTCCGCTTATGGAAGATACTATATTAGAAGCGATGATGAAGATTTGCTGATGAGTAATGAAATACTTGAACAGTTTTTCAAAGATGATTCTATTGATTATTCAAAATGGGAAAACGCAATTACTGAATGGACGATTGATGATATTGATGAAGAGAGATTAATTAAATATTTTAATGAAGCCAACGAATGTGGAAGATTGAATTATGTTTATAAAGACAGTATTGATGCTTTAACAAAATTAGGTCTTTTTAAGAATAATCATTTAAATAACGCAGGATACTACCTTTTTTCAAAAAACAAACCACTCAAATTGAAATTAGCTGTTTTTAACACCGATGAAAGATTATCTTTTTCTGACATCAAATTATTTGAAGGCAATATATTTGATTGCATTGAAGAAGGAATTCGCTATATTTCTGAAAGAATGAGGTGGAATGCTAAGATTGTTGGAAGCAAGAGAATAGAATCTCCAGAGATACCACTAGAAGCAATTAGAGAAATTGTTGTTAATAGTTTTGCTCATATGAAGGTAAATCCAGCTATTTTAAACGAAATCTATTTAACGCCAACCAAAATAAAAATTAGTAATCCAGGCAATATTGCTAAAAACATTGATCCAATGGATTTTGCAGCAGGAAAACAAAGCCCGATACTAAGGAATCCTCTGATTGATATGACTTTGTATAAAAATAATACTATTGACTCTTTTGCTACTGGCTTTGAAAGAACTTTCAAACTCTGCAAAGAGGCAGGGATAAAATGGGAATATGAAAATACTAAAACATCTTTCAGTTTTACTTTTATTAGATCAAATGATACAACAAATGATACAACAAATGATACAATAAAAAATCGTCAAAACGAAATCATTGGCCTAATTAAAAAAGTCCCTTCGATAACAAGAAAAGAGATAGCGCAGACATTAAACATTTCAGAGCCAACGGTTTCAAGAGACTTAAAACTGCTACAACAAATTGGACTCATCAAAAGAAATGGACCAAACAAAACAGGCTATTGGGAGATACTAGAAAATGGCAAATAAAGAATTTAAAAACATTGAAGAATTTATTGAAGAATTCACTAGAAATGGTCCTACTCCTGAAAATTATAATTATGATGGTGTAATATGGGGAATGGAATTCCAGTATAAGAATAGAATTTTTAGAGTTACTAGAGACACTATTGGACATGAAAAAGAAATCCGAGTTAAATTCAATAAATCAGACAAAGCTCATATTCAACTATTCGAAATACCCGTTAATGAATATCCAAATACAAAGGAAAAGATTACAAAGGAAAAGATTTGGATATGTATTTAGGCATTTTTGACGACGTGAACGACTTGCTTGATAATGGCAAGATAGATGGTGTTTCGCTTAGAAATATCATTGCAAGCGACCAAACTGAAATTCTTGCAATTGATTAATGAGAACTAAAAAACAATTATTTAAGAGCGTTTTATTTTTGTCTTAAAAGGTGCGTTTTAGCTGATGCAACTGATGTAAATTCTGATGTCCGGACCATATAAGAAACTTTATTGTCGATTCTGGCAAGAGGCACTGACATAGATTGAGTTAAACTATACATTGATAGAGGCAATTACTTAAGTAAAATAAAAATATCTCAGTTAAATAAGCGGCTTAACTGTATACCACAAGTTTATCTAGGCATAATCGTATACAATCCATGATACAAAATCGGGGATTTTTATTTTTGCTGATAAGCCTTTTTATATATAAAAAGAGATATAATTATATTTCCCGAAACTAAAAATTGTTTAAAATTGGGAAATGATATATAAGGTAGTCGATGACAAAAATATGAAGCTTATCACAAGGCCTTTTTATTACCACATGAGGGACATATCCTCGAGTGGCAAGAAAATACCATCATATAAAAATCTCCACAATTCGGGCATTCATAATAAAGATAACCATTATCAAAGTTATGACATCCAATAAACTTTTCAACGCCTTTGACTAAACCTGGTCTAGTTAATAACGATGCATACTTTTCCTTAAAGGAGGGCCAATACCTAATGAAGATGTCTTTGATATAAACATCGCCTTGCAGTTTTCTAGTTTATTAATTACAGTGACACTTTTGTGGCAAGACTTGTGATAAAGTAAAATAGATAAAGGAGAACTTTGAACATGAAACAAGAATTATTAAAAGGTTTAACTGATGAACAAATCGCTAGAGTAAAAGCGTGTAAGAATCACGAAGAATTATTGGCAATAGCTAAAGAAGAAGGCGTGGAATTAACCGACGAACAATTAAATACGATATCCGGTGGATGCTTATTCAGTTCAACCGGAAATGATTGTCCTCAATGTGGCGCTGGATATGATGACATTATGTTCTGGAGTGAACGTTTTGCGGATGGGCATGAAACCGTTCATTACGAATGCAAAAAATGTCAATGTCAATGGACCAAGAATAGATAATTTAGTTCGTGTTAACATTTTAAAAGTGTTACTACTTATAAAAAAGTGTTCCTTGTATTATTCTCGTAGTACTTCGACATTAAGCAAAAAATGGCATTTCGGATCAAGAAATGTTTTTTTCGTTGATTTTTGTCATTTTTTAAAATTCCATCAAGGATGCTTTGGGTTGATACAAAACGTATCAGTCCTTTTTCTTTGATTACATCGGAGTTTTTGGTAGTAGTGAACACAATAGCAAAGTGTTTTATACCTGTATTTTGATCGTTTTAAGTAAAGAATAGTAATCTCACCAGAATAAAACCGAGTTTCTTGCTATGCAAAGAACACAATTTATTATATTGTTTTAAAATTTATCGAGTGAATTTTTACATTTTTGTTTAAATTCATACGCTAGACTATATGAGTTTTAAACTGACCCTATAAAGAATTCTATTTACGATTCTGCCAAGAGGCACGCTAGTAGAAAAACTTAGAGTATACATTGACGAGAGTAATTACTTAAGTAAAATAAAAACAATCCAGTTAAATTTGTGGATCAACTGTATACCACAAGTTTATCTAGGCATCTTTAAAAAATTGCTCTAATACAAAATTAGGGCTTTTTGTTTGACAGGCATGTCATACAAGTCCCTAGTAGGAATATTGCAATAACTAGCTAGCTAAACACAATCTATACAAATTGGTACTGCTTTCTTTTATAATTGGGGTATGACAATTGAACAAGAATTATTCGCAGCCTATCGCCCCAACAAGGATAAACTAATTGAATACGGTTTTGATTGTTTTAATGGTGTATATGCATATCACGTATTTTTTCATAACAATGAGTTTGAAGCGCGAATCACAGTTGATGAACATGGAACGTTATCTGGGAAAGTTGTTGAAAAAGAATTTGGCGATGAGTATTTCCAACTCCGCAACGAATCATTCCAAGGTGGCTTTGTTGGTGAAATAAGGGAAGAATATAAAGAAATACTTCTTAAAATAAGAGATCATTGCTTTTACAAACAACTATTTGTCTCAAATCAGGCTAACCGTTTAGCAATTTTAATTAACGAAAGGTATTACGAACAGCCTGATTATCCTTTCGATAATGAAAAATATAAACCATATGGTGTCTTTAGATATCATGGTAACAACAAATGGTATGGCTTAATCATGCATGTTAATAAAACCGTCTTCGGTGAAGAAAATAAAGAAGAATATGTCGACGTCATTAATGTCAGAATTGATGAAAATAGAAGAAACGAGATATTACAAGAAAAAGCCATCTACCCTTCTTACCATATGAACAAACAAAAGTGGGTATCTATCTTATTAGATGATTCTCTTAAAGATGAAGAAGTGATGGAATATATAGATTGGTCAAGAAACTTCATGATTGGCAAACCTTCACGAAAAGATAATGAACCAATGTTTTTTATTCAGCCATGTAATCCTAAATATTACGATTTGGAAGCCGCTTTTATTAGAGATAATGGTGTGACCGGCTGGAAACAATCAAGAAAAGTTAATATTGGTGATATTTGTTATATGTATATCGCTAATCCTGTTGGCGCTCTGAAATACAAATGCGAAGTAGTGGAAACCGATATTCCTTTTGAATATAAAAGTGAAGATGTATCAATTACAAAATTGATGAAAATCAAACTTATCAAAAGAATAGATAACAAAATTGATTTCAAATTCTTAAAAAGTATCGGCGTTTCTCTTATTAGAGGGCCAGTGTCCATTACAAAAGATAAGGCTGACAAAATCGATGCTCTAATTTGACCTAGGAATATGATTATTGAATGAAACCAAACTTAATTGCTTATTGTGGACTTAACTGCGAAGAATGCGAGGCTTAAAAGTTACAATTAATAACGACGATGAATTAAGGGGAAAATCGCTAAAGAGTGGTCTAATTTGAATAATGTTGAAATAACCAAAGAAACGATTAATTGGAAGGGTGCCGTGTTAACGAAAAAAAGACCACGTTTTGCGATTTTTAAAAATTATAAACCCAAGGATTTCTTATGATTGGATATGCCATGGGAGATAGTGAAGATCTTAAAAATGAAGATCCAGCATTTGTAGAAGTGGCTAAAAAGTTATATTTTTCATTTGGCTATGTTGAGTAACCTCAATTTTATAAAGGTGAGAAGGGTGAAGAAAAATTGGCCTTCTTAAAACAATAATTTCGACATTTAAAATAAACTATAAGGTGTGACAGATTTGTGACACTTTTATTAATTCATGCCTATAAAGCAAAGTGTTGGTAAAGAACCTAGATGTAATCGCGGAATTTTAATCTCGATTTAATCGAAATTAACATAGCTAACAGTTCTTTAGTGGCCTTATATAAATCGTGTGATTCACCTT
>Ga0256407_10001689_pt1 | contig 45154 bp, 41 predicted proteins | sample RumenRJG_04DNA_FD_193489 | JGI IMG/M metagenome (GOLD analysis project Ga0256407, IMG submission 193489) | Bovine rumen microbial communities from Lethbridge, Alberta, Canada - RJG_04 | ecosystem: Host-associated > Mammals > Digestive system > Stomach > Rumen | place: Canada: Alberta...
ACCTCTTCCCATTCCGAACAGAGAAGTTAAGCCCGTCCACGCCGATGGTACTGACACACCAGTTGGGAGAGTAGGTAGCTGCCGTTTTTCGAGAGGGTGACTCAAATCGAGTCACCCTCTTTTTTTTATTCTAATGTTCTGTGGGAACGATATATTCATCGGGGAGAGCACCCCAGTGGAAGACATAGATTTGTCCGTTGACGGGGAGGTTGATGTAAAGTTCCCCGGCGTTGTTATGGGCTTTAGCAATGGCGTGGCCGCGAATCATGGAACGCGGTTGAACCGTTACATCGTGCAGGTATCCGATATTCTCCTGGCTCAGCCGGTTCATCATATCGCCATAGGTGTTGGAGATACCCCAAATGGCCGCATCGGCGGCCAGGTCGATGGCCAGGCTGGTGAGCCCGTAGCTGAGTTCCCGGCCAAAAGACCAGCGACTGCCCGTATCGAAAGCCCTGCGCGTACCCACCTGAACAGCCACATCGGCTGCCAGAACGGCACTGGCGGCGCCGAAATTCTTCCACCATTTGCGGTGACGGACCTTTTTGCTGAAATCCCCTTCGGTAAGGAGGGGAGAGCGTCCCTTGTCGCTGGTAATGGAGGCCTCGTCCATGGTAAAGCGATAGGTAGAATCCGAGTCATTGGCCATATAGATGTCCACGCGCCACCACTTGCCATGGAATTTGACAGGGCGTACGTCCAGCACAATAGCCAGGCTGTCCTTGGTAAATACCTTCCAGGAACCATCTTCGGTGACCTCTCGTAAATCATATGTCTGGGCGTAAGCAACGCCCGGGAAGCTGCCCATCAGGGCGGCGGCGAAAACAATGAACAGTAGTTTTTTCATCTCGATGCAATTTGCCGGAGGAAATTGGCTGCAAATATCATTCCATGAAAAATTATTATATTTGTAAGTTTTACAAGATAGAAGATGAATACAATGGAACCCATTTCCGGCAAAGCAATCTGGAACGAGGCCACAAAGGCGGGCCTGATGTTCGGACTAATCTCCGTAGCGTTTAACTATGTCAATATCTACCTGGGGACCCTCGTAGGTTCATCTTTTGTCCTCAACTTCCTGTCCACGGTGATGATGTGGGTTCTCCGGATAGCCAAAGTCGTGGGCCTGATCCTGTTGATGCGTGCCTGTATGCGGCGCCTTACGCGTAATTATAGCGAGGTTACGAACGGAGATACCTTCTTTCTGGGTGTCGCCATATCCATCCTGTCGGCCATTATCGTCGCTGGATTCGCCCTGTTGGACTACACAGTGCTGCTCTCGGCTTATTACCAAGATTTGATGACGCAGGTTATGACCGAAATGGCGCAGTATATGGACGCCAATCTCCGCGCGACGATGGAAAATACCCTGGCAAACTTTTCCGGACCTATGTTCTGGGGTACCTTGTTTTATTGTATCCTGTGGGGCGTAATCCTGTCCCGCATCCTCTCCAGAAGGATACCCGGCCAAGATCCCTTCGCCAATTTCCCCCAATCCGATAATCCCGATCAACAGTAGCATCATGGAATATAAGAAAGACATCAGCATCATCGTTCCGCTGTTCAACGAAAACGAATCGCTTCCCGAGTTGGTCCGCCGGACCGATGCGGCGATGCGCGGCGAAGGCCTGGAGTATGAAGTGATTCTGGTAGACGATGGCAGCCAGGACGGCTCGTGGGAGAGCATCCGCGACCTTGCGCGCGAATATCCGTGCGTAAAAGGGATTTCTTTCCGCCGCAATTACGGCAAGAGCGCCGCGCTTTTCTGCGGTTTCGAACAGGCGGAAGGACGGGTGGTATGCACCCTGGACGCCGACCTGCAGGACGCCCCGGAGGAACTGCCGGAGATGTACCGGATGATCGTGAACGACGGGTTCGATGTGGTATCGGGCTGGAAACAGCATCGCAAAGACAACGCCCTCACGAAAAACCTCCCCTCCAAGCTGTACAACGCAACGGCCCGCTGGATTACCGGTATCCGCCTGCACGATATGAACTGCGGCATCAAAGCCTATCGCAGCGAGGTGGTGAAGAGCATCGAGGTCTACGGCGAGATGCACCGCTACATCCCGTATCTGGCAAAGAATGCGGGTTTCGACAAGATCACCGAGAAGAAGGTGCGTCACGAAAAACGCAAGTACGGCAAGAGCAAATTCGGCATGGAGCGCTTTGTGAACGGCTTCCTGGACCTGCTTTCGCTGTGGTTCCTGAGCGTGTTCGGCAAGAAACCGATGCATTTCTTCGGGTTCTCCGGCATCCTGATGTTCCTGGCAGGCGGCATTATCGCCGTGTGGCTGATTGCGGCCAAGCTGGTGCACCAGGCCCATCACGTGCCCTTCCGTCAGGTTACCGACCAGCCCCTGTTCTACCTGGCCCTGGTGGCGGTCATCCTGGGCGTCATGCTCTTCCTGGCCGGCTTTATCTGCGAGATGGTTTCCCGAACGGGTCAGGACCGCAACCATTACAACATCAAAGACCGTTTCTGATGGTATTTCGGATTTTATTCGTATCTTTGTAGGTTAATAGTTTAGAGATTCGTAAGCGATATGATTAACATTACATTTCCTGATGGCAGCGTCAAGCCCTTCGAGCAGGGCGTGACCGCGTATGACATTGCGATGAGTATCAGCCCTCGCCTGGCGGCCGAGGTACTTGCTGCCAAGGTAAATGAAACCGTATATGACCTGACCCGTCCTATAACGCAAGATGCTGCTATCCAGCTTCTTAAGTGGGACGACGAAGAAGGGCGCCGCGTGTTCTGGCACTCCTCTTCCCACCTGATGGCAGAGGCTCTCGAGGCCCTCTACCCGGGTGTGAAATTCGGTATCGGACCGGCCATCGAAAACGGCTTCTACTACGATGTAGACCTGAATGGCGCGCAGATTTCGGATACAGATCTGGCCGCAATTGAGAAGAAGATGCTGGAGCTGGCCCGCGAGAAGCAGGACTTCAAACGCATCGAAGTCTCCAAGGCCGATGCCCTGAAGTATTTCGAGCAGAAAGGAGATCCGTACAAGTGCGAGCTGATCAGCGAGTTGGAAGACGGAACCATTACGTATTATGAAAATGGTGCCTTTACCGACCTTTGCCGCGGCCCGCATCTGCGTAACACCGAATTGATCAAGGCGGTGAAGCTGACGGCGATTGCCGGCGCCTACTGGCGCGGAGATGAGAAACGCCAGCAGCTGACCCGTATTTACGGTATCACCTTCCCGAAGAAATCCTTGTTGGACGATTATCTGGTCCTGCTGGAAGAGGCCAAGAAGCGCGACCACCGCAAGATTGGAAAAGAGATGGAACTCTTTACCTTCTCGCCTCGCGTGGGCATGGGTCTGCCGTTGTGGCTGCCCCGCGGTACCGTCATGCGCCAGGAACTGGTCAAATTCCTCACGAAGAAACTGAACGAAAGCGGCTACCTTCAGGTAGTTACGCCGCATATCGGTGGCAAACAGTTGTATGTCACTTCCGGTCACTATGCCAAATACGGCAAGGACTCTTTCCAGCCCATCCATACCCCGCAGGAAGGGGAGGAATACCTGCTGAAGCCGATGAACTGCCCGCACCACTGCGAAATCTTCCGCAGTTCTCCGCGCTCGTACCGTGACCTGCCGCTGCGCCTGGCCGAATTCGGAACGGTCTATCGTTACGAGCAGAGCGGCGAGCTCCACGGACTTACCCGCGTCCGCAGTTTCACCCAGGACGATGCCCATATGTTCGTCCGTCAGGAGCAGCTGAAAGATGAATTCAAGAAGGTGATCGACCTCATTCTCTATGTGTTCAAGGTATTCAAGTTCGAGGATTACACCGCTCAGATCTCCCTGCGCGACAAGGTGAACCGCGACAAGTACATCGGCTCGGAAGAGAATTGGGACAAGGCCGAGGCCGCCATCATCGAGTCGGCGGCGGAAAAAGGCCTTCCTACCGTAGTGGAATATGGCGAGGCCGCCTTCTATGGCCCGAAGCTGGACTTTATGGTGAAGGACGCCCTGGGCCGCAAATGGCAGTTGGGTACCATCCAGGTAGACTACAACCTGCCGGAGCGTTTTGAACTGGAATATATCGACGCTGACGGTTCCCGCAAGCGTCCGGTGATGATCCACCGCGCCCCCTTCGGCTCGTTGGAGCGTTTCACCGCCGTGCTGCTGGAGCATACGGCCGGACACCTGCCGCTGTGGCTCACTCCGGACCAGGTAAAAGTGCTGCCTATCAGCGAAAAATATGCAGATTATGCAAAAAAAGTTTGCGAATTGATGAATAATTCCGAAATTCGCGCTTCCATAGACGATCGCAACGAGACCCTCGGCAAGCGAATCCGTGAGATTTCCTTGAAGAAGATCCCGCTTATCGCGATTGTCGGTGAAAAGGAAATGGCCGACGGCACTGTCTCTATCCGTAGGGACGGTGTTGACAAAGGCTCTATGACCGTTGATGCACTCATCGCCCGTTTCAAGGAGATTATCTCCGAGGAACTGGCCTAAAAAACACAGGAGGATCGCTTTATCGCTGGACCTTACAAACCGAGACCGAACTTCGGTCCCAAACCCGCCCGGCCGGCCAACGCCCCGGGAAACCGTCCTCGCCAGAAAGGTGAGAACGAGCTGAATATCAATGAGGAGATCACTGCTTCTCAGGTGCGCCTTGTGGGGGAGAACATCCCCGAACAGGGCATCTACCCTATTGCCGCGGCCCTGAAGATGGCCGACGAGCAGGGTCTTGACCTCGTTGAAATCAGCGGAAAGGCCGATCCGCCCGTGTGCAAGATCCTGGATTATCAGAAGTATCTGTACCAGCAGAAGAAGAAGGCAAAGGAAATGAAGCAGAATGCTTCGAAGGTGGTCATCAAGGAGATCCGTTTCGGGCCCAACACCGACGAGCATGACTTCCAGTTCAAACTGAAACATGCGCGCGAGTTCCTGGGCGAGGGTTCCAAGGTGAAAGCCTCCATCTTCTTCCGCGGCCGTTCCATCATGTTCGCCGACCAGGGCCAGAAACAGCTGCTGCGTTTTGCCGTGGAACTGGAGGATGCGGGCCGCGCAGAGAACATGCCGGTGCTGGAAGGAAAACGGATGACGATGATGATCGCTCCGGTAAAAAAGAAATAAGAATCCGTAACAGTTACGGAACGTATATTATTAACAGTTAATTTTTTTAACAATGGCAAAGCTTAAGACCAACTCCGGTGCCAAAAAGCGCTTTACGCTTACCGGTTCGGGCAAGATCAAGAGGAAGCATGCTTATCACAGCCACATCCTCACGAAGAAGACCAAGAAGCAGAAAAGGAACCTCGACCACTTCGCCCTCCTCGAGAAGGTGGATGTGAATCGCGTAAAAGAACTTCTGGTCCTCTAATCCTTATCGTTTAACTTTGGAAAGCAGTCCGAAGAACCCGAAACGGGTCACTGCCTCCAGTAAAATCAAAAAATTATGCCTAGATCAGTTAATTCTGTCGCCTCCAGGGCGCGCCGCAAGAAGATTCTCAAGAGAACCCGCGGCAACTTCCTTTCCCGGAAGAATGTGTGGACCGTAGCGAAAAACACCTATGAGAAGGGTTTGACCTATGCGTACCGCGACCGTAAGACCAAAAAGCGCACCTTCCGTGCCCTGTGGATCCAGCGTATCAACGCTGCCGCCCGCCAGTACGGAATCTCCTATTCCCAGTTCATGGGCCGTCTCGCCAAGCAGAACATCGGTCTGAACCGCAAGGTTCTCGCCGACCTCGCGATGAACAATCCGCAGGCGTTCGAGGCCATCATCAACTCGGTAAAATAGTCTGAAACGTGCGTTGGAAGGATCTCTGCCATAACCGTTGGGCCCGGATGCTATTCTGGGCAATCCTGTACGTGTTATGGGTGATCTGGCTCGGGAACTACTGGTGGCTCTTTGGACTCATCGTCATCTTCGACCTCTACATTACCAAAAAGGTAAAGTGGCTGTTCTGGAAGAAAGAGTACAAAGAGGGTGAAAAACACAATGCGCTGCTCGATTGGATCGATGCCATCGTCTTTGCACTCGTGGTGGTCACGTTCATCAACATGTTCTTTTTCCAGGCCTTCAAGATTCCTTCCTCTTCGATGGAGAGCTCCCTTTACACGGGCGATCATCTCTTCGTCAGCAAGCTGACCTATGGCCCGCGGGTGCCCCAAACCCCGCTGACCATCCCGTTTACCCACAACGTCATTTTTGGAAAAGAGTCGTATTCGACCGCTATCCAGAACCAATACCGCAGGCTCAAGGGCTTCCGGAATGTGAAAAGGGGCGATTATGTGGTGTTCGGGTTCCCGCATGGGGATACGGTGCTGAAAAAAGATCCCATGGCCGATTATTACGCTTATGTGCGCGATGCCGGCCGCGATTATGTCCTCCGCCACTATGGCCCCGTGGTTGTCCGTCCGATGGATAAGAAAGACCACTACGTCAAGCGCTGTGTCGCCATCCCCGGTGACACGCTGGAAGTAAAGGCCGGCGAGGTGTATGTGAATGGGATTCAGCAGGAAGCGTATCCGGGTTTGCAGCTGACCTACAAGGTGACGACCAACGGACATCCCTTCAACCCCAAGTTCGTAGATGAACTGGGCCTGAATGTGACGGAACTCTATTACGATCCGCGCCTGCCGGGTTACCCGTTCCTCCCGCTCACGGCTACTATGCTGGAGAAAGTGAAGGAAATCAAGGCAGTCGTTTCGGTGGAACCCAACCTGGATGTGTGGCCGCCGGACTTCCCGGACAACGAGGAAACCCTTTTCCCGTTCACCCCGGAACGTCACTGGACCCGCGACTGGTATGGCCCCATCTGGATCCCCGTCAAGGGTGCCACCGTGCCCCTTACTGCTGAGAATATGCCCCTTTATCGCCGCATCATCGCGGTGTACGAGGGAAACAGCCTCGAAGAGCGGCCCGACGGAACCATCCTCATCAACGGAGAAATCGCACAGGAATATACATTCAAGCAGGACTATTATTTTATGATGGGAGACAACCGGCACAATTCCCTCGACTCCCGGTACTGGGGCTTTGTTCCCGAGGACCATATTGTGGGAAGGCCGTCGGTCATCTGGCTCTCAACAGACAGGGGACGCAAGTTCCCGAATAATATCAGGTGGCGGAGATTCCTCAAATTTGTTTAGATTTCTTGCAATTACGGAAATTTAATGCGAACTTTGCAGCCCGCTGCAATAATGTGGGAATCTGACGCACAAGAGATTGAAATAAAATAAAAAAGAAATAACCATGGCAAAAGTTTGTCAAATTACAGGAAGGAAGAGAATGAAGGGCAACAATGTCGCTCATTCCAAGCTGCGCACCAAGCGTGACTTCTCCCTCAACCTCAAGCGGAAGAAATTCTGGTCTGAGGAAGAGCAGCGTTTCGTTACACTCAGAGTGTCTTGCAAGGGCATGCGGATCATTCGCAAGAATGGTCTCGAGGCTACGGTGAAAGAGGCTCAGAAGAAAGGATATGTAAATCTTGTCTAAAACCGTAGGATTATGGCAAAGAAAGCAAAAGGTAACAGAGTTCAGGTCATCCTCGAGTGCACCGAGCAGAAAGAAAGCGGCGTTCCCGGAATGTCCCGCTACATCACGACCAAGAACAAAAAGAATACGCCCGAACGTCTGGAGCGTAAGAAATACAACCCTTACCTGCACAAGGTGACGGTTCATCGTGAAATCAAATAATTGAGGAGATTATACCATGGCAAAGAAAGCAGTTGCAACCTTCGCAGCCAAGGCCGGTGCCAAGAGCATGGTCAAGTGCATCAGAATGGACAAGTCCCCCAAGACGGGTGCTTACGTATTTACGGAGCAGCTTGTTGAAACCGCACAGGCAAAGGATTTCTTCAACAAGAAGTAATCTTTACTGAAAATATGATAGGGAGAGGACCCAAACGGGTGCCTCTCTCTTTTTATTCTCCTCAGTATTTGTTATATTTGCAGGTTAAAGTATTCGTGTATGGGATTATTTGACAAAGGCATCCAAAAAACGAAGCAATCGTTCTTCGAGCGCATCTCCCGTGCGGTTGTGGGCAAGTCCAGGGTGGACGACGATACGCTCGATGCCATTGAGGAGGCCCTGGTGGCTTCCGATATGGGCGTGGATACTACCTTGAAGATTGTGGACAACCTCCAGGATCGCGTGGAAAGGGACAAATACCTGTCCTTCGACGAGCTGGTGGATATCCTCCGGGACGAGATTTCGAAGCTGATGGATCTGGAAAACGCCCCCGACGGCGTGGTCCGGCCTTTCGATTTTTCCCATAAGCCCTATGTGATCATGGTCGTGGGGGTGAACGGAGTAGGGAAGACGACGACCATCGGCAAACTGGCCTCCATGCTGAAAGCCCAGGGGAAGAAGGTGATCATCGGCGCGGCCGATACCTTCCGGGCCGCGGCGGTAGACCAGCTGGAAATCTGGGCGCAGCGCGCCGGGGTGGACATTGTCCGGCAGAACATGGGGTCCGATCCCGCCTCGGTAGCTTTCGATACCGTCAAGGCTGCGGTGGCCCGCGACGCGGACGTGGTCCTCATCGATACGGCCGGCCGCTTGCACAACCGGATCGACCTGATGAATGAGCTCACCAAGATCCGCAACGTGATGCGCAAGGTGGTTCCCGATGCCCCGCACGACGTGCTGCTGGTGCTGGATGCCTCCACCGGCCAGAACGCCTACCAGCAGGCCAAGGAGTTCTCCCGGGCGACGGACGTGACTTCGCTGGCCCTGACCAAGCTGGACGGAACGGCCAAGGGCGGCGTGGTGATCGGCATTGTGGACCAGATGAAGATTCCGGTGAAATTCATCGGCATCGGAGAGGGAATCGACGACCTGAAGGTCTTCGACAAGAAGGAATTCGTGGCCTCGCTTTTCTCGAAAGAAGATTTGAAATAAAACAGAATTACAGATATGAAGCTTTCTTACAATTGGCTCAAGGATTATCTTGAGGTGGACATGACTCCGCAGCAGATTGCGGATGCAATGACCTCGATCGGTATCGAGGTGGATGGCGTAGAAGAGACGGAGGCGGTGCCCGGCGGCCTGGCCGGCGTGGTGGTGGCCAAGGTGCTCACTTGCGAAGCGCATCCCGATTCCGATCACCTGCACATCACCACCGTGGATGACGGAACCGGTGAACCGCTGACGGTCGTCTGCGGCGCCCCGAACGTGGCGGCAGGCCAGAAAGTGCTCTTCGCCCGCATCGGAGCCGTGCTCCCGGGCGATTTCAAGATCAAGAAATCCAAGATCCGCGGCGTGGAGTCCTTCGGGATGATCTGTGCCGAGGACGAGCTGGGAATCGGCACCTCCCACGAGGGCATCATGGTCCTTCCGGAAGAAGCCGTGGTGGGAACGCCCGCCAAGGAGTACCTCCACCTCCAGACCCAGGCGGTCATCGAATATGAAATTACCGCGAACCGCGTGGATGCAGCCTCCCACTGGGGTGTCGCCCGCGATCTGTATGCCTACCTGATGCACAATGGCATCCCTTGCACGCTGAAGCGTCCGGACGATGCCGGCTTTGCCGAGGGTGCCGGAAAGGAGATTCCGGTAGAGGTGAAAGATGCCACCGCCGCTCCGCGGTATACGGGCATCACCCTCGCAGGCGTGCAGGTGAAGGAATCGCCCGAATGGCTGCAGCAGCGGTTGCTGGCCATCGGCCTGCGTCCCATCAACAACGTGGTGGACATCTCCAACTTCATCCTGTTCGAGCTGGGACAGCCCCTGCATACCTTCGACGCGGCCAAGATCGGCGGCGGCAAGGTGATTGTGCGGCGGGCCCAGGAGGGTGAGAAAATCGTGACGCTGGACGGTGCCGAGCGCACCCTGGCGGCCACGGATATCGTCATTGCCGATGCCACCCGGCCGATGTGTATCGCGGGCGTGTTCGGCGGAGAAGATTCGGGTGTGTCCGAATCCACCACCGAGGTCTTCCTGGAGAGCGCCTGTTTCGATGCCGGCTCTATCCGCAAGACGTCCAAGAAACATCAGCTCCAGACCGACGCCTCCTTCCGTTTCGAGCGAGGAGCCGATCCGGAAATCGCCGTCCTGGCCGGCCGTCGGGCCGCCAAGCTCATCTGCGAGCTGGCCGGAGCCCATGTGGTGGGCAAGATGCAGGAATTCTATCCTGTGCCGGCCGAGCGCAAGGTCATCGACCTGGATTATGCGCGGATCGAGGCCTTCGTGGGACAGCCCATCGGACACCAGACCATCGAGAACATCCTGACCTGGCTGAATTACAAGTTCATCTCCAAGACCGCGACTGGCGCCAAGGTGGCGGCTCCGACCTATATGGTGGACGTGTACCGCGAGTGCGATGTGGTGGAAGAGATTCTCCGGATTTACGGATACAACAACATCGACCTGCCGAAACACATGAAGATGAGCGTGAACGCCACGCCGTCGCCGCAGCCGGAGGCCATCCGCAATGCGGTCTCCAACTTCCTGGCTGCCAACGGTTTCGTAGAGACGATGAACAATTCCCTGACCAAGGGTGACTACTATAACGGCCTGGAGACCTTCCCGGCCGAGGCCTGCGTCCGCATCGTGAATCCGCTTTCTTCGGACCTGAACGTAATGCGCCAGACCCTTATCCTGAACGGCTTGGAGGTGATTGCCTACAACCTGAACCGTCAGGCCGTATCCCTCAAGACCTTCGAGTATGGCAGCGTCTATCGCCGCCTGCCGGAAGGAGATGGCACCACCCTGGCCTCTTACGAGGAGCATCCCTGCTTTGCCCTCTTTATGACGGGCACGCCGGACAAATCCTGGTCGGCAGCACCCCGCAAGAGCAACTTCTATGCCCTGAAGGGCTATCTGGAAGCCTTGCTCAAGCGTTATGGCGCCGATCTGGCCCAGATGGAGACGGGCCCGGCCCCGGCCGACATCTTCTCCGAGGGTCTGGTGTACAGCCTGCCCGGCAAGGGCGCCAAACTGGCCGTGATGGGTACGGTGGCTCCGGCCCTGGCCAAGCGCTTTGGCGTAAAACAGCCGGTGTTCGCCGCTGAAATCGAGTGGAATACCCTCTTCGAACTGGTGAAACGCGACAAGGTGAAATTCAAAGAACTGCCCCGTTTCCCCGAGGTACGCCGCGATCTGGCCCTGCTCCTGGACGAGAGCGTCTCGTACGCCGACCTGCAGAAGAGCGCCCAGCGTGCAGCGAAGAAACTGCTGCGCCAGGTGAACCTCTTCGACGTCTACCGGGGCGACAAGATTCCGGCGGGCAAGAAACAATATGCCCTGAGCTTCGTGCTGCAGGATCCCGAGCGGACCCTCACCGACGCCGACGTGGAGAATACCATGAAGAAGGTGCTCGCCACCTTCCAGAACGAATACGGTGCTATCCTTCGCTAAGATGAAACGCTTTCCGGCAGTCCTCCTTTGCCTGGCCCTGGTCTTGCTTTCCCTCTGCAGCTGCTCGCGCAAGGGGAAAGTGATCCCGCGTGACGAAATGGCCGATATCTATTATGATATGTTCATGGCCGACCAATGGCTGCAGGACCACCGGGAATTCCGCGAAACGGCCGATACGACCCTGTTTTACGAGGCCCTCTTCCGCCAGCATGGCTACACCACAACCGATTATTTCCGGAGTGTGAAGCATTATATGCGGGATCCCAAACGCTACAGCCGTATGATGCAGGAGGTAATCGACCGCTTGGAAGAAGACCGGAAGGCCCTGGACAAACTGGCCAACCTGGATTCGGACCGGCAGGCGGAGCGCCAGCGCATCCGGAACCTCCGTTTCGGGGTTCCGTATTACCGCGACATCTTTACGGGCCGATTCAGTACCGATACCCTCACGGTCTTCGTGGATACCACCGACCACCGGCTGAAGATCCGTCCCGCCAAGCGGGATACGATGTTCCGCGGACCCATAATCTTAACGGGTGACGAACGATGAACCGGATTGCCGCCTCATACCTCTTTCCCCTGGATGGCCGGGGTCCCGTACAGAATGGTTTTGTCGAATATGACGACGAGGGAACCATCCTGCGCACGGGCGTATGCGAGGATGTCGCGGCAGAACCGCATTTCCTGGCGGGCTGCGCCCTGGTGCCGGGTTTCGTAAACACCCACTGCCACATCGAGCTTTCCTATATGCGCGGGCTTTTCCGCCGCGGGACCGGGATGGCCGGTTTTATCGACCAGATCAACGCGCTGCGCGATACGGCGCCGCAGGCCGAACGCATCGAAACCATCCGCAGCCGGATGGACCAGCTTTGGCAGCGGGGCGTCCAGGCGATGGCCGATATCAGCAACGGGAGCGATTCTTTCGCCATCAAGGCGGCTTCGCCCCTGTACACCCGCACCTTCCTGGAAGTGTTCGGAACGGAACCGGAGGATTGCCCGAAGGTGATGGAAGCCGTATTGGCCCTGCAGCGGCAGGCCCAATCTTTCGGCCTGGATGCCGCTCCAACACCGCACGCCTGCTATACCATGAGCCCGGAACTGGTGACGGCCTCCAGCGCCGCCGGCCTGGCATCCGGATACCTGTCGTTCCACAGCGAGGAAACGCCCGAGGAAGAGGAAATGATGCGCAGCGGCAGCGGCCCTATGTGGGAAAACCGTGTGCGCGCCGGCATGAGTACGCCGCCCGTGACGGGAACTTCCTCCCTGCTGTATTTCCTGGACCGGTTGGAAAAAGTGCATCCCGCCCCCTTCGACGAGCACATCCTGCTGGTGCACGAGGTTTGTATGGATGCCGAGGGAATCGCCGCCGTGAAAGCGAAGCTGCGCCATCCTTTCATCGCCCTGTGCCCCTTGTCGAACATCTATATCCACGACGCGCTTCCGCCGGTGGAGTTGCTGCGGGGCAGTGGCCTGACCCTGACGGTGGGAACCGATTCCCTGTCCAGCAACGACGACCTGGATATGGTGTCCGAACTGTTCTGCCTGCAAGAGAATTTCCCGCAGGTCTCTTTGGAAGAAATGCTGGGCTGGGCTTGCACCAACGGCGCCGCCTTCCTGGGAAAGGAAGACGTCCTGGGCCGTCTGGAAGCAGGTATGCGCCCGGGTATTGTTTGCATTGACCACCTTGCCGACGGAGCCCGGCTCACAACGGCAAGTACCTCCTATAGAATCCGATAGCCTATGATGCGCGAAGAAACGGTATTTGGTCCTATCTACAGCCGCAGGCTGGGTTCCTCGCTGGGAATCAACCTGTTGCCGCAGAAGGGGAAGTTGTGCAACTTCGACTGTATCTATTGCGAATGCGGATGGAACCGCGACGGGCGCGGGGATACCGTCCTCCCTTCAGCGGAGGATTTGCGGAAGGCCCTGACGGCCAAACTGGAAGCGTGCAAGGCCGAGGGAACGCCCATCGACTCCATCACGTTCAGCGGGGACGGGGAACCGACCCTGAATCCGGATTTCGCCCGCATCATCGACATCTCCCTCGCGCTGCGGGATGCCTATTATCCGGCCGCGAAGGTATCGGTCCTGTCCAATGCTACGCGGGCCGGTCGCGAGGACGTGTTCCAGGCTTTGCGGAAGGTAGACAACCCCATCCTGAAGATCGATGCCCCGACCGACGCCCTGGCGGCCCGCATCAACAAGCCCGCCCCGGGATATCGTGTGGCCGATGTGGTGGCCGCGCTGAAGCGTTTCGAGGGCAATTTTGTCCTTCAGACCATGTTCCTGCGCGCCCCCGGCTTCGATTCGTCCGCTCCCGAGGTGCTGCTCGGGTGGATGGATATCGTCCGGGAACTCCGGCCGCGCGAGGTGATGGTCTATACCCTGGACCGGGAGGCGCCGATGCAGGGACTGCAGAAATTTACCCCCGAGGAGATGGCCGCCCTGGTGCGTCCGCTCACGGAGGAAGGGTTTAAAATCCAAATCAGAGGATAATTAATAACCAATATAATATGACAGATTATTTAAAAAAGTACGATTATTCGCCCGATAAGGACGCAATCGACCGCAGCTTGGGTATCATTGCCGAAAACGTATCCAAGGTTACCTCTCCCGATGTCCTGAAGGACTGCTTCTCCTTTATGGACCTGACCACCCTCCGCAGCAACGATACCGTGGCGTCGGTGACCAAACTGGTGAACAAGGTGAACGGCCTGAAGAAAGAATGGCCCGGCTTCCCTATGCCTGCCTCCATTTGCGTATATCCCAATTTCGCTTCTACGGTTCGCGAGGAACTGGTGGACCCTTCGGTGCATGTGACCACGGTGGCCAGCGCGTTCCCCTCTACCCAGAGTTTCCTGGAGGTAAAGGTCCGCGAATGCGAACTGGCCGTTGAGCAGGGTGCCGACGAGGTGGATATCGTCCTGTCCCTTGCTAATTTCCTGGCGGGGGATTATGATGCCGCCGCCGCGGAAATCCGGGCCATGCGCAAGGCCATTGATATCGCAGCGGCCAAGGTCCGTCGTCCGGTGGTCCTGAAAGTAATCCTGGAAACCGGCCTGCTGGTGACCCCGGAAGCCATCGCCACGGCTTCCTTCCTGGCCATGGAAGAGGGCGCCGATTTCATCAAGACATCCACCGGAAAGGTAGATGTGAATGCAACCCCGATGGCGGCCTACGTGATGTGCTCGTGCATCCGCCGCTTCTACGAGAAAACCGGCCGTATGGTGGGCTTCAAGGCTGCCGGCGGCATTTCCACCGCCCAGGATGCCGTGTGCTATTATTCCATCGGCATGACACTGCTGGGGAAGGAATGGATGAACAAAAAATACTTCCGTTTTGGCGTGAGCCGCGTGGCCAACAGCATCATGAGCGCGGTAGAACAAAAGACCGTTACGTATTTTTAGCCGGTTTTTTATATAAAATTCGGTTTTTCATAGCAAAAAAATCGCCCTTCTACATTCGTGGGATGGCGATTTTTTACATTATCCGTATAAATTTAGTTTACACGGATAATCCCCTGTACCTTTGCCAAGAAAAGTTTTTGCTATGAAAAGGATGAAGTACATCTGGTTGTGGTTGCTGCTTGCGGTAGTGCCGTGGGCGTGCTCCAAAGATGGCGGCTCCGACCTTTCGGGCGAGGAAGAAGAACGGGATACGGAAATCTATCATGACATGATTGTCCTGGGGAACAAATTGGACGATCCTTACACGGTAGACAACATGACCAAGGCCCTGGCCTCGGTTTATCCGACCAAGGCCGGACGGACAGACATCCAGCCAAGCGACATCTATGTCCGCTTCCTGCCGGCGGACGAAGACCAGTACAAGCTGCTGCAAGAAATGGGCGTGGAAATGCTGGACCATCCGATGGACTATGAAATCTTGCGGGAAGGGGATTATTACCACGACCCTTCCGTGGACGAGGACAAGATTACCTGGCAGTACGCCGTGGTGTCTCCCTCGTTCAAGTTCCCGGAGGGCATCCATTATGAGGTGCTGGACGAATGCTACATCCCCAATGAAGCCGTGACACGCTCGGACGACGGCATCGACTGGGCGGCGGTGGAACGTGAATCCTTCCGGCTGACGGGGAACGAGAACCTGTATGTGCCCGAAACCAAGGGCGAGGCTACGCGTCCGGAGGGGCGGATTATGATCATCGATGACAATTATGCCGAAGGCAAGCCCTTCGGGGTGGCGGGCGTGATGGTATCGTGCAACGTGTTCGTGAAGTTCGCCTCCTGCTACACAGACCGGGACGGGTATTACGAGATGCCGAAATACTTTTCCTGGCGGCCGCGTTATCGGCTGGTTTTCAAGAACAAAATCGGCTTTGGAATCGGCCTGAACCTGATTCTGATTCCGGCTTCTTTCTCGACCCTGGGAAAGGGCTCGCCGCATGGTATCGACGAGACCATCCACAAAGATTCGGACCGCAAGCTGTTCGCGCGTTGTGTAACGAATAATGCGGCCTGGGATTACTTCGAGCGCTGTTCCGAGGAGGACTTGAACCTGCCGAAACCGCCGGAAGACGTCCGTTTCTGGATTTTCTACCGGAAGGATTTGAGCTGCCCGGCCATGCTCAAGCACGGCACCGTCCTGGGGAAGGGCCTGTTTGCGAAGTTCCTGGGCTCATTCCGCTCGCTCATCCAGATTTTCCTGCCGGATATCACCCTAGGTGTCGCCGATGCCGACGACTATGCGGCCATCTATAACCTGGTGGTGCACGAACTGGCGCATGCGAGCCATTTTAAGCAGGTGGGCGTGGATTATTGGGACCGCTACCTCGAGTACCTCCTGACCTCCTTCGTCAGCAGCGGGGGAGTGGTGTATGGAAGCGGCACCGAAACTGATTCCAACTATTGTGAAATTGCGGAAATGTGGGCCTACTACCTGGAGCAGAAACTCTATTCCGAACGATACGGCGGCAACCCGCCTTCCTTCGGACAGGAATGGTGGTTCTTCCCGCAGATTTTCCGCTACCTGGACGAGCGGGGCATGACCCCCGCGGAAATCATCAAGGCCCTGGATGAGAGCGTGGTTTCGCGCGAGACCCTGAAAGCCAAGCTGGTATCGCTTTACCCGAGCAGGAAAGCCATTATCGATGAGGTCTTTGCGCGATATACAAATGAATAATGTCATGAAAAGAAGGCTGATACTGTTGGTCTGGGCCGTGCTGGCGTGCGGCCCGGCCTTTGCCCAAAAGACCGCCGTGACCCTGAATATGGCGGATTATATGATGCTGGGGACCTTGAATATGGGCGCAGGCGTTTCGGTGGCCCGTCATTGGACGCTGGAGGCTGCCGCCAAATACAACCCTTTCTCTTACGGACCGGAAGAAAACCGGATGCAGAACCGCCAGCAGGTATACAATGCCGGCGTGCGATACTGGCCCTGGCACGTGTTTTCGGGCTGGTGGATATCGGCGAAGGCCCAGTACCAGGAGTACAACCACGGCGGGGTGTTCTCCCGCGAGACCCGGGAAGGGGACCGTGTGGGGGTCGGCCTGGGAGCCGGCTATACCTATATGGTGAACCGGCGCCTGAACCTGGAATTCGGCCTGAGCGGCTGGGCCGGCTGGGACAAATATGCCGTCTACGAGTGCCCGGTTTGTGGGTTTACCCTGGAACGCGGCCAGAAAGTCTTTTTCCTGCCCAACGAACTGGTGCTGGCGCTGACCTATGTTTTCTAAGACGTGGACCCTTGTCCTGGTCCTGCTGCTGGCCTGCTCCTGTGCGGTGAAAGAAGACCGCAGCGGGTGTCCGTGCTGCCTGGTCATCGGCGTGCAGGGCGGCGCACCGCCGTATTTCCTGTCGCTCACGCAGGGGGACGGGACAGTAGAGGATACCCTGCATACCGGTTCCGCCGCCTTTGAACGGACGGTGGTGCGCCGCCCGCTCCGCCTCCAGGTCTATTGTGCCGATTCCTCCCTGTACGTGCCGGGAAAGGGGTTGGTGATTCCGCCGGGGCGGGACTGCCCGCCCGTCTGGTCAGCCGTCCGGAGCCTTTCGGCAGAAGGGGAGCGCCAGGCGGAGATCGTGACACTCCACAAGAACCATTGCCGGCTTTCGCTGGTGTTCAAGGTGGAGGGAAAGTCGGTCGCGGCGGTCCCGTTCCAGTTGAGGCTCCGGGGTTCCGTCGCCGGATACGACCTGGATGACAAGCCCGTTGCGGGCACGTTTGACTATTCGCCGCTCCCCGACAGGAAGGGGGCCTTCGACATCGGGTTGCCCCGCCAGACGGATGCCTCCCTGGCCCTGGAAATCCGGGACGAGGACGGGATGCTGCGCACCTTCCCGCTGGGAGATTATATCGTCCAGGGCGGCTACGACTGGGCCGCGCCGGACTTGCCGGACCTGCCTATGGAAATTGACTATGCACGGACGCAGGTGACCTTCCGGCTGGAATGCTGGGAAAAGACGGTGGAACGGAATGTGGTTATTTGAAAAAATAGGGGAAAAATGTTGTTTTTCCGGAAAAGTGTTCCTATCTTTGCAGTCCTATCCACTTGCGCGGGTGGCGAAATGGTAGACGCGCTAGTTTCAGGAGCTAGTGGGGTAAAACCTGTGTGAGTTCGAGTCTCATCTCGCGCACGAGCCGGCCTTTTTGGCCGGCTTCTTTTTTTTGCGTCATTCCCGGAATTTCTTTAAATTTGTAGGACGCATAAAAATATAATACCATGTATTCATTCCTTTTGAGTGTTTTGGCCCTGGTGTTGGGGTATGTTGTGTATGGGAAATTCATCTCCAGGCTGTTTGGTCCGGATCCGAACCGTTTGACACCGGCCGTGGAGAAGGCGGACGGGGTGGATTTCATCGTTATGCCTACGTGGAAGGTCTTTATGATTCAATTTCTCAATATCGCGGGTACGGGTCCCATCTTCGGCGCCATCATGGGTGCGAAATTCGGTCCGGCGGCCTATCTGTGGATCGTTTTCGGATGCATTTTTGCCGGTGCGGTGCACGATTACCTGACCGGAATGCTGTCTGTGCGGCACGGGGGCGCGAGCCTTCCCGACCTGATTGGCATGTATCTGGGAAAAAGCACGCAGAAGGTAATGCTCGTCTTCTCTGTCATCATGCTGATGCTGGTGGGCGCCGTGTTTGTGTACTCGCCGGCCATCATCCTGGGAAATATCGCCGGAGGCGGTACCCAGACGGCCATGATGCTGTGGGTAGGCGCTATTTTCGTGTATTATATCATTGCCACCCTGCTTCCCATCGATAAGATTATCGGAAAGATTTATCCGATTTTCGCCTGCGCCCTCCTGTTCATGGCGGCCGGATTGCTGGTGGGCCTCATTGTGAAATGGCCCACTATCCCCGAACTTTGGGGCGGTCTGCACAATAGGGGACCGGAACTGGGCCTGATGGGCCAGCCTATTTTCCCCTGCCTGTTCATAACCATTGCCTGCGGTGCCATTTCCGGTTTCCATGGCACCCAGAGCCCGTTGATGGCCCGTTGCCTCAAGAATGAGGAACTGGGACGTCCGGTCTTCTACGGATCTATGATTACGGAAGGCCTGGTGGCCCTGGTCTGGGCGGCCGTCGCTTCCTATTTCTTCTTTGACGGCGGCGCGGCCGAGGTGGGTTCCTCTCTGAGCGCCTCTGCCCCCGAAGTGGTGACGAAGGTCTCCAAAAACTGGCTGGGTATCGTGGGCGGCATCCTGGCTTTGCTGGGCGTTGTCGCGGCTCCCATCACCAGCGGCGATACGGCTTTCCGCAGCGCCCGCCTGATTCTGGCCGATTTCCTGTCTTTCCCGCAGAAAAGCATTCGCAACCGGTTGATGATCTGCGTTCCGCTCTTCATCGCCGCCGCTCTGCTGCTCTGGTATAACATTGCCGATGCCCACGGTTTCAATACCATCTGGCGGTATTTCGGATGGGCCAACCAGACCCTCGCCGTATTCTCGCTCTGGGCGATAACCGTTTACCTGGCCCTGAACAAAGGCGGCCTCGGGTACCTGGTAACCCTGCTGCCGGCCGCATTTATGAGCGCCGTCAGCTTTACCTTTATCTGCATTGACAAGACCGGCCTGAGCCTCCCGGCCAGTTGGAACGCCTTTATGGGCGTGGGCGTCTTCGTCCTGTCGCTGGTCCTGTTCTACTGCTGGAAATTCACGCGGAAACCCAAAGATAACCAGATATGAGAACACTGACTGTCCTGTTGGCCGCCGTCCTGACGGCCGCCTGCACGTCCGCCCCTTCCTGGGAGCCGGCCGGAGATAAGATTATGACCGTATGGGGAGAAAACGTGAACCCCGCGCAGGTCCATCCTGAATATCCCAGGCCCGAGCTTGTCCGGGAAGAGTGGAAATCCCTCAACGGTCTGTGGCGCTATGCGATTGTCCCCCTGGACGCGCAGGAACCCGTCTGCGACAGCACCATCCTGGTTCCGTTCTGCGTGGAATCGGCCCTCTCGGGCGTTGGAAAGCGCGTTTCGAACGAGGAAGCCCTCTGGTACGAGACCGTCTTCACGGTGCCGAAACAATGGCGCGGAGGGAGCATCATGCTCAACTTCGAAGCCGTAGACTGGAGCGCCGAGGTCTTTGTAAACGGCCAGGCCGTGGGCACCCATACGGGCGGATACACGCATTTCGGCTTCGATATCGCCCCCTACCTGTCGAAAGGCAAGGAGCAGTTGCTGCGGGTACGGGTGACCGATGCCACCAATACCGATTTCCAGCCCTGCGGCAAGCAGGTAACGGAACCGAGGGGTATCTGGTACACCCCGGTAACGGGTATCTGGCAGAGCGTGTGGATGGAGCCGGTCCCTGCAAAATACATCACGAATTACGAAGCGGTAGCCCATCCTGAAAGCGGTTCCTTCTCCTTGACGGTGAATTGCGCCGGCGACGAGGATAAGGACACCGTGGTAGAGGTGGAAGTCCTCTCGGCCGAAGGCAATCCGGTTACGGCCGCCGTCACCGCTCCCGGAGAGCTGGTAGATCTGACCCTTCCGGAGCCGCAGTTGTGGACCCCGGATACCCCCTACCTCTACGGCCTCAAGCTGACCTTGCGTCAGGGAGAGGATGCCGTAGACCAGGTAACGGGCTATGCGGCCCTGCGCTCGGTGAGCATGGTGGTGGATAAAGATGGATACAAACGCCTGGGCCTCAATGGAAAACCTATTTTCCACTACGGTCCGCTGGACCAGGGCTGGTGGCCGGACGGCCTCTATACCGCCCCTTCGGACGAGGCCCTGAAATTCGACATCCAGAAGACCCGGGACTTCGGATATAATATGATCCGCAAGCATATCAAGATCGAACCGCGCCGCTGGTACTACTGGTGCGACGTGCTGGGCATCATGGTCTGGCAGGATATGCCGTGCATCGCCCACAACAAAAAGGGCCAGTGGGATGAGTGGAACTATGACGGCCCGGATTTCGAGGTTCCCGAGCGTGCCAAGATGAACTATTACTGCGAATGGGAGGACATCATCGCCCAAAACAAGGTGTTCCCGTGCATCGTGGTTTGGGTCCCGTTCAACGAGGGTTGGGGACAGTTCGACACCGAGAAGGTGGTCGATTTCACCCGCGCACTCGACCCCACGCGGCTGATCAACCCGGCCTCCGGCGGCAACCATCACCATTGCGGCGATATCCTGGACAGCCACAACTATCCGATGCCGAAGATGAAGCTGCGCAGCAACGGGGAAGTGATCGATGTGCTGGGCGAATACGGCGGCATCGGCTGGCCGGTGGATGGCCATGTCTGGCAGGCCGATAAGAACTGGGGCTATGTGAAATATGCTTCCGGCGAGGAAGTGCTGGCCGAATACGAACGCTTTGCCGAGATGCTGAAAGGCATCGTGAAGGAGGGCGTGGCCGGTGCGGTCTATACCCAGACCACAGACGTGGAAGTGGAGGTGAACGGCCTGATGACCTACGACCGGAAAGTCATCAAGATGGATGAACCCCGTCTCCACGATATCAATATGCGTGTAATCCAATCCATGAACGAATAATATGCTTGATAAAGAACGCGGGCTGTATATAGCCCATTCCCAGAACGGCCCGATCAGCATTGTGGGGAAAATGGCCAACCGCCACGGTTTGATTGCCGGTGCCACGGGTACCGGTAAGACGGTCACCCTCCAGGTCCTCGCAGAAACCTTCTGCCAGGCAGGCGTGCCCTGTTTTATGGCCGATATGAAAGGCGACCTTTCGGGTATCAGCCAGCCGGGGAAACTGTCCGGTTTCATCCAGAAACGGCTGCCGGAATTCGGAATCGAAGATCCCCAGTTCCAGAGCTGCCCGGTGCGGTTTTTCGATGTGTTCGGTGAGCAGGGCCATCCGATGCGGGCCACGGTTTCCGATATGGGACCGCAGTTGCTGGGACGCCTGCTGGAACTGAACGAGACGCAGACGGGCATCCTGAACATCGTGTTCAAGATTGCCGACGACCGCGGCCTTTTGCTGCTGGATATGAAGGACTTGCGGGCTATGCTGGACTATGTGGCCAGGAATGCCGCCGAGTTCACCACGGCCTATGGCAATGTGACCGCAGCCAGCGTGGGCGCCATCCAGCGCTCCCTGCTGACCCTGGAGAACCAGGGCGCCGAGAAGTTCTTCGGCGAGCCGGCCTTCGATGTCTATGACCTCCTCCAGTGCGAAGGGGGAAAGGGCATTATGAACGTGCTCGCGGCCGATAAGCTGATGCTCCAGCCGAAGCTCTATTCCACCTTCCTGCTCTGGCTCCTGTCCGACCTGTATGCCCGTCTTCCCGAGGTGGGCGACCTGGACCTTCCGAAGCTGGTCTTCTTCTTCGACGAGGCGCATATGCTCTTTGCCGATACGTCCAAGGCCCTCACGGACAAGATCGAGCAGGTCATCCGGCTTATCCGTTCCAAGGGTGTGGGTATCTATTTCATCACCCAGAGTCCGACCGATATCCCTGAAAATATCCTCGGCCAGCTGGGCAACCGCGTGCAGCATGCCCTGCGGGCCTATACGCCGAAAGACCAGAAAGCCGTGCGCAGCGCGGCCCAGACCTTCCGCACCAACCCGGCTTTCAAGACGGAAGATGCCATCCTGGAGCTGGAAACGGGCGAAGCCCTGGTATCGGTCCTGGATGAAAAAGGCGCCCCTAGCATTGTGGAACGGGCCAAAATCCTGTTCCCGTTGAGCCAGATCGGGGCCATTACCGAGGAGCAGCGTGAAGACCTGATCAAGAAGTCCCGCCTGTACGGACGGTACGAGCATGCCGTTGACCGGGAGAGTGCTTTCGAGGTCCTGCTGGCCCAGGCCGAGCAGGCGGCGAAGGAAGCGGCCGCCGCGGCCGAGGAAGAGCAGGCCGCCCGGGATGCGGCTGCCGCGGAGAAAGAGGCGGCCAAGGCCGAGAAAGAAGAGGCGAAACGCCGGAAGAACAGCATCGGGAGCAAGATTTTCGGTGCGGTGGTAACGGCGGTGACGGCCAGCGTGGCCCGGAGTGTGGGCAGCGCCGTCAGCAATTCCATCGGGGGCGGCTCCAAGAAATCGGGGAGTAAGTCTTCGGGGAAAAAGGCGGTTGGAAAAGCCGCTTCGTCGGCGGCATCGGCCGCTACGCGGACCATCACCAAAGAATTGACGCGCAGCATCCTCGGAAACCTGATTCGTTAATTCAAAAAAACTTGCTACCTTTGCGGCCGTTATGATTAAGTTATTAGGTCAAGGAAGCACATCCAATGCCATTTTTATCCTGGCACTGGTCATTGCTTCCGGATTGTATCTGGGGCGTTTTAAGGTTAAGGGTGTTTCGCTGGGATCTACCTGGATCCTGTTTATGGGCATCCTGCTGGGCCATTTTGGCCTGCGCATCAACCCGACCATGTTGGGTTTCATAAAGGATTTCGGACTGATTTTGTTCGTTTTCGCCATCGGTCTGCAGGTGGGCCCCGGCTTCTTCCGTTCCTTCCGTAAGGATGGGCTCCCGATGAATATTATGGCTATTGTGATGGTCGCCCTCGCCGTGGGGACGACCTATGTGATTCATCTCGTAACCGGAGAGGACCTGGCAATCATGACCGGTGTGATGTCCGGTGCCGTTACCAATACGCCCGGTCTGGGTGCCGCCCAGCAGATTCTGGAAGAGGGGGGAGTCAATTCCGGCCCCATCGCCTCGGCTTATGCAGTCGCCTATCCACTGGGCGTGCTGGGTGCCCTTTTCGTCGTCATCGTCTGCAAGGCCTTGTTCCGGATCGACCTGGACAAAGAGCGGGAGAAGGCTTCGAAGGGAGACAGCACGGATGCCAATGCCTACCGTCTTGCCTGCCGGGTGGAGAATCCCGCCCTGTTCGGCAAGTCGATCCACGATATCGTGGGGGAGGTAAATTCGGATCACCTGGTCATTGCACGAATGAAACGCGGCGAGGATGTTTTCTTCCCGGATTTGGATATGCCGCTGAAGGAGGGGGATGAACTGCTGATTGTTACCGATATCCAGCACAAGGATAAAGCGGGCATCATCTTCGGCGCGGAACTGCCCGTGAACATGAAAGAGTGGCAGAAACCGGGCACCGAACTGGTTTCGAAGCGCCTCTCCATTACCAAATCGGCCATTACCGGCCATAGCCTGCGCAATTTGGACATCCGCCAGAAATACGGTGTGACGGTTACGCGTATCCTGCGAAGCGGTATTGAGCTGCAGGCCGATGCCGACCTGATCCTCCAGGTGGGCGACAGCATCCAGGTCGTGGGTTCGGAAGAGGGCATCCGCCATCTTTCGAAGCGCGTGGGCAATCAGCCCGAATCCCTGCAGAAACCGAACTTGGTTCCGATTTTTTTTGGCATCGCCCTGGGTGTGCTGGTGGGTGCGCTGCCCATCCGCTTCCCCTCCATGCCGCAGCCGCTGAAGCTCGGTCTGGCGGGCGGTCCGCTCATCGTGGCCATCCTGCTGGGTCACTTTGGCCCCAAGATGCGGATCACGACTTATACGGCCCTGAGTGCCAACCTGATGATCCGGGAGATCGGCATCTCCCTCTTTATGGCGGCCGTGGGTTTGGGCGCGGGAGAGAATTTCGTGTCGAGCCTGGTAGGCGGGGGTTACGTCTGGGTGCTGTACGGTGCGATGATTACCTTGATGCCGATGACGGTGGTGGCCATCGTCTCCCGCCTGTTCCTGAAGATGGATTTCTTCAAGGTGTGCGGCTTGCTTTCGGGTAGTACGACCGACCCGGCCCTGCTGACCTTCTCGGAGCAGATGTACAGCAGCAGCCGGATTGCAGTCAACTATGCCACCGTTTACCCGTTGACGATGTTCCTGCGTGTCGTAGCTGCGCAAGTTTTGATTATGAGTATAATATAAGATTCAATCGATATGAGAAAAGTATTGGTTTTGGCTGCGTTGTCGCTGGCGGTCCTGAGTGCTTGCCAGCAACAGGAGAAGTCTCCTTTTACGCGGAAAGTGGCGGATTACGCCGCCGTAACCTTCGATGCGCCGGATTTGAGCGGCATCACCGATAATGGAAAAGAGGTGTTGAACCTGTACCGCTTTGCGGCGGCCGAGCTGGACGCCATGTACTGGGAGCAGTATTTCGGCGACAAACAGGCCCTGCTGGAGGGAATCCAGGATTCGGCCCAGAAGACCTATGTGGAAATCCAGTATGGCCCTTGGGACCGCACCAACGGCGTAGCCTTCGTAGAGGGCTATGAGAATCGCCTTCCCGGCGCCAATTTCTATCCGGCCGACATGACGGAAGCGGAATTCGCCGCCTTCGACGATCCGGACAAGAACAGCCCCTATACGCTTATCCGCCGCGGGGAAGACGGTGCTTTGAAGACCGTCTGGTTCCATGACGCGTATCGCGAGCATATCGACAAGATTGCCAATTACCTGACGGCTGCGGCCGACATCACCATCAAGCCCAGCGTGAAGAAATACCTGCTGAGCAAGGTGGAGGCCCTCCGCACCGACAACTACTACCAGAGCGATATCGACTGGCTTGAGATGGACGACAGCAAGATGGACCTGGTCCTGGGCCCGAACGAGACGGACGACGACCAGCTTTTCGGCCTGAAGCGTTCCTATGAGGCTTTTGTCCTTTTGAAGAACGAGGCCAAGACGGAAATGCTGATGAAGTATGTCTCCCGCCTGGATGAATTCCAGAAGGATCTTCCCTGCGAGGACGCCTACAAGACCTTCCAGCCCGGAACCGGTTCCAATATCTTCTCCTGCGACGCCCTCTACTATGCCGGAAAGGCCAATGCGGGTGTGAAGGTGATTGCCCTGAACCTGCCCTACGATGCCGATGTGCAGCGGGACAAAGGTACCCGTACCATTCTGCTGGAGAATGTCATCCGCGCCAAATTCAACTATGTGATCAGCCCTGCCGGCAACGTGCTGCTGGACGATGCCGCCGAGTCTCACCTCTCTTCCGAGGCCTTCTTCTGGAACATTGTCTTCCGCGAGGTGGCCCAGGGGCTGGGTGTCAAGGAAACGGTAAACGGCCTGGGCAGTGTTGAGCAGGCCTTGGGCAATGCCGCCCTGACATTCGAAGTCATGAAGGCCAATGCGGTGGGCGCCCTACTGGTTTGCAAGCTGCAGGATCATTATGACATCCAGGACCTCTTTACCAAGGAGGATGCGCTGACCACGTTCTTCGTGTCGCTGGTCCGCTCCGAGCGTTTTGGTGAGGGAACGGCCCGCGGACGTGCGAATACCATTATTTTCAACTATCTGCAGAAGGCGGGTGCCTTTACCCGTCAGGAGAACGGCCGCTATGTGCTGGATTACGGCAAGATGGAAAGCACCTTGGCGGAACTGTCCGCGCTGGTGCTGAAGACGCAGGCAACGGGCGACAGCGACTTCGCCGCCTCCTTCATCCAGACGTATGCGCAGCAGTCGGAAACCTTCAAAGCCGACATGCACAATCTCTCCCTGGAGAATGTGCCGCTGGATATCCGCATTACGTTCTAATTAGAAAGGGATTTTTTAGCGGGAGTGGAGTCCGCATTCGCGATGGTCGGGATTTTCCCACCACCATCGGCCGGAGCGGATGTCCTCTCCTTCTTTTATGGCCCGGGTGCAACATTGGCAGCCGATGCTCGGGAAGCCTTTTTCGTGCAGTTTGTTGTAGGGGATGCCATTGTCTTTTACATAGGCGATGACCTGTTGCTCGGTCCATTGGATGAGCGGGTTGAATTTGATGAGGCCGTCTGCCTCGTCGAATTCGAACAGCTGCATATCCTTGCGGGTTACCGACTGGTCGCGCCGCAGGCCGGTTATCCACACTTTCGTGCCCTGCAGGGCCCTTTTGAGCGGCTCTACTTTGCGGACGTTGCAGCAGCGGTGGCGCAGTTCCACGCTCTCGAAAAAGAGGTTTACACCGTGTTCGGCCACCATTTCCTGGACGGCCCGATAATCGGGAAAAAAGACTTCCAGGTCGATCCCGAAGGTGAACCTTGTCCGTTCGATAAGATCGTAGCACTCCGGGAAGAGGCGCCCGGTATCGAGGGTGAAAACGCGGACCTTCTCGCGCGGGGAGTGGCACATCATGGCCGTAACGGCCTGGTCTTCCCAGCTGAGGCTGGACGAGAGGGCGGCTTCGCGTCCCCAGGTTTGCACGACCCAGCTGACGACTTCCTGGGTATCGGTATCCCGGAAGCGGCTGTTGAGCTGGGCGGCGAGTTCTTTGTCGTTGATGGGCATGGCTAGCGGATCATGGCGGCACCTACGGTGTCGTTGTTGTCATCGATAAATACGAGCGACCCCATTACGCGGTTTTTGCGGTAGGGATCGTATACGAGGGGTTCGGCGGTTTTGATGCGGATGCGGGCGATATCGTTCATTCCCAGCGAGTCGATGCCGTCGCGGCGCTCCTGCGTGTCGATATCGATCTTATACAGAATGCTTTTGACGATGCCCGTCACTTCCTGCGTGGCGTGACGAAGGGTGTAGCGGCGGCCTACCTGGAGGGGCTGTTCCCGCAGCCAGCAGATGTCTACGTCGAATTGCTGGTCTTCGAGGGGAATGTCCGGACCGTCGAGCGACAGCACGTTGCCGCGGCTGATGTCAATGTCGTCTTTCAGCGTTACAACCACCGACTGGGGTGCGCAGGCTTCGGAAAGTTCCTTATCGCCCAGGTAAAGGCCGGTTATCTCCGAACACAGGCCGCCCGGGCAGACGCGTACTTTGTCGCCCACCTTCAGTTTTCCGGCCGCCAGCTGGCCCGCATAGCCCCGGAAATCGGGGAACTTGGAGGAGATGGGGCGGATGACGTACTGGACGGGCAGGCGGGTGCCGTCTTTGGGATCTTCCGGGAAGGGGAGGGTCTCGAGGTGCTCCAGCAGGGAAGGTCCGTCATACCAGGGAATCCGCTGCGAGCGGTTTACCACGTTGTCGCCGTCTTTGGCCGACATAGGAATAAACGTAATATGCTGAATCTCAAGGTTAAAGCGTTCAATCATGGCGTGGTAGTTCCCAACGATGCCCTTGAAGACTTCCTCGCTGAAATCTACCAGATCCATCTTGTTCACGGCAACCACCACTTCGCGGATGGCCAGCAGCGAGGCAATGAACGAGTGGCGGATGGTCTGTTCCATGATGCCGTGCCGGGCATCGACCAGGATAACGGCTACATCGGCCGTGGATGCACCCGTAACCATGTTGCGGGTATACTGGATATGACCGGGGGTATCGGCGATGATGAATTTCCGGCGGGGGGTGGCAAAGTAGCGGTAGGCTACGTCGATGGTGATGCCCTGCTCGCGCTCGGCCCGCAGGCCGTCGGTAAGCAGCGCCAGGTTCACTTCCTCATTGCCCCGGCTCCGGGAGGCCTCTTCTACGGCCTCGAGCTGGTCTTCGAAGATGGATTTCGAATCGTACAACAGGCGCCCGATCAGGGTGCTCTTTCCGTCGTCTACGCTGCCGGCCGTGGTAAACCGCAGCATCTGCATATCCAAATATCCTTTGTTATCTTGCATAGTTGTAATCTGTTAAAAATAACCTTGCTTCTTGCGGTCTTCCATAGCCGACTCGCTGCGTTTGTCATCGGCCCGTCCACCCCGCTCCGTTATGCGGGTGGCGGCGATTTCGGCAATGATGTCCTCGAGCGAATGGGCCCGCGAAAGAGTGAGCCCGGTGCAGGTTACGTCGCCGATGGTCCGGCAGCGGACATCCATTTCCACCACCTCTTCTTCCGGCCGGCGGGGGATGAAGGCCGGATCGGCGGCAAGCCACTGGCCGTCGCGCTGGAATACCTTGCGGCGGTGCGTGAAATAGAGCGACGGCATCTCAATGCCTTCCTGGTAAATGTATTGCCAGACATCCATTTCCGTCCAGTTGCTGATGGGGAAGACGCGGAAATGCTCGCCCACATCTTTCTTGGCATTGTAGATGTTCCAGAGCTCCGGCCGCTGGTTCTTGGGGTTCCACTGGCCAAATTCATCGCGGTGGGAGAAGATGCGCTCCTTGGCACGGGCTTTCTCTTCGTCGCGGCGGGCTCCGCCGATGGCTGCGTCGAAACGGCCTTCGGCGAGGGTGTCCAGCAGGGTGACGGTCTGCAGCTTGTTCCGACTGGCGTTGTAGCCGGTCTCTTCACGGACCTTTCCCTTGTCGATGGATTCCTGGACGTAGCCCACCACAAGGTCGGCGCCCAGTTTGCGCACCAGCTCGTCGCGATAGGTAAGGGTCTCGGGAAAGTTGTGGCCGGTATCGATATGGACGAGCCGGAAAGGAATCTTGGCAGGGTAGAAGGCCTTCCAGGCCAGGTAGGTCAGGACAATGGAGTCCTTGCCGCCTGAAAAGAGGATGCAGGGACGTTCGAACTGGGCAGCCACCTCGCGCAGGATGTAGATGGACTCTGCTTCCAGTTCTTTTAGGTGTGTAAGGGTTTTACTCATATAGAAAGAGATGTTTTTCTAACTGAATGTGCCGGTGAGGTAATTGCGCGTAAGCTCCTCGCGCGGCGTGTTGAACAGGTCGGCCGCCGGACCCTCTTCAATCACCTCGCCCAGGTACAGGAAGACGGCGTAATCCGCAATCCGGCGGGCCTGGTGAAGGGTATGGGTGACCATTATAATAGAATAGTCTTTTTTCAGCTTGATGAACAGGTCCTCGACGGTCTTGCTGGAAAGGGGGTCGAGGGCGCTGGTAGATTCGTCGGCCAGGATGTATTCGGGTTCCACGGCCAGGGTCCGGGCCAGGCAGAGACGTTGCTGCTGTCCCAGGGACAGGCGGACGGCCGGGCTTCCGAGCCGGTCTTTCACCTCGTCCCACAGGCCCACTTCGGTGAGGTATTTTTCAACCACATCCGGCAGTTCCTTCTTCCGGTACATCCCGTGGATCCGGCAGCCGTAAGCCACGTTGTCGAAGATGGACATGGGCAGGGGACAGGGTTTCTGGGGCACCAGGCCGATGTTCCGGCGGAGCTCCAGCAGTTCCTGGTCGTTGGCACGGATGACATCGTGCGTGCCCAGGAGGACACTGCCGCTCACCTGCAGTCCTTCCACGTTGTAATGCATACGGTTCAGCGTTTTCAGCAAGGTGCTCTTTCCGCAGCCGGACGGCCCGATGATGCAGGTAATGCGGTTGCGCGGGAAGGTGAGGTTCACCTGCCGGAGGATGGGATTCCCTCCAATGGCGACACTCAGGTCTCGGACCGATAACGGGGCTTGCATTTCGTTCATAACTTAGAGATTGTTTTGGGTGAAGCGGCGGCTGACCCAGCGTCCGCAGAGGCTGAGCAGCAACACGAGGACGGTGAGGACAAAGGCGGCCGCATAGGCCTTGTCCGGGAAGGGATCGGGCATGGTAATCCAGTTGAAGACCGCCATCGGCAGGGTGGCGGCGGGGTCGGAGAGCCGGACGGCCATCGTATCGGAAAAACCGGCTGTGAACATCACCGCGGCCGCTTCGCCGATAGCCCGGCCGATAGCCAGCAGGAAGGCGGTTGTCATACCGGGCAGGATCTGCCGCAGGATGACTTTCAGAGTCTCCCAGGGCGTGGCGCCGAGCGAATAGGCGGCTTCAATCATCTCGTCGGGGACATTCCGGGCAATCTCGTCCCCGCTGCGGATCATGATGGGGATGATCAGCAGCACCGTTACGAGGATGCCGCCCATTACCGATGCGCGCATGCCCACGTACACCATCAAGGTAAAGGCAAAAGCGCCGTACACGATGCCCGGTGTGCCGTAAAGGACGTCGTAGGCCAGGCGGGCCAGGTAGGGGAAGGTGTCCGACCTTTTTTTATACATGGTGATATAGAACATCACGGGGACGCTGATGCAGGCGCCTATCACCGAGGCCGGAATGACGATATACAGCGAACCCAGCAGGGCCGGCCAGGGAATCATTTCCGGCGTAAGCGATTTGACTCCGCGCAGCAGGATGATGCCGAGGATGCTCACCACCACCAGCAGGACAATCAGGACGCTCAGCAGCATCAGCACGCGGACCAGCGCTTCTCCCAGATATCTTTTACCCAATTTTTTCATTTTTTACGCCATGTTTTTTTGTATCCGGTACAGGATAATTCTGGATAAAACATTGAACAGCAGGACAATAACGGCCAGCAGCAAGGCGGCGAACATAATGGCCGATTCGTACAGGGGGATGGAAGCCATCTCGCCGTAATTATTGCCGATAAGGGCCGGCAGCGTATAAAATCCGTCCGATAGTTTCCCCGGAATGCTGGCGACGCTGCCGCAAATCATCATCACGGCGATGGTCTCGCCGACGCATTTGGACAGGGCTAGGACGACCGATGCGAAAATGCCCGGGATGGATTTGCGCAGCACCACCTTGCGCGTGGTCTGCCAAGTCGTTGCGCCCAGGGCGAGGGACGCTTCCCGCAATTCTTTGGATATGGAAGAAAAGATTTCCACCAACAGGCTGATCAGCAGCGGGAGAATCATCACGGCCAGCACCAGGGAACCGCTCTGCAGGGAATAGCCCCATTTGGGTACCAGGAAGAGCACGCCCCAGACACCGTAGATAACGGACGGAAGGGCGGCCAGGATATCCAGGGCCGGATAGACCAGGCGGCGGACACTGCTGCGGGCATACTCGGTCAGGAAGATGGCGGTGAACAGGGATACCGGGACCGCCAGCACCAGGGCGCCTAGGGTAACGAGGATGGTTCCCCCGATAAAGGGAGCAAAACCGAATTTCCCCTGGGACGGCATCCATTCCGTTCCCGTAAGCACGTCAAGCAGGCTCTGCTGCTGCAAGATGGGGAGGGATTTGACTACCAGCAGGACCAGGATGCCAATGAGGACCAGCAGGGAAGCGGCTGTAAGCGCGAACATGATTCCCTCCGAGATGCGTTGCCGGTAAATCCGTTTCCCGGCGAGGTTCTTTTTCCGTCTTTCTCCCAGCGGAATCAGCAGCAGCAGGGCCGCGAGGCCCAGGACGATTCCGATAATGGTCCCCGTCCGGTCGCGCCGGCGGGCGGACGCCTTTCCGGGATGGCGGAGGATGAAGAGGCCGTCGCGCGCAATGTCATCTGTGATGCGGACATAGCCGTTGGGCTCGTTGAGGTCCTGACCTTCGCGCAGGATATACCGGAGGAAGGCTTTGGCGGCCGGCTCTGTGGGGACCCCCTTAGAAACGAGGTAAAGTTTCCGGGCAGGAGGGGAGGGGAAGCGATCCTGCTCAATGGCGGCCGTGAGCGCCTCTTTCGTGTCGTAAAAATACTCGTCCGGAGCCAGACTGCCATTGCCGTCCAGGTCGATAGGAAAGGCCAGCAGGCCGTCCTGGATGGCGTGGGTGGCGGCATCGAAGGCATAGGCAAGATTGTTAAAACCGATGCCGAGCCGGTCATCCTTGACGGCGGAGGCAATGCCGGGATCGCCGAAAACGGCCGTCCCGCCCAGCTGGTCTTGTTTCGCATCGAACCAGGCGGCAAAAGTCTGGGCGGCGCCGCAGGCATCCGAGCGGGTATAGGGGTGGATGGGCGTGCGGTCCCGGGTGCCGAGCAAATCGCCCCAGGTCCTGAACTCGCGCGTGATCCATATTTTTCGTGCATCGTCCGCCGTGATGCCCCGCCGGAGCAGTTCTTCCCGGAAGGGATTGGCGGCGCTGATAACAGGGATAACCGCATCGCGGCCCACGGTGAACGCAATGGCGCCCCGCTGCTCCTCCTCTTCGTGCAACTCGCGCGAGAGCATGGCGAAATCGGTCATCCCGTTCAGGATATCGGTCATCCCTTTCCCGGCCCCTCCGGCCGAAACGTCAATGCGGACGCCGGGATGCGCGGCCTCGAAAGCCTCTTTCCATTCCACAGCCAGGGGGAAGAGCGCAAAGGCTCCGGAAACCGACACCTGTCCGGAGATATCCTTAACTTTCCGCTGTTTCTCTGCGCCGGGGCAGGAGACGGTGGAAAGGAGCAGGAGAACTCCCAGGGCAAGGGCCGTTTTTAATCTACGTAGCACAAAAGTAGATTTAAGGTAAAATAAACTACGCTTTCATAGCGTAGATTTGACAAAGGTACAAAGAAATCGTAAATCTGCAAAACCCCGGGGGATTATTTACACAGATCGGTAAGGGTGGAGTCGGTGAGCGTACGCACCGTGTCCAGGTAGATTTTCCGGATGACGCCGCGGATGGGGCACGTTTGCACTTCTACGCAGAACTCGCACTGCCGTTCGCCGCTCTTGTCTTCCAGGCAGGAGACGAAGGCAACCGTATCTTCGAACAGCAGGACAATGGAGAGGAGGTTCACCGAAGCGGGTTCCTTCAGCAGGTAGTAGCCGCCGTCCTTGCCGCGGATACTGCCCACGATCCCTTCGTTCCGCAGCCGGAGGAGGATGCCCTCCAGGTAGCGTTGCGAGATGTGCTGGCTCTTGGCGATGGCGCCTATCGACAAATGCTCGCGGCCGTAGTTGCGGGCGAGCACGGCGAGCGCCATCAGCGCGTAGCGCGTCTTTTTGGAGAACATACCTTACGGAAGATAGAGCTTGAATCCCCGGTAGTGCGGGCCAAAGCGGTTGAAAGCGGCCTCGTCCAGCATGGCCCGGTCGTCGGGATGGGCAATGGTAATGAGCAGCTTGGCACGTTCCTGCAGGGATTTTCCGTACAGGTCTACGGCACCGTATTCCGTGACAATCCAGTGGGCATCGGCCCGCGGGGTCACCACGCCGGCACCGGGATTCAGCATCGGGACAATCTTGGCCTGGCCCTTGTTGGTGCGCGATGCGAAGGCCGTTACGGACTTGCCGCCCTCGGACATGGTGGCGCCTTTGACGAAGTCCAGCTGGCCGCCGGTGCCGGAGAAGATGCGCGTACCGATGGAATCGGCGCTGATCTGGCCCGTGAGGTCTACCTCCGTGGCGGAGTTGATGGCCATCATGCCGGGATTCTGGGCGATGATCCAGGGATCGTTGGTATACTTGATGTCCTTCATCAGCACGTCGGGATTGTGGTCGATGAAGCTATACACGTCGTTGCTGCCCAGCAGGAAGGAAGCCACCACCTTGCCGGTGTCAATCTTCTTGCGCGCCCCGTTCACCACGCCCTTCTTGATCAGGCGCAGGATGCCGTCGGCGAACATCTCGGTGTGCACGCCGATGTCTTTGTGGTTCACCAGCTGGGCGGCGAGGGCGTTCGGAAGCGCACCGATACCCATCTGGATGCAGGCGCCGTCCGGCACCAGTTCCGCGCAGTTTTTGCCGATGAGCACCTCCGTGGGGGTGGGTTCCGCAAAATTGGCGGTCACCAGCGGGGTGTCGTCCTTGACGAAATAGTCAAACTGGTCGATGCTCACCAGGTCGCCATAAGCATAGGGAACGTTGGGGTTCACCACCGCGATGGCGCAGCCGGCCGATTCCACGGCGGCGATGGAGCAGTCTACCGAAGTGCCCAGCGAAACGTAGCCGTTCTCGTCCGGCAGGGAAACCTGCACCATGGCCACGTCGCAGCGCAGGGCGCCGCTCCGGTAGAGCTTCTGGGATTCGCCCAGGTGGACGGGCAGGTAGTCGGCATAGCCGGCATTCACATTTGCGCGCACGTTCGGGCCCAGGAAGAAGCCCTGGTCGAAGAGAATGCCGTCATACTTCGGCTCGGAGTAGGGCGCAGGGCCTTCCGTGTGGAAGTGGTGGAAACGGACATCTTCAATCTCTCCGGCGTCTGCCTGGCGGCAGAGAGCCTGGATGAGGATATGGGGCACGCTGGCAACACTGCTCAGGTGAATGTGGTCGTGTGACTTGACGACCTTTACGGCCTCGTCGGCGCTGACATATGTAATGGGTTTCATAATCGGTGATTTCATCATATCAAACTCCAAAGATAGCCGATTTTTTGCTATTTTTGCGGAAATATTCTCAAAATGCATACAAAAGAAGAAAAATTGGCGCAATTCTCGCGCTTGCTCGATATCATGGACCGCCTGCGGGCCGAATGCCCGTGGAACCGCGCCCAGACCATAGACAGCCTTCGTCCCATGACGGTGGAAGAGGTGTATGAACTCTCCGACGCGGTTATGAAAAAGGACGAAGAGGACCTGAAAAAGGAACTGGGCGACGTCATGCTGCACATCGTTTTTTATTCCAAAATCGCCGAGGAGCAGGGAAAATACGATGTGGCCGATGTCCTGGAAAAAGTATGCGACAAGATGGTCTTCCGCCATCCCCACGTATTCGGCAATGTCAAGGCCGATGATGCGGAAACCGTTTCCCAGAATTGGGAGATGATGAAAACCAAGGAAAAAGGCGGCAACAAACGGGTGCTTTCGGGTATTCCGGATGCGATGCCGTCCGTCCTCAAGGCCCATTCCATGCAGGACAAGGCCCGCGGGGTAGGCTTCGACTGGGAGAAAAAGGAAGATGTCTGGGCGAAGGTGAAAGAGGAAATGGGCGAGTTCGAAGCAGAACTGCGCAAGGGCGATGCCGACCATTCCGAGGAGGAACTGGGAGATTTCCTGTTCGCCGTCATCAATGCGGCCCGCCTGTACGGGATTAATCCGGATACGGCCCTGAACCGCGCCTGCGACAAATTCCGCCGCCGCTTTACCTACCTGGAGGAGCAGACCCTTCGCAAAGGCCGCTCCCTGCACGACATGACCCTGGCCGAAATGGATGCCATTTGGGACGAAGGCAAGGCCAAGGGCCTGTAGCCATTTGGCAAAGCCGCTGAAATTGACTACATTTGCAAATTATTTTAATCATCGATGGAAGAGTATCGTATCGTTGAAGTGACCACGCGCAGGGACCTGCGCCATTTTGTGAAGTTCCCGGACCGCCTGTATCGGGACTGCCCGCAATATGTCCCCGCCCTGCACGCCGACCAGATCAAGTCTCTCACCAAGGTCTCTACCTTGCGGTATTGTACCCGCAAGATGTGGCTGGCCTTCCGGGGAAATGAAGTGGTGGGCCGGATCTGCGGCATGGTGAATCCGCGGTACAATGAGCTCTACAACAAGAAACGCGCCCGTTTCGGCTGGTTCGACACCATCAACGACCTGGAGGTGGCCCGCCTGCTGCTGGGCACCGCCGAAGCCTGGGCGAAGGAGCAGGGGATGGACGAAATCCATGGGCCGCTCTATTACAACACCCTGGGCAAACAGGGAATGCTGGTAGAAGGTTTCGATAACATCCCGCCGTTCAACTGCCTGTACAATTTCCCGTATTACGCAGACCTGGTGACGGCCCTCGGATACGAGAAAGAGTGCGACTGGCTCCAGTACAAGATGGTGGCCAACGAAGGCGTTCCCGACAAGGTGCACCGCGTGGCCGGGATGCTCAAGGAACGCTATCATTTGCATGAGGGCAGTTTCGACCAGTTGAAGAAGGACAAGAAGATGGTAGATTACTTCTTCAAGGTTTACAACGAGAGTTTCGCTTCATCGGTGTACAATTTCATCCCCTTTACGCAGGAGGAAATCGACGAGGAAGCCGCTTCGGTGCTGCCCTTCGTCAATGACAAGGTGAGCAGCATCGTTCTGGATGAAAACAACGAACTGGTGGCGTTCGGCATTGCTTTCCCGAGCATCTCGAAGGCCCTCCAGAAAGCCCGTGGCCGGCTGTTCCCCTTCGGATGGTTCCACCTCTGGCGGGCGATGCACCACTTCGAGACGGTGGACCTGATGCTCAACGGCGCCGTTCCCAAATGGCAGAATACGGGTGTTTCCGCCATCTACCACTGCCTGATGGCAGACAAATACAGCGCCCGGAATACCCGCTGGGCCATTTCCAATCCCCAGATCGAAACCAACAGCGCAGTGAATGCCTGGAACAAGTACGAGCACGAACCGTACATGCGCCGCCGCTGCTTTGTGAAGAAGATATAATTATGGCAGAAAACAATACGATATTGGAAAAAGTCCTGAGCCTGCAGGACAAGTACAACGCTCTCCAGGAGCAGCTTGCGAGCCCGGAGGTGGTGTCGGACATGAAACGGTTCGTCCAGCTGAGCAAGGACTACAAGGAGCTGGAACCCATCATCAAGGCCGGCCTGGAGTACAAAAAGATGGTGGAAGAACTCGCGGCCGCGAAGGACATCCTGATGAACGAGAAGGACAATGACCTCCGCGAGATGGCCCGTGACGAGATTTCGGAAATCGAACCGAAACTTCCGGAAATGGAGCAGAACATCAAGCTGCTGCTGATTCCGGCCGATCCGGACGACGCGAAGAACGCCATCATCGAAATCCGCGGCGGTACCGGTGGAGACGAGGCGGCCATCTTTGCCGGCGACCTCTTCCGTATGTACAGCAAATACGCCGATGCGCGCGGCTGGAAGCTGGAAGTGAACGACGAGGCCCCCGGAACGTCGGGCGGCTACAAGCAGATCGTCTTCAAACTCTCCTCCAACACCGACGGGGTGTATGGCATCATGAAATACGAGTCCGGCGTGCACCGCGTGCAGCGCGTGCCCCAGACCGAAACCCAGGGCCGCATCCAGACGTCCGCCGCATCCGTGGCCGTTTTCCCGGAGGCGGGCGAGTTCGATATCGAGCTGAATCCCAATGATATCCGCAAGGATCTGTTCTGCTCGTCCGGTCCCGGTGGCCAGGGCGTGAACACGACCTATTCCGCCGTTCGGCTCACCCACATTCCTTCCGGAATCGTGGTCCAGTGCCAGGAAGAGCGTTCGCAGTTGAAGAACCTCGACCGCGCTATGGAAGAGCTCCGGACGCGTCTGTACAACCTCGAACACCAGAAATACCTGGACGGCATTGCCGCCAAGCGTAAGACCATGGTGTCCACGGGCGACCGCTCCGCGAAGATCCGTACCTATAATTATCCGCAGGGGCGCGTGACCGACCATCGCATCGGATGGTCCATGTACAACCTGCCCGTCTTCATGGACGGCGACATCCAGGAATGCATCGACCAGCTGACCATCGCGGAGAACGCCGAGCGCCTGAAGGAGGCCGGAGAATAGTAATCCCTTGAAACTGTGCTTGTTAACCAGTATAAAAACAAGAAAATGAAAAAAAATCTTTCACCCGCATTCTTGCTCGTGTCCGTGGCTTTCACGGTGTGCCTGATTGCGTCGAACCTGTTTGCCACCAAAATCTTTTCCCTGGCGGGTATCAACCTGCCCGGAGCGGTGGTGATTTTCCCCATTTCCTACATCCTCAATGACTGTCTGGCCGAGGTGTGGGGATACCGGAAGGCCCGTCTGATTATCTGGACCGGCTTTCTGATGAACCTCTTTGTGGTGCTGGCCGCCCAATTGATTATCTGGCTGCCGCCGGCACCTTTCTGGGATGCGTCCCCGCATTTCGACTATGTGTTCAAGATGGCACCCCGCGTGTTCATCGCCTCGCTGCTGGCCTTCCTGGTCGGCTCCACTATGAACGCATACGTGCTTTCGCGTATGAAAGTAGCCTCGCAGGGAAAATATTTCCCGGTGCGCGCCATCGTCTCTTCCCTGGCGGGGGAGATGCTGGATTCCTTGATTTTCATGCCCATCGCCTTCTTTGGCACGCCGGTGAAGATCCTCCTGGGCATGATGCTGGCGCAGGTTACCTTCAAGGTGCTGTATGAAATTGTCATCCTGCCCGTCACGACCCGTTTCGTCAACTACCTCAAACGCTTGGACAACGAGGATGTCTTTGACGGCGAGATATCGTATAACCCGTTTAAAATCAGAGATATATAATGAGTAGAAAAGAAGAGGGCCTGAAGGCGTTGGGCCGCGAAGCAACTTATTCGCAGAACTATGCTCCCGAGGTGCTGGAAACCTTCGAGAACCTGCACCAGGACCATGATTACTGGGTCCGTTTCAACTGCCCGGAATTCACCACGCTCTGCCCGATTACGGGCCAGCCCGATTTTGCCGAAATCCGAATCAGCTACATCCCCGATGTGCGGATGGTGGAGAGCAAGAGCCTGAAACTCTACCTCTTCAGTTTCCGCAGCCACGGGGGCTTCCACGAGGATTGCGTGAATATGATTATGAAAGACCTGGTGGCCCTGATGGATCCCAAATACATCGAGGTGACGGGCTTCTTTACCCCGCGCGGCGGAATTTCCATCTTCCCGTATGCCAACTACGGCCGCCCGGGTACCAAGTACGAGCAACTGGCGCAGCAGCGCTTTGCCGTCCACGAATAATATATTACCTTTGCAGAAAGGTTTTTAAGCGCACGTAGTATGCAGACTCCGTCAATTCCGAAAGGCACAAGAGACTTCGGCCAGCAGGACATGGCCGAAAGGAATTATATTTTCGACACCATCAAAAGCGTATTCCGCACCTTTGGCTACGCCCAGATCGAGACGCCGGCCATGGAAAACCTGTCCACCCTGCTGGGCAAGTATGGCGAGGAAGGCGACAAGCTCCTCTTCCGTATCCAAAACAGCGGCGAAAAGGCGGCGCTGGCCCCTGAAAAGGGTCTCCGTTACGACCTGACGGTTCCCTTCGCCCGCTATGTGGTGCAGCATCGCAACGAGATTTCCTTCCCCTTCAAGCGCTTCCAGATCCAGCCGGTCTGGCGGGCCGACCGTCCGCAGAAAGGACGCTACCGCGAGTTCTATCAGTGCGATGTGGATGTCATCGGCAGCCGCTCGCAGGTGAACGAACTGGAACTGGTGCAGATGGTGGACCGGGTGTTCTCCCTGCTGGATGTGCGCGTACTGGTGAAAATCAACAACCGCAAGGTCCTGACGGGCTTTGCCGAAATTTGCGGCTTCCCGGACAAGGTGGTGGACATCACCGTTGCCATCGACAAGTTGGATAAGATCGGTCTGGAAAATGTGGAAGCCGAAATGCTGGAGAAGGGGCTCACCCCTGCGGCGGTGGAAGTCATCCGTCCCATCCTGCAACTCAGCGGGACCACGGAGGAGAAGCTCTCCCGCATGCGCGAACTGATGAAGGGCGGCAGCGCTTCCGGCCTGGTTTCCGAAACCGGTCTGAAAGGCCTGGACGAGCTGGAGGAACTCTTCGGCCTCATCGGAGCCGCCGGAGTGTCCTGCCCTGTGGAAATCGACCTCTCGCTGGCCCGCGGCCTGAACTATTATACGGGTGCCATCTTTGAAGTGAAGGCCCTCGACTGGGCTATCGGCAGCATCTGCGGCGGCGGCCGGTACGACAACCTGACCGGTATCTTCGGCCTGCCCGACACCTCGGGCGTAGGCATCTCCTTCGGCGCCGACCGCATCTACGATGTGCTCAAGGGCCTGGATAAGTTTCCCAAGAACCTGCGCAGCACCACAGAACTGCTGATGGCCAATATGGGCGAGTCGGAGGTGCGCTACCTCCTGCCGGTGGCATCGGCCCTGCGTGCTGCCGGTGTGGGCGTCGAGATTTATCCCGAGGCGGCCAAACTCAAGAAACAGTTCGAGTACGCAGACCGCAAGTCCATTTCCTTCCTGTCCATTACCGGCGCCAACGAGATGGAGGCCGGCCAGGTTAACCTGAAAAACCTCGTCAGCGGCGAGCAGAAGGCCTTCCCGGTGGCCGATGTAGAGGGAATGCTGGCATTCCTGGGCCGATGAACCGGTTCATCCTGGTGGCTTGCCTGGCTATCCTGCTGTCGGGTGGATGCCGTCCCTGTTCGGACGCGCACATCCTGGGCACGGAGCAGATCATTGCCACCTCGCCCTGCCCGGACAGTATCTTCCTTTATACCCCCGCCATCGTGGTGACGCCTTCGGGCCGCTACGTGGTGGCCGTTGATTACGGCGGGCCCGGAACGGCCGCCCTGGACGGTCCCAAATCGGACCTGGGCGATTATCGGGCCGGCAACCAAATCCGCGTGCTGCTTTCCGACGACAAAGGTCGGACCTGGCGCGAAACCCCCACGCGGCTGCCGATGATGCACGAAATCCTTTTCCGCACCGGAGAGACCCTCTACATGGTGGGCCATTCGGGCCGGCTGCTCATTACCCGCAGCGACGATGGGGGAGAGAGCTGGTCGGAGCCTTCCGTCCTTTGCCCCGAGCCCCGCTGGCACCAAAGCTGCACATCGGTAGATATCTACGACGGCAAGGTGACGCTGGTCTATGAAAAATGGGTCTCGGACGGCCATCCGTGGCCGGGTGTGGGTCCCGTGCTGATGCAGGCTCCCGTCGCTGCCGACCTGACCGATGCGCGCGTGTGGAAATTCTCGCCCCTGTATAATCCCGATGCCGATATGGAGGCGGCCGTGCCTTCGGGCATCCCCGCGGTGACGAACCAGCTGAATGCGGGCATCCTGGAGACCAACGTGGTCCGGGTACACGATCCCGAGCGCCCCTTCTACGATTCTACCGGCCGTTCCGTGGTGCTGATGATGCGCGCCAATACGGGCATCCCCGATATCGGCGTGATGCTGCGCGGCGTAGAGCGGGAAGACGGTTCCTTGGCCATCGAACGCCTGCAGCGCAACGGCCACGAGGTCCTGTTTACCCATATCCCGGGGGCCAACCTGAAATTCTATCTCTGTTACGACGAAACCACGCAGCTCTTCTGGCTGCTCCACTCGCAGCCGGACGGCCGCATGCAGGAGCGCCGGCGCCTGGCCCTGTCGTATTCTCCTGACCTGCTGCGCTGGACCTTCGCCGGCCTGGTAGCCGTGGGTCCGGCCGACAATGCCGCCCGTCACTATGCCACAATGGCCATCGACGGCGACGACCTCGTCATCGTGAGCCGCTCGGGCGACGAACAGGCCCGCAACGCTCACGACGGCAACCTGGTCACCTTCCATCGCGTACGGAATTTCCGCTCACTCGTTTATTGATATGAAAAGAATCCTTTTCCTCCTGGCTGTGACGCTCCTGGGCTGGGCGGCTCCGGCTTTTGCCTATCTTCACGGGACGCTTCCGCTGGATGGCGCCTGGCAGATGCGGCAGGCCCGCGGGCATCAGACCTATCCGGCAACCGTGCCGGGGACCGTACATACCGACCTGATGGCCGCCGGCCTCATCGACGACCCCTTTATGGGTTTCGGCGAGCGCGCCGTGCAGTGGGTGGACAAGGAGGACTGGGTCTATACGCGCACGTTCGACGTGCCGGATACCCTGCTGGCGCACACGCGTGCGGAACTGTGCTTCGACGGCCTGGACACCTATGCCGATGTTACCCTGAACGGGACGCGTATCTTGCAGACCGACAATATGTTCCGTCGTTGGCGGGTGGCGGTGGATTCCCTGCTGAAACCCTCGGGAAATGTCCTGGAAGTCTATTTGCATTCGCCCGTGAAGGTGGACCTGCCCAAATGGGAGGCCTATCCGGTCCATTATCGTGTGAGCAACGACCAAAGTGCGAACGGCGGCCTGCTGGACAAGCAAATCAGCGTTTTCGCGCGCAAGGCCGGCTATCATTACGGCTGGGACTGGGGACCGCGGATCGTTACCTCCGGCATCTGGCGGAGTGTCCGGCTGGAGTTCCTGCGGGGGGCCGTCTTGCGCGATGTCTTTTTCCACCAGGTAGCCGTTTCCGCGAAGGAAGCCCGCCTGAAGGTGGAAGTAGAGGTAGAAACCCGGGTGAGCGGACCGGCAATCGTGGCCATCGGGGCCGATGGCATCCGCCCAATCTATTCCCGGCAGCAGCTGGAACCCGGCTTGAACCGGATCGAGATTCCGGTAAGCATCCGCAATCCGCGGCTGTGGTGGCCGGCAGGGCAGGGGGAAGCGTTCCTGTACGATTTTCAGGTGGCCGTCCAGCAGGGTAACCTGTCCTGCGGATCGCAGCGTACCAAGGTGGGCCTCCGGTCGGTCCGCCTGGTCCGCAATGCCGACTCGAAAGGCCGCTCTTTCTATTTCGAGGTAAACGGCCGCCCGGTTTTCATGAAGGGCGCCAACTATATTCCGAACGACCTTTTCCTGCCCCGCGTAGGCCGGGAGGGCTACGAACGGGTGGTGGGCGATGCGGCCGCTGCCGGTATGAACATGCTCCGCGTATGGGGCGGTGGCGTGTATGAAGACGATTATTTTTACGAGCTGTGCGACCGCTACGGCATCCTGGTCTGGCAGGACTTTATGTTCAGCTGCAGCATCTATCCCTATGAAGGAGCGCTGCGCGAGAGCGCCCTGGCCGAAGCGGAAGACAATGTCCGGCGGCTGCGGAATCACGCCTGCATTGCCCTGTGGTGCGGAAACAACGAGTGCTGCGACATGTGGTATGGCTGGAGCAACGTCCAGAAGGGGATTCCGGCCTATGACAATATGGCGGTGGCCCAGTTGAACCTCCAATACTATCACGACCTGCCGGAGGTAGTCCGGCGTTGTTCCCCCGGGACGGACTACGTCCCTTCATCGCCCTGGAGCCCCGAAGGCAGCCGCAACACCAATCCGATGCTGGCCGATTCCCACTACTGGACTCCCTGGCAGAAACGCGGCCCGTCGGACCAATACGAACGCCACCACAGCCGCTTCTACAGCGAATATGGCTTCCAATCCTTTGCCGGTATGGAGACGGTACGGGCCTTCGCGCCGGATTCCGCAGACTGGCGGCCCGATTCCGAAATGATGATGTTCCACCAGCGCGGCGGCACCCGGGCCAACAGGCGCATGTTGGAGATGCTGGAAGATGAATACTATGTGACGGAGCGTTTCCCGGAGCTGGTGTACCTGACCCAGATGGCACAGGCCGACATCATGCGCCGGGCCGTGGAATCCCATCGGCGAGATCGCGACTTTTGCGGAGGGACGCTGATCTGGCAGCTGAACGACTGCTGGCCCGTGGCCTCCTGGGCGGGGCGCGACTGGTACGGCACCTGGAAGCCGCTGCATTATTTCCTGCGCGAAGCCTATCGCGACGTGCTGCCTTCGGTCTCCCTGCTGGACGGGGAAATGGGCTTCTGGGTGGTCTCTGACCGTCCATCGGCCCTGAAAGGAACGCTGGAGGTATCGGTGGAGCGCTTCGACGGTTCGCCGCTCTGGCGGGAGCGGATGCCGGTTTCGCAGGCGGCAGGTTCTTCCGTTTGCTGGCTGCGGATGGAACAGGCGCGTGTCCTGGGGCATGTCCTGGCCTCCCAGGCCTATGTGCGCATGATTTTTACCGATGCGGCTGGCACGAGCTACCGATCGGTCCGCCTGCTCTCGTCCGTAAAAGAGGCAAAGCTGCCGCGTCCGAAGTTTGCCATTCAGGCAACTCCTTCCGGAAATGGCTTCGACGTAACGGTTTCCGCCGATGTTTTTGCGAAAGGCGTTTTCTTGAATGTGCCCGGCGCCATGCTACGGACCGATGTCTCCGGGAAGCCGCTTCCGGGGAACGGTACAGCGCTGAATTTCAGCGACAATTACTTCGACCTCACGGCAGGGGAGAGCCGTACTGTGCATATCCCCAGCGCACTTTCGCTGGACGAATTCCGCTCCCGGCTGGTTGTAACATCCATTTAAATTTGGAGAATTCAAAAAATGTCCCTACCTTTGCAGTCCAATACCGCGGGGTAGAGCAGTCGGTAGCTCGTCGGGCTCATAACCCGGAGGTCGCAGGTTCGAGTCCTGCCTCCGCTACGAAGCAATTGAAAGTCAGCCAGTTACGGCTGGCTTTTTTTGCTTCTCCGCTCCGGCAGCGCTGCTTCGCAGCTGCCTTGTCTTATCAGGGGCTCTGCCCCTGATGTACCCCGCGGCTCCCAGCCTTAGTCCTTCGGACCGGCCTGACGGAAGGTTTGGAAAATAGACCGCCTATCGCTATATTCGCATGAATAAATGTGTGTCACGAGAAGAACTCTTGTTGAGATGGCCACTTGGCAGGGGGTCTTCATAACTTTGAGAGAGATGGTGGCAGGCCCACCGCATACGGCATACAGGTGCTGTTTGCAAACCACTTTGTGCGGCTGGGAGGGAAACTGACTGGTCGTGAACGACAATTGGAAGGCTGAATATAATCAGTCGAGGTGAGCATCAGAGAGATGAACGGAAGTGAACCATTGATGAGGTGTCGTTAATCGAAATGTAGGTAGCATCAAAACCAAGGCTCATTTATCGTCTTGGGAGAATGACTGAAGGGAACCTGTTTACTGTCAGTTGGGTGCTCGGCATAGAGATGGCATGAATTTGATGCAGGCTCTTTCAAGGAACGTGAGAAGCAGGGACGGGATGATAAGTGAAAATGCCGTAAGCGAGAACACGCAAGGCAGAAAGTAGCGATGCTTGTTCCTGTGGCGGATTGCCTCGTAGTAGTGATGAAGTCCCTGTAATGGGGGTGGAGTGAAGGGGGCAACGTACTTGGCCGAGTTTATATGTTCAACTCTGCAAGGAGGAAGAAACTATGAATGAAGCAAAACCTTTTAAAGTTGAGAAGCGGTTGATATATGAGGGGTGGAAAGAAGTGAAGTCCAACAAAGGAAGTGCGGGGATAGATGGTATAGAGATAGAGGAATATGACGGCAAACTGGGAAGCAATCTCTATAAGTTGTGGAACCGCATGAGTAGCGGGAGTTATTTCCCAAAGCCTGTGAAGCTCGTGGAAATCCCGAAATCTAACGGAGGGAAACGCCCCTTGGGCATTCCCACGGTGGATGACA
>Ga0256407_10001696_pt1 | contig 45043 bp, 35 predicted proteins | sample RumenRJG_04DNA_FD_193489 | JGI IMG/M metagenome (GOLD analysis project Ga0256407, IMG submission 193489) | Bovine rumen microbial communities from Lethbridge, Alberta, Canada - RJG_04 | ecosystem: Host-associated > Mammals > Digestive system > Stomach > Rumen | place: Canada: Alberta...
ATTCCTGTTCGTTGTGGTGAATATGATCCTGGTCAATGTCATCGGTTTCCTGCTGGCGCTTCTGTGCTCCACCAAGATCAAGGGCGTTGATTTCTACCGGGCATCCTATTTCCTGCCGAACCTGATCGGCGGTATCGTACTGGGCTACATCTGGCAGTTCATTTTCAGCAACGTTTTAATCAAGCTGACCGCCAGTGCCTTCGGTATGAGAAACTCCCTCCTGTCGAATTCCAGGACCGCGTTTATCGCCATCATCATTGTTTACATCTGGCAGTACGCCGGCTACATCATGCTGATTTACATCACCGGTCTTTCCACCGTACCGAAGGATGTGCTTGAGGCGGCTTCCATCGACGGCGCAAACGCCATGACCACCCTGTTCAAGATCAAGATCCCGATGATCGCTTCCACGATCACCATCTGCACCTTCCTGACGCTGACATCCGCGTTCAAGCAGTTCGATGTCAACATGGCGTTGACGAACGGTACCGGTTCCGTGAAGTTTATGGGAAAGACCCTTTCCAACGGTACCCAGATGCTTGCTCTGAACATCTATAACACGGCAATTTCCAAGAATAATTACGCGCTCGGCCAGGCGAAGGCAGTTCTGTTCTTCATCATTCTGGCGTGCGTATCCATTATTCAGGTTCGCATATCCAACAGCAAGGAGGTGGAGATGTAATGAAAATGAGAAAAGGACCGTCAGCGGCACTTATGATTGTTGCGATCCTGGTTGCTCTCTACACTCTGTTCCCGTTTTTCCTGGTTGTCATCAACTCCATGAAGAAGGCGAACGATATCGTGGCGAGCCCGGTATCTCTGACAGGCGCTTCCATTTCCCAGCTGACACAGAACATCTCGAATGTAGTTTCCAACTCCAACTTTAACTTCTGGGCTGCATTCGGAACTTCGGCGATTATCACCATCGTTTCCCTGATCCTGCTGGCTCTTTTCGGCGGTATGGCTGCATGGGTTATCTGCCGCAACAAGACCAAATGGTCCACCGTTATCTACATGACCTTCATCGCATCCATGATCATCCCGTTCCAGGTTGTTATGCTGGCGCTGATCTCCACATTCCGCGATGTAGGAAACTTTATCGGCATCAAGATGCTGCAGTCTATCCCGGGTATCGTGTTCGCATACCTCGGATTCGGCGGCGCCATGACCGTATTCATTCTGACCGGTTTCATCAAGGGTATCCCCTATGAGCTGGAAGAGGCGGCAGCTATCGACGGCTGCTCCCCGGAAGGAACCTTCTTCCGCATCATCTTCCCGCTGCTGAAGCCGGTAATCACCACCGTAACCATTCTGAACGGCATGTGGATCTGGAACGACTACCTGCTTCCGTCCCTGATGCTCGGACAGAACGGACCGGTTAAGACTCTTCCGGTTGCCGTACAGGCTTTCGTAGGTTCCTACGTCAAGAGATGGGACCTGATTCTCCCGGCGGCACTGCTTGCTATCCTGCCGATGATCATTCTGTTCATCTTTGCACAGAAGCAGATTATCAATGGTATGGTAGAAGGAGCGATTAAGTAATGAGAGAAGCAGGAATTCTTCTCGGTGTAAGCTCCCTGCCGTCCCGCTACGGGATTGGGTGCTTCGACCGGGCAGCGTATGAGTTTGTGGATGCGCTGGCATCCGCAGGGCAGAAGCTGTGGCAGATTCTTCCGATTGGACCGACCAGTTACGGAGATTCCCCCTATCAGGCATTTTCCACCTTTGCCGGAAACCCCTATTTCATCAGTCTTGACGACCTGGTGGAGCGGGGCTGGCTTACCGAGGAGGAGTGCATGGCAGCGGGACTGGGAGAGAATCCCAGATCCGTTGACTACGGACAGCTCTATGAGGAGCGCAGAAAGCTTCTGCGTACTGCATTTTCCAGGAGCAGCCTGGAGGACAGCGAAGACTATGCGGCTTTTGTGAAAAAGGAAGCCGACTGGCTGGAAGATTACGCCCTGTTTATGGCTCTGAAGGATGCCCACGGGGGAGCTTCCTGGACGGAGTGGGAGATGCCGCTCCGGATGCGCAGGGAAGAAGCGCTCGCCGAGGCAAGAGACCGGTACGCGGAGGATATCTCCTATTATCGGTTCCTGCAGTATCTTTTCTTCTGCGAGTGGAGCAATATTCTGGCGTATGCCCACGATAAGGGCGTGCGCATCGTCGGAGATATTCCGATTTACGTCGCGCTGGACAGCGTGGACGTATGGGCTTCCCCGGAGCTGTTTCAGCTGGATGAAGCCCGGCTTCCTGTCGAAATTGCAGGCTGTCCCCCGGATGCCTTTGCGGCAGACGGACAGATGTGGGGCAATCCCCTCTATGACTGGGAGACCCACGAGAAAACTGGCTTTGACTGGTGGATCCGGAGAATCCGCCACTGCTTTGAAAACTGCGACATCCTTCGCATCGACCATTTCCGCGGCTTTGATGAGTATTTTGCCATCCCGGCAGGCGCGAAAAACGCCGCCGGCGGAAGATGGAAGAAGGGACCCGGCAGCCGCCTCTTTGAGGCCATTGCGGGTGCCATCGGCGAGAGGGAGATTATCGCAGAGGATCTCGGCTATGTGACGGAGACTGTCCGGCAGCTGATTAAAGACACGGGTTTTGCGGGCATGAAACTCTTTGAGTTTGCTTTTGACTCCCGGGATACGGGACAGGCGAAGGACTACCTGCCCCACAATTATCCCGTCAACGCGGCAGCTTATACCGGAACCCACGACAATGCCCCGCTGAAGGCATGGTTCGCGGAGATTCTTCCGGAGGAACGGAAGACGGTATTTTCCTACCTCTGCCTTCCGGAATCGGAGGAGGCACCGGTATATGCCATGGTGTGTGCGACCCTCCGGAGTGTTGCGAGAATCGCGGTCATTCCGATGCAGGACTGGCTGGGTTACGGCAGTGAGTCGCGGATGAACACACCGTCCACCTCCGGTAACAACTGGAAGTGGCGGCTGCTTCCGGGAGAATTCACAGAGGAGCTGCAGGAGAAGATTCGCAGGGCGACCCTTCTCTACGGCAGGTAAAGCATATTATGGGATTTTTGACGGACCCGAACGGGTTTTTTATGGAACTCCTTCGGAAAATTTCGGACATTGTCTTCTGCAATGTACTGTTCTGTGTGCTGTGTCTTCCCGTGATAACGGCGGGGGCGGCCATGACAGGCCTTGCGGCTGCAATGCAGCTGATTGCGGAGGACAAAGAGGATGAAGGGAGGTCAGCGCTCAGGGTGTTCTGGCAGAATTTCAAGGATCACTTCCTGTGCGCGACGCTGCTCTGGCTGGCCGGCCTTTTGGGCATTGTCTTTCTTCTGCTGTATTACCACACAGTAAGCAGCCTGGAGGGGGGCACACAGCATCTGTACCGGATTACCTTTTACGCGCTGGTGCTGGTGTTTTTCGCGGGATATCAGTATGTATTCCCGATGCTGGCAAGATTCGGACAGGGGGCGGGACGGACGATACGGAATGCGTACCTCCTCTCGGTGGCAGCGCTTCCCCAAACCCTGCTGGGACTCATGATTCCGGCAGCGGCAGTGGTCCTCACCTTTTTCCTGCGTCCCGAACGGTTTGGCGGTGCGGTGTTTTTCTGGGCGGTCATCGGCTTCGGCCTGACGGCTTACCTGACCAACCTGGCCTACCTCCGGGCGTTCCGGAAGATTGAACAGAGTATAGAGTGATTAAAGAATACGGAGGAAATGTATGGCATCCATTTCATTTAAAAACGTAACGAAGATTTATGACGGGGCCAAGACCCCGGTTGTCCCGAATCTGAACCTGGAGATCAAGGATAAGGAATTCATCATCCTGGTCGGACCTTCCGGCTGCGGAAAGTCCACCACCCTGCGCATGATTGCAGGTCTGGAGTCCATCTCCAGCGGCGACCTGTTTATCGGCGACAGAAGAGTCAACAATATCCCGCCGAAGGATCGCGATATCGCCATGGTTTTCCAGAACTATGCACTGTATCCGCATATGACGGTTTACAAGAACATCGCTTTCGGTCTGACCCTCAGAAAGGTTGACCCGGCAGAGATTGACAAGCGCGTGCATGAGGCTGCGAAGGTCCTTGACCTGGAGCACCTGCTGGAGAGAAAGCCGAAGGCTCTGTCCGGCGGTCAGAGACAGCGTGTGGCTTTAGGAAGAGCTATGGTCCGCAACCCTGCGGTATTCCTGCTTGACGAGCCGCTGTCCAACCTGGATGCAAAGCTCAGAACCTCCATGCGTTCTGAGATCGCAAGACTGCACAGAAAACTGGATACCACATTCGTATATGTTACCCACGACCAGACCGAGGCTATGACCATGGGCGACCGTATCGTCGTTATGAAGGACGGTCTGATCCAGCAGTTTGATACGCCGCAGGTTCTGTATGATACCCCGGACAATCTGTTTGTCGCAGGATTCATCGGCAGCCCGCAGATGAACTTCATCGATGCAACGATCGTGGAAGAGGGCGGAAACATGTACGCAGAGGTGACCGGACACAAGACCAACCGTCTGCTGATTCCGGACTTCAAGAGAGAGGCTCTGAAACCCTATGTCGGCAAGGTTGTGACCCTCGGCATCCGTCCGGAGCACTTCATGTCCATGGACAACCTGACAGCGGACAATGCTCTCGATGTCAAGGTTGACTTCCGCGAGCTTCTGGGCGCAGAGTACAACCTCTATGTATTCGTGGGAGAGAACAAGGTTATCATGAAGCTGCCCTCCACAGAGCCGCTTCCGAAGGAAGATGAGATCCAGATTCCGGTGAACCTGAAGCTGATGCACTTCTTCGACAAAGAGACCGAGAAGGCCATCTGCCACTGATAACCGGCGATAGAGTGAATTGAACAGAGGGTGCCGCAGTCGGAAACAAGCTCCGGCAGGCGGCACCCTCTTTTGAGCGATAATCCCGGAAGGATTCCGGAAATTCTTTGGTCCGGACAGGAGAGTGGGTATGACAGAAGATTACAGAAAAGCGAGAAAACTGGGAGAAAAGGCGATTCGGGATGCGAGAGCGGCGGGAAAACCGGATACACTTCCGGCGCTGGATGAAATCCTCACCGATGATAGCGGTATCAATCCGATCCGGATCGGTGTGATGGAGATTCCGCTCTTCCTGGTGGTCGGGACAAAGACAAAGGGAAGGCAGGGAGCATTTGCCCCGGACTTCATGCCCGCGATGGAGCCTGATTCGGAGTTTGCCTCCAAGTGGGAGGCTCTGCTCCAGTCCCAGTATGAAGAGGGAATCAGAGACCCGATCCTGGTCTATGAGTACATGCGCAGATTCTATGTACTGGAGGGAAATAAGAGAGTCTCGGTCTCCAAATATGTGGGCGGAACTACCATCCTCGCGGAAGTGCACCGGATTCTTCCGAAGCGGGAGGATACGCCGGAAGTCCGGCAGTACTTTGAATTCCTGAAGTTTTTTGATGCAGCGCCCGTGTATGACATTGCATTTTCCCGGGAGGGCGGATATAAGAAGCTGGCGGAATATTTCGGGCAGGACCTGGACCATGTCTGGGCGCCGGAGAAGGTCCGGGACCTCCGGTATGCATATGCGGCCTTTCAGAGAGCCTTTTTTGCAAAAGGCGGGTGGAAGCTTTCTATCACCTGCGGCGATGCTCTCCTGGTGTACCTGTCCATTTACAAGCCGGAACACCTGATCAATGGTACAAATGCAGAGGTGGAGCGGACCGTCCAGAAGATCTGGAATGAACTGCTTTTAGCGGAGCAGGGCGATGAGATCGAGGTCCGGGAGATGCCGGAGCCGGAAGAGAAGGAAACGCCGATTCTGGGAAGTCTTTTCCGGAAACCCGGATATTCGAAGGAGAATCCGCTGAAGGTGGCATTTATCTATGACTCCACGCCGGAGCTTTCCCGCTGGTGCTACGCCCATGAGCTGGGGCGCAATGAGCTTAGCGGCCGCTTTGGCGGTGCAGTGGAAGCGCTCCGCTTTGATTCCTGCAAGACGAATGAAGAGATACGGAAGGCCGTGGATGCGGCGGCGGCCGATGAGGATGCGATTGTATTTACCACTTCCTCCAACCAGATGCAGGAGACGCTCCGCAGCGCGCTTCATTATCCGGCTATCCGTTTCTTCAACTGCTCCGTGAATCTTTCCCATAAGGCGGTGCAGACCTACTACACGAAGATGTATGGGGCAAAGTTCCTCATGGGGGCGCTGGCGGGGAGCCTTTCCGAAAATCACCGCATCGGATACCGGGGCGCCTATCCCATCTTCGGCGCGCTGGCAGACATCAATGCCTTTGCCATCGGTGCGGCCCTGATGGATCCGAAGGCAGAAATCTATCTCAGCTGGGCGTCCATGCCGGAAGAGCAGTGGAATCAGAGCCTTTTGGACAATGATATCCGGATTGTGTCGGGACCCGATAATATCCGCCCGGAGAGTGTTTCCAGGGAATTCGGACTTTATCAGAGGTCGGATGACGGGGAGATCATAAATCTGGCTGCGCCCCTCTGGAACTGGGGACAGTATTATGACCTGATACTCCGGCCCGTGGTGGAAGGCCACAGTCTCCGGAGCAATCCCGGAAAAGAGGAGAAGGCCATCAATTACTGGTGGGGCATGTCCGCCGGCGTGGTAGATGTGATCCTGTCGGAAAAGCTTTCCTATTATTCCAGAAAGATGATATATGCCCTGAAGAACAGCCTGATTCTCGGAAGAATGAATCCCTTCGACGGGGAACTGCGAAGCCGGGACGGTATCGTCAAGGAGGACGGGACGCCGCGTCTCTCCAGCGAGGAGATTATCCGGATGAACTGGCTCAATGACAATATCATCGGCCGGATTCCGGAGCTGGAGGAGCTGCCGGAGAGCGTGCGGGACAAAGTCGAGGTGAGCGGCATATGAGGATTCTGACCATTGCGGATACGGAGTGCAGGGCGCTCTGGGACTATTTCCGCCCGGAGCAGCTGGCCGGAACGGACCTGATTCTCTCCTGCGGAGACCTGGATCCGGATTACCTTCAGTTTCTGGTCACCATGGCGGGCTGTCCCCTGCTCTATGTCCGCGGCAACCATGATGAGAGATATGACCGGAAGCCGCCGCTCGGCTGTACCAGCGTGGAAGACCGGATATACAACTACCGGGGAGTGCGGGTTCTCGGCCTGGGCGGGTCCATGCGGTACCGGAACGGGGAATGCATGTACACGGAGGCGGAGATGCGCGCCCGCATCCTGAAGCTGTCCTGGCAGATCCGGCTGATGGGCGGATTCGACATCCTGCTCACCCACGCCCCGGCCAGGGGGATGGGCGACATGGAAGACCTGCCCCACCGGGGCTTTGAGTGTTTCAATACCCTTATGGAACGATGGAAACCGGCCTATATGGTCCATGGCCATGTTCACCGGGAATATGCCGGCACATCCTTCGCGCGCGTGAAAAAGCATCCCTCCGGGACCTCCATCGTGAACGCCTATGAGCGCTATACCCTGGAACTGGGCGAGAAGGACTATCCGCCGCCGGGGCAGACCGGGTCACCCCTCTATGATCTCTGGTTCCGGGTGCAGCAGGGCCGGAAGAGGAATGGGTGAGAGTTTGGGGAAATCAGTGCTGCGGATGGTGAAAATCACTTCTGCCGATGGTGGAAATCTGGAAAAATCAGGGAAAACCATTGCTGCGGATGGCATAATCCTGTGAAAACCAGGGAAATACATCTCAGCTTCGTGGGGGATACCGGGCTTAGATGTGTTATTTGGCGAAGTGATGCAGACATAGAGAATAACACAGCTTTACGAGACAACTTACAGAATAATGAGATGTAAAAAGCTGCCAGACCTGGTTTGATTTTTACTGGCGGAAGGCAAACGCCGGGGAATCTACATCTCACAGACCTGTCAGGTACAAAGATGGGCCGCCTTTCCATGATTCGTCAGTCGTTGACTGGCGGGAAAGGCGGCCCATATGGCTTGTTAGGGACCGCCTGAGATGTATGTCAATTATCTGCGCTCTGCCGGGCGGTTATTCTGCGCGCCGGAGTTCATCTCCGGACGCTGGCCATTCTGCATGCCTTCCGGCTTCTCGGGCGCTTCGCCAAGGTCAGCTTCAGCGACCTCGGTGCCATCCGCATTGACGGCCTTGCCGTTCTCATCTACCGGGCGCTATGAGAAGATGCGCAGAGAAGAGGGAAAACCTTCGGAGACTGCAGCAGAGAAAAAAGATATGACAGGGCGGCGAAAACCGGGATGGAAGAGGTGATACGCCGGACCGGGATAACAGTGCAGGCCGGGACGGAGGACCGGACCGGGAAGGCGGAAAACCTTAGCGAATGCAGAATATATAGTTTTCCTTGATTTTTACTTCTCCAGACAGTAGAATAGCATTTGTCTGCGCCGTTTTGAGAGTATCACAGTTGCAGACAGAATGTAAAAAACAGAATCCGGAGAAAGTATCATGAACACATTGAAACAAATTGCTGCAGGCTATAACCGCATCAGCCTGATCGGCCGTATTGCAGCCGGTATTGTCATCGGTGTCATCCTGGCACTGGTGATTCCGCAAGCAGAATGGATCGGCATCTTCGGCGACATGTTTGTCGGCGCCCTGAAAGCCATCGCGCCCGTCCTGGTCGCCATCCTGGTCATGAGTGCGCTGTGCCAGGGAAAGGGAAAGCTGGACCGGCGGTTCGGCCTTGTTATCTTCTATTACCTGCTTTCTACATTTCTTGCGGCAGCAGTGGCGGTTGCTGCGAGCTTCCTGTTTCCGCAGACGCTCGTTCTTGCAAAGGATGTGGGAGAACAGGCAGCCCCCGGCGGACTGCAGGAGGTGCTGGGAAGACTGCTGATGAATATCATCGATAACCCGATAAATGCCATTGCGAATGCCAACTATATGGGAATCCTGTTCTGGGCGGCGGTTCTGGGGCTTGCCCTGAAGAGAGGTGCCGGCGAGGGGACCAAGGCGTTTCTGGCAGATATGGCCGATGCCGTGTCCCAGGCTGTGCGCTGGGTGATTAACCTGGCGCCCTTCGGTATCTGCGGCCTGGTGTTCCGGACCGTATCCGGCAACGGCCTGGACGTATTTACTTCCTATGGAAAGCTGGTGGCAGTGCTGGTCGGTTCCATGCTGCTGGTGGCCCTGGTGATTGATCCGCTGATCATTGCGGTATCTCTTCACACCAATCCCTATCCGCTGGTTTTCAAGTGCATCCGTGAGAGCGGTCTGACGGCATTTTTCACCAGAAGTTCGGCAGCCAACATCCCGGTGAATATGTCTCTCTGTGAGCGACTTGGACTGGACCGGGAGTTCTATTCCGTGTCCATCCCTCTGGGTGCGACCATCAATATGGACGGAGCGGCGGTCACCATCACGATTATGACCCTGGCCGCGGCACATACTCTGGGGATTCAGGTGGATCTTCCGACGGCACTGATTCTCTCGGTGCTGGCAACCCTGGGTGCCTGCGGAGCCTCCGGCGTGGCCGGCGGATCCCTGCTTCTCATTCCCATGGCCTGCTCCCTGTTTGGAATTTCACCGGACGTGGCCATGCAGGTCGTAGGTGTGGGCTTCATCATCGGCGTGATTCAGGACAGCGTGGAGACGGCCCTGAACTCCTCCGGCGATGTGATGTTTGCGGCGACGGCCGAGTATGTCAGCTGGAAAAAGCAGGGAAGAGAGCTTCCGGAGATTGTCGGCGGAACAAAAAAGCTGTAAGATAAAGAATACAAGGCGATTCGAAAATGGCGGCCGCGAAGGCCGCCATTTTCCGGTGCTGTGCGTGATGCGAAGGACCAAGACAGGGCAGATGCAGCCTCTGTGACAGATGCAGGAGAGAGGGATACCATGCGAATTGATATTCTCACCATGTTTCCGGAACTCTTCGGGGATTTCCGGAGGGAAGCGGTCATCGACCGGGCCAGGGCAGCAGGACGGCTGGACTTCCGGGTTTCGGATATCCGGGATTTTGCCGACGGGTGCTTCCGGAAGATCGATGATTCCCCCTACGGCGGAGGGCCGGGGATGATTCTGCGCTGCCAGCCGGTGGTGGATGCCATAAGGGCAGCAAAGGAAGCGGACGGCCATGTGATTCTGCTGGACCCGTCCGGAATGCCTTTCAACCAGAAAAAAGCACGGGAGCTTTCCCGGAAGGATCACCTGGTGCTGGTCTGCGGTCATTATGAAGGCTTTGACGCCAGATTATTCCACTATGCGGATGAGGTCATCTCTCTGGGGGACTTTGTCATGACCGGCGGCGAGATCGCGGCCATGGCCGTAAGTGATGCGGTGGTGCGCCTTCTGCCGGGCAGTATCCGAAGGGAGAGCACGGATGAGGAGTCCTTCGACGACGGACTTCTGGAGTATCCGCAGTACGCAAAGCCACGGGACTTTGAGGGGCATCCGGTGCCGGAGATCCTCTTTTCCGGAAACCATGAAGCGGTGCGGCAATGGCGGAAAGAGGCTGCACTCCGGCGGACCGAACAATACCGGCCGGATCTTCTGAAAGAGTATTATGACAGTAAGAGGTTAAACACAGATGTTACAGAATCATAACTTTACAGAGGGCCCGATTCTCGGACCCTTGCTGCGTTTCGCGGTGCCGGTGCTTTTTGCCCTGTTCCTGCAGGCCATGTATGGCGCCGTGGACCTGCTGGTGGTGGGTAAATTCGCCGCCTCCGCGGATGTATCGGCCGTTTCCACCGGCTCTCAGCTGATGCAGACCATTACCGGACTCATCAGCGGTCTTGCCATGGGCGTGACGGTGTTCCTCGGCCAGAAGATCGGTGAGGGCAATGGGGATGAAGGCGGCCGTATCGTTGGTGCGGGTATCTGGATGTTCGGCCTCATCGGCGCGGTCCTGACGATTCTGATTGCCGGAGGAGCGGGTGTTCTCGCTTCTGTCATGCAGTGTCCGGCGGAAGCATTTCCCAGAGCTGTGTCCTATATCCGGATCTGCGGCCTGGGGATACTGGTGATTATCGCCTATAACCTGATTGGGAGCATCTTCCGGGGCATCGGGGATTCTGTGACGCCCCTTATCACCGTAGCCATCGCCTGCGTCTGCAATATCGCCGGTGACCTTTTTCTCGTGGCAGGCTGCCATATGGGAACGGCGGGAGCCGCCATCGCGACGGTGTTCGCCCAGGGAGTCAGTGTTCTGATCTCGCTTGCCCTGATTCGGAGAAAACAGCTGCCCTTTGCACTGATAAAAGAAGAAATCCGGCGGGACTGGACGTACATCCGCCGGATTCTCTGGGTTGGCGTGCCTATCGCGCTGCAGGATCTGCTGGTGGGAATCTCCTTTCTGGTGATTCTGGCCATCGTGAACACTCTGGGCGTAACGGCCTCCGCCGGCGTCGGCGTGGCGGAGAAGGTCTGCGCCTTCATCATGCTGGTGCCTGCCGCCTTCATGCAGTCCATGTCCGCCTTTGTGGCCCAGAACCGGGGCGCGGGAAAGCCGGAGCGGGCGACAAGAGGACTTCTCTATGCCGTCGGGGTTTCCTTCCTCTGCGGCGCGGCCATGGGGTATCTTTCCTACTTCCGCGGAGATCTGCTGACGGGAATATTTGCCAGGGATCCGGAGGTCATCGCCGCAGGCGCGGATTATCTCCGGGCCTATGCCATCGACTGTCTTCTGACCTGCTTCCTGTTCTGCTTTATCGGGTACTATAACGGCATGGAGCAGACCGGCTTCGTCATGCTGCAGGGAATTTTCAGTGCCTTCTGCATCCGCGTGCCTGTGTCCTTCTTCATGAGCAGAAGGATTCCGGTTTCCCTGTTTCACATCGGGCTGGCCACACCCTGTTCCACCATCGTGCAGATCGTGATGTGTCTTCTGTTTCTGCGGACGCCGGCGATGCGGCGGTTAACGGGAAACACCGATGTTTAGCGCATCCCCGCAAAAATAAAAGAAAGCCGCCGGGCATCCTCTTCGGATGTCCGGCGGGTTAGTCTGATAATGCATTATGTACAGGGAACAGCGGCTGTCAGCCTGCGGCATTGCCGTTTCCGTAACTGGAGTCCCGGTATTCCAGGACGATAGGATCGCCGCCATTCCAGGTGACATTCTCCCAGTGGATGATGAGGAGACCGTCGCCCTCCACTTCGACCAAATAACTCTTGTGGCCGCTCTTAGTGCTCTTTCCGTAGATTTTGCCGTTATCATAATACAGCTCCAGCGTATCGCCGTTGGGGTTGTTCTTGTCATAGAAGCTGTAGGGGCTTCCGTTGGGTTCATAGTGACCGAAGTTGATGACCTTGGTGCCGTTGCCGTAGCTGACCCATCCGTCTACCCGGTAATTTGTGTAGTCTCCGTTGTATCCCACCGAGTTGTAGTAGCCGATGGGGATATCCCCGCCGGAGGATGCGCCCTGACGTCCCATGGAGGGGTTATACTTTCCGTCGGCGTCCACATAATAGCCGTCCGGGGTCCAGGTGCTGGTCATCATGATGCCTTCGTCATCGAAATAGTAATCGCCGATCCACTGGTTCTTGGCCAGGGCGCCGCTGCCGGTGGCATAGCACCAGCGGTCGCCGGTAAGGTGCAGCCAGCGGCTGGAAGCCATGTAGCCGTTGACATCAAAGTAATACTCTTCGCCGCGGATGAAGTAGAATCCGTTGGCCGGGTAGCTGCCGTCATCATTCTCGTACCACCACATGCCGCCGTCCATACGCCAGGTTCCCGCGAATGCGGTCATGCTCATGGACAGGGCAAGGATGAGCCCAAAAACAGCGGCAAACATCTTTTTCATTTTCATCAGAATGCCTCCTTTCCTGTGACAGCTCTTCTGAGAAGTATTTGGAAACAGAAATAATCTGAATCTAAAGAGCTATATACTTATATTAATAAGAAAAAACCTCTGTTATACAAGTATTTTTCTGATTTGTCATTGACAAATGCGTTCTCAAATGCACCCGGGGAAATATTGACAAAACAAATACATTCCGTTAAACTGATCACAGCATTTTCTAATGCATACTAATTCAGTGGGAAAAGGGGCTGCCTATGACTGCGTTATCGTACGGCAGACATCGGAATAAAACATTTGCGGCAGTGCTGGCTCTGGCACTGCTTCTTGTGGTACTCCTTTCCTCCGTCTATATCGCCGTGGAGTCCGGACATACGTGCCATGGGGAGGAATGCCCCATCTGTGAGCACATCGAAGAGTGCCGGAATATCCTGCGGCAGGTGAGTGAAATCATCACCGGCTGTGCGGTATGCCTTTCTGCGGCAATTATCATTCTATTGGTCCGGGCTAATCTGCCGGAGTTCCTGGTTTATACAACACCCGTGAGAAGCGGGGTACGGCTGAACCGTTGAAGCCTCCGAGGAGAGCTCCGTCCGGAGCTCTGTTTGCCATATCAAAAAATAAGCATGAAATAATCATTCGGAGGTAATTTATCATGAAAAAATATATATCTGTTCTGGTGAGTGCAGCTCTTGCTGTCACCCTCTGCGCCTGCGGAAGTTCCGCTCAGACACCGTCCACGACCGCTGCACAGGCTTCTTCGGAGAAGGCTGCGGAAGCCCCGAAGGATTCTGCGGAAGAAGCGGCTGGAAACGGCGAAGAAAAGGAACTGAAGATCGTCACCACCATTTTCCCGGAATATGACTGGATCCGGGAGGTTCTCGGTGAGGAAATTTCCCATGCGGAGCTCACCATGCTGCTGGATTCCGGCGTGGATCTGCACAGTTATCAGCCGACGGCCCAGGATATTATGAAGATTTCCACCTGCGACATGTTCGTCTATGTGGGCGGCGAGTCTGACGGATGGGTGGACGATGCCCTGAAGGAGGCTGTCAATCCGGACATGAAGGTCATCAACCTTCTGGAGACTCTGGGAGACAAGGCGAAAGAGGAAGAGGTTGTGGAAGGCATGGAGGCCGACCATGACCACGAGCATGAGGAAGGCGAAGAGCACGAGGGCGAGGAGGACGAGCATGAGCACGAGGCGGAGTACGACGAGCACATATGGCTCTCTCTCAGGAATGCGGAAGAGCTGGTAAATGTGATCGCCGAAAACCTCGGAGAGATTGACAGTGCCAATGCCGATACTTACATGGCCAATGCCGAAGCATACAATGAAAAACTGGCAGCTCTGGATAAGGAATATCAGGATGCGGCAGATAAGGCCCAGGTGAAGACCCTTCTTTTCGGTGACCGTTTCCCGTTCCGGTATCTGACCGACGACTACGGCCTGGATTACTATGCGGCCTTTGTGGGCTGCTCGGCGGAGACGGAGGCGAGCTTCGAGACCATTACTTTCCTTTCTCAGAAGACCGATGAGCTGGCGCTTCCCTGTGTTATGACGATTGAGGGAACCGATCATCGTATTGCGGAGACCGTGGTGGGCAATACCGCCGCAAAGGATCAGAAGATCCTGGTCATGGATTCCATGCAGTCCGTCACCGCAAAAGATGTGGAAGCTGGAACAACCTATCTTGGCATCATGGAGAAAAACCTGGAGGTGCTCCGGGAAGCTCTTGGAGCAAAGTAAGCGGAGGAGTATTATGGCACTGCTGACAGTGGAGGACCTGAAGCTGGGATACGAGTCCCAGGTGGTCCTGGAACACTTGAACTTTACGGTGAATACCGGCGATTACCTTTGTATTGTGGGGGAGAACGGTTCCGGCAAATCGACGCTGATGCGAACTCTTCTTCACCTTATGCCCGCACTGGGAGGAACGATCACACCCGGCGACGGCCTTATGCCGAATGAGATAGGATATCTGCCGCAGCAGACCGTTGTCCAGAAGGATTTCCCGGCTTCCGTATGGGAGATTGTTCTCTCCGGCTGCCAGGGGCGCTACGGAAGACGGCCCTTCTACGGGAAGGAAGAAAAAGAACTGGCCCGGGAGAATATCGCCCGGATGCGGCTGGAAAAGCTGACCGGCCGCTGCTACCGGGAGCTTTCCGGCGGGCAGCAGCAGAGAGTGCTTCTGGCCAGAGCTCTCTGTGCCACAAGAAAGCTTCTTCTTCTCGATGAGCCGGTTTCGGGACTGGACCCGAAGGTGACGGCGGAGATGTATGCCCTGATTGAGGAGCTGAACCGGGAGGGCATCACCATCATCATGATTTCCCACGATATCGCGGCGGCGGTAAAGTATGCCTCCCACATCCTGCACATCGGAAAGAAGGTATTCTTCGGCACGAAGGAAGAATACCGGGAGAGCGATCTGGGCCGGTATTTCCTTTCGCAGGAGGGGGGTGAGGGCTGATGGAGACTCTGTTATTCTACCTGCAGTACCCCTTTGTCCGCTACGCCCTCATCGTGGGCGTGCTCATTGCCCTCTGCTCCTCCCTGCTGGGGGTCACCCTGGTGCTGAAGCGGTTTTCTTTTATCGGGGACGGTCTTTCCCATGTGGCCTTCGGCGCCATGGCCATCGCCAGCGTGCTGAAGATTGCCCATCAGATGACACTGATCCTGCCCATCACCGTGATCAGCGCGGTACTGCTGCTGCGGGCCGGGCAGAATGCAAAGATCAAGGGAGATGCGGCCATCGCCATGATCTCGGTGGGCGCCCTGGCCTTCGGCTATCTTATTATGAATGTATTTTCCACATCCTCGAATCTCTCCGGGGATGTGTGCAGCACCCTGTTCGGATCCACCTCGATCCTGACACTTACCCAGTGGGAAGTATGGCTCTGCGTCATACTGTCCATCGTGGTGGTGGTGCTGTTTGTACTGTATTACAATCGGATTTTCGCGGTAACCTTTGACGAGAGCTTTGCCAAATCCGCGGGAACCAACACAGAGCAGATCAATCTTCTGGTGGCGGTGGTCATCGCGGTGATCATTGTTCTCGCCATGAACCTGGTGGGATCCCTGCTGATCTCCGCCCTGGTTATCTTCCCGGCTCTGTCAGCCATGCGGGTATTCCGCAGCTTTAAGATGGTAACCATCTGCTCGGCGGTTCTTTCCGTGGTGTGCGCATTTGCCGGAATCCTTATCTCCATTCTGGCCTCCACGCCGGTGGGTTCCACCATCGTGGCCGTGGATGTGCTGGGCTTCCTCATCTGCCTGGCAGTCGGGAAAATGCGGGGGATCAGCTGAATGAAAAAGGAGGAAAAGAGAATGAAAAGAATCTCTGTACTGGTATGCATGGCATTGACCGCCGTCATCCTGGCCGGCTGCGGCACCGAATATGGTCTATGCTGAGGTATTTAACATGACACAGAAGCCCAATGACTATATGGGCAAGAAGATCCGTCTCTGCGGCCTGCGAAACGCGGATCTGGTAGGGTTAAACAAGAAACAGAACAGAGTGAACGGGGGAGGCAGCAGATGGCAGATTATCAGCTGGTCAAAGGAAGACCGGAAAGCGGAGAAGGAAGAACAGAACGGGAAATGCGGGTCTATGATCTGCTGGATGAGCTCGGTATGGAATACTGGAGCACCGACCATCCCCATGCGGATACCATGGAAGCCTGCGAGGCGATCGACCGGGCCCTGGGGACGACGATGGTGAAGAACCTCTTTCTCACAAACCGGCAGCACACGGACTATTACCTGCTGCTGATGCCCGCAGACAAGGTCTTCAAGACAAAAGAGATCACAAAGCAGATCGGTTCTGCAAGACTCTCCTTCGGTTCCGGGGAGGAGATGGATGAGCTTCTCGACTGCCATCCCGGCTCCGCCTCGGTGCTGGGACTCATGAACGATCCGGAGAACCGGGTAAGACTCCTGGTGGATGAGGATGTGCTGAAGGAAGAATATCTGGGTGCCCATCCCTGCATGAACACCTCCAGCCTGAAGCTCAGGACATCCGAGGTCTTCGGAATATTCCTGGAGAAGGTGCATCACGCCATGACCGTGGTGGAGCTTCACGGAGAGGTGTAGTCTTCCGGACGTATCCGGAAGAAAAGGCAAAAAAGAAACCTGGAAAATGTTTCCGCGGGGAGACATTTTCCAGGTTTTTCTGTTTTGACTGTCTGCACCTGTTCAGCACTGACAGTGAAAGATCATTTCTTGCGGTTCAGCCACTCGTAGTTGCGGACATTCATGCTCAGGTGGCGCGGAAGTCCGTCAACCATGGTCGGATTGTAGTGACCCTGGATGAGCGGTCTTGCATAGTTGATGAATTCCTCGGTGACATAGTCGCCTTCCTTGTTGATCCACTTTCTCGGAATAACCTTCTCATCGTTGGCGATGCGGTGTACGTCATATACGCCGGTTGCGCTCTGATACGGGTCATCGGATACACGGTCGATAACAACCATGACGCCGGTGGAACCTTCATCAGCAGCCTTTACGGTAGCGCCGCCGACCATGAATGCCTCATCCACGTCAACCTTGCTGGCCAGATGAGCAGCAGATCTCTGCAGGGTGGAGAATTCAACGGCACGGGTCTTGCAGCCAAGCTCCTGATGAATAACCTCTGCCAGATAAGCAGCGGTACCGGTCATCTGGATGTGGCCGAAGGCGTCCTTGGAGTCGGAACCGGAGGTGAACTCGCAGATGTACTTGCCTTCCTTGGTGCGGATACCCTCAGATACGCAGGCAACCACGACATCCTTCTCCTCCAGGAGATGGCGGATCTTCTCGGTGAAGCTTGCCACGTCGAAGGGAACCTCCGGAACATAGATCAGGTCCGGTCCGTCGCAGTCTTCACCTGCAGACAGGGCGGAGGCGCCGGTAAGCCATCCGGCATTTCTTCCCATGATCTCGATGATGGTGACATTCTTCTTCTTGTAGGAGAAGCCCAGAGCATCGCGGATGATCTCCTTGGTGGAGGTAGCGATGTACTTTGCTGCGCTTCCGAAGCCCGGGGTGTGGTCGGTGATAGCCAGATCGTTGTCGATGGTCTTCGGGCAGCCGACAAACTTCTGCTTTGCACCGGTCAGCAGTGCATAGTCGGAAAGCTTGCGGATGGTATCCATTGAGTCATTTCCGCCGATATAGATGAAGACCTCGATCTCCAGCTTGTCCAGAAGCTGGAAGATTCTTTCGTAAACTTCCTTATTCTCGTGGATCTCCGGCAGCTTGTAGCGGCAGGTTCCCAGGAATGCAGAGGGAGTTCTCTTCAGAAGAGAGAGGTCCAGCTCATTCTTGATATAATCGGAGAGATCGACATACTGCTCATCCATGAAACCCTGGATGCCGTAGCGCATGCCGTAAACCTTGTTGTAGCCTCTTTCCATGGCGGTCTTGAAGACGCCGGCAAGGCTGGAGTTGATGACAGCGGTGGGACCACCGGACTGTCCTACGATAACATTACCCTTCATGTCTTTATACCTTCCTTCCATGTCAGTCGTCACGCTGCAGAATATGTGTGAAAAAACTGACAAACTTTTTCGCGTACAGTTCACATAATAGCATATTGAAATAGGTATGTACAGAAAAAAATCATACCATTTATCAACGTTTGTATGCGTTTCTGAGAAGAAACCGGGGGATTTTCCGATGGCTGGGAGAGTAAGTGGCGAAAGAGCCGGAAAGTGTGTTATACTAAACGCTGATACTTTCCACCGGTTTGGTAAGAATATGGAAAATACAGAACGCACTTATCTGTTTGAGCAGGCGCCGGTCGCCAGAGCCATGGCGGTGATGGCGATTCCCACCATTATGAGCCAGCTCATCACCCTGATTTACAATGTGGCCGATACCTGGTTTATCGGACTCACCAATAATCCCTACATGGTGGCGGCATCTTCCCTGGTGCTGACCCTTTACCTGTTCACCGTGGGCATCGCGAACCTCTTCGGCACCGGCGGAGGCAGCCTGATTTCGCGCCTTCTCGGCGCGGGGGACGAGGCGGAGGCAGGGCGGGTTTCTGCAGTCAGCCTGCAGATGGCCGGCGCGGCAGCTCTGGCCTATTCCGCAGTCTGTCTGCTGTTCCGGGAACCGATTCTCCGGTTCCTCGGCGCCAGCGACCGCACCATCGGATATGCTTCCGGCTATATGCTGTTTGTCCTCATCATCGGCGGATTTCCCACCGTGATGTCCATGACCATGGCCAACCTTCTTCGGAGCGTGGGATGCTCGAAGCAGGCAGGCTTAGGCCTGGGGATGGGCGGCCTACTGAATATCATCCTGGACCCGCTGTTCATGTTCGTGATCCTGCCGGACGGAATGCAGGTAACGGGGGCGGCCGTTGCCACCATGCTCAGCAATACGGCGGTGACGCTGTACTTTATCCGGGTCATGAAACAAACGGAGCAGGCCCAGGTGCTGCGGTTTAGGACGCCGGGAGAGCGGCCCTCAGCCGAATCCATGCGTTCCCTGTTTTCCGTGGGCGTTCCCGCGGCGGTGACGCTCTGGCTCTTTGACCTCTGCAATGTGGTCATCAACATGCATGCGGCGGGCCACGGAGACATCGAGCTGGCGGCCATCGGCATCGTGCTGAAGGCGGAGCGGCTGCCGCTCAATATCGGCATCGGCATCTGCCTGGGGATGGTTCCTCTGGTCGGATATAATTACGCGGCAAATAACAGAAAGCGGATGGAGGATATTTTCCTGTTCGCAAGGCTCACGGGCCTTGTCACCGCCCTGGTCTGCGTGGTGCTGTACCGCGTCTTCGGGGCGTATATCATCCGGTTCTTCATCCGGGATGGGGCGACGGTGGCCTGCGGCACGGAATATATCCGGGCCAGGTGCTTCGCCACCCCGCTGATGTTTCTCTGCTTCAGTATGGTCCATTTCTTCCAGGCCATCGGCCGGGGAGGCGTCTCCTTCTGGCTGGCGGTGATAAGGCAGCTGGTATTCAACATTCCGCTGCTGTTCGTGATGGATCATCTGTTCGGCATGACGGGAATTGTCTGGACACAGGCGCTGGCAGACCTTTTTACGGTGGCGGCGACCTATCTCATCTACTGGAAGATATACCGGCAGGGAATCCGGAAAAAAATGACAGAAGATAACAGCGCGCCGGCAGCATAACCCGGCGCACAGAGAGGAATAGATTCATGGATATCAGAAAACTGCTTGCAGGTGTGAAAGAGGGAGAGGTCTCCCTGGAGGAGGCAGAACAGGTTCTCAGGCGTGCCCCCTTTGAAGAGATGGGGTTTGCCAAGCTGGATACCCACAGAGAACTCCGGAGCGGATTTCCGGAGGTGATTTTCTGCGCGGGAAAGCCGGACACCTTCCTCGTGGACATATACCGGAGAATGGCAGAGGAAAATGGTTCCGTCTTCGGCACCCGGGCTTCGGCCCATCAGTTTGCACTGGTGAAGGAGATACTGCCGGAGGTGGAGTATGATCCCATCTCCCGGATTCTCCGGCTGGGGGATCCCAACCCGGAGAAGAAGGGCCTGATCGCCGTCTGCACCGGCGGAACAGCGGACATCCCCGTGGCGGAGGAGGCGGCGCAGACCGCGGAATACTTCGGGGCCCGGGTGGAGCGGGTATATGATGTGGGCGTCAGCGGCCTGCACCGGCTGCTGCACAGTACAGAAACCATACAGAAGGCCAACTGCGTGGTGGCCGTGGCGGGAATGGAAGGGGCGCTTGCCAGCGTTCTGGGCGGGCTGGTGAGAAACCCGGTGATTGCGGTCCCCACATCCATCGGATACGGGGCAAACCTGGGCGGCATCTCGGCGCTTCTGTCCATGATCAATTCCTGCGCCAACGGCATCGCGGTGGTAAATATTGACAACGGATACGGAGCAGGCTACATGGCGACACAGATTAACCGGCTGGCGGTCGGAGAATGAGGAGAATGGACGGCATGAAAACACTTTATCTGGAATGCAATACCGGTATCAGCGGAGATATGATTGTGGGGGCCCTCCTGGACCTGGGAGCGGATGAAAAGAAGCTTACGGATGTGCTTTCAGCCATCCCGGCGGAGGGATTCCGGGTGGAGATTTCCAGGGTGAAAAAGGCGGGGATTGACTGCTGTGACTTTGACGTGATCCTCGACGAGGCCCATGACGGCCATGACCATGACATGGAATACCTCTACGGCTTCCGGCATGACCATGATCATGAGCATCATGACTACGACCATGATCACAGCCATGACCATCATCACGACCATGACCACGATCACGGTCATGACCATCATCACGACCATGATCACGATCACGGCCATCATCACCATCACAGCCATCGGGGAATGGCGGAGATCACGGAGATTCTCGCGGGCCTGCCCATGACGGAGCGGGCAAGAGATTTGGCGATGCGCACATTTACCATTCTTGCGGAGGCGGAGGCGAAGGCCCACGGACTGCCGGCAGAAGAGGTCCACTTCCACGAGGTGGGCGCGGTGGACTCCATCGCGGATATCGTGGCGGCGGCTGTGTGCTTCGATGATCTGGATATCGGGGAAGTGATTGTGCCGGCCCTCACAGAAGGGCACGGACAGGTGCGGTGCCAGCACGGAATTCTGCCGGTGCCGGTTCCGGCGGTGGCCAATATCGCCGAAGCCTGCGGCCTGCCCCTGCGCATCACCGACCGGGAGGGAGAACTGGTAACCCCCACCGGCGCGGCTTTCTGCGCGGCGGTGATGACATCCCGGAAGCTTCCGGAGAATTTCCGGATTCGGAAGACGGGGCTCGGCGCCGGAAAGCGGGCCTATGAGATCCCCAGCATGGTTCGGGCGATGATCATTGAAGCGGAGGCGGAGACCGGGACAAACCAGGACAGAATCTGGAAGCTGGAGTGCAACATCGATGACAGCACCGGAGAGCAGCTGGGCTATGTGATGAACTGCCTGTTCGAGGCGGGGGCGAGGGACGTTCACTATCTTCCCGTGTTCATGAAGAAGAATCGTCCGGCCTGGGAGCTGGCTGTTGTCTGCGACGAGGCGGTTCGCGGAAGACTGGAAGAAATCATTTTCCGGGAAACCACCACCATCGGAATCCGGAGAGTGGAGATGGAGCGCACGATTCTCCCGAGAAAGAACGGAAAAGTGGAGACAAAGTACGGGAAAATCGACATAAAAGTATGCCGGGTGGGGGATGCGGAACGATTCTATCCGGAATATGACAGCGTGTCCGGGGCTGCAAAGAGCCATGGGGCAGCTTTCGGAGAGGTTTATGCGGCAGCGCAGGCAGCCTGCCGGGACGGAAGAGTACTTTACGGGGACGAATAATTGGAGTATAATCAGAACAAATGTTCGTCCGGAGGTCCTCCATGGAAGATATATTAAATGGATTAAATGAATCGCAGCTTGCGGCGGTAACCGCCACCGAGGGCTATGTCCGCGTGATTGCGGGCGCAGGCTCCGGCAAGACCAGGGCGCTGACGCACCGGTTCGCCTGGCTGGTGAATGACCTGGGAATTCTTCCCGGCAACATTCTGTGCGTCACTTTTACGAATAAGGCCGCCAATGAGATGCGGCAGCGGATACATCAGCTGACCGGCGATGATGACACCGGCTATATCAGCACCTTCCACGGCTTCTGCGTGTCGGTCCTGAAAGAGGACAGCCACGCGGTGCAGTACCCGAAGAATTTCCTGGTGCTGGACAACGCCGATATCGACGACATGCTGAAGATCATCTATGAGGAGCGGGGGCTGACGCTCCGGGACATGACCTACGGGCAGGCCCGGGATATGATCGAGATGCAGAAGCTGTTCCGGAAGCCGGAGTATTATCTGGATATGCTGCAGATGTCCCCGGAGGCGCTGCTTGCGAAGTATCATCAGGCACAGAGTACCGAAGATATCATCTTCTACGGGTATCTGTACCAGGAGAAGAAGTGCTTCGGGCTGGACTATAATGACCTGATCAAGGTGTCCCTCTATATCTTCCACGAGAATCCGGAGATCCGGCTGAAGTGGCAGAAACGGCTGGAATACATCATGATCGATGAGTTCCAGGACATCGACGGGCTCCAGTATGAGCTGATGGAGGTGCTCTGCGGCTACCATCACAACCTGTTTATCGTGGGGGATCCGGACCAGACCATCTACACCTGGCGAGGCGCGAATGTCCGGTATCTTCTGGACTTTCCGAAGAATTTCCCCGGGGCCCGCACCATCATGATGGTGCAGAATTACCGGTCCACGCCGGAGATTCTGTCGGCGTCCAATTCCCTGATTGAGAAGAACCGGGACCGGATCCGGAAGGACCTTCTGCCGGAGCTTCCGGCAGGGAGTCCGGTGCTCTGCCATTTTGCAGACACGGCGGAGAAGGAGGCAGAGTGGATTGCTCTCTCCGCGGCGAAACTCCACGAGGACGGGGTGGCCTACCGGGACATGACGATTCTGTACCGGGCCCACTATATCACCCGGTCGGTGGAGGAGGTCTTCTTAAAGGCCCAGATTCCCTATACCATCTACAGCGGAGTGCAGTTCTTCCAGCGGATGGAGATCAAGGATGCGCTGGCCTATCTGCGGATGATCGCCTACCGGGATGACCTGTCGTTTCGGCGGATTGCCAATGTGCCGAAACGGAATATCGGAAACCGGCGGATGAAATATCTGGAGGAGTATACCGCAGTCCACGGAGGCAGTCTTTTCGATGCGCTCTGCGCCTGCCTGGAGGAGGATATCTTCCGGGGAACAAAGGCGAAGGAGTTCGTAAAGCTTATCCGGGAGTTTTCCGCCTCCTCGCCGGGGCGGGCGGTATCCGAAGTCCTGTCGGATATCCTGGATAAGAGCGGATACGAGAAGATGCTCCGGACCGAGGGAAGCCAGGAGAGGCTGGATGACCTGGCAGAGCTTCGCCAGGCAGTGTTTGAGTATGAAACCACCTGCGGGGAAGAGGTGACCCTGGAGCATTACCTGGATCATATCGCCCTGTTCACCAACCAGGATACGGGGGATAAGGGAGACCGGGTAAGAATGATGACCATCCATACGGCCAAGGGACTGGAATTCCCCTATGTCTTCCTCTGCGGCCTGAACGAAGGCATTTTCCCCTCCAAGAAGACCAGGACAAGGCAGGCTATGGAGGAGGAGCGCAGGCTCTGCTTTGTGGCCATGACGAGGGCGCAGAAGGGCCTGTTTCTGTCGGAGGCTGCCGGCCGGAACTTTGACGGGTCTCCCAGGTATCCCTCCCGGTTTATCATGGACATTGACCCGCGGTTTATCCGGTACACGGAACCGCCCCAGGAGGGCCTTCTTGCGCAGATGAAGAATTATGCCGAGATGGCGGACAAGATGCTGCTGGAGGCAGAGGAAAAACCGGCCTTTTCTGCAGGAGACCGGGTGAGGCACGCGGTGTTCGGGGAAGGAACCGTCCTCTCGGTGGATGAGGAGAGGCGGGCTTTCGTCATCCGGTTTGACAATATGGAGACGCCCAGGACCATCGCTGCGCGGGTGAAACTGGAACGTCTTTAACGATTTAAAGCAAAAAGACTTGAAAGTAAAAATGTTCTGATCTATAATCCGTACCATAACGATTCAGAAAAAACCTGGCTGTACTGCGGGATACAGGCAGCAGGGCCGGTACGGTCCGACAGGTCGCGGGAGGTAAGAGATGGACGGCAGAACAACAGTATGCGGCGTTATCGCAAACCCGGTGGCACACAGTATGTCACCGGTTCTTCAGAATCTGTATGCACAGAGAACCGGGGTCAACCTGGCCTATGTTCCCTTTAAAGTAGAGCCGGATATGCTTCAGGATATGATTCGGGGCGCTTACGCCATGAATATCCTGGGGCTCAATGTCACGGTGCCCTTCAAGTCACAGGTTATGCCCTTTCTGAAGGAGATCGATGAGACGGCCGAGGACATCGGCGCGGTCAATACCCTGATCCGGATCGACGGCGGCTACAAGGGCTACAATTCCGACGTGCCCGGCATTACCCGCGTCATACAGGAAGAGGGCTATGAGGTGGACGGCCGGGACTGCATCGTCATCGGTGCCGGCGGCGCTGCTCATGCGGCCTGCTATGCGCTGATGAAGCTGGGGGCAAGACACATCTATGTGCTGAACCGCACCCAGGCGAGAAGCGATGAGCTGGAGCACTGGATGAACAGCCTGGCGGGAAGAAAGATCATCATGTCCCTGCCTCTGGATGCCTGGGACTGGATTCCCGGGGACGGTTATCTGGCTGTGCAGACCACCAGCGTCGGGATGACCCCGAATGTGGGAAGGGCGGCCATCGAGGATCCGGAATTCTATAAGAAGATCCGCTGCGCCATCGACTGCATCTACACGCCGACGGAAACAAAGTTCATGCAGAATGTGAAGGCGGCCGGCGGAAAAGCCGTGAACGGCCTCCGGATGCTGCTCTATCAGGGCATCGTATCCTATGAGATCTGGAACCCCGGGGTGAAGGTGAGCGAGGAGACGGTCCTGGAGGCAGAGCAGGCCATCATGGAGATGCTGGGACAGTAACGCATGTCTGCGGCAGTTTTTGAAATACAGGAAAGAGTAGAAAATTTATGGATATCGTACAGCTCTGTGAGATAGGAATGCTGATTGCCTTCGGCTTTTCCTGGCCGTTCAACATCCACAAGTCCTGGACTTCCGGGACGGCAAAGGGCAAGAGCGTGCTCTTTGAATGCGTAGTCATCTTCGGCTACTGTATCGGCCTGGTGGGCAAATATGTGACCTACACGCGGACGGGGGTATTTCCCTGGTCTGTCTGGTTTTATCTGGCGGACATCGTCATGGTGGCCATTGACCTTGTTCTGACCATACGCAATAAAAAGAGGGATCAGGAGAACGCCTGATATGACGCCGCTCTGCGGAATCGCAAGATTCTGCGGGGCGGTTTTTCTTCCCGATCTTTTTCTTTGGGAAAGAGAAAAATAATCGACCGTCAATAGAAAAGTAAAAACTGTGCCTAAAAAACCGGTATAATATAAGGGAGACGATGGATATATTTCCTTTACGATAGACCAGAACCTGCTGATGTCAGCATGAAAAAGGAGGAGAGCAGCATGAGAAAAGATCTTTGGAAACTGGCGGTTCCGGCAGCAGCCCTGCTTCTTGCCCTGTCCGGATGCAGCGGACAGAAGGCGCCGGAGGAGACGGCGGCATCCGCCGAGGAGACGGAAGAGACCGCAGAAGAGACCGCTGCGGAGGAGACAAAGACCGGGGAGACAGAAGAGGAGCAGAAGGAAGAGACGGCCGAGTCCCTGACCCCGGAGGAGAGCGGCGAGGCAGCGGCAGCAGAAGAACAGCTTTCGGCCCTTTCGGTGCCGAAGCTTTCACCGGAGGAGTATCCGGGGGTCAATGGTTCCACGGCGACCCTGCCCCTGTCCTATGAGCTTTATCATCTCTCCACCGGCGTTCCCATGGAAGAGGCGGAGAGAACCATCGCCCATTCCAAGACGACGGCGGCCTATTTTGCCCTGATGTACAAGTATTCTGTCGACTACAGCGACAAAAACACCAGCCTGGTGATCGCCTATGAACCCTCCGAGGAGGTTTACCGGGAGATGAAGAGCGACCCGGCCTACGCCCTGGAGATGAAGCCCATCGGAAAGGACGCCCTGGTCTTTCTGGCCAATGCGGGGAATCCTGTGGAATCCCTGACGGAAAAGCAGATTCAGGATATCTACGGCGGGAGAATAAAAAACTGGTCAAAGGTCGGCGGAAAGAATATGGACATTCAGGCGTTCCAGCGGCCGGAGAATTCCGGAAGCCAGAACCTGATGGAAAAACTGGTCATGAAGGACCTGCCCATGGGCCCGGCTCCCTTCTATTATGTAGAGGCGGAGATGGAAGGTCTTCTGGAGAAGGTGGCATCCTATAACAATGAGGACAGTGCGCTGGGATACTCGGTGTATTACTATGCGCGGAATATGAAGGATACGCCGGGACTGCGGTTTATGGCCGTGAACGGCGTGACGCCGGATAGTGATACTATCCGGGATGAGAGTTATCCCTATGTCAATGCTTTTTATGCGGCTATCCGGAAGGATGCGCCCGCCGATTCCCCGGAGCGGAAGCTGTATGACTGGCTGACCACCGAAGATGGTCAGAAGATGATTGCGATGCTGGGCTATGTGCCTGTTTCGGATGTGAAGACACAGGCCCTGCCCGGAACAGAAAATATCGTGCAGGAATTTAAGGCATCCGGCACGCTGGAGCTTCCGGAGAATGAGCGTCTGATCCTGGATGCGGGAGAGTTTTTCGGCCAGCCCGGTTCTTACCTCTATGACGGGAAGCTTGAGCGGACGGACTATCTTCCGGATGCGGAATACGGAACGGATGTGGGCATCATTGATATCACGAAGCCCCAGCGCATGTACGGCATCGCCGAAGGAGCGGATGGAAGAGGCCGGGGGCTTTATCTGCCGGCAGAGAAAAAATGGCTTCTGGATCCGGTCTGCGACAGCATGTCCGAGATGGAGGACGGCAGCTGGGAGTGCTTTCGGTGGGATGAGGAAACCGGCGAAGAAATCCGGTTTGTCTGGAAGGACGGCGAGATTTCCGAGGAGGCGGAACCGGGTCTCGAGGTCATGAAGATTGGAGAGAATACCTGGAAGGAGAAAGAGGGACATATCGAGATTTACGGTCCCGACGGCAAGCTCAAAAAGACCCTGGAGGGCAGTGATTACGGCATGTCCTATGGATATGCCCAGGAAAATCACTACATTATGCTTCTGGAACCGACCACGGAGATTGCCTTTGACGAGGACGGCAATAAGATCTTCGGAAAAGAGGATATGAATCTCACAGGAACAGAGGCACTCTGGATTCAGCGGGTTGACCCGGAAGGATACTATATCTGGGCTTATCTGGACGGGGAAGGAAGGGATATTCTCTGGGACAGAAGAGCGAAAAAGGACCTGGCCGCGGGCGACGGCTATCTGATGCTGGATGAGCGGGCCCCGGAACAGGGAGATATGCATGACGTCTATACCATCGAGCGGAAGGACGGCACAAAAGAGTTCTATTCCTGCGGGAACGGGCCCCTTCTGTCCTCCACGGGAAAACCCTATGCATACCATGCGGGAAGAGGCTACTTCGGCTGGCTGGATTCCCGGGGCATCATGCTGGAAAACCCGGCAAAGGGAACTGTCTGGAATGTGAAGTCCGGAAGCATCGGAAAAACCGATGAGGGAAGCATCAGCGCCATCGCCGAGGATACCTTCTTCCTGTACAGCGATTCCGTGTCCTCCCTGTGGCAGAAGGATAAGGTTCTGATGACCGGAACGGACCTCCGGCTGACCTACCTGGACGGTGCGGTGGCCGTACAGGATGACCGGGACAGAAAGCGGGAATATATTCTGCGGGAAGACGGCAGCATCCGCTATAAGGGAAAGAGTCTTCCCTCCTGGATTGCCGCGGTCGATGAGCAGATGATCGCCGGCTGGGACGGCAATTACATGGTGATTCTCGGCAAAGACGGAAAAGAGATTCTGCGGGTTCTTAATGCGGATATGCAGGAAGACTGATAATAAATATGCACCGTTATTCAATTATTTGAAAAACAGAACGCAGTTCATACAATATTTGTAATTTGTTCTTGTAATCACAGGAATGTGCTTGAATTATTATAACGTGTGTTTTATAATAGGTATCAGCGATTATTTTAATCGTTCGTATCGTTGAAAGGAGGAAACAGTAGTATGAGAAAAATGATGAGTGTTCTTCTGGCCGGAGCTATGGCAGTGTCCATGCTTGCAGGATGTCAGAGCAGTGCTCCGGCAACCACCGAGGCACCGGCTACCGAGGCAGCAGCAGAGGCAGCTGAGGAGAAGGCAGAAGAGACCGAAGCAGCTGAGGCTGAGACCGAAGCAGCTGAGACCGAGGCGAAGGCTTCCGAGGGCAGCGACATGCAGGCAAGAGTTGATGCAGCAGTTGCAGCTACTGATGGAAAGATCGCCATCATCACCAACACTCTTTCCCAGAACGAGGAAGAGTATCGTTCCGCAGAATTCATGGTTGAGAAGTACGGCGCAGACCGTATCACCCATGACACCATGCCGGATAACTTCATGACCGAGCAGGAGCAGTTCGTTGCCGTAGTTTCCAAGTACGGTGCTGACCCGGCTTACAAGGCAATCATTATCAACCAGGCTTGCCCGGGATCCAACGCTTCCATCGATAAGGTCCTTGAGAGCAGAGAGAAGGATGACCTTCTGATCGTTTACTGCACACCGCAGGAGAACGCAGATGACATCGTAACCCGTGCTGACATCGTTCTTTCCATCGATGAGATCAACAAGGGTACTGCTATCGCAGAGCAGGCTAAGAGAATGGGCTGCGATACCATGGTTCACTACAGCTTCCCGCGCCACATGGCACAGGCTCCGCTTTCCGGCTGCCGTGACCTGATCAAGGCAAAGTGCGAAGAGCTTGGTATCGAGTTCGTAGATGCAACCGCTCCCGACCCGACATCTGATGCCGGCGTATCCGGTGCACAGATGTTCATCCTTGAGGATGTTCCGAAGATGGTTGAGCAGTACGGTGAGAACACCTGCTTCTTCTCCACCAACTGCGCTATGCAGGTTCCGCTGATTGAGGCTGTTCACGATGCTGGTGCTTACTATGCACTTCCGTGCTGCCCGAGCCCGTATCACGGCTTCCCGAGTGCTCTTGGAATCGAGAGCCCGGAGGATCTGGTAGACGGACTTCAGACCACCATCGATGCTATCAACGCAAAGCTTGAGGCTGACGGACTGAGCGGCCACTTCTCCACATGGAGTGTTCCGGCTTCCATCGCCAACACCGTTGCTACCACTGAGTATGCTTTCCTGTGGATGAACGGCGAAGTAGGCAAGTGCGATATGCCTGTTATCCAGGATCTGCTCGCTGACTACTGCAATACCGATGTACAGCTGGTAAACTATGAGGATCCGGTTTCCGGCAAGTCTTATGACAACTACTTAGTATATCTGCAGGGCTTCCTGAACTTCGGTGAGCCCGGCCAGGGTGCTTGATTACAGGGCATTTAATTTCGAACCTGTTTAATTAGGCCGAGTACGGGGGGTCAGGGAATCAATGGCCCCCCGTTTTTTCTTTCCGATAGAAAGGGGAAACGGTTTGAACGACGGAATTCTTGAATTTATCAACGTCGGCAAAGAATATTCCGGACATGCCGTGCTGAAGGGCATTAATATGGATGTCCGTCCCGGTGAGATTCATGCGCTGATCGGGGAAAATGGCGCGGGCAAGTCCACGCTGATGAATATCTTATTCGGAATGTCGGTGATCCACGAAACCGGCGGATTTACCGGCGAAGTGCGTATTGGCGGAGAAAACGCCAAGATTATGAACCCGCACGATGCAATGGAAGCGGGCATCGGCATGGTACACCAGGAATTTATGCTGATTCCGGGATTTACCATCACCGAGAATATTAAAATTAACAGAGAAATCACCAAACCTTCGGTGCTTTCCCGGGTCTTCGGCAAGCGGATGGAGTCCCTGCAGCGCAAGGAGATGGCTGCGGATGCCCGCAAGGCGCTGGATACCATGGGAATGGATATCGAAGAGTATGTTAAAGTAGAAGGACTGCCTGTCGGTCATATGCAGTTTGTAGAGATTGCACGTGAGATCGATAAGACGGGCATCCGGTTCCTGGTCTTTGATGAGCCTACCGCGGTTCTGACAGAGAGTGAGACGGAGCACCTGCTGGACGCCATCCGCAAGCTGGCGGCCCAGGGCATCGGCATCATCTTTATCAGCCACCGTCTGGAAGAGATTATCAATGTATCTGATCGCGTGACCATCCTCCGCGACGGCGAATGGGTTGCCACCGAGGAGACCAAGAATATCACGGCGGCAGAGATTGCCCGCCTGATGGTGGGCCGTGCCCTGACGCTTGACCGCGCTGAGGGCGGCCGGGAAATCAGCGACGAGAAGGTTCTGACTGTGGAAGGCCTTCGCGTTATGATGCCGGGTGAAGAGGTCAAGGGCGTTGATTTGTATGTGCGCAAGGGCGAAGTCCTGGGCATCGGCGGTCTGGCCGGCCAGGGCAAGCTGGGCATCGCCAACGGCCTGATGGGCATGTATCCGGTGGAAGGCAAAGTCACCTACAAGGGGCAGCCGCTGGATGTGACCAAGACCAACGAGACGCTGAAGAAGGGCATTGCGTTCCTTTCCGAGGACAGAAAGGGCGTAGGCCTTCTGCTGTCCAGTCCCATTGAGCTGAACATCGCTTTCTCTGCGATGGAAGTCAACAACAAGTTCCTGAAGTCTGTCGGACCTTTCAAACTGACGGATACACAGGCAATCCGTGAAAATGCCGAAAAGATGGTAAAGGACCTGGATATCCGCTGCACATCCACGCTGCAGAACGCGGGTGCGCTGTCCGGCGGAAACCAGCAGAAGGTCTGCCTGGGCAAGGCGCTGACGCTGGATCCGGAGCTGCTGCTGGTATCGGAGCCCACACGAGGCATCGATATCGGTGCGAAAAAGCTGATTCTCGACCTGCTGAAACAGCTGGCGGAAGAGAGGGGCATGACGATTATCATGACCAGCTCCGAGCTGGCTGAGCTGCGAAGCATCTGTGACCGTGTGCTGATCATCTGCGAAGGCAAAGTTGCCGGAGAGCTGTCTCCGATGGATTCCGATGAAGTATACGGCCTGATGATGTCCGGCGTGTCCAAGGAAGAGGCCATGAAAGCAGGAGGTGTCGTGAATGAGTAAGAAAATTGGCGATGCGATCAACCGGATCGGTATCCCGACTTTTGCGGTGGGAGCACTGCTTCTGGTGCTTCTGATCACCGCCGCGGCACTGGGGCAGTCCCTTCCCACACTGCTGACGGATATTCTGAAGCGTGTCGGCATGAACGGCATCCTGGTTCTGGCCATGCTGCCGGCCATTAAGTCCGGTACCGGACCGAACTTCGCCCTTCCCATCGGAATTGAGGGCGGACTTATGGCGCTGATTGTCTGCATGCAGTTTGACTTAAGCGGCTGGACACTGGTGTTTGCGGGCACCGCCCTGTGCATCGTGTTCTGCACCATCATGGGTTATCTGTATGGTAAACTGATGAATGCCGTTAAGGGCGCGGAGATGACCATCGCGACCTACTCCGGTTTCTCCATCGTGGCATTCTTCAATATTCTCTGGCTGGCGATTCCCTTCTCCAACCGTAAGATGGGCTGGATGCTGGGTACGGGCCTTCGAGAGACCATTCAGCTGAAGAACTTTGAAGCGAGCCACATTATTTCCGACCTGCTTGCCGTTAAGATCGGCGGCGTGACCATCCCGTTCGGAATGATTCTGACCATTGCACTGTTCTGCTTTATCATCTGGCTGTTCTTCAACACAAAGACAGGTATGGCGATCTATGCAGGCGGTGAGAATCCGCGGTTTGCCGAGGCTTCCGGTCTGGACATCAACAAAAACCGTATTGTGGCCAATGTTATCTCCACCATCCTGGCCGGTATCGGTATTATCATCTACGCACAGGGCTACGGCTATGTTCAGCTGTACAACGGACCGATGAACATGGCGTTCCCGGCCGTGGCAGCAGTGCTGGTCGGCGGTGCGACTGCCGGCAAGGCAAGCATTCCCAACGTACTGATCGGTACCTGTCTGTTCCAGGGTCTGATGACGACGGCTATGCCCGTTATGAACCAGATCTTCACCGGAACCGACCTGTCCGACATCATGCGTATTATCGTGCAGAACGGCGTAATCCTGTATGCACTGACCAAGGTGAAGAGCGGAGGTGACCGTTAATGAGTAAGATTACAAATACAGCGACGGAGAAATCTTCGTTTAATCTGAAGGAATGGCTGCTCGATAATATCGTTACACTGATTTTCTGGATCTTTATCATCGCAGGTCTGCTGGTGGCAAGAGATGTCACCATGGACTGGTTCTTTACCGAGCTGTCCAACCGGTTCTATCGGAATGCATTCCTGATTCTGTCCCTGATCATCCCGGTTGTGGCCGGTCTGGGACTGAACTTCGGTATCGTCGTAGGCGCCATTGCCGGACAGCTGGCAGTGATTGCCGTGCGTTACTGGGACCTGAGCGCGCTCTTGAAGCGCGGCGTGGATCTGTCGGATGCGGAAGCCATTGCGGCCAATCCCACCATGTTTTCCGGCGGCTCCGGCCTGTTCCTGATGTTCCTGGTGGCACTGCCCATCGCCATTCTGATCGGCTACCTTACCGGTACACTTTATAACAAGACCAAGGGGCAGGAGATGATTACCTCCCTGATCGTCGGTTATTTCGGAAACGGCGTATATCAGTTCATCGTACTTTTCGTTATCGGTGCGGTCATCCCGGTTGCGCTGGAGCATCCGATGATTCTGTATGACGGCGTCGGCGTCCGAATGAGCGTAGATATGGGTTCCGTTTCCTACGCGCTGGACAATATTCTTCAGGTGCCGTTTGCACCCTTTATGGCATGCCTCTGGACCTGCGTGCTGCTGGCCCTTGTCTGGAACCAGTACATACGCAAGGCGAAGGTGGAAGGACAGAGCGTAAAGCTCTCTCCGCTCCGGTTCGGCCTGTTTGCGGCAATCAGCCTCATTCTCGCTGTATTCTTTGTGATGCAGACGATGAGTGCCGGCGTGATGACCAAGGTCCGTGATGTTCCGGTAGCCCTGGTTGTTGTCGTTGTCATTCTGGCAGTGTTTATCAATTATCTGATGAGCACCAAGCTGGGCCAGGATTTCCGGTCCTGCGGCATGAGCCAGAATATTGCCGAGGCAAACGGTATCAATGTAGACAGAACCCGTGTCATTGCGACCATCATGTCTACCGTGCTGGCAGCCTGGGGCATGATCATTTACCTGCAGAACATGGGTACGCTGAATACCTACACGGCACACAACAACGTAGGTTACTTCTCCGTTGCCGCCATTCTGGTCGGCGGCGCTTCCGTGCAGAGAGCGACCATCGGACAGGCAGTCACAGGATGCCTCCTGTTCCATGCCATGTTCATCTTAAGCCCGGAGATTGGTAAGGCCGTGTTCGGTCAGGCCGCACTGGGCGAGTACTTCCGTACCTTCATGGTTTACGGCGTTATCGGTCTGTCCCTCGGACTGTATGTATGGCGTAATAACAAGAAGAGCGAGCTGAAGCTTCCGAAACAGGAGAGCGAGACAGCAGAGCAGGCATAAGGATGTCTGCATGTGAAAAGAAAAAAGAAAGGTCATCCGGCCTGCGCCGGATGACCTTTTTGTATTCTTAGGGACTTGTGATTAAAACTTGCTCTCATAGATGGGGAAGCGTTCGCAGAGGGCAGCTGCGCGCTCTTTGATCTCCTTGCGCTTCGGCTCAAAGTCCAAAACGGCTTCACAGATAAGCTCGCCGACTTCCCGCATCTCGGCTTCCTTAAATCCTCTTGTGGTGACGGCCGGCGTTCCCAGACGGACGCCGCTGGTCTCCGACGGCTTTCTCGGGTCGCCGGGTACCATGTTCTTGTTGGCGGTGATGCCGACGCTGTCCAGACGGGTCTCCAGCTCCTTGCCGCTGACATCCCGGTTCTTCAGGTCCAGGAGCATCAGGTGATTATCCGTGCCGCCGGACACCAGCTCCATGCCGCCGTCAAGAAGGGTCTTTGCCAGTTCGGCTGCATTGGCCACAATCTGATGCTGATAGGTTTTGAATTCCGGACGGAGTGCCTCGCCCAGCGCCACGGCCTTGGCGGCGATGATATGCATAAGAGGACCGCCCTGGGTTCCGGGGAACATGGCGGTATCGATCTTTTTGGCGATTTCCGCGTCATTGGTCATGATGATGCCGCCTCTGGGACCGCGCATGGTCTTGTGGGTGGTAGTGGTCACCACATCGGCGTAGGGCATGGGACTCTGGTGTTCGCCGGCGGCCACAAGGCCTGCGATGTGGGCGATATCCACCATCAGATAGGCGCCGACCTCATGGGCGATCTCACTGAAGGTCTTGAAATCGATGGCTCTGGGGTAGGCGGAGGCACCGGCGATGATCATCCGCGGCCGGCATTCCTTCGCGATGGCCCGTACCTGGTCATAATCGATGCGTCCGGTTGCCGGATCCAGTCCGTAGGGGACGATGTTGTAGGTCTTTCCGGAGAAGTTCGCTTTGCTTCCGTGGGTCAGATGTCCGCCCTCATTCAGGCTCATGCCCATGACGGTATCTCCCGGTTTGCAGAGGGCGAGATAGACGGCATAGTTTGCCTGGGAGCCGCTGTGGGCCTGGACGTTGGCAAACTTGGCGTCGAAGATCATCTTGGCGCGCTCGATGCAGATATTCTCCGCAAGGTCCACATATTCGCATCCGCCGTAATAGCGGTGGCCCGGGTATCCTTCGGCGTATTTGTTCGTGAGGACAGACCCCATGACAGCCATGACCTCCGGGGAAACCAGATTCTCGGAGGCGATCAGCTCAATGTGCGTCCGCTGGCGCATCAGCTCCAGTTCCAGGACCCGGGCAATCTCGGGGTCATAGGCGTTGATATATTTCATGCTCTTTTCAACCATCTGACATTCTCCTTCTTTCGTCTGTTCTCTGCTCTCTTTTGGTCCGTCTCAGACATACCAACTATAAAGCCTGGATATGGTTGGGTGTCGGGTTATATTATATTCGCGTATTATAACAGATAAGAATGTTCCCGTCAATCATAAAAGGCAGCCAGACTTTCGTCTGACTGCCCACAGGTGCTCACAATTCTGCATTACTTCTCTGCCAGGATGGAAAGAATCACACACACAAGCAGAAGATAGGGATAATAGAGATACGGGATAATGCTTACGCTGGAGATTCCCGCGATGCCGGAGGCGATCAGCAGCTGGGCGCCGTAGGGGATAATGCCCTGCATGATGCAGGAGCAGGTATCCAGGAGAGAAGCGACCTTCCGCGGCTCCACATGATACTCCTCGCTGATGTTCTTGGCGATGGGAGCGGCAATAACGATGGCCACGGTGTTGTTGGCCGTCGCGATGTCCATCAGGGCTGTGAGAAGGCCTATGCCGAACATGCCGCCCTTCTTGCTGTTGAAGTGATTCCGGATGAAATCCAGGATGGCTTCAAATCCGCCGTGCTCCCGCATGAGGGCAGCGATGGAGGCTACAAGGATGGTCACGATGATGGTCTCAAACATGCCGGAGGTGCCGCCGCCCATGGCGGAGAAGGCATCCGCGATGCTTATGGTTCCGGCAAAGAGGCCGGCTCCCAGGAAGAGCAGAATGCCGATGCCGAGAACGACAAATACGTTGATGCCCAGGATCGAGAGGGCAAGAACGATAAAGTAGGGCACCGCCAGAAGTAGGTTATACTCAAAGTGCTCCAGCTCTACTGCCGGATGGGTGACCGCATAAACGATGAGAACGGCCAGGGTAATCACCGCAGCAGGAAGAGCGATCCGCAGGTTGGTGCGGAACTTGTCTTTCATCTCCACACCCTGGGTTTTGGTAGCTGCGATGGTGGTATCGGAGATAAAGGAAAGGTTGTCTCCGAACATGGCGCCGCCGACCACGGTGCCGACGCACATGGGAAGGCTTAAGCCGGCTCCCTCGGCCACGGCCGCGGCGATGGGCGTGAGCACCGAGATGGTGCCGCAGCTGGTTCCCATGGCCATGGAAATCAGGCAGGCGATAAGGAAGAGTCCCGGAATGGCAAAGGTTCCCGGAATGATATCCAGCAGCAGGTTTGCCGTGCTGGAGGCACCGCCGGCACCCTGGGCCAGTCCGCTGAAGGCGCCGGCCATCAGGAAGATGAAGATCATGATGGTGATGTTGTCATCCCCAATACCCTGGGCTGCCACATGAATCTTCTCTTCGAAGCTGAGGCTTCTGTTCTGAAGAAATGCCACCACCAGCGCGATGGAGAAGGCGACGACGACGGACATGATGTAGAAGCCCATGCCGCCTTCCGGCGGATTGATGTACTCAAAGTAGATGCCGCTTCCCAGGTAAAACACAAGAAAAACTACGATGGGAAGGAGGGCAGCAGGATTGGATTTGCGAGTTTCCATACATTTCCCCCTTGCTTCTCCGGTAAAAAGCAGAGAAGCGGAATAAAAAGATTTCTGCCATAACCGACAGATATCGATATTATACATACGGGAGAAAAAATACGTCAAGCAAATCCGGAAACTATGCGAGAAAATCATAAGGAATATACAGAAAAAAAGAATAATCTCTTGACATATACCCTACGGGGGTATAGTATGACACCAAGGGAAGCAAAGTCATGTGCAGGAGCCATGCTTGCATGAGCTTCTGCATATGACCTTGCTTCCCGCCCAAACATGAGGATGCAGCAGACGGTAGTCTGCGGAATCCGAATGTTTGCAGGATTGCGGAAGCTTCGCAGAAGTGAAGTAATCCTGGGGTGTCATACGAATGGAAACATCGGAAGCAGCAGACATTAGTCTGCGGAGAGGAAAATATCATGGCAGATCACGAAAGAACGAAGATGCGATCCGAAAAAGAGTTTAAAAGCCTGATGACCAGGCTCAAGAAGATAGAAGGCCAGATCCGCGGCATCGAGGGGATGCTGGAGAAGAACGCCTACTGTCCGGATATCCTGATTCAGGTTTCCGCGGTCAGCAGTGCGCTCGCCAGCTTCAACAAAGAACTGCTGGGCAACCATATCCGCAGCTGTGTGGCGGAGGATATCCGGCAGGGCAATGACGAGACCATCGAAGAGCTGGTGAAGGTGCTGCAGAAGCTGATGAAGTAACGACAGTATCTTCTCCGGGAGGCAGAATATGGAACAGTATAATGTAACGGGAATGAGCTGCGCGGCCTGCAGCGCGAGAGTGGAAAAGGCCGTATCAAAGGTGCCGGGGGTAACCTCCTGCTCCGTGAGTCTTCTCACGAATTCCATGGGTGTGGAGGGAAGTGCGTCTCCGGCAGACATTATAAAGGCGGTGGAGGATGCCGGGTACGGCGCCTCAAAGCGGGGGGCCGCAGAACAGAGAAGCGGTTCTGCCGCGGCGAGACTCGCAGAGCAGGAAGAAGCCCTGAAGGATCATGAGACGCCGAAGCTTAAGAAGCGCCTTCTGACGTCCCTGGGATTTCTCCTGGTGCTCATGTATTTCTCCATGGGGCATATGATGCTGGGATGGACGGTTCCGAAGATTTTCGGAAACCCGGTATCTCTGGGAATTCTGGAGATGCTGCTGTCCATCATCATTATGGTGATCAACGGAAAGTTCTTTACCAGCGGCTTTAAAAGCCTCTTCCACGGGGCTCCGAACATGGATACCCTGGTGGCGCTGGGTTCAGCGGCCTCCTTCGGCTACAGCCTGGCGGAACTCTTTCTGATGACAGATGCCATGGCCGGCGGTGATATGGAGACCGTGCACCATCTGGGCATGAATCTTTACTTTGAATCCGCCGCCATGATTCCGACTCTCATCACCGTCGGAAAGATGCTGGAGGCCATGTCCAAGGGCCGGACCACGGATGCGTTAAAGAGCCTGATGAAGCTGGCCCCGAAGACCGCGGTGCTGATCCGGGACGGTGAAGAGACCGAGATCTCCATCGAGGAAGTGCGCGAGGGAGATATCTTCGCGGTCCGGCCGGGAGAGAATATCCCGGTGGACGGCATTATCATCGAGGGCAGCAGCGCGGTGAACGAGGCGGCCCTTACAGGAGAGAGCATTCCGGTGGATAAGGAGGAAGGCGACCAGGTCTCCGCGGCGACCGTCAACCAGTCCGGCTATATCCGCTGCCGGGCCACGAGGGTCGGGGAGGATACGACACTGTCCCAGATTATCCGGATGGTGAGCGATGCGGCGGCCACCAAGGCGCCTCTTGCCCGCATTGCAGATAAGGTGGCGGGAATCTTCGTGCCGGCGGTTATGGGAATTGCGCTGCTCACTCTCATCGCCTGGATGATGGCAGGAAAAGACTTCGGTTTTGCCATCGCCCGCGCCATCTCGGTGCTGGTTATCAGCTGCCCCTGTGCCCTGGGTCTGGCGACGCCGGTGGCCATCATGGTGGGCAACGGGATGGGAGCAAAAAACGGCATCCTGTATAAAACCGCCCAGTCTCTGGAGGAGACGGGCCGGGTGGATGTGGTGGCCCTGGACAAAACGGGCACCATTACCAGCGGAACACCGGTGGTGACAGACATGAAGCCGGCGGAAGGCGTCGGAGAAGAGGAACTCCTTGCTTATGCTGCCGGTCTGGAGGAGAAGAGCGAACACCCGCTGGCAAAGGCCGTGGTGGAGGAAGGAAAAACCAGGAATATCCGGGGAGTCGTTTCCGAAGATTTCCGGGCCCTTCCCGGAAACGGCGTAACTGCCAGAATTGCGGGGGAAAATGTCTTCGGCGGAAGCCTGCGCTTTATGCAGGGGAAGGTCAGTGTGCCGGATTCCGTGACAAAACAGGCGGAAGCGCTGGCAGAACAGGGCAAAACACCGCTTTTGTTCTCCCGGGGAGATGAACTTCTGGGCATCATCGCCGTGGCCGACAGCATGAAGGCGGACAGTCCCCAGGCCATAAAGGAGCTGCGGGATATGGGCATCCGCGTTGTCATGCTGACCGGCGACAATGAGCGGACGGCCAGGGCTGTCGGAAAGGCAGCCGGCGTGGACGAGGTGGTGGCAGGCGTTCTTCCCGACGGGAAAGAGAGTGTCATCCGCCGTCTGCAGGAGCAGGGCAAGGTTGCCATGGTGGGCGACGGCATCAACGATGCGCCGGCCCTGACCAGAGCGGACATCGGCGTGGCCATCGGCGCGGGAGCCGACGTGGCCGTGGATGCGGCGGACGTGGTTCTGATGAAGAACAGCCTGCTGGATGTGCCGGCAGCCATCCGCATGAGCCGGGCGACCATCCGGAACATCCATGAAAACCTGTTCTGGGCATTTTTCTACAATGCCATCTGCATCCCGCTGGCCATGGGCCTCTATGGGATTGCGATGAAGCCCATGTACGGCGCGGCGGCCATGAGCCTGTCCAGCTTCTGCGTGTGCATGAATGCTCTTCGGCTGAACCTGTTCGATATGCATAACCCGAACCTTATGAAGGGGAAAAAGCGGGGGCATGCGGCAGGTGCCGGAAAAGAAGAGGAGTCCATTACCGTGACGGACGAAGCCCGCGCGGTTCAGGATAATAAAGAAGAAAAGGAGAACCATACGATGACAAAGACCATGAATATCGAAGGAATGATGTGTATGCACTGCGAGGCGACCGTGAAGAAGGCCCTGGAGAAGCTGGAGGGCGTAACGGAGGCAAAGGTGAGCCATGAGGCAGGAACCGCCGTCGTGGAGATGAGCACCGAAGTGGCGGACGATGTGCTGAAAAAGGCCGTGGAGGATAAGGATTACACCGTGACCGGCATCGCATAAGGCCAGGCGTTATCGGATACAGCAAAACATAATATACTTTCCAAATCCCCCGCGCAGGTGTCCGCCTCCGCGGGGGATTGCATATCCTACCAAATTGGTATATTATACAGATATCAAAGCAGAATGCGGGGAAATGCCATGAATGTACGGGAGTATATGAATGAAAATACGCTGCTGTTTGACGGCGCCTTCGGCACCTGGTACGCTATCCGGTATGAGGGCTCCTACGAAGCCTGCGAGCTGGAGAATCTGGCCCATCCGGAGCGGGTGGGTGAGATCCACCGGGAGTATATAAAGGCCGGGGCGAAAGCTATCAAGACGAATACCTTCGGCGCCTATCCCATCGCCATGGGAGGGGAGGAGCGGCAGGCGGAGGTGATCCGGAAGGGCTTTGCCATCGCGGGGGCCTGCAGAAGAGAAGCGGGAGATGCCGGAAAGGAAGTCTTTGTGTTTGCCGATCTCGGCCCCGCGCCGGGGGAAACACCGGAGGAGATCACGGACGCGTACCTTCGGGCCGCAGAGATCTTCCTGGAGGAGGGGGCGGAGAACTTCCTTTTCGAGACCCAGAGCACGGATATCGGGCTCCGTGAGGCGGCGGCCTTCATACGGGAAAAGAAGAGCGATGCAGTGATCTTTGCTTCCTTCGGCGTGCTGCCGGACGGATTTTCCAGAGACGGAAGATTTTACCGCACCATGCTGGAGGATCTCTGGAACTCCGGGCTCTTTGATGCGGTGGGACTCAACTGTGTCTCTTCCGCCGGCCATATGAAGCAGCTGCTGGCGGGGCTTGCGGAGAGGGGCATGAACCTGACTGCCATGCCCAATGCCGGCTATCCCACGGTACGCGGCTTTAGGACCTACTTTGAGAACAGCCCGGAGTATTTTGCCGGAAAGGTGATGGAGATCGCAGACCTGGGTGTGGGCATTCTGGGCGGATGCTGCGGAACCACCCCCGATTATATCCGGGAGCTTTCGGCGCAGCTGTCCCGGGGGAAGGTGCGGCCGGCAAAATTTGTTCCTCGCACAGCGGTGAATGTTTCCCGGGAAGAAGTGCCGTCCCCGAAAAAGATACTCATAAACAACCGCTTTGCCCAGAAGATTGCGGAGGGCAAGTGCGTGTTCGCCGTGGAGCTGGATTCTCCGAAGAATGCGGATGCCACCGGGTTTATGGATGATGCGAGACGCCTGAAGGAAGCGGGCGCGGATACCATCACCATCGCGGACTGCCCCATCGCAAGGGCGCGGATGGACTCCAGCCTTCTGGCCTGCAAGGTGAAGAGAGAGCTGGATCTGGATGTCATTCCCCACATGACCTGCCGGGACCGGAATGTGAACGCTACCAAGGCGCTTCTGCTGGGACTGTATGCGGAAAATATCCGCAATGTCCTGATTGTTACCGGGGACCCCATCCCCACGGCGGAGCGCGATGAAGTGAAGAGTGTCTATCATTTTAATTCCCGCAAACTGGGCGCTTTTGTGAATTCTCTGAATGAGGAGACCTTCCGGGAGCCGATTCAGGTGTTCGGCGCCCTGGACGTGAATGCGGTCAATTTCCCCATGGAGCTGAAACGGGCAAAGGAGAAGGAAGCGGCCGGCATGGTGGGCTTTCTCACCCAGCCGGTGCTGTCGGAAGAAGCCCTGGAGAATCTGAAGCTGGCGAGAAAGGAACTGACCGGATGGCTCCTGGGAGGCATCATTCCCGTGGTGAGTCACCGGAACGCTGTTTTCATGAACAATGAGATCAACGGCATCACCGTGTCACAGGAGATTATCGACCGGTATGAGGGTCTGGAGCGGAAGGAAGCCGAGGATCTGGCCGTGGAAATCTCCGGGGAGATTGCCGGAAAGATCCGTCCGTATATTGACGGGTATTATCTGATGACCCCCATGCGGAGAATCTCTCTGATGGAGAGAATCCTTCAGAAACTGCAGCAGACAGAAAAGTGAAATTGAAGGCATAAAATTTCATTTTTTAAGAATATGAATTCATATTATACGATAGATAACAAATAGTTTTCACACTTACGAAAAGAGGGCCGAAAACCCTCTTTTTTTTGAACACTGCCGGTAAAAATGTTGATTAGGGTTTTGCTCCATATTGTAAAATTTTTATAAAGAGTGTATAAATAATTGGAAAAAATGCAGGCCGGGCAGCGGAAGGTCCGCGGCCAGCCGAAAAGGATTTAGTTTCATGGATCAGGCATCGTATTTAAATATAATTCTGGCAAAATATGCCGGGACCTTTGATATAGAAAAGAACCGTGTGATAGACGGCCGGGAGTACACGGCGTATGGATATTTTTCTTCTCTGGGAGAAAAGTATGTTCTGGTGAAAAAAGCAAAACTGTGGTCGGTGAAGGCTTATGAGCACGCCTTCTTTCTGACGGAGGATGCCTGCAGTCCGCACCTTCTGACGGAGCTGATGGGACATGTGACCGACTACATGGAACCGGTTCTGGTCCGCGGAGGGGAGAAGTATCCGGAAAAGGATCACATGTATACCTATCTCACCTTTGTCATCCTGTGCAGGAAAACACCCGATGAGGCGGCCAAAAAGGCGATTAAGAGCTTCCGGTTTGACAAGGGGTATCTGTTTTCCATGCGGGGCCACTCCGAGGCCAGACTCGTGGTGGCGGATATGGAGACAGAGCAGATATTTACCAATGGGGCAGGAAGGTCTCTTGCCAAGATGTACCGGAAGGCATTTGCCGAGGCAGCCCGCGGGGCAAAAGGCTATAACGAGCTTTACGCGCAGGAGAGCAATCCGCGCGAAGGTTCGATATAGATATACTATTATCAACTCTTTAAGGAGGTTACTTTATGAATGCAGCAATTGTACTGATCATTTCGATTGTTGTGCTTCTGGCCGGCTACATCTGCTACGGCGGATGGCTGTCCAAACAGTGGGGAATTGATCCGTCCCGGAAGACACCGGCTCACGAGCTGGAGGACGGCATCGACTACGTTCCCGCAAAAGCACCGGTTCTGATGGGACACCATTTCTCATCCATCGCCGGCGCTGGCCCGATCAACGGACCGATCCAGGCAGCAGCCTTCGGCTGGGTGCCGGTTCTGCTCTGGGTTCTCATCGGCGGCATCTTCTTCGGCAGCGTCCATGACTTCGGCGCTCTGTTTGCTTCCGTACGTCACAACGGACAGTCCATCGGTGAGGTTATCGACAGCTCCATGGGCAAGACAGCCAAGAGACTGTTCATCACCTTCGCTTATCTGACCCTGCTTCTGGTTGTGGCAGCATTCGCATCCATCGTTGCCGGAACCTTCGGCGCAACCAACGCGGCAGGCAAGGCTCTGGAGGGCGCGGCTCTGGAGGCAAACCTCTCCACCGCAATGATTTCCCTTCTGTTCATCGTTCTGGCGATTATCTTCGGTTACATGGTATACCGGAAGAACATGCCCATTGGCCCGGCAACAGCCTGCGGTATCGTGGGTATCGTTATTATCGTGGCACTCGGCCTGAACTTCCATCCGGTAGCACTGTCCTACAATGTATGGATGTGGGTTCTGGGTCTTTATATTCTGGTAGCTTCCGTTGCACCGGTCTGGATTCTTCTCCAGCCCCGTGACTACCTGAGCTCCTTCCTTCTGTACTTCATGCTTATCGTTGCAGTCATCGGTGTTGTCGGCGCACATCCGGCTCTGGATATCCCGGCCTTCGGTGATGCTGCAGTACGCGGAAACGGCCTGTTTGCAGGCGGTTCCCTGTTTCCGGCTCTGTTCATTACCATCGCCTGCGGCGCTATCTCCGGTTTCCACTCTCTGGTTTCCTCCGGTACCACCGCAAAGCAGCTGGACAATGAAAAAGACGCCCAGATCATCGGCTACGGCATGATGCTCGTAGAGTGCGTGGTTGCAGTTCTGTCCCTCTGCGCAGTAGCGTATGTGTGGAAGGAGGCTGCGGTTCCGAAGGGTGAAGTTCCGTTCGGTTCCCCGACCGTTGTATTTGCTACCGGCATTTCCCGCATGATCGGTACCTTCGCAGGAGAAGGCGTGCAGTCTGTTATGTATCAGATGCTGGTTCTGGCCGTTTCCGTATTCTGCCTGACCTCTCTGGATACCGCTACCCGTCTTGCCCGCTACATGTTCCAGGAGTTCTGGCTGGAAGAGGGTGAGACCGTGAAGGATGCCAAGGGCGCAAAGGCTGTCCTGACCAATCCTTATGTTTCCACTATCATCACTGTAGTTCTGGGTATTGCCCTGGGCATGACCGGATACAGCAAGATCTGGCCGCTGTTCGGTGCTGCAAACCAGCTGCTTGCTGCTCTGGGACTGATGGCTGTCTGCGCATGGCTGGGTGATATGGGCAAGAACAACAAGATGTTCTTCATTCCCATGGTATTCATGCTGATCGCCACCATTACTTCCCTGTGCCAGACCATTATTTCGAAGTTCTCCGCAGGTGGAGATATGTGGAACTACATCCAGGGCGGCATCGCCGTACTTCTGGTAGTTCTCTCCATCATCCTGGCAGTTGTCGCATTTAAGACACTGTCTGCCCAGAAGAACAGGGCGTAAATAAAGACTATGATATTTCACAGACTTCGTCCCCTTCCGGGAAGTGAGACACTGGAAGGGGTAACGGAGGATTTCCGGAAAAGCAGGAGACTGGAAAAGTACCGCCTCGGGGAAAAGGCACTGTACTTTCCGGCTGGCTTTGCCTGGGAATACCTTCCCCTTCGCGAGATTACGGGCATCCGGCCGGTGACCAGAGTCATTCAGTCGGAAAACGGCGTGTGTCCCTTTGCGATGGAAGTGCCCGGCGTGAGACTAAAGTTTGGCGAAACGGACATGGTTCTGGACACGGAGAAGGAGAAGAGTCAGCAGATTCTGCTGGCCCTGAAGCTTCCCGCTGCAGAATGAAAAACGCTATATGAATAAGAATGAGCGTCATTTCAGAAACGAAAGTTTCTGAAGCGGCGCTCTGTTACAGTTCAGAGATTAACCAAAGACTGAAGTAATAAGGGTTTTCACACGCTTGTTGTGAAGATTCTACAAAGTTCCAGTGTAAGTTTTATATATTATCACGAGAAGGCAGAAACAA
>Ga0256407_10001697_pt1 | contig 45036 bp, 44 predicted proteins | sample RumenRJG_04DNA_FD_193489 | JGI IMG/M metagenome (GOLD analysis project Ga0256407, IMG submission 193489) | Bovine rumen microbial communities from Lethbridge, Alberta, Canada - RJG_04 | ecosystem: Host-associated > Mammals > Digestive system > Stomach > Rumen | place: Canada: Alberta...
GAATTAAATTGAAATAATGCTGCATTATATCATGTCTAGTTATAATAAGCATCATTTTAATCAAGCATCAAATACGAATTTAATAGATTATACTAAAAAATATAAAGAATAATCCACCATCATACACCTCTAATAAAAACAAAACCATAAATTTTATAAAAATCAACCAAACAAAAAATTAATTAACGGACAAACCCTGCAAAAGTTTGTAAAATTAAAAATGATTCATCAAGGGAGAAAAAAAATATGTAATATCATACGTGTTGATGACATTGGAAATATTTAAAAAATACCAACATGCATATTGACAGTCTCGAATGACAATTTATCGAAAATATTTTATTCAATGTTTTCTAAATTTATATATATGGGATTCAAAAAAATGAAAGGTATTGTGCTTGCTGGTGGTTCTGGGACTCGTTTATATCCAATTACTAAAGCTGTTTCTAAACAGTTATTGCCGTTATATGATAAACCGATGATTTATTATCCGATTTCAGTGTTAATGCTTGCTGGAATTAAGGAGATTTTGATTATTTCCACTCCTCGTGATTTGCCAATGTATAAAGATTTATTGGGTGACGGTTCTTCATTCGGTATTACTTTTGAGTATGCTGTTCAAGAGCATCCTAATGGTCTTGCTGAGGCTTTCATTGTTGGTGAAGAGTTTATCGGTGATGATAATGTTGCTTTAATTCTTGGAGATAATATTTTCCATGGACACAGATTTACTGAAATATTGGAAAGAGCTACTGCACTTGAAGAGGGTGCAGTTATTTTTGGTTATTATACTAATAATCCTGAAGCTTTCGGTGTTGTTGAATTTGATGATGATTGGAATGTCTTATCTGTTGAAGAAAAGCCAGGAAATCCCAAATCAAATTATATCGTACCAGGATTATACTTCTATGATAATGATGTAATCGAAATTGCAAAAAACGTTAAACCTTCAAATCGTGGTGAAGTTGAAATTACTTCAGTTAATGAAGAATATTTAAATCGTGGTAAACTTAAAGTCGAACTATTAGGTCGTGGAATGGCTTGGCTAGACACCGGAACTCATGCCGGTCTTTTAGAAGCAGCCAATTTCATAGAAACAGTTCAAAAAAGACAAAGTTTATACATCGCATGTCTTGAAGAAATTGCTTATAATAAAGGTTACATTAATAAAGAAATTCTTTTAAAAGCTGCTGAAGAGCTTAAAAAAACTGATTACGGACAATACTTATTTGATTTAGCAGAAAGGTGATTTTATGGGTCAATTTAAATTTACTGAGTGTGATATTGAAGGCATGTTTATAGTTGAACCTGCGGTTTTCGGTGATAACCGTGGTTATTTCATGGAAACATATAATGAGAATGATTTTAAAGAGGCAGGTTATGATTTGACTTTTGTTCAGGATAATCAATCCTCTTCATCAAAAGGAGTTCTTAGAGGTCTTCATTTGCAGTTAACACAACCTCAAGGCAAACTGGTTCGTGTTTTAAAAGGAGAAGTCTTTGATGTTGGTGTTGATTTAAGAGGTGACTCTCCAACTTATGGTGAATGGTTTGGAGCTATTTTATCTGATGAAAATAAAAAACAGTTATTTATTCCACCATGCTTTGCACATGGGTTTGTTGTTTTATCAGACCATGCAGAATTTGCATATAAATGTACAGATTTTTATAACGGTCCTGATGAAAGCGGAATTATTTGGAATGATCCTGATATTGGAATTGACTGGCCTATTGATGACATTGATGAATTAATCTTTTCTGAAAAGGATGAAAAATGGCAAACACTGGCCGAATCAAAAATCAAATACTAAAGGGATGTTATATTTATGAGTACAATTTTAATCACAGGTGGAGCAGGATTCATCGGAAGTAATTTTGTAAAATACATGTTGGATAAGTATTCTGAATATGATATACTCAATTTGGATGCTTTAACTTACTGCGGCAACCTGGAAAACCTAAAAGATATTGAAAGCATGGAAAATTACACTTTTGTTAAAGGAGACATCCGAGATAAAGACATTGTAAACGATTTGGTTTCCAAATCAGATTATGTCATTAATTTTGCAGCTGAAAGCCATGTAGACAGAAGCATAACAGACCCTGAAATATTCATCAAATCCAATGTTTTAGGAACGCAGGTTCTTTTAAATGCTACAAAAGAATTCGGCGTTGAAAAATACATCCAAATATCAACAGACGAAGTATACGGAACATTGGGCGAAACAGGATACTTCTCAGAAACCACTCCACTACAGCCAAACAGCCCGTATTCAGCTTCCAAAGCAGGAGGAGACCTAATCACAAGAGCATACTTCGAAACATTCGACCTGCCAATAAACATTACACGCTGCTCCAATAACTATGGTCCTTACCAATTCCCGGAAAAACTAATACCATTAATGATATCCAACGCTCTAGAAAACAAAAAACTACCAATTTACGGCGATGGAAAAAACATACGTGACTGGTTACATGTATACGACCACTGTCAAGCAATAGATTTGGTATTGCATGAAGGAAAACTGGGAGAAGTCTACAACATCGGCGGACACAACGAAAGACAAAACATCCAAATCGTAAAATTGATTCTTGAAGCGTTAGGAAAAGACGAATCATTAATAGAATTTGTAGCCGACAGACTAGGGCACGACAGAAGATATGCGATTGATGCTGATAAAATCCGCAATGAACTTGGCTGGGAACCAAAATACACTTTTGAAACGGGCATTAAAGAAACAATTCAATGGTATCTTGATAATCAGGACTGGATGGATCAGGTAAAAAGCGGAGAATACCAACAATACTACGAAAAAATGTATGGGAATAAATAAAATTATTTTTCATATCTTTTAATTAATTCTTTAATATTTTCTGATTGTAATAATGGTATTATATTTATAATTTCTTTTTCATCAAAATCCCACCACTTTATTTTAAGTAATTTTTCAATTGTTTCTTCTTTAAAACGATATTTTATTATTCTTGCGGGATTTCCTGCAACTATAGAATATGGTGGGATATTTTTTGTTACAACTGAGTTAGCACCGATAATGGAACCATCACTAATTGTAACTCCTGAAAGTATTTTTGCTTCACTACCAATCCATACATCATTTCCAATATTTATATCTCCTTTTGTATGTGGATGTCCTTCTATATGCTCGAAATTTTTTAATAATGCATTAAAGGGATATGTTGTTATAAAATCACTTCTATGCTCTCCACCTAATAAAAAAATAACTCCATCTGCTATTGAACAGAATTTTCCAATGTTTAATTTTGTTTTATCATTCCATTCCCTTATTTCGAAGTTACCATAAGTATAATCTCCTATCGTCACATTTTTACTAGTATTTTTAAACTTTTCATGCAATTTTTCTTTTAATTTAATCAGTTCGTCAATTTTTGATTCAAATAATCCATTATTTTCATTTTCATCCATTTTTTCACCTTATTTTTCAAGTACTATTTTCTAAAATTATTTATAATTTAAACATATAAATAGTATTATGAATTTGACTGTTATTGGAACGGGTTATGTTGGACTCGTAACTGGAACTTGTTTTGCGGAAATGGGTAATAAAGTTTATTGTGTAGATATTGATGAAGATAAAATTGAAAATTTAAAAAAAGGTATTATTCCTATTTATGAACCTCATTTAGCTACTATGGTTATTGATAACCAAGCTAAAAATAATTTATTTTTCACAACGGATTTAAAAGAAGCTTTGGATAATTCAAATATTATTTTTATTGCTGTAGGTACTCCTCAAGCAGATGGTGGTAGTGTTAATCTAAATTTTGTTTATGATGTTGCAAATCAAATTGCAGAGGTTATTTCTAAAGATTCTTTAATTGTCACTAAATCTACTGTTCCTGTAGGGACAGGGTTTGAAGTTAAAAATATTATTGATGAAAATAAATTAAATGATGTTAATATTGAGATTGCATCAAATCCTGAATTTTTAAAGGAAGGTGTCGCAATTGAAGACTGTTTGCATCCTGACAGGGTTATTATTGGAACTGAAGATGAAAAAGCAGCAAATGTTTTAAAAGAATTATATGAGCCTTTTGTTGTAAATCATGATCGTTTTATTTTTATGGATGTTAAAAGTGCTGAAATGACTAAATATGTTGCTAATGCGATGCTTGCAACTAAAATATCATTTATGAATGAAATTGCCAATATTTGTGAGCGTACTGGGGCTAATGTACAATCTGTTCGTTTGGGTATAGGTTCTGATAAACGTATTGGATATAAGTTTATTTATGCAGGTTGTGGTTATGGGGGGTCTTGTTTTCCAAAAGATGTTAAAGGTTTAATCAATACCTCAGTTGAAAAAGGTTATATTCCAAAATTGTTGTCTATGGTCGATGAAGTTAATGAAGCTCAAAAAATGATTATTATTGATAAGATAATTAGTAGATTTGGTCCGGATTTGGGTGATTTAACCTTTGCTATTTGGGGACTTGCATTCAAACCTCAAACTGATGATGTTAGATGTGCCCCTTCAATCACTATTGTCAGTGAACTTTTAAAAAGAGGAGCAAAAATTAAAGCATATGATTCTAAGGCTATTGAAACATTTAAAAGAGAAATTGATGATAAAAATATTGAATTTACTTCATCAAAATATGATGCGTTGGATAATGCTGATGCATTAATATTAATAACTGAATGGAAAGAGTTTAGAAGTTTGGATTTAGATGAACTTTCAAAAAGATTAAATCAAAAAATAATTTTTGATGGAAGAAACATTTACTCTAAACGTATTGAAGAAGAAGGATTTGAACTTTTCCAAATTGGGTGTTGATTAAAAAGTATATGGGAATTATCTGATTCTTGTTTCCATATATTTTTATTAAAATTTATTGTCTATGGGTTATATTTATAATAAAAACATACATTTATTTAATTTAAAAATTAATGTATTCATAGGTGTTTATATATTTAATATATTCTACTATTTTTTTTATTTTGGAGGTAATTATTTATGAGTAAAGTTAAAGATATGTCTCTTGCACCTGAAGGTGTTAGGAAAATTGAATGGGTTCAAAAACACATGCCTGTTTTGGAACACATTAAAAAAGAATATGAAGAAACTCAACCTTTCAAAGGAATTACTATTGGATCATGTTTACACTTAGAACCTAAAACCATTAATTTAGGTTTAACTTTAATGGCGGGTGGAGCTGAAGTTGCAATGACTGGCTGTAACCCGTTATCCACCCATGATGATGCGGTAGCTGGAGCTGCTGATTTAGGTTTAAACGTTTATGGATGGAGAGAACAAGACGACGAAGAATACTACCAAACCATTAACATGGTACTTGACCACAAACCCGACATAATCATCGATGATGGAGCAGATATGATTATGGTACTTCACAACGAAAGAACAGAATTATTAAGCCACATCAAAGGAGCATGTGAAGAAACCACCACTGGAGTCCACAGATTACAGGCAATGCATGCAGACGGTGCATTAAAATTCCCAGTAATTGCTGTAAATGATGCATATACAAAATATTTGTTTGATAACCGTTACGGAACCGGACAATCAAGTTTTGATGCAATAATGGGATCAACCAACATGGTAATCGCAGGAAAAACTGTAGCAATCTGCGGATACGGATGGTGTGGAAGAGGACTCGCACTAAGAGCAGCAGGACTCGGAGCAAATGTAATTGTAACAGAAGTAGATCCAATCAGAGCACTAGAAGCAAGAATGGACGGATACAGAGTAATGACTATAAGAGAAGCCGTAAAACAAGCAGACCTAATAGTCACCGTAACTGGAAACGCAGACATCATCTGCGGAAACGACTTCAAATACATGAAAGACGGATGTATGCTTGCAAACTCAGGACACTTCAATGTAGAAATCAACAGGCCAGATCTTGAGGCAATCTCAACTGAAATAAAAGAAGTAAGAGAAAGTATCGAAGAGTTTACTACAAAAGACGGTCGTAAGATTTACCTTTTAGCAGACGGAAGATTAGTAAACTTATCTGCAGCAAGAGGACAAGGACACCCTGCTGAAATCATGGACATGAGTTTTGCAGTACAAGCATTATCTGCTAAATATATTCTTGAAAACAATTTGCCTGTTGGAGTAACCAAAGCACCTGATGAAATAGATTATAATGTTGCATCCATGAAATTAGATGCAATGGGCATTGAAATCGACTCATTAACAGATAAACAAAAAGCATATATGGCAAACTGGCAAGAAGGAACATAAATCGGTGATAAAATGAGCGAAATATATAGAACATTTACATCAGAGTCCGTAACTCAAGGACATCCAGATAAAGTTGCAGACATAATTTCTGATGCAATATTGGATGCATACATGGCACAAGATAAAAATTCTCATGTTGCATGTGAAACTTGTGTAACAACAGATTTTTGTATGGTATTTGGTGAAATAACATCAAATGCTAACATTTCTGATGAGGATATTGAAAAAATCATAAGGGATACAATCATTGAAATTGGTTATGATAATCCTGATTTGGAATTTGACGGTCATAAATGTGAAGTTGTAAACAGACTCCATGCACAATCCCCAGATATCAATCAAGGTGTGGATAAGGGAGAAGATGAAACCGGTGCGGGGGATCAGGGTATGATGTTTGGCTTTGCAACTAATGAAACTGATTCATTAATGCCATATCCAATAGATTTAGCACGTAAACTAACAAACAAGTTAACAGAATTAAGAGAAAGTGGTGAAATTCCATATTTAAGACCTGACGGTAAAGCACAAGTATCGGTTAACTATGATGGTGGGGGTAATGTCGTATCTTTGGATGCGGTAGTATTGTCCACTCAACATGATGAGTCTATGTCTGACAATCAAGAACAACTAAAAGCCGATATTCGTGAAAAACTCTTCAAAGCAGTAATTCCTGAAGATTTGATGACAGAAAATACCAAAGAACACATTAATCCGACAGGTAAGTTTGAAATTGGTGGGCCTCATGGGGATGCTGGTTTAACTGGTCGTAAAATCATCGTAGATACCTATGGGGGTTATGCAAGGCATGGTGGGGGAGCATTTTCGGGAAAAGACTGTACCAAAGTAGACAGAAGTGCATGTTACATGGCAAGATACATCGCAAAAAACATCGTAGCAAGTGGACTTGCAGAAAAATGTGAAATCCAACTATCCTATGCAATAGGTGTGGCTGAACCAACTTCAGTGATGGTTGACACCTTTGGAACTGGAGCAGATGTTGGTGATATGACTCTGGAAGAAATCGTTCGTGAAAACTTCAAATTAACTCCTGATGGAATCATTGAAACCCTTAATCTAAAAGAAGCTTCATACAAACCAACAGCTAAATATGGACATTTTGGTATTGAAGGTCGTTCATGGGAAGAAACCAATAAAATCAAAGATTTAAAAAAGTATATTAAATAATTACAAAACTTAAAATAAAAAATGGAGATAATTTAATGAAAATTACAGTCGCTGGAGTAGGATATGTGGGGCTTTCTCTTGCTGTTCTACTCGCTCAAAAACATGATGTTACAGCTATTACAACTACAGAATCAAAAGCAGAAAAATTAAATCAGTTTATTAGTCCTATTCAGGATGATGAGATAGAAAGATTCTTTAAAGAAACCCGTGAAGGAAAAAGGAAACTGAATCTTCACACAACTACAGATAAGGAAACAGCATATATAAGTGCCGATTTGGTCATTATAGCTACGCCAACAAATTATGATGATGTCAATCATTTCTTCGACACATCAGCTGTTGAGGATGCTATAGAGTGGACTTTAAAAGTGAATCCTAATGTTTTAATGGTTATCAAGTCAACGATACCTGTCGGATATACTGAGCATGTCCGTGAAAAGTATGGGGTCAAAAACATTATATTCAGCCCAGAATTCCTTCGTGAGTCAAAAGCGCTTTATGATAATCTCCATCCGAGCCGTATAGTTGTCGGATGTGATGATGACCAAAAAGAAGAAGGACAGATGTTTGCAGATCTTCTTTTGGAAGGTGCAAGAGAAGAAGAAAAAAGGTCTAACTCTCAAGAACAAGATATTCCAATATTGTTAACTCATCTAACAGAGTCCGAAGCCATTAAGCTTTTTGCAAATACTTATCTTGCCGTAAGGGTGAGTTACTTTAATGAACTTGATACATATGCCCAGACGAAAGGTCTTGATACACAGATGATTATTGATGGTGTATGTTTGGATCCTCGTATTGGCGAACATTACAACAATCCGTCATTCGGATACGGAGGGTACTGTCTTCCTAAAGACACAAAACAGTTACTAGCAAACTATAAGGATGTTCCTCAGACCATGATAGAAGCTGTTGTCCATTCCAATATAGTGCGTAAGGTTTTTATTGCTGATGAGATTATTTCAAGAAATCCTAATGTCGTCGGTGTTTATAGACTTACTATGAAGAGTAACAGTGATAATTTCCGTGCATCTGCTATACAGGATGTTATGAAACGCATAAAGGCTGAAGGAATTCCAATAATTATCTATGAACCGACATTGGATGATGGAAGTGAATTTTTCAGATCTGAAGTGGTTAATGACATTGAACGTTTCAAGAGTGAAAGCGATGTGATTCTTGCAAACCGCTTTGACCGTGATATTCTTGGTGATGTTTCAGATAAGGTATATACAAGAGATATCTTTAGAAGAGATTGATTTGTATTCATATAATATCGTTTAGGATTTTAATCCTAACCTATTATTTTTCATTTAAAGATAATATTGAATTATCAACTATTTTTTGATAAAATCTTAAAAAAAGATATCTCATTGTGATTACATACATAATAATGCAATCAATTGAATGTTCAGTAAATTGTGTTAATCCCCAATAAAAATCAATCGTTTGATGTTAATAGGATAACTAGCAATTTGAATAATATTCCTGTGATGGAAAGTGTGCTGGTTAGTGCATAGCACTATACATCAACCAGAACATTTTTTTCTTTTTTATTATCTAATCCAATTTAATTAAATAAAAGCATCATTAAACACAATAATCATAACTAAAATATAAATTTAATCAACCATTTTTTTAAGTATTCAATAGCTTTTCACCATCCCTCTCGGAGATAAAAACTTCCATGAAAAAGTATTTTAAATATAGAAATTAAAAATAATAGTATTATTGACTAAGTTTTAACTTTTTCAATTTTTAAAACCAAGAGGTTATATTTCATGTACGTACAAAAATTTGAGGATTTAAACAAGTCAGATATTGCAATTGCAGGTGGTAAAGGTGCTAATTTAGGTGAATTAACCCAAGCTGGCATTCCTGTACCTCCAGGTTTCGTAGTAACTGCAGAAACTTATCAAAAATTCATGGAAGACACTGGAATTAATGATAAAGTCTTAGATATTTTAGATAAAATTGACATTAATGATACTAAAGCTCTTCAGGCAGCTGCTGAAGAAATCAAATCTATTATTATCGAAACTCCTATTCCAGATGACATGATTATGTTTATTAAGGAAGCTTACAATCAGCTCTGTCAAAGAGTGGGTGAAGATGACACTGATGTGGCTATAAGATCATCTGCTACTGCTGAAGATTTACCTGAAGCTTCTTTTGCAGGTCAACAAGATACTTTCTTACACGTAAGCGGTGATGAAGAAGTAATCGAATATGTTAGGAAATGTTGGGCATCACTTTTTGAAGCAAGAGCAATTTTTTACCGTGAAGAAAATGACTTTGAACACTCAAAAGTATTGATTGCTGTTGTTGTTCAAAAGATGGCTATGGCCGACAAAGCTGGAGTAATGTTTACTGTAAACCCATCTACTGGTGAAGAAATTGCTTTAATCGAAGGATCATGGGGTCTTGGAGAAGCAGTTGTATCTGGTGATGTAACTCCTGATAACTATCAGGTTGACAAAAAGAATAATGAAGTTATTAACGTAACAATTTCTGATAAAAAAGTAATGTATACAAATGACGAAAGCGGAACCAGTATTAAAGTCGATGTTCCTGAAGATAAGAGAAATGAACGTGTTTTATCAGATGAAGAACTCATTGAATTAACTGAAATGGGTAAAAGAGTACAGGCTCACTACGGCGAGCCAATGGATACTGAATGGGCATTTGAGCGAGACAATTTATTCCTGCTTCAGGCAAGACCAATCACGACTTTGGATGGCAGTAAACCTGCTGAAGACGGTGATAGTGTTGACGGTGAGGTCTTGGTAAGAGGTTTAGGAGCAAGCCCAGGTATCGCTACCGGTTTGGTTAAAATCGTTTTAGACATTGATGAATTGGATAAAATTGAAGAAGGAGACGTAATGGTTACAACAATGACCACTCCTGATATGGTGCCTGCTATGAGAAGAGCAAGCGGTATTGTAACTGATGAGGGGGGTGTAACCTGTCACGCTTCAATCATATCTCGTGAACTCGGTATTCCTTGTGTTGTAGGAACAGGAGATGCTACAAAATCCTTGGAAGAAAATACTGGTGTTACCTTGGACGGTAAAAAAGGATTGGTATTTGAAGGAATTAAAGATGTTGCTGAAGAAGCTCCTCAAGTTCAGACTGTAGCGGCTGAAGCACCTATCTTAACTGTAACTGAAGTTAAGGCTAATGTAAGTATGCCTGAAGCAGCAGGAAGAGCAGCTGAAACCGGTGCAGATGGTGTTGGACTTTTAAGAACTGAACATTTAATGTTGACTGCTGGAGTACACCCTGGAAAATTCATTGCTGATGGAAAAGAAGATGAATTAATCGATACAATAGCTGAAAATGTTCAAATTGTAGCTGATGCATTCTATCCAAAACCTGTATGGTACAGAACCCTGGACGCACCAACTGATGAGTTCATCACTTTGGAAGGCGGAGAAAACGAACCTCGCGAACATAACCCAATGCTTGGTTGGAGAGGTATCAGAAGAGAACTGGACCAACCTGAAATCCTTAAATGTGAATTTAAAGCAATTAAAAAATTACACGAAAAAGGATACACAAACATCGGGATTATGATTCCATTATCACAGTCTCCTGCTGAGCTGGTTAAGGCTAAAGAATTATGTGCTGAAGTTGGTTTCATACCACATAAAGACGTTGACTTTGGTATGATGGTTGAAATTCCTGCAGCTGCAATTATTATTGATGAATACTTAAAAGTCGGTGTGGACTTTGTAAGTTTAGGAACTAATGATTTAACTCAATACACTCTTGCAGTTGACAGAAACAACGAATTTGTTGCAAAACACTATACTGAAGAACACCCTGCAGTAATGAAATTAATTGAAAGAACTATTAGAAAATGTGCTGAAGCTGGTGTTACCTGCAGTATTTGTGGTCAGGCTGGTAGTGTTCCACACATTGTTGAAAAACTTGTTAAATTTGGAATTACCAGTGTAAGTTCAAATGCAGATGCAATAGCTGAAGTCAGAAAAACTGTTGCTCGTGCTGAACAGAAAATTATTTTAGAAGCTGCCCGTAAGCGTCTAGAATAACTTTTTTCTTTTTTTCTTTTTTTATATTTTAACTGTTAATAGATGATTTTATGAATGATTTACCAATAGATAAAGATGAGATTCTAAAAGAATTGGATTTGATTAAAGAAAAAGACTTGAAATATTCAAGTGGCCGTATTTTAGGATCAATGTGTACAGAAGCACATCCCTTTGGAAAAGAAGTTTATATAAAATTTCTTGACAGTAATCTGGGAGACCCGGGATTATTCAAGGGAACCAAATCAATCGAGGATAAAACAATCCAAATCATTGGTAAATTATTGAATTTGGATAATGCTTATGGAAATATTGTAACTGGTGGAACAGAAGCAAATATCATGGCCATAAGGGCTGCAAGAAATCATGCAAGGAAATATAAAAATATTGAAAACGGTGAAATCATACTTCCAAGGTCCGCTCACTTTTCATTTAAAAAAGCAGCCGACATGATGAATCTTAAGATTGTTGAAGCGGAGTTGGATGAAAACTATAAAATCAATGTCGAATCCGTCAAAAGTAAGATAACGCCAAATACTGTGGCTATTGTTGCAATTGCCGGAACGACCGAATTGGGTTTGATAGACCCAATTGAAGAAATATCCGAAATTGCTTATGAAAATAACATTTACTTTCATGTGGATGCTGCATTCGGCGGATTTTCAATTCCTTTTTTAAGAAACTGCGGTTATGATTTTCCCGAGTTTGATTTTAAATTAAGAGGCGTTTCATCCGTAACCGTTGACCCGCATAAAATGGGCTTGGCGCCGATTCCTGCAGGCGGAATAATTTTTAGAAAAAAGGAGTTTTTGAATGTGATGGCTGTTGATTCACCATATCTGACTGTTAAGACACAGTCCACCGTTGTCGGAACTCGTATTGGAGCTTCAACCGCTGCAACCTATGCCCTTTTAAAGTATTTCGGCAGGTCAGGTTATTCAAAGCTTGCTAAAAATCTGATGGAAAATACCTCTTTTTTAAAGGATTGCCTAAAAAAAATTGGCTATGAAGTGATTGTTGAGCCGGAACTCAATATTGTTGCCTTTAATCATCCTGAAAAAAGTCCGGAATTGTTGGCTGACGAGCTTGAAAAAATAAATGGGTGGAAAGTTTCAGTTGCAAACTGTCCAAATGCAATCAGAATTGTCTTAATGAACCATGTAACCAAAACCCACTTAAAGGAATTTTTATCTGATTTGGAAAAGTTATATTAAATCTTTTCAACATACATCAGAGGATAGTTCAGCTCCTCAATGTATTCTATTCTAATGACTGCTTTTGCATCATCGACTACTGTATGTATTCTAACGTCAAGCATATCTCCGGAAAGTGAAATGTAGTCAAATTCAGTATTGTCATTTAAATTAATTTTCACTTCAACATCTTCAATTGCAGGCTGTAATTTAAATGATTCTTCAATCGTTCGCTCTAATCCTTCTTTTGTATCTTTATTAACAGGTGTTCCTACAAATTGGTGGAATAATGCACCCATGCTTATTCCACCTTCAAATATGGCCCGTTCACGAGCGGTTATATTTGAGAAATATTTTTCATTAACATCCATTTTACATGCCTCCGTTCATGAATATGATCTTATCATATATTGCCTGCGAGGATATTGGATTGAAGCAGAAATAGAATAAAATAATGCTTATAATCAAAACGGTTGCCAGGATATACGGTCTTGACTCTTTCGGATAGACAAATGATATTATAAGCCCTACAATCAGGAACGCTCCGCTTATAATCCATGCATTTGACTCCTGCGGATTGTCATGAATTATCTTTTCATCTATTCCACTGACATTGCCTCTTTGACCTTCAATGATTAATCTGTTTTCTGTTGAACCAATCGGGTCGCATGTGATTAAAAGTACTTTATTCCCGGTTTCATTAACATTTAGATGATGTGTTGCGGGAACTATTGTTTTATTTGTGACAGTATAGTTGACTTCACCTACTCCGGGCCATTCCAAAGTTATAATATCTCCGTTTTCAAGTTCATTCAGTCTTAAAAAAGGAGATCCCTGAAGTGTTCTATGTCCGAAAATAACAACATCTCCTTTTGTTGGGTTTGATGATTTTTCATCTATCATTACTCCCAAATCTAAGGATTGATTGTTCATTTTTTCATTTATCCTCACTTTATCAACCATTACAACAGGGGAGGTAATATTTTTCTCAGTCACGGTTTTGTGAGCAAAATAATTAACTTCTCCTGCCGCGTATAAACCTATTATTAAAATACAAATTATTACAATAATTGTTGAAATACTTGGTCTGTTCATAATTATCATGTTTATATCTTTAATATAATATAATTTTTCTATCCTGAATATGTTGAATTTATTTCACCCGCCATCCATGATGGTGCCTTTGCTGTTGGTATTGTCAAAACAATACTGTCCATATTATTTAAGATAAATGTGACTTTATCCTGAGGCACTTCGATTAAAAGCATATATTCGGCATCCAAATCGCCTAAATTTATTTCTCTTTCATAATTCGATAGTTTAACCCCATAATTTCTAAGCATCTCCAATGTGGTCTTTTCATCATAACCCTGTATTATTGCTCCTTTAAGCATTTCCAGTACATTTGAAGAAAATGTCTGGGTATTTTCTTTTGGATTTGTATTGTTTCCTTCCGTGATTGTATTTCCTTTTGAATATTCTGATTCTATTTCACCATTATCTTCATATCTCATTATTGACAATACTGTACATCCGCATACGTCAGCTTCACTTTTATTGAGGTCTGCTGATTGGTTAAATAGGCTATTGTTGTTGTTTTTATAGATGTCAACTATGCTTCCAACGCCAATAAGTCCCGCTCCTGCCTGCAGGCGGGTAATTAGAATTGGAACAGAAACAGTATTCGGCTTTTTAAACAACATTTCTGATAATTTTTCAGCATTATTGTTATTTACAAGTTCAATTGCTTCATTTGAAGGCATCATTACATTTCTTGAATTGTTTTCATAAACTAGCATTGTTCGATTAAACTGGTCAGTATTTGCATGAATGGATTGTATGTGAAACTTTTTCCAATCACTGGTTGCTGACTTTAAAATGTTTATTGATTTTACCTCATAAACATTGTTTGCATCATTGATTTTATTTTCTATTTCAAAGACGTTGCCTGCATCAGCCAGGGGTCCTTTGTATAGTGAGTGCAATTCATTTAATTTAGAGGTTTTAACTCCATTCAGCTCTTGCTGTGCTGGTTCATATATTATAAAGTAATATGCTGAAATTATCAATGTCAATATGATGATTGTTGTTATGATTTTGCCTATTTTTCTTTTTTTCTCATCACTGATATTGTCAGATGTTTTATTTTTAAATAATGAACCTAATTTTTTGTTAAAGGCTTCAATTGGTGTTATTTCTTTTTCTTGTTTTAGTTTTGGCCTTGGAATTTCATTATTTTTTAAATCATCAAGTTCACCAAATCCTTTTGGGTATGGTGAATCTTTTGGCTTTTTCATATTAAACCCTCACTAACTTTAATTAAATGGGGCATTTGGATGTGATATAATGCTGTGAAATTTAAAATCCAAATGCCTTAAAAGCTTTTTTTGAAATTTTTTTTCATTTAAAATTTCTAAAAAACTTTAATATTAGTATTAACCTTGTCATTATTAAGTTTAACTTATATTAAAGGTTTTAATTATTATTTAATAATATTCTAAAGCTTTGAAGGTTATTTTTTAAAAAAGTAATATTTGCTGTCAAGTTTAAAAAATTGTTTTTATAAATAAAAATTGTATTAAAAAACTATTAATTTCTGGATAAAGATAAAATATATATAAGAATTTAAAGTAATTTAATATTGTTAGACCTTAATTAATAGTGCCTTATTCGGCGATTTCTTTATGGCGAAACTGGGGATTTAAAGTAAATCTAACTATTAATTAAAGTATTTGGAACTTATATTAATGTAATTGTGAGTAGTTAAATGATAGAAGATAATATACGCATTCTAAGACAAGCGGCACGAATCACATCGGATAATGAATCAGTTGATGATAGTATTTGGTGTGTTGTTGCAGGTAATGTAGAGTTAATTGATGATATTGCATATAGGGCTATTGCATCAAAGAATAGTGTAAAAATTCTATTCAGAGAACATGTTGTATTAAATGAAGGAAAAATCAATAAAAAATTTGATTTTATCATGCTGTACGGTAATTCTAGAAAAATTGAAGAATTTGGAAAGATTACTTTTTCAAAAGGCGGATCTTTTATAAAAGTTTCCCATTTATACTTGAAAGAAGGATCAAAATCAATGGTTTTTGTTGCTCCTGATGATACAATAAAAGAATCAGTTTCAATAATTGAAAAATCAAGAATTCCATTCTCGATTTTACAAGAATCACAAACAACAGGGTTCATTGATGTTGAAATGAATGATTCTGTTAGACTACCCAATTTTATTAAATCCGCTTTAAAACCATTTTATAATGCAAATGAGGTTGTTTTATCAACAATACTTATTTCAGTTGAAAATGATGAAGACGTTGAAAAGGTTCAAAGTATTGCTACATCTAATAAAATATTTGTTATAGATTTTAAAGATATTATAACGGAGGATTAGTCATGAATATTTTCGGAAATGATGATGAAGAACAAGAAGTTGTTGATACTAGAGTGATTAGTAATAGCTTAGGGATAGATTTAGGAACTTTAAATACGGTTATAGCTAAACCATCAGGTGATAAATTTGATTTATACCAAATTCCATCTGTTGTTGCAGTTAAAAAAGATGATCCTAGTGAAGTTTTAGCTGTTGGTGAAGAAGCTAAAAAAATGTTGGGAAGAACTCCTGAAGATATTCTTGCAGTAAGACCACTTAAAAAAGGTGTAATTGAAAATGTTGTACAGGCACAGGCTTTACTAATTAAAGCAATGCAAATTGGTATTAACGAAGGAGAAAGTGTTGGAAGAATTGTTATTGGTATTCCTGGTGATGCATCTGAGGTAGAAAAAAATGCAGCTGAAGAAATCGGAAGAAAAGCAGGTGCACAAAATATTCTTGTAATCAGTGAAGGTCTTGCAGCAGCTATTGGAGCTGGACTTCCTATAGCAGAACCAAACGGTACAATGGTTGTGGATATGGGTGCAGGTTCAACAGATATTGTAATCATTTCCCTTGGTGGTATTAATGACATTGAAACCGTTAGATGTGGTGGAGATGACATTGACAGTAAAATAGTAGAGATTGTAGCAGAAAAATACGATGTAGCAATTGGTATTCATGATGCAGAATCTGCAAAAATGGAAGTTGGAATGGTGCACTGTTCAGAACAACTCGAAAACTTAAGTGTAGAAGTAATCGGAAAATCCCTAGAAACAAACAGACCTAAAAAAGTAGTTATCGACTCCATGCTTGTAGCAGATGCAGTTGAACCATTTATGCAAGATATTATTGATGGTTTAAATATAATTTTAGAAAGATTATCTCCGGAATTAATGATGGGTGTTTACAATAATGCTGTCGCTGTCGGAGGAAGCTCAAGACTTCGCGGTATTAAAGAAAGAATATTTGATGAAATTTCTATTCCTATAGAAATATCTGACGATCCAATGACTGTTGTTGCAAAAGGTACTGCTATTGTTGCAGCTGAACCGCTTGCATTAGAACCGGAAGTACGTTTAAGAGCAATGAAATAATTTTAATTAATTATTTCTCTTTTTTTATTTTTTTTGATTAACATGGATATTTTAGGTATTGATGAGGCCGGCCGCGGTTCTGTTTTAGGCCCATTAGTAATAGCTGGTGTTATCATAGATAATCGTAAAGAATCTATTTTAGAAAATATGGGCGTTAAAGATTCTAAAAAGTTAACGCCAGATAGAAGAAAAGTTTTAGCTCGAAGACTTAAAAAAATGTTTGAATATGATACAGTTATTTATTCGGCACAGGATATTGATGAAATGCGTTCCCAAGGCATTAACCTAAATGAAATTGAGCGAAAAGGAATGCAGGAGATTATCCAAAAACTTGATTTTGATGAAGCGATTGTTGATGCTGTTGATGTCAAGCCTTTAAGATTTCAGGATAAACTTCAAAGAGCAACAGGCAAAAACATCAAAGCAGAACATAAGGCTGATGATAAATATATTGAAGTAAGTGCAGCTTCAATCATAGCCAAACAAACAAGAGATGAGGCAATAGCCGAAATTAATAAATATTTTGAGGATGTTGGTGGAATAGGTTCTGGTTATCCTTCAGATCCAACAACTAAAAAGTTTTTGTCGAATTACACGTATAATGAAATGCCGGGTTTTGTTAGAAAATCATGGTCAACTGTTTCAAAACTTAAAAATGTTCAAACAACATTAATCTAATTTAAAAAATAACTATTTTTAAGTATATGAAAAAATATATTAATCTTATAAATGATTATTAAATATAATTTTTGTATGTGGATAATATGATTATAGAGTATATTTCGCCAATCTTTAATGGAATAATGGATATTTTCTCTCAAGGGGGAATCATAACATATATACTTCTTTTCTTAGGTATTTATGGTCTCGTTATTGCTATTAGAAAGATTGTTTATCTTAAAAAAATTAGTCGTGTTGATACCACCGAAATCTTTGGTGTTGTAACTGCATCAATGGAGAGGGGTGGGGCTGTTGAAGCACTAAAACAAATTAACAGATTTAAAAATCCTGTGTCCCGTATTATTTCTGAAACTTTAAAAATCGGTTATAAAAATAAAACCGAAGTAGAGGAAAGTATGGAACAGATTTTCATTGTTGAAGTAGCAAAAATGACAAAAGGTTTGAGTACTATTAAAACCATTACGGAACTCGCTCCTTTCATAGGGTTAATTGGTACCGTTATCGGTATTTGGATGACTTTCAAATCTTTGGGTGTTAATCCCAATTCCTCTGCTATGGCAGAAGGTATTTATGTAGCACTCACCACAACTATTATGGGATTATTTGTTGTTATTATTCTTTTACCAATTTATACTTATATCCAGGGGCTTATTTCTGTTGAAATGGATAAAATCGAACTTGCTACAAAAATGACGAATTGGGGATTTGCTGTGGTTAAAGTTAGAGTTGAAGCTAATGTGGAATGTGCTGTTGCAGCACTTCAAGAAGCAGAAGGTGTTGTTAATACCCGATTAATTTCAGATCCTTATGCCAATATTAAGGTTTCATTTAAACCAAGTATGTTGGATAAAAGTATTTCGAATATTATTTTAGAGAAATGTAATGTGAATGCAGAGATTACAGAAAGTAAATTAAGACAATAGGTGGTTGACATGGCGATTGATGTTAAAGCTTATAAAAAAAGGTTTTTGGATGATCAAAATCCAAATATTAATTTAGTTCCATTTATTGATATTTTATTTACAATAATGATTTTTCTAGTTGTTACTAGTAATTTCTCAGCTGTTGATACACCAACACAGGCTACTGACAGTGGTGCTACTGGTAAACCAAATGTGACGGATGTTTCTGGTGATGCTGAGTATTATGTTGTGCCTGTTGCTAACTTGCATAAAGTCACCGTTAATGGTGTCGATAGGTCTGATGCCATTGCCGGAGGTGCCGTTGGAGTTCAGGCGAAAGTTATAGATGAAGGACAAATATCGATCAAGCCCGGAGAGATTATAATTACAACTCCTAATGGAATTTCTCCTGATAAGGCTGTTCAACGTCCAAGAATGTAATTTGGAGTGGATTGTATGTATACTGGAAGGATATTATCAATAGGAATGAATACTGATGGTAAACCTTTTGCTGCATATCGTGTGTCTAGCAGATCATTTCCTAATAGGCAATGTTTAAAATTTGATACAAGATCAGCAGTTGTTCCAAAAGAAGGTTTTGAAAAGGACATTTATAAAAATACTTATATCGCCTATAACAGTCTTCGTATTGTTGGCGATACTGCAATTATATCAAACGGTTCTCATACAGATGTTATTGCAGATAAAATCGCTTTAGGAATGAATATTAAAGACGCATTGGCTTATTCATTACTTACTATGGATTATGAAAAAGATGATTATAATACTCCGAGAATTGCGGGTGTTGTAACATCTTCAGATAAAAAAGATGAATATTGTTGTTTTATTGGAATTGTTAGTGATAAAAAATTATTAGTGGAAGAAGTGCCTTATGGGAAAGCAGCATTCATATCAACATATGGTAGTCAAGTACCTGATCCTGTTGATTTTGATGCAAAAACCTCAACCGAAGCTGCTAAATTTATTTTTGATGAAGGTACTTTTGCAAATTATGAAAAACCAGTCACTTCTTGTGCTACTGTTTTTGATGGAGAATGGACAATAGATGTCTATAATCCATAATTTTTTTTTATTTTTAAGATGATAATATGGAAATCAAATTAATAGGCCTGGAAGGTATTCCTTTAGTTCATGCGGGAGATAATGTTGCGCAAATTATTAAAGACTCTATTTTAAATATGAATTATGATTTAAAAGATGGAGATATTATTTTAATTGCTGAGACGTTAATTTCAAAGGCTGAAGGAAATATCATTGACTTAAATGAAATCGAAGTATCCAAAAAAGCATATGAAATAGCGGAAATCTGTAAAAAAGATCCCAAAATTGTTCAGGTGATTCTAGACAATTCAACTGAAATCGTTGAAATTGGTCCTAATTTTATCATTTGTGAAACCAAACACGGTTTTGTTTGTGCAAATGCGGCTATTGATGAATCTAATATTGAAGATGGTCTTGCCACTCCAATTCCCGAGAATCCCGATGAATCCGCTTTAAAAATTAGGCGATATTTGGAAGAGGAATTTGGGAAGGATTTGGCTGTAATTGTAACCGATACTCAGGGAAGAGCATTTAGAATCGGTGCTATTGGAACAGCTATCGGATGCAGCGGTATTAATCCTTTATGGGTTAGAATCGGTGAAAAAGATTTATATGGCAGAGAACTTGAAACAACGGAAATTGCAACTGCTGATGAACTTGCTAGTGCAGCTTCATTAATTATGGGGCAAGCTGATGAAGGTCTTCCTGTTGTTATTGTTTCTGGATTTGGTGCTTTTAATCATTTAAGGGATGATTCTTCAAATATAAATCCATTAATTAGGCCAAAGGAATTTGATGTATTTAGGAAATAAGGGATTATTATGATTTGTGTTTTATCCGGAGGTACAGGTACTCCAAAACTATTGCAGGGAATTAAAGAAGTTGTAAATCCTGAAGACTTATCAATTATAGTCAATACTTTAGAAAATGATTATTTTTCAGGAGTTTATGTTTCAGCAGACATTGATACTGTTCTTTATACGATGGCTGGCATGATTAATGATGAGCTTTGGTATGGTGTTAAAAATGATACTTTCATAACAAATGAAAGGCTTGCAGAATTATCATCTCCAGAGTTGCTTAGAATAGGGGATATTGACAGAGCTACTAAAATACAAAAGACTCTCTTAATGCAAAATCATTCACTTGAAGAAAGTGTTGATATTCAGGCAAGACATATGGGTATTGATTCAAAAATTATTCCTATGAGTAATGAAGATTCAGAAATTAAAATTTTAACCGATATTGGGGAATTGGAATTTCATGAATTTTTAATTAAACATCAGTGCGAACCTGAAGTAAAAGATATTGTTTTTTCAAACGTCAAGCCTGCCGGAAGCGTGATAGATACAATAAAAAATTCCGATGCGGTAATAATCGGACCGTCAAATCCTGTAACTTCAATAATGCCAATACTTTCTCTAAAAGGTGTAAAAGAAGCACTTAAAAGTACTCATGTTGTTGCAGTTTCTCCAATAATTGGAAATGATTCTGTTTCAGGTCCCGCTTCAAAATTTATGAAAGCTTTGGGAATTGAAGTGTCTTCATTAGGGGTTGCTGAGTTATATAAAGATTTTTTGGATGTAATGGTAATTGATGAAAAAGATGAAAATTTAAAGGATAGTATAGGCGAAATTATTAATAAAGTAATAATTACAAATACTATTATGAATAGTTCAGATGTCAAAATAAATTTGACAAAAAAAATTTTAGAAGGCATCTATATTTAAGGCGGTAATGTAATGATACAAATGACTTTGATACAAATTGATAATTATGGGCCATGGACAGTTACTCCAAAACCACGTACAGAATCAGATTTACAAATGTTACAGGCAAGTTTATTTGCAGATTTAAACAACCATTTTGGTAATAAAAAAGGTTTGGTTTTCTTTACAAGATTTGATAATTTGCTTGCCATTTCAAATGGTCTGGATGAAGAGGATCATTTAAGAATTCAAAGGTCAATAAGAAACAGGTATCCTATAACAATAAGTATGGGTGTTGGAGTAGCTAAAACCCCTCATGAAGCTCAAAAATTAGCCACAATAGCTCTTCAAAAAGAAGGCGGTGCACAATCATCACAAAGAAAGGAAATTTTGGCTATCGATAGTTTAGTATCAGAAGAAGACAGTTTCGTTCAGGCTGCCCATATTGACATCAACAGTGTAACAGAAACATTAACTGATATTGAATCTGCATTCGATACAAGTTTCATGGTAAACAAAGCTCAACATTACTTAATGACCAAATTAATTAAAAAAGGCGCCCTATTATTCTTCATTGGCGGAGATAATTTCATGTCTCCATGTAATGGGTTAAGTGAAGAAGAAATAAAAGAACTGTTAGTTGAAATTGATGAAGAAATAGGTATTGGTCTTAAAGCAGGAATCGGAAGAGGAAAAAATGCTGAAGATGCAGCATACATGGCAGATATCGGTCTTGAAGAAATTCGTGACCGCGATAATGCACATTGGACCTGGGTAGTTGAAAAAGAATATTAGGGGGATTTTAAGATAAAAGTAGTTGCACCAATGGCCGGAATAACAAATGCAGAATTTTTAAATAAAGTTATTCCATATGGTTTTGATGTAGTTACTTTAGGCGGATATAGTTTGGATGAAAAAACTATTGAAGCATCTCAAAAAATAATTGAAAGAGGAAGAAAAGAATTTCACTTTGAATTGGATAAAATCATACCTCATATAGAAAGTGAAGCAAATCAAATTAAAAAAACCCATCCTAATGTTCGCGTCAGTGCAAATGTACGATCAATAAATCCGGAACCGATAATTGAAGTTTCTAAAATAAAAAATTTAGATATCATAGAACTTAACTGTCATTGCCGTCAAAAAGAAATTACTTCTATCGGTTGTGGTCAAGAAATGCTGAAACGCCCGGATTTGGCAGAATTTATTTCTCAAATTGTTGATGGTGCTAAGAGTGAGGTTTCTGTTAAAATACGAGCAAATGTTGAAGGAATCAATACTTTAGACGTTGCAAAAATAATTGAAGATGCAGGTGCGGACTATATTCATCTGGATGCTATGAACCCTAATGTTTTTGATGCAGACTGGAAGTTGCTGGAAAATGTCTGCAAAAATACCGATATTAAAGTCATTGGAAATAATTCAATAGATTCTATTGATAAAGTAAAGAAAATGTATCAATGTGGAGTTTATGGATTTTCAATAGCACGTGCTATAATTTCCGGAACTTTAAATTTCAATATTTCTAATTTTTAAATCAAAAGTATTATTAACACTCATGTTTAAATTTAATATTATATATACAATAGGTGATTTTTGATGAATTTTATAACCCTTAAAAACATTACCAAATCCTTTAATGGTGTTGACGTTTTAAAAGATATTAACTTAACAATTGGTGAAGGGGAAACTTTAGGTATTTTAGGACGTAGTGGAAGTGGAAAATCTGTTTTAATTAACATGCTTAGAGGAACAAAAGATTACTGGCCAGATTCCGGTAAAATATTGCTTAATGTTGCTGTATGTCCTAACTGTTTAACTATTGAACCTCCTTCTAAAGATGGAGAAAAATGTAGTTGTGGATGCGAATTAGCAGTTCGGGAAGTTGATTTCTTTAACTGTGATAGAAAATTATTCGCAGCAATTAGAAGAAGAATATCCATCATGTTACAGCGTAATTTCGCATTATATGACGAAGAGACAGTAATTGAAAATGTTATGAGAGCAATCGGGGACCGTTTATCATATGAGGAAGGTCTTTACAAATCTTTAGAATTATTAGAAATGGTTCAAATGAATCATCGTATTACTCACATTGCTCGTGATTTAAGTGGTGGGGAAAAACAAAGAGTAGTGCTTGCAAGACAGCTTGCTAAAAACCCAATGTTATTTTTAGCTGACGAACCAACAGGTACTTTAGACCCACAGACTGCAGTGAAACTTCACAACACTTTAAAAGATGGTGTAAAGAACGAAGGAATCACAATGCTAATTACTTCTCACTGGCCTGAAGTCATGACAGAACTTGCAGATAAAGTAGTTTGGCTTGAAAATGGTCAAATTAAAGAAGAAGGGGATGCAGAAACTGTTGTCGATAATTTCATGGCAACCGTACCTATTCCTGAAAAGCCGGAAATACCTGAATTCGGTGAACCTGAAGTAGTATTGGAAGATGTTAAAAAACACTATTATTCAATTGAAAGAGGAGTTATTAAAGCAGTTGACGGTGTTTCTTTAACCATTAACAAAGAAGAAATATTCGGTATTGTAGGTTTAAGCGGATCCGGTAAAACTACCACAACAAGAATGTTGATGGGATTGACTGAACTAAGCAGCGGTGATATTAAAATTAAACTTGGTGATGAATGGATTGACATGACAAAAGTCGGTCCTCTTAACCGTGGCCGTATCATGCCTTATATCGGATTATTGCACCAGGAATATTCATTATATCCTCATAGGAATATTTTAGGTAACTTAACCGATGCTATCAGTTTAGATTTACCTGCAGAGTTTGCTAAAATTCAAGCTATTCATGCATTAACTACTGTAGGATTTGATGATGCAACGGCAGAAACTATTTTAGAAAAATATCCTGGTGAGTTAAGTGTTGGGGAAAAGCATAGGGTTGCTCTTGCTCAGGTATTAATTAAGGAACCTAAACTTGTAGTATTGGATGAACCTACAGGAACAATGGATCCTATTACACGTGTTGTTGTTACAGATTCAATATTAAAAGCACGTACTGAATTGGAACAAACATTTATTATTATTTCCCACGATATGGATTTTGTATTGGATGTTTGTGACAGAGCTGCTTTAATGAGAGGAGGAAAATTATTGGATATTGGTACTCCTGAAGATATTGTTAATCAACTAACACCTGATGAAAAAGAAGACATGCTTAAAAGAGAAGGATAATTCTCTTTTATTCATTTAATATTTTTTTAATTTCTCTCCAATTCGGACAATTTTTATCCATCAGCATTTTAAATTTTTTCGAGTGATTAAACTCAATCAGATGACATAATTCATGAATCAAAACATATTCTAGGCATATTTTAGGTTTTCTAGCCAAGTTCAGATTAAGAGTAATAACTTTATTTTTCTTACAGTTACCCCAATTCTTCATTTTGCGAATTTTTATATCTTCAGGTTTCCTACCAACAACGGACGTACATTTATCATAAATATTATCAAGTTCTTTTTTAAGTTCCGCCCTATAGAAATCTTCTAATGTTTTTTGGCGATTTTTAATTTTGCTTCTTTTAGAAACGGGAAGATATAATGTATTCTCATTTACAAAAGCAGTTTTAATATTATTCGCTATTAACTGTAAAGTGTAGTCTTCACCCCAAAGAAGATGTTTTTCACCATTGACATATTTTAAATCAGGAATGTATTGTTTGTTTTCAATTTTTAATCGTTTATCTATAATCCAGTCCATTTTGGAGTTAACAAACTCAATGATTTCATCATCACTTACAAAATAAGGGGCAGAAATTTTAACATTACCCTCCGGAGGAATAACCCGAAGATACATGTTTTTAATGTTTTTTCTTTGAACGATTACATTAATTCCATTTATTTTCATTACTGCACTCCGGGATTATAATTAAAAACTTTCATAGCTAATTTTATTGATAATGACATCACGATAAAGTTTATTAAACAGTATGCTACAAACCATCTGATTGGCCACATATATAAAAATGCATCAAATCTTAATCCGCCAAATCCGACAGCAAATATTAAAGGTATGATAAAACTCATCTGGAGACTAATGAAGAATGGAACTGGGTTCCAAATACCTGTTTTTTGTCCGGGTCTGAAATTAAATACTTTAACTGCTAACTTAAAGCCTATTGGATTGCAGATGAAATTAGAAAAAAAGTATGCTACCGGCCATCTTATGGGCCATAATGCAAAACATAGCCAAACAGGCATTCCCTGAGGATATGAAAAGATTAATGCCATGACAATACTCATAATTAAACTAATAAAAAATGCTACAGGATTCCATATTTTCATATAATAATCTCCAATTAATAATATGTATTTCATAGATACTAGTAATTTTTGATGATAAATGCTTTTTTTTACAAAGTATTATATATTGTCACGAAGAAAAATTAAAATATTATTTTATGGTGAATTATTATGACTTGGGAAGATGCGCCCTCTCATATATGTAGGGGTGGAGATGTTAGAGGACTTGCTTTTTGTTGTCCTCCTGTAAAACCATGTCCGGTTTTAAATGCATTAGAGGAAGTAAATTTGACTCCTCAGGAATATATTCAAATTAAAACTGAGTTTGGTAAAAATACAAGATTAGGTGAAGGTGCAGGCACTTGTTTCGGTTCATTAATTTGGTGTTGCAAACCGTCTAAACCTTGTCCTTTAAGAGATATGACTTTAAAAAATATGGGCATGACTCATGATGAGTATTTGGATTTAAAAAAAGAGCTTTCAGAAAAATTAACTGGTATTCAAAAACCAGAACCTGATGCAAGAGCTGAAGCACTTGCCAATACATTTGATATTTCAAAACTTGAAGCTATGAATATTTTAACTGAATGTAATAATGACTTAAGGAAAGCTGTTAGTGTTCTTAAAGCAAAATCTTTAGAAAATCCTGATTAAAATGAATTGGACAGCTCTTTATTTGAAAACTTCTGGATTAAAAGTGTTTATTTTAGGTACTGGTGAAGTTGCAACTAGAAGAGCTAATAAATTTTTAGACCATGGAGCAATTGTAAAGCTGGCGGGCAGTTCAATTGATGAAGAACTGGTAACTAAAGGAGCAAAACTACACTCAACTGATGAGGTTGATGATTTAGTTGATTGGTCAGATTTTGTTGTGATAGCTAGTGGAGATAGACAATTATCTGATTATGTTGCAGATATTTCTCATGAAAAATTAGTTAATCGTGCGGATTTTCCCAATGACGGGGATGTAATTGTTCCAACAAGTTTTAATATTGGCGATATTGAAATTTCTATTTTTACTAATGGTAAAAGTCCATTAATGGCAAGGCAATTAAGAAAAAAAATACAGTCAATCATTACTGAAGAGGATATTCTGGAAATCGAACTTCAGGATTATTCACGTTCACTTTTAAAGGAAATTATTCCTGATCAAAAGGACAGGCGGGATTATTTATATAAAATATTTGAAGATGAGGATATTCGGGAATTAATAAGGGCAAGAGAAATTGACAGGGCAAAGGCTGTTATTTGTGAGTTAATAAAGAGGGATTTTGATGATACTTAACATACGGGTTGACCATAAAATTGCAGATATTCAATCTATGGAGCATATTTCAAAAGAAATAGATGATTTGTTTGATAAATTGCAGGAAAAATATTCTATTAATGAATATGTGGAAATATCTACTTGTAATCGTAAAGAATATTATATTCACAATGAGAACATAGCTTTTGACGATGAATTATTGTCACATGAAAATAAAAGCATTATTATTGAATACGGTGGAGCATCTGTAATGCATCTGCTTCGTATGACTTCTGGTTTAGAATCTATGATTGTTGGTGAAGATCAAATTTTAGGACAGGTAAAGGACGCCAAGGCCAAAGCGGTCAAAGAACATCATTGCGGCAAATCCTTGGATTTAATTTTCACAAAAGCTATTCATGTGGGGCAGGTTGTTAGAAATAAAACCAATATTAATAAAGGGTCTGTTTCTATTGGATCTGCTGCCGTTGATTTGGCTGAATCCCATTTGGGTGATTTGAAAGGTAAATCTGTTTTAGTTATTGGTGCTGGAAAAATGGGTAAACTTGTAGCTAAGGCATTAGCGGAAAAAGAGTTAAATGCAATTTTTGTGGCTAATAGGACTTTTTATGTGGCTGTTGAACTTGCTAATGATTTGGATGGCACTGCTATTTTATTTTCCCAACTTGATGAATATTTGCTAAATGCTGATTTGGTAATCAGCGCTACCCGTGCACCACATTCTATCATAACTAAACAAAGACTTCAAGATATTGGTTTAGAAACTTCTGAGTTAATGATGGTTGATATTGCAAATCCTAGGGATATTTCTGAGGATGTTAAGGATTTGGGTGTTAAATTATTTAATATTGATGATTTACGAGAAATTGCAGATTATAATACAAAGCTTCGTGAGAAAGAATTTGATGAAGCAGAAATCATCATCAATGAAGAGTACATTTTACTTAAAAATTCTTTTAAAATAATGGAAGTTGATGATTTGCTATCTAGTTTAAGGAAATCTATGGAAGATATAAGGCAACGAGAAACAAAAAAAGCATATTCAAAGTTGTCTGATGTAGATGGCAGTAGTAAAATTCTCAATAATTTAACAAATTCAATAGTTAATAAAATATTTTTTGACATTTCGCAGAATCTAAAACAAGCTGCACGAGATGAAAAACAGGATATACTTGAATCTGCAGAATATATCTTTGATTTTAATCACGAATAGTTTCTCTACCACATAAGGCTATTAATCTAGTTATGAATAATATTAGAATAGGATTTATAATGAATGATACTGAATAATCAATAATATTATTATTTGCAGCGAAAATATTTAAATTAAAAATAGCGCGATAAAGTATGTTTATACTTATTCCACCAGCAACTATTAAAAAAATACTTTCTTTCAATCCTATTTTATAGTATAGTTTTAATATTTCAATGAAATTCAATCCTGATAAAAATTTTCCTCCATGAAGAACCTTATTAATTCCTGAAGCTATTAAAAATGAATAAAAAAGATATCCTATTGCAAAAATAATCAAAGCTATTGCCGGCTGTTCCATAGAGTTTAATTTATCTATTAATAAGTTAATACCATTCATAATCAAAATATATATACATAATGTGATTACTTCCACAAAACCCTCTTTCATCAGTTTATAAGGATTTTCAATTAATGGAGGTGAATTATTTCCGTTAATTGTATTTTCAATTATTCTATAACGATACCCTTCTTCAAAAATCGATGTTGTCACTGAAATAATTAATATAATAAAAAATATAGTTAAATTATCTGTTTGAAATTCTCCTACTGTTGATGCAATACAAAGAACTGCACCTAAAAGAATAATGGCTTTCCAGTCTTTTAATGTGTATTTAAATGCATCATAAATCCGGTTTTTAAATTTCATTCAAACATTCCTTTAACGGTGCTTGTTTTTATTTTACTTGATTTAACAGCATAATCGATATCTTTCATATCAACAATATCTTTATCATTAGCTATTGCATGGTGAAGTGCAGTTTTAAGTATCTTTTCTTTAATGTCTCTTCCGGACATATTTTTTGATAATTTAACCAATTTATCAATGTCTGCATCACATTCCAAAGGCAATGTTTCAATATTTCTTTTAAATATTTCTTTTCTTTCATCATCTTCTGGAAGTTTAAATTCAATTTCCTCTTCAAAACGGCTTCTGATGGCATTATCCAGTGAGGAAGGGTTATTTGTAGCGCAAATGGTAATGACAGATTCATTTTCTTCAATTCCATCCATTTCAGTCAAAAGGGCATTTACAATTTCAGAAACATCTCCTCTTAATGCCTGAAATGACCTGTGGAGCGCTATTGCATCAATTTCATCGATAAAAATTATTGACGGTGAATTCTTGGATGCTTTTTCAAATAAATCATGTATTTTAGATGCTGCATCACCTACATGTTCACCAATCAATGAAGTTGCTTTAACTAAATACAATGGAACATCAACTTCGCCTGCAAGTCCTTTAACAAGCATGGTTTTACCGGTACCGGGACTACCATAGAATAAAACATTTTTTGGAGCCCAAACGCCAAAACTTTCAGGTTCTTTAAGAAATTTCTCAATAACCTTAATTTTATTTTTTGCATTTGCCTGGCCTATAATATCTGAAAGCTTAATATTGCTTTTCGTTGATTTAAGAGTAGATTCCTTATTTTTTTCAATAATAATATTAATTTTAGTGTCTTCAGAAATTATTGAATTTTCAGGTTTTATAGATACTACTTTAAATGCAAAATCCGGGATGATTTTTTGATCAAAAAGATATGTGCCGCTTGCGACTTCCATACCTAACCATTGGTCACGAGCATATTGTTCAAATAAACGCTTGTCTGTAATTTCTAAAGCATTTTCCATTAATTCAAAGTCAAAAGGATATCCTGCGGTTTTTAAAACCAAACATTCTGCATTATCCTTATTGTTTGATGTAAAAATGGAAGATTTTTGACTTTGGATTTTAGACTCGCTTTTCTTAGAATTATTTTTCAAAAAACCACCGAGTTTAATTTATATAAATAATATCTCTATATATATTATAAATATTATTTAAAATTTTGGAGTAAAATTAATGAGTTTCAGAACAAAAAGAGTCCTTATTTCAACGCCATTTTATATGGTATTTGAATTTTTCTTATTAAAATATATGTTTTTGTTATTGGGCGGTTGCAGCGATATTTATATAATGATGATGGTTTTATTGATTGGATTATTGCGTTCGGTGCCGATGTTTTTTGAAGCTAAAAAATCTACTATTCCTGGCAGGTTTTTAACTGCTGTTGATGGAGTTTGGATGTGGGCATCTCTAATGTTTTTAATAGATATTATAATAATCTACTTAATTGACATGTTCATCCCACTTTCTTTTGAAATTAGAGTAATCTTATTGGCTATTGTACCTATTTTAGGTGTTTATAATTATTACAAAGCCCATAAATTAGTTGTCAATGAAAAAACTTTAAAATTAGACAATTTAAAGCATGATATTAATATTGTCCACTTGTCTGATGTTCATTTTGGTTCTGTAAGACATAAAAAGATTATTCGCCAAATTTCAGATAAATTAAAAGAACTTGAAGATACTTGTCAATTAGCTATTATTTCAGGAGATTTGGCTGACGGATCTTCAATTGTTGAAAAAGATGATTTTTTAGCATTTAAGGAAGTTAATATGCCCATCATTTTTACTCCTGGAAATCATGATTTCTATATTGATATTGAAGATGTATTTGAAGCTTGCAAAAATGCAGGAATCATTATTTTAGATAATACTTCAATGGAATTTGAAGATTTAAATATTTTCGGTTTAAGATTCAGCTTTGAAGATAGGTCCGTTCCCGAAATTGATGAATCATTAGTTAAAGATGGTTTTATAAATATTATTAATTATCATGTTCCATATCATTGGGAGGAATTTTCAAAAATAGGTTTTGATATTCAGTTATCAGGCCATACTCATGGCGGTCAGTTCTATCCTGCAGTAAACTTTGCAGAAATATTGTTTAAATATAATAGAGGTTTATTTAAAAATAATCTGGGCAGATATTTACATGTAACTACTGGTGTCGGATCAATGGACACTCCAATGAGATGGGGAACAGATTCTGAATTAGTAATCTTAAAATTAAAAAGAAATTAAATCATATTTTCATATAATTCTTTCATTTTTAAAGCATCAACATCTCTAAGAGGAGTTTCACAAATAATATTGGCTTTCCAACCATTATCTATTAAATTTGAAAGTAAATCTTCAATTTGGGGACCGTAATCATCACTTTCATCTAAAGTGTGATGCTTGACTTCTCCACCATGACCATATTCAATAGTTGTAAAATGGCAATGCAGACGGTCAATATCTAAGTTATCTTCTAGAATTGAAAAAATACAATTATAATCATCTTTTTTAGTTAAATAACCTCTTCCCCGAGCATGAATATGTGCAAAATCGATTGTCGGTTCAAAATGATCAAAACTTGAACATAACTCAACAATTTCTCCAATATTTCCCTGTTGTGTTCTTTTACCAGTAGTTTCTGGTGCAAAAGTAAAATTTTCAATACCTTCTGCTTCAAGTTCTTCAAATAAACGATTAACGGTTTGTTTAGAAACTTCCATTGCTTTTTCTGGCTTTTGATTTGTATAAAAACCGGGATGGAAAACAAGTCTATAAGCACCCATCCATTCGCCAGCACGGGCAGTGGCTATCAAATGGCCGATGCTTTTATCGATTTTTTCACTATCTTTAGCACATAAATTAATATAATAAGGACCATGCATTGAAATTAGAATATCAAACTTCTCAGACTCTTCTTTTAATATCCGGGCAGACTTTTCACCAATCCTGACGCCATAAGGAGATTGATATTCATAAGAATCAAGGCCAATTCTTTGAATATATTTTGGAGCTTTGTAAGCTGCACCTTTGTAATTGACCGGACTTCCTGCAGGTCCGAAAAAGACTTTATTTTTCATTTAAATCAAAAAAATTTAAAAAAGAGTAAAATAGGGGAATTATAAAATTCCCATAGCTTTATTGGTTTTTGCAATTGATTTTTCGTTATCACTTTCCATTTCTAAAAGTGCACGAATAGCATCAATATTTTCTGGAACAACATCAGATTCCTGGTGTACTGCTTGCATGTAGAATAATTCATTTCCTACAACATTAATGGATTCTCTCCATACTGGAATTTCGTATAAGTCATTCCTGTTTCTACCTAATTCTTTAGCATATTCCATTAACTCTGCGGTTGAACCAAGACCATCTGCAGCATCAACAACAATAACTCTTGAACGTTTTTCCAATGCTTCAACAATCTCTTCAGTTTCCACTTCGTTGTTAATTTCAACCATAATATTGTGCTGGTGCATCAAAGTAGTAGGTACGAGTAAGGCCATTGTGGTAACATCAATACCGTCCATAACGGTTTTTACATCAGGACCGTGGTGGGATGGTACTTTTGGAGGGTTAGGTACAATAGCATTAATTGGACCTTTTTTTATTTCAGACGGATCTGATCCTCTTCTAACCATTACTGCTCTAACTTTTTTAATATCTGCTATCGGGTCTATTGTACATAATGTACGGGTAAGACCGGTAGTGTTACAGGATACTACTCTTGTATAATCTTTACCATAAGAATCATCATAATTAGAAATAGCATTAAATGAAAGGCCAGTTAACTCGTGGTCTTCCCCACCCTGATAAATAGCTTTTACACCAGCTTTTTTATACATTTCAAGGTTTTGCGGACCGATAGTTCCAGGGGTACAGTCAACAACAACATCTGCTTCTTGAATCATGTCCTCAACAGTACCTGCAATTTCAATTCCTGCATCTTTAAACATTTGTTCTCTTTCAGGAATTCCAATGTATAGAGGATAACCTTTTTCTTCAACTGCAGTTTTTGCTTCGTAATTTGGTCTAGTTTTACTTACACCAATTACTTTCATATCATCCTGAGCTGCAACAGCATCAGCAACTCTTTTTCCGATAGTTCCATATCCATTAATTGCAACAGTTTTCATTTTAATCCCTTTAAAAATTTAGAATTTCATTTATGAATTTAATTTTATTTTTTAAATTATATAAAATTTGATATTTCAATTAGGGCATTGAATTTTCTTATTAAGAAATATTTGAATTAATATTTAAAAAAAGGGGTGGGGATTAAACTATATTTCGTAGTTTAATCAAAAAAAATTTATTCTACATTAAATCCTGCTTCTTCAACAGCATCTTTAATGTCGTCTTCACTTACTGTGTTTGGATCTAATTTGATTTTGGTGATTCCTGAATCTAAATCTGCTTTAGCATCTTCAATTCCATCGACATCAGTTAATGATAATTGAACAGCATTTACGCAGGAAGGGCAGTGCATTCCTACAACTTTAATTTCTTTTTCTTCGATTGCCATGTTAATAGTCTCCATGTTTTTTATAATTATATCTTTTAAATTTTGTTTTATTTAAATTTTTAGTAGTGCCTAACTTTTCATAATTTTTGGAAATTTTGTATGTGATTAAGGAAGTAGAATATATGATTACAATAACAGAGCCTATATTGTGGATTAATGCCCCTTCAATAGGATTTAAATAACCTAAAATCGCTAATCCCATAGCTATTATATTTAATGATAATGCAAATCCTATGCTTCGGTTTATGGTGCTGACAGTTTTTCTTGCAATTCCAATTAAATGGGGGATATCTGATATATTGTTATTGATTAATGTAATGTTGGCCGCTTCAACACTGATGTCACTTCCAATGTCGCCCATAGCTATTCCTATATTTGCCTTTCTTAAGGATGGTGCATCATTTACTCCATCTCCAATCATTCCGACTCTGTGTCCTAAGATTTGTTCTCTTTCAATGTATTCTAGTTTATCTTCAGGCAAACAGTCAGATTTAACATTTCTAATTTTTATTTCATTTGCAATTGACTTTGCTGTTTTTTCATTGTCTCCAGTAATCAGTGTAGTTTTTACTCTCAATCCTTTTAACCTTCGGATTGTCTCTTTTGAAGTTTTGCGTAATGTATCTGCAAGCAGTATTTTTCCAATGATTTCTGTATTTTTTGCCACATATATTGGAATTTCACCATTTGTTTTAACATCAGAGTTTAAAGGTATATTCTCTAATTCTAAGAGTTTTTTATTCCCTGCAACTATTTTTGAACCATTTATGAATCCGCTAACACCTTTACCGATATGCATCTTAAAGTCATTTACTTCGGCTAATTCACTTTTATTATAATGTTTTACAATTGACTTGGCTAATGGATGTTCAGATTTTGATTCTAGGGATGCTGCTAAATACATCATTTCTTTAGGATTATCTGAAATAATTTTAACAACTTTTGGAGTTCCGTATGTTAATGTTCCGGTCTTATCAAAAATCAGTTCATCAACATGGGCCAATTCTTCTAAAGATTGCCCATCTTTTACTAATATGCCATTTTTTGTTAAATTTCCAATGGCAGCCATAATTGCTGTTGGTGTTGCTAGAACTAATGCACATGGGCAGAATACAACGAGAATAGTCACTGACCTTGTGATTTCAAATGTATATAAATAGGTTAAAATTGCTGATATAAACGCAATCACAACAATTAAAGTTGCCCATTTATCTGCCTGGCGAACAATTTTAGTATTTTCCGGTTTGGATGATTCAATCAGGTTAATTAATCTTTGAAGAGAACTTTCCTGACTGATTTTTGTTGTTTTCATTGTAAATGATCCGTAAAGATTTATTGTTCCGCTGTATACTTCATCATTTTCTTTTTTGTCTATTGGTAGTGATTCACCGGTTAACGTTTTTTGATCTATTGAACTTTCTCCATTAACTATAATTCCGTCTGTTGGGATACTTTCTCCTGGAAGTATTTTTATCATATCTCCAACATTTATTTCATCAACCGGTATTTTTTCTTCATTTCCATTTTTAATTCTTGTTGCAATTTGGGGGGTTATTTTGATAAGTTCCTTTATCCTGTTTTGAGTTTTTTTCACAGTATGGTCTTCTAAAAATCCTCCAATAGCCATAATTGTAGCAATTTCACCTGCTGCGAATAATTCTCCAATTATAATTGAAGATATAATAGCAATTGATACAAGTAAATCTGCTTTAATATCAAATTCTGTAATTAAACCTTCAATAGATTCTTTAAAGATAGGTGTTCCGCATAATATAATAGCTATCAATGATAAATATTCTATTGATAAAATAAAACTTGTTAATAGACTTATCAGAGATATAACAATTAATATTATGTTAATTTTTTCATGTTTGTCAAATGTGGGATTCATATTAACAGCCTCATGGTATAGGTATACCCCTTATGGTATATTGTTCATTTAAAAAAAAATTAAAGTCTGGAGTAGTATTCTAAAATTGATGATATATCTCCTAATGCTTCATCTGCATCACCATCAATAATGGCTTCTTTTACACAATGTTCAAGATGCCCTTCAACAATAATGTGTCCAACCTTATGTAATGCTGATTTTGAAGCATTAACTTGCATTAAAATTTGTTCACAAGGAATATCTTCATCTATCATACGATCAATTGCATTTATTTGACCAATGATTTTTTTAAGTCTCCTGTGTAAATTTTCACTATCCATACATTCTTTCAAAATAACACAACCTATACCTACTAGGGTATATGAAAATTTTACTATATAAATGTTGCTATAATGATTTCTTAAAATTAAAAAAATGGGATTATGATGAGTTTTTCATCATAATATTAAAAAAATTAACTTAATCCAATTCATTAAGAACCGTTCCCTTAGTTTCAGGGAATACCCAAATCCAAACACCACAAAGGAATGCAAATATTGCAGCAATGGCTATACCGTAACTTAAATCAAAGTATGTTGCAATAATAGTTATAATTACGGGAGTTACGAATTGTATTCCTCGAGCAAGGTTGAATACCGTTCCAACAGCAGTATTCCTTATTTTTGTAGGGAAAAGCTCTGAGAACAATGCACCAAATCCTCCGAAGAATCCTGTTCCAAAACCGGTTAAAAACATGAATACAAGTATTAAATTATGAATTTCACTAATTTGGGTCCAACATAATGTTATCATGGATATACTTAAAGCCATGATAAAACTGTAAATGGTAAATGCAGGACGCCTTCCCAGTTTTTCAGCTACAAAACCGAATGTTGTATAACCAATGAAATCTCCACTTTGAATCAATATAATTCCCAGTGTGGATCCAACCATTGTCAGACCTCTTTCTTTTGTAAGATATGTCGGTAACCATGAATAAGTATACCAATAAGCAGACATACCGAATATACATAATATTAAACATATGAGGAATATTTTCCTATATTCTTTTGCAAATAAATGTTTGAACTCATGATAAATACTTTTATTATCATATTCATCTTTATTTTGCAGCCAAACATCAGATTCCTTAAGATTTTTCCTTATGGAAACTACAGCTAATGCGGGAAGTATTGAAATAAGAAATGTCATTCTCCATCCAATAATAGGACTAATTATTTCACCGACAATCGCAGCTAAAATCACACCAACAGGGGCACCGGATTGCATAAATGCTCCAAATTTAGCTCTGAACTTATCTGGGAATGTTTCATTAATATAAGTTTGGCCAGTAGCCCATTCTCCCCCAACACCTAAACCGGTAATGAATCTAAATAGTACTAACGAATAAAAAGACCATGAAAAAGCACACAATAGTGTACCGATAGAATAAATGATAATGGTCCACTGTAGTATTCTTTTACGGCCAAATCTATCCCCCAATGCTCCGAAAATAATTCCACCCAAACCAGTTGCAAACAATGATATTCCTAAACATAAAGAAAGCATTTCTGTAGTTATATTTAAACTAGCTTGAATTTCGGATACTAAAAATGTAAATAACAATAAATCATAAAAATCAAAGACCCAACCTGCCCAGCTTAAGGCGAAAATTTTATAATGATTTTTGTTGAGTTTTTTCTCTTCATTCATCAACATAATAATAGCAACCCCATTTAAAAGAATAAGATTAATTACTATATTTATTTAAGCGTTGACTGTATTTAAGATTTTTTAAAAATAGTTATTAAGTTCCATTAAAAATAAAAAAAGATGGAAAATATTAAATTTAATTTTCCAATTGTTCTAATTTTTCTGGGAAGTAGTTATCAACAACATACTCAAGCCCATATTTTGAAAAAGATTGCTGTTCTGCTTTTTTACCAATTTTAAGCATTTTTTTGATTTCAGTTTGCCAGAAATCATTTTTATACCTTGGGTCTTTAGAAAGCTCTTTTAATCTCATAACGTCAACATCTTTGAGTTTATCTGTTGGTAAGTCATAGTTGATAATATCTGATGCTGTCACTCCCATAAATTTAGCATTAGGAGTTGCTAAGTCATGATTTACGTGAGCTAATTTTGCACTTCCAGAAATAATAACCTGTGCAATATGGAATCCCCAAGGGTCTCCGTCGTTACAGATGTAAACAGGTAATTCTAACTCTTCATTAACTCTTTTAATGAATCTTCTTGTAGCACGAGCAGCTTGTCCTTTAAGTCCAACAATTAAAGTATTGAATCTTTTATGAGCACTTTCCTGAACCATACGGTGGAACATTCCCATAGTTTCCACTGCAATTACTCTTTCAACACCACAATCCAAGAATTCAACTTGGTCTATTGTAGGTGAGATTGTATAACCGGATTTTCCAGCTTTTGCAGCGTTAATTTCAACACCATCATCTAATAAAGTAATGTCTCCATAAACGGATGCACCGTCTTCTTCGGGCATTAATCCTAAATCTTCACGTGTAGTACCTAATGTAACTTCTAAATCTTCTCCAACAATGTTGGATTCTTGCTGGTTTTTAAAACTGATTCCCCAGCCTTCAGAAACATAATACATTTCCCTTATTGTAGCTGTTTTTTCTCTTGCAACTAAATCTTTACAGAAATTAGCAACGTAAACCATTTGACCTAATTTTCTGATTTGTTTTACATTACCGAGAGACCTTTTACCGTATCTGTCTCCTAAAACATAGTATCTTTTTGCATTGTCATATACAATGTTTCCTGTACCTCTTGATGGAACTCTAACGGAAGGAACTTTTTGCTCTTCAATTTCTTCAATGATTTCTTGACCTAAACCTTTTAATTTGTTGAAAGTGTATTCTTTTCTTATTTCTTTATGTGATTTACCTTCTTGTTTTATTTCAGCCATATAATCACCTATTCTTCAAATTCTTCCTCATTTTCATCTTCTTCAAAGTTTAGATTGCTATGTTCTTCATCAACTGCATATCCTCTTTCATCAAGTTCTTCCATGATGATAGCATCGAGTTCTTCCTCTTCTACTTCATCTTCAACTTTTTCACCAAGTAACTCTGCAAGAGCTCTTTTAGTTACTTTAGCAAGGACTTCTTGGTATTCAGGAACACCAGTTTCACCAAGTTTTGCTGCTTCTTCAATAATGACTGGCACATATTCTTCAAATACTTTGGAACGTTTTTCTTTTTCTTTAGCAGCTCTTTTTGCTCTAAGGTGTTTTTGAAGTTGACGAGCTAATTTCATTGTTGCTTGTCTTATTTCTTGAACAATTTCAGGTTCTGGAGAAACACTTTGCTTACCTGTTGATAGGTATGGAACTTGTGTGGAAATAATATTAACAAATAAAGTTAATGGGGTATTTTCCATATCTTTAAGACCATAACGTTTCCAGTCAATACTTTTTAAAGCTTCAGTAATTGCACAGCTTCCGGCATCAAATGTTAAAGGAACTCTATTTGCAAATCTCATAATTTCGGATTTTCTCTGTTCGTTAACAATTCTTCCTGCATCTCCTCCGTATGCAATACCTGCTTCAATAATGAATGATACACCACCTGCATAGGTTACAGGTTTTCTTGTAATGGTTGATACGAATTCAGGTTTAAGAATCTGTTTCATACCTTTTTCAATCTGTTCAGATCCAATTGGTATAAGACCGTCGGTTGGCGGTGCCATAAATTTCATTTTCTTAAAGCATTGAACAATAGCTTCTGCTTCAGGGAAAGTCATGTCTTTAGGACGTTTATTCATGTCAATTCCAGTCATTTCGGTTATTTCAGCTGCTCTTTTATTTGACATTCTTGACATGGAAGCAGTTAACATACTTTTATATCTTCTTTTATCAGTATTTTTTGCCATTGTCATTAAATCGTCAGCACTTACACCTTTAGGGTGAGGTAATACTTCTTTTGGAAGTGTAGGAACAATATCTGCTGCTCTTTTAAATATATATTTATGTCCTGTCGGATCTCTGAATGTGATTTTTGCATGAGGATTTCCAATCATGGTTCTTCTGATATATTCGAAAGCACCTTGTTCTGCCATGGAGTAAGATACATCTTTAAATTGTAATTCTATACAGACTCCAGTAGATTCTCCAACATAATCCTCTCTTTCCATTAATATTCCCGTGTTGTGTTTAACATCCATCTGGAATTTCATTTTAACTCCTTTAATTTCATCTCCATCTTTATAGCATGAAATTACACGGGCAGGTTTACCTGTGGTCATTTGTGATAGTAATACACAACCACTACAACCTAAACCCTGTTGTCCTCTGGATTGTATGTTTCTAAATTTGGATCCTGCAAACATACTACAATATACTTGCATTACATAATCTTCAGGAATACCTGGTCCGTTATCCTTGTGTCTTAAAATGTAGTGTTCTTTATCTACACGTTTTAATTCAATGTCAATATCAGGTAATATTCCAGCTTCTTCGGCTGCATCAAAACTGTTTGTAATCAATTCGTGAAATACAATAGTCAATGAACGAATTTTACCAGTAAAACCTAACATCTGTTTATTTTTACGAAAGAACTCTGATGGTGTTAATTGTTGAAAATCTTTTTGCCAATCAAGTCCCGGTTCAGTCGGTGCCAAAATTGTATCCTCCTTTAATTTTTTTATAATTTTTATAATTAAAATTATTAAATTTATATGTATATAAATAACATCCGAGAGCATTTGACAAGTAATATTTTTACAGTACCATAGCTAACTTGTTAAAAATTATACAATAAAATAATAATAAAAATTGTTAAAAATATAGTTTTTAAACTACGCTACCTATATATGTTGGTTGAAGTATATAATAGTTTTGTATTAATAATCATAATTTTTTATATTCATTAGATTATTTTGATGGGGGAGTAATTATTTTCTAAAAAAATAGTAAGACAGTAACATATATGAAATGTTACTGTAATGTTTCTTCATCAAATTCAATTCCGTCTTTGAACTCAATTTCATCATCGTGAATGCCGACAAGATCTTTAAATTCTCTTAGCTTAAGTGTTTCTTTTTTATTTTCTAAAAAGCTATAAACAGATTTATGCCTAGAACCATTTAAAATCATTTCAATAGCTTCTTTAGCAACTAAAATATTCTCCATTTCACCAATTAAAGAAACTGTTTTTCCATAAACAGCCATATCAACATCAGCTAACTCCGTAATAAGTTCACGGGTTTTGCCGTTAGTACCGATAATTCTACCTTTATACCTGGATAACGCTTTTTTAGATTTACCGATATATAATGGTAATTTCATAACTTCAAGATAAATATCATCATGAATTAATTTCATAGCAACATCGGGATTAAAACCACGAGCTATGGCTTTTACAATGTGATTAGCATTCCAAACACCTAATGGATCTTCCATATCTTCACGAGGAGTGATATATACAGTTCCCTCATCACTATCAATATCGAGTACAGTTCCAGTTAATTTTTCAACGGATTTTTTTACCTCTCCATTTTTACCAATTAAAGCACCAACTCTATTTTGAGGTATTTTTAAATAATCTGTTTCTGGCATGTTATCACCTAATATTATTTATGTTTGATGTTATTTAAAAATATTTTTTCTCTTTTTTTAATTATTTCTAAAATTTGGGATTAGGATATTTTTTCTTATAAAATTTACAATTCTAAATCTGTAAGAATATTTTTCTGTTTTTAGGATAGTGCATGCAAAAAATTCATGTTCACTTTTTTTCTAAGGTCTGTTAATTATAATCTTGTTTAAGATAATGTTAATATGTATTAAAAAAATATATAAATATATGACTGAAAATGAAAATAAATTTCCAGATTATGTGACTTTTCCTAGAACATTTCCGGAATATAAATGGTATAAACCATTAATATCAATTGTTCTTGTGTTAGTTTTGTATATTATATTTCAAATTATTTTGGCAGTAGTTTTTAGTGCAATATATGGCAGTGCTGTTATTGATAGGATTGTAAATGGGGGATATGAGACTTTAAATACATCTGACTCCTCAGTTTATTTTTCTTATTTGGGTATTGTTATTTTTATTCCTGCAATTTATATTGCTTCTAAAATAGTTCGTGATAGGCCATTTTCTTCATATGCTTCTTCTAGGGGCGGTTGGAATTGGAAAATTTACTTTAAATGTTTACTTGTTCCTCTTGCAATATATTTAGTTTATTCTATCATTTCTGTAGTGACGGGCAAAGAATCTGGAAGCAGCACGCAAGTTTCTGTAATTGCATTGCTTTTATCTTCAATTCTTATACCTGCTCAATGTATTGCTGAAGAATATGCTTTTCGCGGTCTTTTAATGCAGTCTTTGGGGTCCTGGTTTAAAATACCAATTTTAGCTATTATTATTCAGACCATAATCTTCGCTATGGTACATCCATATAATTCACTTGGTGTAATAACTATCGCTGTTTCAGGTATTATATTTGGATTATTTGCTTGGCGTACTAACGGTTTAGAAGCAGGGGCTGCAATCCATTCAATTAATAATTTGATGAGTTTTTATATGGTGGCTTTAGGATTAGGTTCACTTTCATCAACAGTCTCTTTTAATGATTTTATTTCAGATATATTAATTACTTTAGTTACAGCAATAGCATTATATTATATTGGAAATAAAAAAGGTTGGTTTGATGAAAAAACCTCTTAAAGTAGTTTATTTTAAGAAATAAATTTAAATATTTATTTTTTTTATTTTTAACGCAATTTTTAAACTTTGGTTTTATTATTGTCTGTAAAAAAATGTTTTATTCAGGATTTCTTTCACATTTTTCAATTGTCTTATTTTCCCATGTTGTGAATTTATATTCTTTTCCATCATATTCAATATTTTCCATAGGCACTAAAGGTACTTTACCAAGACCTCGAGGTGAGTTATATACATATGTCGGTTTACACATGCCGCTTGTCCTGCCTTCCAAATGTTTCATAATCTCTAAACCTTTAGAAATGTCAACCTGGAAATGTTCAGTGCTTTTAATATCCTTTGGATGGAATAAGTAATATGGAATTACACGATACTTCTGCAGTTCTTCATTAGTTTTTTGAATACAATATTTGTCATCATTAATATTATGCAATAACACCATTTGATTTCTTACAAGCACTCCATGATCGACCAACATTTCAATTGCCCTAACAGCTTCTGGAGTAATCTCACAGGCATGATTAAATTGCGTTGAAAGCTGAACTTTATATTTCCTAAGCAAAGACGCTAATTCATTATCAATTCTGAATGGGAGCGTTACTAATGTTCTTGTACCGATCCTTATTATTTCAACATGGTCAATACTGGATAATTTATTAAATATGTATTCTAATCGTTTATTAGATAATAATAATGCATCTCCACCAGTAATCAATACTTCTCTGATTGTCGGATTATTCTTTATAAACTCTATTGATTCATCAATATATTTTTTAGAAGTATTTTTATCTGCGTTACCTATTAATCTGCGACGTTGGCAGTGTCTACAATACATAGGACATGCATTAGTAACATTAATAATTAATTTATTAGGATATCTTCTAGTGATTTTCCCTGAAGGATTAGATTGCTCTTCATTCATTGGATCTAATTGTCCAAACTCATTAAATTCTTTAATATTCGGAATTGATTGTAATTTAATTGGACAGGTCGGATTGTCAAAATCAATTAATGAAAAATAATATGGAGTAATTGCAAATCTATATTTTTCTCCAACATTTTTTATATTTTCATATTCTTCATCTGTAAGATTAGTATATTTTGAAATTTCGTCTACATCACTAATACGATTTTTTAATTGCCATTTAGGATTATTCCAATCTTTTTCACTTGCATTCAATTCTTTTAATATTTTATTTTTAGTATTATTATATAATCTTTTAGAAAAATCGTCAAATCCTATTCTTACTTTCGATTTATGTTTCATATCATCAATAGCTATTTTATCGAGTTCATTTGAACGTATTAATGATTTTTTTCTATTGATGTCTATATTATCTACCCCAATTTTAAAAATTTTTTTAAGTACAATTATTATTTGTTCATTTATTAATATATGTTTTTATGTATTTTATCATTTTGGATTTGTATGTGATATTAAAGCCCAAAGAATAAATATAATATAAACGTGATACAGAGTATTATCATGCCGGGATTTAACTCATTGATTTTGCCGGTTATTATTTCTAAGACTGAAAAGAATGAAAATCCCCATGCAATACCGAAAGAAATAGAGTTGGTTAACACCATCATTATTATTGTAAAGAATACTGATGTTCCAATAACTGGATGTGTCAAATTCACCTTTTCTAATTGATTAACCATTAATATTCCAACAAGAATTAATGCTGAAGCAATTACGGGGGTTGTGAATAATGATACTATAATCGGATAAAAAAATATTGAAATTAAAAAACAAATTCCAATAGTAATTGCAGTTAACCCTGTTTTACCTCCAGTTTCAATTCCTGTTGCACTTTCAAGAAAAATTGAAACTGTGGATGTACCAAATACGGCACCAATAACTCCACCTATCCCATCAACCACCAATATTTTTCCAAAATCAGTAATTTCACCATTTTCATCAGTTAACCCGCATAATTGGCTTAATGACATGACAGTTCCCACTGTATCAAAGAACAATACAAATACAAGTGAAAATAAAATAATAACTAGATTTTTAATATTTGAGAATAATTGTTCAAATCCTCTTAGAAATCCTCCAAATAAGGATAAATCAAATTCAAAGGATATAAATTCTGTTGGGAGTGTTGGCATTAGGGGATCACTCACACCAAATCCTAAAAAAGTAAAAATCAAACCTAGTATTGCGGTTACTATGATTGAAATAAATAATCCTGCAGGTACTTTTTTTACAAAAAGGATTGCAGTAATAAATATGCCGTTTAAAGCTAAAAAAGTCGAAGGCTGGAATAAATCGCCCATTGTGGTAAGTGTTGTTGAATCAAGAACAATAATGTTTGCAAATCTAAAACCAATAAATGCCAGATAAAAACCAATAGCCGCAGTAATACCATATTTCAAATCATTGGGCAATGCGTGTAAAATTTTATCTCTTAGACCTGAAATATTGATTATTAAAAAGATTATACTTGAAAGAAATATTGCTGCAACTGCACATTCCCACGTATTTCCTAAATATATTACAATTGTATATGTAAATAATGCATTTAGTCCCATAACTGGAGCTGATCCTACAGGATAATTAGCAAATACTCCCATTAATATGGATGCTATTGCTGCGGAAATTATAGTTGCAAAAAATACACCTGAAAATGGCATGCCTGCCTTTGAAAGCATTACAGGATTCACACCTATAATATAAGCCATTGAAAGGAATGTGGTAATACCTGCAAGGACTTCCTGTTTAGTATTTGTCTTTCTTTCATCAAATTTGAAAAATTTGCTTAACATGTAATCACATTATGTGTTATAATTATATATTGGTTAAATAACCATATATATTTTATATAGTTCACGACACTGAAAATTATAAATACTATGAGACATAATAAATATTATTATGTCTAGTCAAAAATTAATTAAGGAGTATTCTGGAATTATTTCTGATATTCAAACGGAGATAAAGAAGTTAGAAAAT
>Ga0256407_10001703_pt1 | contig 44894 bp, 51 predicted proteins | sample RumenRJG_04DNA_FD_193489 | JGI IMG/M metagenome (GOLD analysis project Ga0256407, IMG submission 193489) | Bovine rumen microbial communities from Lethbridge, Alberta, Canada - RJG_04 | ecosystem: Host-associated > Mammals > Digestive system > Stomach > Rumen | place: Canada: Alberta...
CGGATCTGCTGCTGACATCACTCCGGTTGTCGCAGCGCCCCAGGCATATCCGCCGCTGCCATCGGCGACCGGGATCGCTCCGGCTGCCGCGCTGCTGCCAGGGCTTACAGCCTTGCCAATCTTCGCCATAAGCAGCAGGACGAAACCAAATACGGCCTCTAATTCCATTACTGATCCCTCCACTGTTGGTTCGCTTCGTCATACATTGAAACGCCGCCCGTATCCATATAGTAAAGGATCGCTCCGTTTCTCGGATTTGCTGGCTTAGGATCCGTGGACAGACCAAACCACGGCCCGTTCGCCTGGCCTTTCATAGTGGCAGGCCCTTCAATCGGTTGTGCTTTTCCTGCAGGTGTAATCATGGTGTTCCCTCCTTATGCACTAAAAGATATAACAACATTCCCGTCGTTGTTTGCGTCGGTTGCGGTTATCGCGCTGTCTCCTTTGAGGCCGGCTATGGTGTGCCAGTTCCCCTCTTCGTCCTTTACTTTCAGGACGCCAATGACTTCGTCCATTTATCTGCCTCCTTAATCTTTCTGGTAAATAACCTGGATCTGTCCTTTAAACGTCGTCGTCAAAGAACTGCCGCTGAGATTCCCGAATTTGCCGGCGAAAGTGTTCCCTGACAAATACCATCCGGCTGGAATAGTCCAGTAAGAATCGTTGCTTGGCGGGACAATACCGCCGATACCGATCGGCGTGTATCCGGCATAAGAGACATCCATGGAATAAGTCTTCAGCTCGTTCACAGCGAACGTCTGGTTTGACGGGAAATTGAGAGTTCTCTTTATCGTCCCTCCGCTGCCGCCGCCGCTGCCGGACGTATCAATTGAAACGCTTTTCGCCGTGCTGCCGTCATAGGTTATTACGGATCCATTTACGTTGATTGTCAGTGCCTGTGGATTAGGCCTGGTCGTGATCCCGTCGATTGCCTGCTTGACGACTTTGTTCTGGACAGGATTTGTGCTGCTGTTGCTCAGAGCGGAGTCCACTGTCAGCGCCGCTGGAATTGTGGGTGTATTTTTAATATCGCTGTATTCTCCGGAAAACGCTACTGCCTCAAGGTTGCTCGGCACAAGATAGTCAGTCCCGGCAACAGCCTGGACAATTGCTCCTGACAGGCCTTTCAGCAGCCCGGTGACTGCTGTTTTGTCAATCGTCGAGTCAGCATAGTCAAAAATATCCATCTGCTTGTTCCCGGTATCATAGACCGCCTTTACCATATCGCCGGCGCCGCTGCCGTCCGCGCCATTGTAAACGGTAATAACCAGCGACGTGCCGTCAGAAAAGCCCAAGGTATAAGTGTCTGTGGTTCCAGGCGCATGAGTCCCGCTGCTCTCAGAGCTGATTATCAGTTTACCGGCCCCGCCATCTGGATTGATCCAAACATTTATATCCGGATCCGTCGGCTCTTCCGTGCCGATATAGACGCCAGAATCGCCAACCGGGCCACGTGGGCCCCTAACACTTCTCGGTTCCGGATTTTCTCTTCCTTTGTCGTTTGTCCAGGAAATGATCCCCTGCTCGTCAACATCAGGGAAGAACGTGGCTCCGTCTGCATAGAAACCGGCTTCTGCGTCTCTTCGCAGATCCACGCACATTTCCTTAGCTTCTGCCACTTGATTAGCAAGCAGCTCCTCGAAGTCCGGCGTCAGAGGTGGAAAAGGATGCCCGTCGAACGGCGCTTCAACATACAGATATTTGATATCCGTCGTGACGCGCTCGGTAACGGCCTCGTCGCTGACATAGTTGCCGTGTACATAGACTTCCCATGATCCCTCGGTCAGATCCAGGTGCTGATCTGCTTCGATCTTGTCGTCAAGCATTGGCATAATATAATTGAATTGGCCCATCGTGAAGTGTACCCACTTCCGGAGGCCATCCCAGGCGCTGCCTTTAAATTCTGCCTCGACAGTCAGAAAGTTGTGCGTGCCGGAAACGACTTTCTGTGTGACGATAGACAGCTCCTGGTTATTTACGATTAGTTTTATCAAGGTTTACCTCCTGTCAGATGAGCTTTATCGAATGAATTTTAAGAGTTGCTGGCGCATATCCTGACACAACATCAACCCGCACAACAAGAGTGGCGTTTGTCAACGCATCTGCTCCGTCTGTGCTTCTTTTTGTTACGTTAGTTATAGACGTCGTTGTCGCATCCAGATTAATGCCAAAATATGGACTTCCCATTTTGATATAGCTGCTTGCCCGAATACCGCCCGTAACATCGTATTTGACTTCAAAGTTTTTGTATCCGCGCATGTCAAATGTCGGGGAAAGCGTAAATTGATTTTTTGTATTTCCGGTTGTACATGTAAACAGCAAACCGCTTGATGAATCAGATACATTACCTCTTGTTTCAATCGTTACTGTCCACGACGGATTTGTTACGCCATTCCAGGTTCCGTTATTGTACAGATATACAGACGTCGAAAGCGAAGCCGTATAATAACCTATTCCGGCGTTTATGGACAAGTTTGCTGACGTAACCTGCGTTCCATTTGAATATCCTTTTAGTGTGCAGGTTCTGGCCGTCGTTGTGTCTGAATAAGGAATTACAACATAAGCTTTTCCGTCGACAAAGGTAGCGGTATAGTTGTGCCCGTTTATCGTGGCGATTACTGAATCAATATTTGAAGAGCAGGTTATCTCAATCAGAGACCCGTTTACGCCGCTCCCGCCGCTGCCCTCATACGTTCCAATCACCCCGAAGATATTAACGTCCTTTTTAATATTGGAAGCAATCAGATCCGCGTCCCCTGCCACTGTTACCTTTGACAATCCGACGTATCCGGATGCCGGTGTAATTACCTGCTGCGACGCAGATGGCGTTACGCTTTTCGCCTGCAGTGTGGCTGCTGCCACTACCACCTGACTGAGCCCGTCGTACCCGCTGTCCGGCACGATCGTCTGAGCGGCTGTGGACGGCGTTGCGTTCTTGCTCTGCAAACGGAAGGACGGATTATAAGTTCCGGTTACTCCAAAGATTGAGGCGCCACTCCTGATATTCCCTGGAATCAGATTCGCATCGCCATTTATGTTCACACGTTGCAGGCCATACCAGCTGCTTGACGTTTTCTCGATCTGCTGCGCCGCGGCTGTCGGAGTAACGGTTCGCGTCTGTAGTGGAGCCCCGGCTACGACTACCTGGGAAAGCCCGTCGTATCCACTGTCCGGGGTTACGGTCTGCTGCGAGCTTTTCGGTGACACGCTTTTTGACTGCATGGTCGGTTGCTCGGCTGGTACGTTTACCGATACAGAAACTGCAGATAATCCGTCCTTTCCGGCGTCCGGCGTTATCGTGCGGGTTCCGTTGGTAGTATAAGTAACGCTTTTACTCTGCATCACCGGCTGCACATTTACAGTGATAGATGCGCTCGCGTAGTTTTTTACGTCCTCTGTAGTGGTTCCGTTCGCCGTGATAGAAATCTGCTTTGTGCCTGTCGGTTCGGTGGATGGCACTTCGACATTGATTGTAACCGCGGAAAGCCCATCTTTATCATCGTCCGCTTCTACAACCTGCGTCCCGTTTTCTGTTATTGAAATTGACTTTGCCTGGAGATCTGCTTTTGTCTCAACCGTCGCGTTTACAGTAATGTTAATCGGGGATCCGGTTCCGCTGATATTGTTCTCTATGAATTCCTGCAGCGTCATAGTGTTTCCGCCAATAGAGACATAAACGTTGCCGTTTTCTACATAGATTGATCCGCCAGCATTCAGCAGTTCCTGCTGCATTGCTTCAATGTTCCGGATGATATATTCCCGTAGATTGTACGCATCCTGCTGCTGGTTTCCGGTCAGGATTGGAGGATACTCAGGAATCTTATTCATCAGTAATCACTTCCAATCTCAAGGATCCTGGCGATGCTGAAGATCTTCATGTCTCCTCTGCCCTCTACCCGGATCTTCAGGTGGTCACAGCGCCGCGGTCTGATCGGCAGCGTTACGGTGCGCAGCCGATCTGAAATGATCTCACCCTGCTTCTCCCATCGGCCGGAGCTGTCGTAGTCGATAAAGACGCGGATTCGCGCTCCTTTTTCCATCTGCAGCCGGAAGTTAAACCGGCTCACATACTTCTTGTCCGGATACTGGTAGTACATGATCCCGCTCTCGCCGTACCAGTCCACATGATCTTCCAGGAGGCCCGTTGTTCCTTTCAAAGCCAGGATCTCCTTATTAGCTGTCAATGCGTACAGCTCTTCGCTCACCGTTGCAAACTGTATTACCTGCAGATCGTCTTCTCGCATCCAGAGCCCGCGTTTACTGTCATAGCAGAACAGGTTCCATTCTCCAGAAGCGTTCTTCATTGAAATGTAGTAGTCGTCTCCGATCACGCCGGCTACTGCATCGGTATAATGCACATCGCCCAGAGCTGCAGATATCGGCACCGGAGCGATGCCGCCCTGGTAGATCACGACGTTTGCATTGCTCTTGTAGTAGAGCATGCCGTTTACTACGCCCAGGCTCTTAGCAGATCCAGGCTGCACGCCGTCGCAGACGATCTCAGAGATCTCATGGGCGCCTATCGCAGAGACGGCTACGCGGTGGATCCGGTCTTCCTTAAAGAACGTCGGATAGCCCAGGTAGTTGATCGCTCCTGTCCAGGGCCCGTCAGATCCGACGGATGCTGCATAAGGATCTGTGCTGATTCCCTCAAAGATCTTCCAGTTTGTAAAGTCTCCCAGGGCGCTTGCGTAGATCTCGTTGATATTCTCTCCGTTCACGACGCCATACTTGCAGCCCCAGAGCCGGTTCTTGCATTCAACCACAAAATCCATCTCCGGCACGCGCATTGTGCCCAGGGTGGTATTGGTGTTATCCTCAGCCAGGTTCTTCTTCGGTACGGATACAAGAAAAGCCCCGGCTGTCGTGCTGATCTCCAGCCCGGTGTAGCTAAATGCAATGGTAATATTATTTTTGCCGGCAGCTGGTGCAGATGAAAAGATTACTTTCCTGCTTCCCTGGATGTAGCTCCAGACTGGCACGGAAATATCTCCGGATCCGTACACTGCTTTAATAAAATCTGCCTTTTCCGGAAGTTCAAATTCTTCTGTGGTTCCATCTGCATCATAGCTGACAGTGTAGATCCTGCTGATCGGGTTATACTTTCCGGTCTTCGTCCCCGTCCCGGTGGTAGGATCCGCGTGCTCCATGTTGACGATATAATCCTGCGGATCGTTCTCGTCCATAGTGTACTTCCCCAGAATTGTGCACGCGTTCTTCCGAAACCAGGAATATTGGAATTCTTCCGGATCCGCATTCGGGTAATAAATATGTTCAAAGTCAGTCAGGCCCGCCGGAAGCAGGATGGGATCTCCTACGTTGAATTTGTCCATTTCCTGCTTCATGGCGCTCAAGCCGGCGCCTTCTTCCGGCGTGAAGTAGACGTATGCGTAATACAGCTCTTCTGTATCTTCCGGAGTCTCAAAGTAATGCCATCCATCAAGGAAGCCGCCGGGTGCTACGCTTCCCTGCTTATAAATCAGGAAGCTGTATCCCTGTGCATCCTTTTCCAATGTCTCGGCATTGAATGTGCTCTCCATGGATCCGTAGTCCAGGCTGTCAGCTGTGTTGTAGTATTTCCCGTCCGGGAAGACGCAGATATAAGCGCCAAAAGGCACAAGCTGCTTCTCACCAGGCGTCAGGCCTTTCAGCGTCGTCGGTTGGTCGTTCAGGTAAAGGATCCCTTCGTCCACGTACGCCAGGTAAACCTTGTCCATGATTCCGCCGGGTGAAAACAGGTTCTTCACCAGGCCGCGCTTCTTCCGGTTTGCCATCAGCGGATAGTAGATCGTCGTCAGATTCTGCGTGTCATAGAATTCCCCGTCTGCGATCTTATCGTTGTGGTTATAGCCGGCAAACGTGTCCGTCAGCTCCCGGTACGTCTTATTCTCTTGTAAGTATGGGAGATTCGGCATAATCTTTTACCTCAAAAATGGAATCGGTTCCCGCCTCTCGGTCTGATCGGCATGTGCGTCCGGTTGTAGTAGTCTGTCCATTCCTTATAGGCTGCGTCAAACTGGGCTTTCTGCTGGTTGTATTTGACGGCCTCAGCGTTCTCGGAAGCGATTTTCGCCTGCAGCCAGTGCTGGTAGATCTCGGATCCGTAGGGATCCTTTACCAGCAATTCGTCGTTCGGGCTGTGGTACGGCGGCTTGCGTTCCGGTTTTTCTTCGTCATCCGGCTCGTCCGGCTCTTCTCCTGGCTGCGGCGTCGGAATCGGATACAGCGGCCGCGGAGGAGGCGGAGGAACTTCCGCCCACTTCCGGTAGTCCCGGTCAAATGGATCCGGCCAGTGCAGATGCGGAAACGCGGCAGGATCAGGCTCATGCGTCAGGATCACCTGGTCAATGATTTTCCCGTCCAGCGTGCTCAGCCATTCCAGCTTCTGTGTCGTGTCGTACTGGTTTGGCTCCAGGCTGTCAACTTTGGAAATAATATCGCCGCATGTCATTGTTTTTCACTCCTTTGAAAAAGGCGGCCGTTCAGGCCGCCGATGCCGGTTTTGTTCTCTTAAGCAAATATGGACTGTTCCTGAAGCTCAGCCTGTGTCTCATAGAATTTCATCCGGGCCTCTTCGGCGCGGTTGTATTCATAAGCCACAAAGTCAGGCACTTCGTATTCCTTGCCGTCCTGCGGGATAGAATAGTTGATGCCGTTCACGCTGATAATCAGATCCTGTTCTTTCACCCTGGCAAGAGGGGCCCGGATCTTCACCATATTGTCGGTTTTTGTAATTGCTTTTGCCATATTACTGTCCTTTCAATTTCAAAGAGCCGGGGCAGGCGAAATTGTGAAATGCCCACCCCGGCAGACGGAAAGATCTATTAGTTGGCCGTGTCGACAGCCTGGAAAGAGCTTGCGCTGACAAGACGCAGCACGCGCTCGGTGTAGAGAACCGTAGCGCCGTTGGTGTCCAGCTTGTAGCCGATGGTGCTGAACTGATCCAGCGGGCCGCCGATTTCATGCTGGTCGTGAACGATCATCTGCAGTGCACCGCCCTCTGCGTCAATGGATACGAACGGATCCTTGCCGAAGAAGTAGGTGTAGTAGCAGGCACCGCCGTCGCCGTTCTGTTCTGCGGAAGTGGAGCCCTTGATAACAGGGGCCTCAACGTCCTCAATGAAGCGGACGCCGTGCAGCTCGCCGATCTCGCCGTTGAAGATCTCGGTGGCAGCCATGTACTTGTGAGCGTCGATCCAGTGCGGATCCTCGCGCAGATCAAATACAACAGACGGGTGGATAACTGCGACAAATTTGCCGTCAGCAAACGGTTTTACCTTATCCTTAACCATCTTGGTCTTGGCTTTGTTCACCATGGTCGGAGTGAGCTTGCTATAGCCATAAGTGGCATTCCATCTCACGGTTGCCAGGGTGGTCGGTGTGGAGACAACTGCGCCGGTGGCGTCGATGTTGTCGCAGTACATAACGTTGGTGTTGATAGCAAGAGCATCACGGCAGAGGATCTCCTCGGTCTGTGCTGCGCTTTCGCCCATTTCCTCGTATGCACCGCGGGTGGCGTCGTCGTAGGTGTGGCGTTTGAGTTTATCAGACAGCGTCACATAGGTACCATACTGGTCAATGGACGCGGTCTTTGCCGTGGCGCCCCACTTCTGGCCGGTCGGGATAACACCTTCCTGCAGTTTGCCGGCACGTGCGAAAGTATTCCATTTACGGAATTCCATCGTAGCGCCATGGCCTGCGGGCAGGTTAACACGTTTGGCCAGCTGTACATAACGCTGCTGGATCCGGTAATTCTCCAGCATCTCGGTCTCGTAGTAGTCCTTGAGCTCTACTGCAAAAGCGTCAGTAGCGCTGTATGTTTCTACGGTACCGGTGTAGGAGTTTACCTGATAGGCAGCGTGGCTGTTAGAGTCGGTTGCGTAACCGACGTTAGTCCTCGTTCCTGCGTCAGCGAAGAACTGAAGACCAAAAAATTTACGAATATTATCCATTTTGATCTCCTTTAACTGGTAAGGGTAAGGGGCAGGATCTTCATAGTTGTCCTGTCCGTTGGTGGTTAAGCAAAATACTTACCGGCCCTTGCCTGGCGTTCAAATTCCCTGCGCTGTTCCGGTGTCATTTTGCTGTACGGGGTTGTTTGAACTGTACCCGGAGCCCTCTGCACCGTACCGTTTTCTGCCGGCAGCCGTCTCCCCGCCTGGATGCTGTTGGCCATAGCCTGGCTTGTGCCCCTGGCTGCCATGTTGGCCGCCTGCTGTGCACGCATCGCAGCGATCTCTTTGCCGTGGATGGCGTAATAGGCGCTTTCGACAGTGTCTCTGCCGCCCGGCAGCGTTCTCTCATAAAACTCCTGGTTTTCCAGCTCTCTGTCCAGATTAAAATCAGGAAACACTTTCTTAAGCTCCTGTGCCTGCGCCTGCAGGTTACGGTAATGGTTCTGAAGCTCCGCTTCTCTTTGCCTGTCGTCCAGTTCCTTTTTCTGCTGCCGGTTCTCCCGCTGCAGCTGATCCAGGCGCATCTCCGTGTCCACATCGGTTCCGTGCGCAATGGCCGCTCTCTCGTAGCGGCGCTTGTCGCCCTCAACCTTTGTGCGCAGCGCGTCAAGATCCAGATCTGCAAGGCTATCCGCCTCAACTCCGTAGTCCCGTCCGACAAGCTCCAGGATCTGCATTGCCTTATCCAGCCGCGTGTTTGTGTTCTTCACACGGTCACGCATCATACTCTGCATTTCCCGGTTCCACTCCGGATCCTCTTTCAAGGCGTCTTTCAATGACTTCCTTGCGGGTGCTGCCTCTGTAGCCGGCGGAGTATCATTCGCAGCGGCGTCCTGCTCCTGGGAAACCGGCTCGCTCACCGGCTGCTGTGCTGCCGGCGGGCCCTGTCGTCTCTCCTTTGTCGCCCGATATTTCCTGATCTCTGCGGCCGGAACACCCATGGATTCCAGCGTGTCTCTCTGCCCGGCGTCGGCAGCAGCGCTCTGAGCGCCTACGCCCGCTGGAGCTGATCCTGATCCGTCTCCCGATGATGCGCCTTCACCGGCAAAGAACTGCAGGTCAATCTCCTGAAATAGTTTTTGCATAGGATGCCTCCATATTAATCTGCTGCTATGGGCAGCGACTCCTCTTTAGCGTATTATAAAAAAGCGATTTTCTAAATAAGAGCCCCCCCTTACATAAAAAAGCAGGGAATTTTTCATCCCTGCTTCCTGCGGTTATTTTCTTTGCTTCCGGCGATCTTTAATTACCCGGTTTACATACAGCGCTTCACCGCGACGCTGCGCCTTGGTTCCTGTTCCGGAATAGGATCTCGGCCCGGATCCCGTAAAGCGATCCCACTCACCGCCGGCATACTCAGATTCATCCTGGGCGATCTGCTGCATCCATTGCCAATTCTCCGGCCGGTTCATGTATTCCTCAAAGGTTTCTCCTGGGTAATCCGGATTCTCCTGCCACCCGTAGTAAAGCTCTTCGACAGCGTAGGTAGGAGCCTCTTCAAAGCCCAGGTCGATCCACCACTTGTCCTGCCGGCGCTGCTCAATCTCTTGCTTGAATTCTTCCGGTGTGATCCCGGTTGAATCCAGCTGGTCAAGCGTGACATTCATGCCGTTTTCCCAGACGTCGTTCGCGGATATTCCCAGTTCATCCAGGACGCTGCCCCATTTACCCATCAGATCCGGATACCATGGCTGCAGGTCATACGTTCCGCCGGTTCTCGGAATTGCCAGGCCCCTACTGATATATTCCTGCTCGTATTCCTGGCGGCTCACTGTCGTATCGCCTACGTTGTACCGATCCGGATTGTCGTTCAGGTCGTTCCAGTAGTCCAGGTTCGATGAATACTCTTCGCCTTTGGTGATGTGGCTGGCAGCCCACTTCGCGTAGGTCTTGCTTCGCCCGCCGTTCCAGATTGTGTACCAGATTGCATCTGCCTGGTTGCCGGAAAGCTCGCCCTTCTGAATTGCATTTGTAAGGGTAACTCCTAGCTCGTCCTGTTTGATACTGCCGTTGCCGTCCGTATCGCTGGCATTGATGTACTTTGTATAGGTGTCAAGGTCAATGCCCAGGGGCTTTACCGTGGATTCCCAGAGTTGGTAGGCTGTTTCTTTCTTATCGCTGTGCAGTTTGACGTTTTTGCTAAACTGATCGTAAGAAGCAATCTTGTCTGGGAGTGCCATTGGTTTGAACAAACCGTCTGGTGCTGCCACTGATGCTGCCACTTCTTTTTTGCTTTTCTTTAACCACTGCTCATAAGTAGTTTTCCAGGTATTTGTCAACTCACCGACATTATGCCCTTCCCAGATGCCAACTGCTTTCTCATGGGTAATGTCCCCTCGGCTTTCAGCGGCTGACAGGTATTCTCCAAGCTCGCCTTGCTGTAGTTCGCTATCGCCACTGGTATTGATTTCATCAAAATGCTCGTTCATAAGCTTCGCATAGTCGAGGCGTTTGCTTGCGTCTGCTGTGCTCATCCCGGCATAATTTACCAGAGCAGTCATAGCCCTGTCATAGCTCATATTGCTATTCGCGTAAAGCTCTTCCACGCCGTTTCTTACACTGAATGCACGCTTGGCCGGCGAATAATTTTTGCCGTTCAACAATTCAAGAACTTTCTGGGCAGCCTTATCGTTTCCGTCTCCGATATATTTCAGCAGCAAAGAGATTTCCGGCATCTGTGCTCCATGCTTCTGAAGCTCATCTTCAGCCTTGTCTGCATCTTCATATATGCCTTCGGAAACTAAAAGGTTAACTGCTTCTTCATAATCAAGCGCTCCGTCGTCCAGGGCCTGGAAGATATTTTTCTTTGCCCCAGCGTCATATGTCTTTACCTTCATATGGAGAACATCTCCGAATGTTGTGTTCCATATAGCGAACACATCACGGAGCGCCGCAGAAGCTGCAAAGCCGGTCATCTGGCTAAGCGCCTGCAAAGACTTATAGATTTTCCCCCAGGGCGTCATCCGCCCGTAGTATGTGGTTCCCGTTGCTTTGTCAAGCGTACCGTGCGCAAGCTGCCAGGTTTCTATCCAGATTTGTATTGCGTTGATAAGAGCGCCAATGCTTTCTGTGCTCATATCTGCAGAATTACCAAATCCGATCAGCTTGTTGACGATATCTTTCGCAAAAGGAATCTTGTTGGAGATCAGGAGATCCTGCACAAGATTTCCGTCCAGCACTCTTTTAAGGCCTTTTCCTTCTCCGAACAAAGCCTGCAGGAACTTTTCCAGGAAACTTTCATAGTCATCGTCGTCTCTGACGGCGTCCGCAATGCTTTCTGCAATGGCGGAAACGGTAGCGCTTGAGACATAAACCACAAAAGCATTGAACAGTTTATCCTTGTTTCTCTGCCAAGCCCCTTGGTTTCCGTGTTGGCGAACGTCATTTGTGTATTCGCTGTAGGCGTCAAGCAAAACGTTATAGCTCAGAGTAGGTTCTGCCATGAAAGCAGTTAACGCCTTGGTTTTCTCCGTCTTCCCGCGCATCAGCTCGGATCTTGTCAGCGTTCCGTCCATAACCTGGCTGCTGTACACGACATTCCGGAACAAATTCGCAGTCTCCTGCATCAGCGGATCACCGCTCAGATTCGGGAACATATCCTGCGCCTGCAGCTTGCACGCAACCCAGAGCCGGCCCCAGGTTACTGCGTCCATCTTTTCTGCAAGAGCCATGCTCTTTTCCTGCACTTTATCCTTGAACGTTTCGTCATGCTGGATCTGCTGCCGCATGTTCCTGCTAATATTCGTGTCGTAGTAGCCCAGGCTCTTCCAGACGGCTGTCCCGGAATACTTCATCGCTTCCTTGTACCCGTTCTTGTAAGCGAATGCCCGCAGTAGGTTACGTGGAGTAAGAATCGTCTGCGCTCTGACGTAGGCAGTAGGCTGAAGTAATGCAACACGCAGGTTTGCACCGACAGCTGCGACCTTGTAATTGCTCATCATCTTGGAGAAAATTTCGGTACCACGGTCTCCGCTTTCGGTTACGCCATTCACATCTTTTATCAAGGTGCGGAAATATTTCAGCGCTTCTTGTCCGTAGGCTTGCTCCATAGCAGCCTGCAATGTCCTTGTATCGTAGGTTCCGTCCGGACGATCAATGCGTTCCTTAAAATTGAACCATTTGATAGCATCCAGGATTGGCAGGCCCAGAGCGTTCAGCTTCGCCTGGTCGGCCATGTGATCCGCAAAGGTATCGAAGATATCTTCCACTACCAGAGCATTGCTGGCTTTCGGATTCAGGCTCTTGCTGCTGCTCAGATTCAGGAGCCGGAACATGCTGTTCTGCTGCGCTTCTGTATCTGCCATCGGCCTGTCTGTGGCATCAGTTTTTATCGGATAGTAGTTTTCACCCTCAGTGTAGAAGTTGTACCCGAAGCGCCTCATGGAAATTTCGTTGCCCCATTCAGCTCCTTTGTTGGCCATATACTTCTGCATCGCATCGGCTACATCCATCTGCCGCTGTGTCAGCAGCCCCATCAGGGTGTTGATATCTTGAGCACTGAGGTGGTAGTGCGTCGTATCAGTGATTGTTCTCTGCGATACGCCCTTTTTGTATTCGATATTTCCGATCCTCATGCCGCCGGCATTCAGATGTTTCCGGGCCTGCTCACGATTCAGCAGCATTGCCAGCTCCATGATCTGTGCGGTCGTCATCCGGATCTCGCTGCCGTCCTGAAGAGTAATATTGTGGATATCTTTCTTCCACTCATTAACTTCCTGATCCGTGTACAGATTCTCGGTAAAATCAATGATCTCCTGGGCGTGGAATGCCAGCTTCTCCCATCCACGGCTCAACCCGTCAAAGATGCTTCTCCCACCATTGCCGTAACGCTTAAAAGCATAATAGGGAATTGCCTGCTTCCATTTCAGGAACCTAGAAAGCTTGCTGCCTTCCTGGTCTTTCGCTTTTCCAAGGCTTTGCTCGTAATCGATATCCTGGCTGGCTGCCTCTCGTACATTCGCGTAACGAGCGTTTGCCATAAGAGCGTTCATGTTTCGGATTGACGTCGTCAGGCTTGCCAGCAGGTTGCTCAGATCTTTCAGCTGTGCGGCTGTCATCCGGTTGATCGTGAAGTCGGTTCCGGTATTCATAGAATCCGTTACCTGCTGAGCCATGTCTCTCAGGAACTGCAGCATGTCCGGCGAGATATCGACATATCCACCCAGGTCTTCCTGGACAGTGCCGTCGCCATTGATATAGCTCTGCTGATTGGCCAGCATCTGCTGCAGCTTCAGGAGCCGTGCTCCAAATTTGACGTCCGCCTGTGTCTCCTCACCGCCGTTCAGGGCCCGCTTGGATGTGAAGTCAATGCTGGTCAGGAATTCCAGGAGGGGTGCTTTCAGGGCTTCAGGGATGTGCTCCTTGTCGCTGTTCTTCATAAGCCAGTCTGAAAGTTTCTTCGCCTGCTGCTGGATCTTTTTCCGATATTTGGTGGCACCGGCATTTTCTGCTCTGCGTTCCTTCGCGCGCTGTGCCATGTCCTTGTAGCGATCAGCAACGGCCTTAACCTTCGCGCTGGCTTTCGCCTTTTCTTCTGCCCGGATCTGCGCCTGGCGTGCCCTTCCTTCTGCCCGGATCTGCTCTGCTCGATATGCCGCTTCTTTCCGCATCGTCGTGTAGCGGCTTTTTGCCGCATCCAGCTTCAGGCTCAGATCATAGATGGTGGCTGCCATGTCCTGTGCTTCCTTCTCGCTGAGCTCTCCCTGGCGTTCAAGCTCTCGGATGGATTCCAGCATGGTCTTCTCGCGGCTCTGCGCGGCATCCAGCTGCAGGCTCAGATCTTCAAGCTGTGCTGCAGTACGTTCGCCGGCTTGCTTTTCGGATTTCTCAGCTGCCTTGGCTTTAGCGCGTGCTTCATCCGTCTTTGCTTTCCATCGGTCTGCTGTTGTCGGAGGGATCTGCCGCATGACGCCATCCAGGGCATCAAACACTATCTCGTTGGCCAGCTCTTCTGTGGCTTCTCCAAGGTACTGGGCATAGGGGTTCACAGTCTCCGGCTTCGCCAGGTCAAAGAAGCTTGCGATTACCTGGATCTGCTCGCCCTCGTTTGCGACGTCCGGGAAGTATGCCTTGCCCCAGCTCTGCTGCATTTCGCTGTAGAAGCTTCCGACGGTAGCATATCCGTCACGCGCTTCACCGGTTTCGCGCTTGGCCAGTGTGAAGTTTCCGAAATTCTTTTTTCTGAATGCATCATAGCCGTCATCCGTGCTAAGCTCGCCCAGGAAATCTTTATCAATAGTTAGCTTCTTCCCTCGCATATCTGCTACGATATTGCGATAGGTTTCTGCTTCACCGCCAAGATCTGACGTGGTTTCTGCGTTCTCTACGATTTCTGCTGCAATCAAGCGGGCCCGCTGCTTCAGCTCGTCCTGGTCAATCTTTTTGGACTGGAGCACATAATCTCCCAGAGCTTTCAGTTCATCTGCCAGGCGATTCTTATCTACTACACTCCCGTGCTTCTTTGTCAGCTGGTTTGCCAGCTTCCTTGCATCTTCCAGGCGTACACCGGGATCTTTTGTCAGTTTCAGCCGTTTCTGCAGCTTCCCTATGGTGGTATTTTGCTTCCTGATCAGATCGTTCAGGCCGGTGACGGCGTCCTTCAGGGCATTGTTTTCCGCCTGGATCATCGCGTAGGCAATGTCGCGCCCTTCGGCCTCGTACTGCGTGTCGTCGTTCCTATTGTCCCACTGCTGATAATATGTCGTGCCGGCAGAGAATGGTGCCTGCGTGTACTGATACAAGCGCTGAGCCTGTTCAAGCTCTTCTCTGGAAAGCCTCCCGCTTTCGATCAGATCTTTAAGGTATACTTTTTCTTTCTGGATTGCGCGTATATCGTTTGCCAAATCTCCCGGAACATAGCCAGGATAGTAAAGACTGGGGTGTTTCTGATTGTACCACTCGGTAAAGGTCTTGTTGCCGGTCAGGAGCTCTTCCTTCCATTCTGCCGATCTGAGCGTGGACATATATCCCAGCAGCTCGTCCATGAGCTCGTAGGTCTGGATCTTGGCTTTGCCATACTGCTCTTTTGAAAGATCAGACAGGTTCTGGACGATCTGCTCTGCGTTGTACATGTAGCCGTCGTAGGCGCTGCCAAACGGATCCACTTCCATCATGTCGTCGATCTCTTCCGGATCCAGGTAGTATTCGCTGTCTTCCGGGATCTGAGAGAAGTAGTCCTTTACCTTCTGCTCCGTCGCTGCAGCTCTGTTCAGCAGGCTCCGGATCCGCGGGTGCAGGCTATTATCAACCTTCACGCCGCCGTTCATCCACTCGTCCAGGGAAATCTGGTCAGGATTCTGCCAGGTCTGGAACTGCGTCTGATCCGGATGGCCTGCCTTGTAATCGCTGACGAACTTATCTACCACTTCCTGGTCAACCGGGAAGGTCTGATGCCCTCCCTTGTAATCCTTGAGCATGCCAAGCACTGTGCGCGGATCGTTCTCGGATCCTTCGTTGAAGATCGGCTTCACCGGCTTCTGGGGAACGCCCTTGCCGTCGTTGTTGTACATCTTGAAGTCGATAAGGAGCTTCCAGTACCCGTCGGTGCTTCCGTCCGGCTGCAGGCTGTAGGATCCATCGCCATTGTCTACCAGGAGGTTGGAGAATTTCGGCTTTCGGTTATTCTCGGCGCACATCTTCAGATATGCTTCCGCATTCTGCTTGCCGGTCTTCCGGAAATTCCAGTAGTTATTCGGCATGTAGTTGCTCGGCCTGGTTGGCTTGCCGTTCTTGTTAAGCACCGGCTCGATGTAGCTTTCATTCTGCCACGGCGTGTAATCCTTCGCCCCTTCCGGCAGGCCCATAAGAGCATACTGCTGGCTGTTCCACTGAGATCTGTGGAACGGGATGATGAAGTCAATGAAATCGTCAGCCATGGCCGCCCGGAGCTGCTCATCGTTAAAGACCACCAGGATCGTGCCGACGTTATCTGAATATGCGTTCCGGAGAGCTTCCGCGTCCGCCCGCTTCATTCCTTCCTTTTCATCCAGGATGAGCCGGCCGTTTGCGTCCACGCCCTTGGAAATCAGGCTCAGGTTGATCTTCAGCCCGGTCTTGCCCATTGCCCACGCAAATTCCGGAACCTTGGTGTACGCTTGGCCATTCAGCCCGACGCGTGCCATGTCCATGATTACCTGCATGTTGTCAATCAGGTGGATGATCTCAAAGTCAGAGAAGCTCTGCAGTCTCAGGCCGCCGTTGTGGTTGTACTTATCAACCTGATCCTTTTTGCCCAGGAACTTATCGAGCACTTCGCCCATGTATTCCGTCGCCATCTGATACAGCTTCGGCTTCCTCTGGGCGAGGCCGTTCATGAATTTCACGTAAGCGTCATAGACATCCGGGTGCTGCTTCCGGATCTGCTCGATTCCCTCCGGCGTGTTGATCTCTGCCATATTCGGCAGGTAATCCGGATTCGTCTTCGCATACTGCTCCAGGAACTGCTTCGCGTAGATCCCCATTTTTGCCCTGGATCCTTCGACGTAGCACAGGCCGCAGCTTACTTCGTCGCCTTTGTCTGCCATCATCCGACGGATCGTCAACACTTCTTCTGCTGTCAGTGCGGTGTTCGGCAGGGCTTTCTGGATCGCGGTGAATGTTCCGGTCAGCAGCCGGCGCTTCTTACAGATCGTGGAGAAGTCTATGCTGCCGCCATATTCCGTATTGCCCACCAGGGCAGATACGCCTTCGCTCGCCTCGTAGTCGAGCCTGGTGCGGTCATCCGCAATGGCCTTGGCCACTCCGTTGATGCTGTCGATATACGCCAGGGCTTTCTTCTTGCTGACGCCCAGGGCCTCTGCCAGGGCTTTCGCGGCGTCATCCCGCTTCTGGACATAATCGGATACATCCCAGCTCCACTGTGAAAACTGCAGCGTATCCGGATAAGCAGATTCAGACGGCTGGTCAATTGAGGCGCCTACCTGCTCTGTTTGCTCGTTCCAGGCCTGGAATTGTGTGCTGTGATACTTTGCGGTTTCTGACGGCTGTCGGATCTCGCCGGTGCGATAGTAGTGCCGGATATCCTCGATGATCCGGTTGGCGTTGATCTGCCCGCCTTCATAAACAAGGAAATCTCTATTCCAGGCTTTCATGTTGTTCGGATCCGCATCCAGCGCGATGTTTGCGTCACCGCCGAAATCGATATGCAACGCAAGCGGCCCACTGTAAAGCGAATCCTCGTCCGGTTTGTAGGTCTCTTCCCGGTTCTGTTTCCATTCGATGAAGTCCCGGATGGTCTGCTCCTGGGCCTTTGTCAGAGGCTTGCTGCTGCTTAGCTGGATCCCGGAATCCATATTCAGGTCGAGATCGCCAGCTTCGATCCGGATGCCGCCGTCTTCTACAAACTGCTCCAGATACCTGCCGCCATCTTCACTGAATCCGTGGTTTTTGCTCAGATCAACATCAGCTCCGTAGGCAGCGCCGATTGCCCGGTGATCGTAGTCCCGCGTGCCGGCGTGGTTGTCATCGGAGAATCGCAGCATGGATCCGTCCGGCATGATATAGCCCGCTTCGGCAAAGTCGGTTGTCGTACCAAATGTATCAACTGCGTTCTTCTGCGCATTTTCCCATTGCTGGTAATTAATGTTGTTCTCGGCACGGAAATCATTGACAGATTTGCGGAACTGTGCTAAATTATCTTTAAGCGACGACGTTGTTATATTTCCCAACTCAGGGTGTTGGGCGATCACTGGCAGGCCGGCGCTTAAATTTTTGTCCATGCTGATGATCCTGCCTTCTTTTGCAGCGTCGCTTACAAAATCATACAGCCCGCTTCTTTGCTTCCCGCGTGCCGTCGCATCTTCTGTTTTTTCGTAGATGCTAAGAACGACATGTGGCTTTTTTTCAAGCTTCCCGTTTATTGGCTGATTGGAATAAAAACCAAGTGCTGCAATTAACGGGCTACCATCATTACCAGGAACAGGAAGAACCATAACAGCTTCAGGGTTACCTCTGCCTCGTGAGTCGTCAATGGTCATGGCAGGGTTTTCCAGACTCATTATTGCCTGAATTACTTTTTCTGTCCCTATGCCGTGGAAATTTCCGCGTCGTCTTGCTCTTCCTTCTTTTACGGCTTCTTCGTGGGTTTTTATATCTTCGTACAGATGGTCTCTATACACATAAAAATCACCATCGATGCCCGTAAGAACCCTTACAAACTTCGGCATGCGGCCAACCTTTACAAGGTTATCGTCCCCATCATCTGCGTGGTCAAGCACATCATAGACAGCTGTCAAAACTTCATGCTCCTGCAGTGTCTGGTTTTCCCACTGCATATTCTGCACATTCTGCGCAGCTGCCGGCATGGCTTCTGTCTCCGCTTCCATGCTTCGCACAGCGCTGCCGGTCTCGGCAGCAACCTTCAGAGCCTCATCCCAAAGCTTCAGGATATCCTCATACTCACCCTCGATGGCGCGTGCTGCATCATAGATGGCCGCGTCGTTTTTAATATCCACGTCTTCAAACGCGGCTTTAATCCGGTCGATCAGATCCTGGATGAAGTCGCGGATCTTTTCTGCCAGCGTCCGGTTCTGCTGTGCCAGCTCGGTGATGGCATTGGAATCCCGTAGCATCGTCTGGCACGCATTGGCCACCACTTCGTCAATGGCTTCCTCATGCGTCAGCTCTCTGCCTTTCTCCCAGTTCCTCTGCTGCTGCACCAGGCGTTCAAACTCGTCAGCGCCCTTCTTCTCGATAATGTCATTGACAATGTAATCCTTCAGGGCTGCGTATTCTTTCGGAGCATAGGTCTTCAGCCAGTGCGTCAGTTCGTGGCTCAGAGATCCTGCTGCGATGACGTTATTGAAATCTCCTACGCCCATGCCGGAATTGATGTTCAGGTAAACGGCATTGCCGCCCTTGTAGAAGCCGCCGGTGCCGGCATCGCCCTGGAAGATGACGAAATCAATATCCAGCACATCCGCCAGCTTCTTCACCATTTCGACAACGGCGGTCTGCTTCTTGTTCAGCTTGGAAGGATCCACACCTTCATAGGTCTTCTTTCCGTCCGTCGCTCCGTCAAAACTGACAGTGCCCTTCTTCCGTTTGATCGGCTGCTTCGCCTGCAGGCTCTTCCGCTCGGTCTCCAGCGCGGTGATCGCTTTCTGGGTGCTGTCGATCATGCCTCTTAGCCTGTTGGCTTCCTGCAGCGCGTTCTGATATGCCTCGGTATCCTTCATGCCGGAATCTTCCAGATCCTGCAGATAACCAAGCTTCTCCTGATATGATGCCTGCGTCTCCTGCAAAAACTGGCGTGCTTCCGCCAGCCCTGCGTTCACTTCGCCCAGGGCCTTTGTGACGGACGGATCCTGATTCTTGATAGCTTCCTGCGCCTGCTGGACAATGGCCTTCCGCTTCGTGTCTTTCTGCTGGAGATCCGCCTGGTTTTCCTGGTAGAGCTTGGATCCAACGCTGTGCGCAAGCTCCAGCTGTGCCTCGCTCAGATTTGCGATCATGGCATTGCTGCCGGATTCCTTTGCTGCCTTGGCAGCTTTGCGCACATCCACGCCCTGGGCCTCGTTCAGATAGATCGCAGCGGCCATGGCCGTCGCATACTTCCCAAGCTCCTGCTCGCCGTCGTACTGGCTGTAAACGGCAGCGCCGTTCTTTCCGAACAGCTGGCTCATCCAGGACATGGCAAATTTCGCGTTCTGATCCAGCCCGGCTTTCGCAGCCTCCTCAATGGACATGATCTTCTGGGATCCATCCTCAAACGTCAGGCGCACCTTGTTCTGATCCTGGCTGCGTACCAGCTCAACCTTCGCCGTCCGGCCGTCATAGTCCATGGTGACGTTCGCGGTGTTGATCTTCGCATCCGCGCCTTCTGCGTCAGCCATGAGGCCTTTTGCGATCTGAGCCACGCGATCACGCTGTTGGTTCTCTTTCTGTACTGCAGCCCGCTGCTGCTTCTCCTGCTGCAGGACAGCCTGCGCGTATGCATGCATGTTTCCTGTGCGGGAGGCGATCTCCTGCAAAGCGCGTGCTTCGCCAACCGTCATAGCATTGCCCTTGCGTGCCGCTATGGCGTTTTCAATCTGCGCGATGCTGGCATTATCAGCTTCCAGTGTCGATTTCTTCGCGGCCTCTATCAGAGCACCGGCGTTCCCTTTGAAAGTTCTGCTATCAGAAATGCTTTGTGCTGCATTGTTTACCGCAAGCTGCCCGCCGCCCAGCACACCTCCTACGACGGCGCCTCCGAGGAATTCCTGCCCGGCCGTGTACGGGTTGAAGATTGCCCTGTCATCCGTGGGATCCCTAGACCAAAGCGGGACGTCCTGGCCAAAAAAGGATTTGATACCGCGCTCAAGCACGCCCTGCTGCACTTCTTCCCATGCCTCACCGAGCACTGAATCCTTAAACCAGTCAACGACAGCAGACTTATTGCCGCTCGCTGCCGCCTGCCTCAGCCGCATCGGGAAGTTTTGAATACCACCCAGGGCCTCGTCAGCGCCGCCGACTTCTACCATAGCATTGAAAAAGCCGTTGGTAAGCGCATATACAGCAGCGTCGTCCTGGCTCATGCCGTCTTCTTTCGCGCTTTCGTATCCGTCGCCGGCTGCCTGCAGGTATGACGTCCAGAACTGAGGATTCTTGAAAAGTTTATTCAGGCCCTCTCTCGCCATCATCCCGACGGCTTCTGCTCCTTTGGCGTTTTGCAGCCCGGCAAAATACGAAAGCCCGGATGATGTAACCTGAGCCGCTTGCATTGCCTGCGTCGGCGCCAGGATAGCTGCCTCAATGGCCATAGGGATCGCTGCGATTGTGGACGTACCGAACTGGTCAATGACCTGAGCTGCTCTGCTGGTGTTGGCGTTTGCTTCATACTTGGCTACGGCGTTTGCTTTCCCTGCCTGCGCATCGGAAACCAGGAAATCCAGGGCGCTCTGCCCGTTCTTTATGCCACCGTAATTGGTGCCGAAAATAGAATTGATCGTGTCGATAGCACCGTTGATCGTCGTCGTCGCTAATGCATTTGCGCTGTCAGCAAGATCTCCGAAAAGCCAGTTACCGATCTTGCTGTCTGTAATGCGCTTCCCGATATCATTAAAGATCCCGACGCCGCTCCAGAAGCTGGAATTGACCTGATTTGCGCCTTTTGCTACTGTGCCTTTGGCCAGCTGGCCCCAATCAGTTTTGCCGCCGGTAACTTTGGTACGGTCTACTCCCAGCAGCTTATCTACAGCCTTTTGCACCGTTGTCCGGTTGTCTTCCCGTTCCGCCCAGTCGTTCTGTGCTTGGGTGGCCATAACTCTCTGCACATAGGCGTTTTTCCTGTCCTGCATAGCAGTGTTGGCTTCGTCGTACCACTGCTGGCTCTGAGATAAATCCGTCTTGTACTGGTTGGACAGGGTTTCAAGCTGTCTCCTGGCGCCGGTGATCTGATCCTGGTATTTAATCCGTTCTTGTGCGCTTGATTCTTTGTCGCTGTTCAGGTAATCTGCAATGCCCTGCGAGCGGGTTTCCAGCTCGTTCAGCATTTCATTTGCTTCATCTACACTTCTGGGCTGATAGATGCCTATTTTCTTCGCGGATTCTCTGAAAGCGCTTGTTTTGTTTGCCATGGCTCCTCCTTATTTCTGATAGGAAGATACATTCCTTCTTGCCATTGTGTCGTAACGATATTTACTCAGCAGCGCATCAAGCTGCGCCTGTGTGAAGTTGGCTGCGCCTGCGTCAAGATCTGCCTGCGCGGCTCTCACAAGGTCTTCAACCTGGCCGCTGTGCTTTGCGCTTGCAAGCGTGCTCTCCACTTCGCTCAGTGTCAGTGCGTCGCCGGCGCCGGTTCCGGCGCTCTGGCCGTCCAGGGGCCCGCCAACAAACACAGCTCCGCCGCCTCCACTGCTGGATCCGCTGCTGCTGCCAGATCCGCCGGAAGAGCCTCCGGACGATCCACTTCCGGAATTGTAAGCGTTGTACTCTTTCAATCCAAATTCACGCTCCCACTGGCTGTCGCCAACGGAATCGCGGTAACGCTGGTAGGCCAGCTCATCCTCGTAGCGCTCGTCGCTCAGGCTGTCTCTCCATCTGCTGTAGCCGAGCTCGTCCTCGTACCGGTAATCGCTCAGTGCGTCTCTGTACCGGCTGTAGCCCAGCTCATCCTGGTACCTGGCATCGTTCAAGGCATCTCTGTAACGGCCGTAGCCCTCCTGCTCTGCCTGGATCCGCAGGTTGTTATTGTAGACAGCTCTCTGGTAGTCCTCGGCTTCCTGCGCCTGCATCAGAGCCAGGTTGTAGTTGTAGTCGCTGACGGCATCTCTGTACCGGCCATACTCCGTGTCTCTCAGATCTCCGAGCATGCTGTACTGCCGGTAGAGCTCGTTGCCTGCGTCCTGGTATCTCTGGTAGGCCCGGTTTTCCAGCTCGATCTGCTTGTCTGCCAGGGCTGCCATGTACTGGTTGTATGCTCCCTGGCCTGCAAACTGCGCGTAGGTGTTCCCATATCCGCCTGTGAGCGCTGCTGCCTGGCCCATGGTATCTTTCATGGCCTGCTGCCCCAGCTGCGTGTAGCGCCTCGCGTAGTCCTGGTAGAAAGGATCCTGATCCGCGTTCCAGGAAAACGGATCCCGCCCGACGATATTCTGATAAGCCTCCTGCAGCTGCAGGTCGTATTTGTTGTCGTAGGTTGGCCTGGTTCCCAGGTCAGCTGCGATCTGCTGCATGGCTGCGTTGTACGCTTCGCCGGCCGGGCCCTGCAGGTAGTTCAGGCTGTAATCCGGCGCGTTGCTTTCAGGCGTTCCGACGTTGCTGTAATAGCCGGATCCGTCGTAGGCTGCAGGTTTCTGAGCGGTGCTGGTGTAGGATCCAGGGCTGCCGGTGCTGGTATAGCTTGTTTTCCTGGTGTAGGAATCAGCTGCCGGTAAGCTTCCCGTCGGCGCCGCGGCACCCGTCACGCGCTTGCCCTCCGTGATCTGCGTGCCGCCCATGGTCGTCTCAACGCCCTGGAATGCGCTGCTGTTCCTGGTGTTGCCTATGATAGTCGATGTGTCCGGAATATATGCCGACGGGCCTCCGGGCCTGCTTGCATAGTCGGCCGGTGTGGCGATCTGCGTGTTTCCCGGCGTACCGGCAGAAATAACCAGGTTGCCTTTCTCGTTGAACGGCAGCCCGTTAATGTCGTAGTAGATCATTTCTCCTCCTCTTCCTCCGTGACAACTTCAAAGCTCACGTAATCCGGATACTGCTCCGCCAGGGCCGCATACCCGGTTGCTATAGTTTCCATGATGACGAATGCCTGCGCTTTCAGATCCGTGTCAGACTTTACCCAGGCATGGAAAAACGGCTTGTCCTTATTCCATACGGTTCCCCCGTGCATCTCTTCCTGGATCGTCAGGACAGCCTGCAGCGTGTTTGCCAGTGTGGATATGGCAGCGCAGATCAGATCCTCGCCCTTTTCGGCGCTCCCTGCATGCCCGTCAACCAGGATCTCCATCCTCTCTGGCCAGTAAGCGATCCTCGTCATCTCGCGCTCCCTCCGGGCTGGCTGGAATTAGCTGCCCTCTCCCTGGCGTTCTGCATCCGGGTGCTCTCCTGGGGCTCTCCCGTGCTCATTTCCACCGGTGCTGCATCCACCGGCTGCGTCTGATCCGCCGGCGTAGTCCCGCCGGTGACTGCCTGGCTCAGGCCCTGCACCATCTCCGGCGCGTACCTGGCTGCCAGCTCAAGCGCAAGCTGCTGCCACTGTCTCAGCATGGTAAACAGTGTGCCGTTTTGAGCCACTTTCTGCTCCACTTCTTCCTTGCTGTCGAAGTCCATGATGCTCAGGCAAGCCAGCGCCTGGTCAGCGTTCTGCGGGTTGAAGAACTGCGCGGTGTACAGCTGCAGCGCCAGCTCGTTCTGGCTGATCTTGGTGTAGCTGCTGTTCTTCTCCGGCACGACGTCGATATCGTATTCCGGCACACGGTAGCCCATGTCCATGCCGCCGATCATGCCCTGCCACTGTGGCTGCATGCCGGCGTTGCTGAACGATACATACTGCTCCTGGCCCAGGTCTCCGGTGATCCGGAACTGCCTCGGCATGTCGTAGAACTGCCGGATCAGCTCGCAAACCATGTAGCCGATCTTCTCGGCCGCCCGGTAAGACGTCAGTGTGCTGTCGCGGCTTGTTTTGCCGGAAGCTTCCTGCAGTGCTGCGTAGGCAGATGCTGCCGTCACGCCGCTCTGCTTGATCCCGTTGCCGGCTTCCGTGTTGCCGGTCGTCTCGCGCATCTCCGCAATCGTGTTGCTCAGTACGGAAAGCTGGTCACTCGACAGGGCCTTCCCGTCGATCGGGCGCAGGCTCATGTCGTCCAGGCTGCCGTCCACGTGGATCAGGGCTTTATTAGTATTAAGAAACTCTTCCTCGTTGATCGCGCCGTCGGCCCGGAAGAAATACCTGGGTGTTGCATTCGCCTTGACGTTGGCCAGGAAGCTCTGATTCATCAGATCTATGCGTGTCATGGCATTCGCAGCCACATCTACGTAGCCAAAGCCTGCCGGCGATTCCTCCAGCGGATACATGACGTCGAATACATACGGGTACATCCCATGGTCGTAGAGGCCATCAGCTGCCTTTGTGTGCACGCCTGAGATCGTCCCTGTCATCGGATCTCTGTCGGTCTTATTGACGGCGTTGTCGTTCTCTGTGGCGTACAGCACGGTCTCTCCGACGTACTTTGCATAGTGCAGCTTGCCCCGGCGCTTGTAATAAACGTCTACCAGGGGAACCTTGTCCTCTGTGTTGACGTTATCTTCTGTGGGCATCTTGGTCGGTTCAATGTTCCCACGCAGCTGCCGGATGTCCAGATTCGGATACTGATCCTGCAGCGTCTCCTTATCGATCAGCTCTACGTCAAAAAAGCATTTGCTGTCCTGGATATCCGTGATCCCCGGCTCCCAGTACAGATTCAGCAGGCTCCGGCGCACGACGGAAATGTCGCCCAGGCCGTTCAGCTTGTTCTGATCCCAGACTACCTTGTAGACGCCTGTGCCTGTCTTGATTTTCTGCCATCCAACCATGTCGTAGGTCTCTTCAAAGTGGTTCTGCTTCAGCACGGCCGGCACGATCTTACTCAGCATCGCAGCCTCAGCCTTGTCATCCTGTGCCCTGGCCAGGAAGTTAAGCGTCGGGTATGCTTCGTGGTAGTCTGCATGCTTGCTCGCAATGACGTTGAACAGCCAGGCGGATTTCGACCGGAAGCCCATCTTCTGATCGCCGAAATCCGTGTTCGGATCCTCGGTGAATTCGTTTCGGAGCCTCCACCATTTCTCTGCGTCCTGGATCCGTTTCTCCAGCTTCACCTTGCCGCTCTTGTACTTTGCCAGCAGCTCATTCCATTTCCGGCACTGCTCTGCATCTACCGGCTGGATGTGCTGCATATCCCGCAAAGCACGCAGCGGGTTTTCCTGCTCCTGCTGCATCGGTAGCCCCGATCCGCTCTGTCCCTGCTGCAGCGGCAGCGTAGTAATTTCGTCCATGCACTAACTCCTTTTTTTGAATTGATCCAGCGGATCGTAGAATATTTGCTTCTTCTCAACCGGGCGCATCGGTGAGATCGGCCTGCTCATGCAAGCGTACCGCCACTCGTCACTGACATGGTCTTCCAGCTTGGTGTCCAGGTCTTCCACTTTGTGCTCGTCGTACATCATCAGCGGCACGGTGCGGATAAACGCTTTGCAATTACTAAAGACATACATGCGGGAAAAGCCCCGCTCATCGAACTGCAGCCGGTAATGGCACTGCATCCAGCCTGGGATCCTGTCGTTGTCTCCCGGCTGGAAATAAAGCCCGTGCTTCATCGCCGTCTCTGCTATGCTCTCGCCGCGGCTGCCGTCCCATATAGCCGGATCCGCGACGCCGTCGATCTTCTTTCCTTTCAGCCAGGGGTGTGATTTCTCGATCCTGGCGATCTCCGCAAACTGCTGATCCGGCGTCCACTTCACGCCCTCATTAGGCGTGTCCGTGCATCCGTACAGCTCCAGGATCCGGTACATCACCCCGTCATAGTCCAGGGCCCACCAGGCGCACGAAAACGGTTTCCCGTAGCCAAAGTCATAGCTCCGGAAGATGCTCCAGCTTCTCGGCTCACCCACGCTCAGATCTATAGGCTCTATTACATGGCACCACCGGTGATCCGCCCGCAGCTTCTCCTTGCTGTCGCGGCAGCCCTGCTCCTCTGCAGCAGTCAGATCCGGCTCCAGGCGGAAGTCCTCAAAGAACTGGCCCTCAAAGATATCCCAGTCGCCGTACAGCCAGGCTTTCCGGAGTTTTGGCGGCAGGTTCTCCAGCTCATCCTTGTATTCCGGCTGCATCTCCATGAGCACTTTGTTGTCCGTCACAAGGGCCTGGATAAAGGAATAGTCTTCCGGCTTCTCCTTGCCCTCAAAGTGACGATCGACGAACAGGCGCTTGAAATAACCGTGGCTGGGCCCGCCTGGGTTCAGCGTGTAATATGTGCGCTTCGGGAATCCGTTCACTCCGCGCACGCAGGCGTTGATCTTCTTAATCCACTCTTCCTGCAGCTGCCCGGCCTCGTCCAGGAATACGATGTCATACTGTGCGCCCTGATATTGATCCAGGTCGTTATCGTTGGCGCAATACCCGAATTTGATGGTTGATCCGTTGAAGAATGTGAACAGGCGCTCGCTCTTGTTGTAGGTCGCGATGCCGGCCAGGCGTTCTTTCATCTCGTAAACGTGATTGTTCAGCAGCTCCGGATACGTCTTCCTGACAATCAGGATCTTGATCCCCGGAAAAGACAGCGCCAGGTAATAGCTCTTCTCCTGCACGCTCCAGCTCTTCCCGCCGCCCCTGGCTCCGCCGTAGGCGACGTGCCGGTGTGTGTCTTCCAGGAAGAGTACCTGCTTCTCGTTCGGTACCCCGAAAGTAAACTGTCTCATTGACAGAACCTCCGGAGCTCCGGCGGCACGACAATCTCAATGCTCTTCTCGGCGTCTTCCCGTTCTGCCTCTCTCCTGAGCTTGGCAATGCGTGCCTCCTGCTCTTGCAAATCAAGATCGGTCAGGCCCTTTTTCGCATCCTTGATCTTCTGCAAGACGGATGCTGCCGTGTATAAACTGTCCAGCTCTTTCGGCTGGATCCCTGTGATCGCCTCAACAAGCTTGTCCAGCAGCATTGTCGCTGCCTCTATTTCCTTGCATGCTTTCTTGGCCTCTCTTGTGGCGCAGGCGTCCACGATTTTCCGCGTCTTAGCCGCGTTATTCTTGCGCTCATGCTCAACCCAGTGCTCTTTTTCGCAGTGTCTCCTCAGTGTCGCGTAGCTGACGCCGTGTTTCTCTGCAAGCTTCCTGGTGCTGATCCCGCCGCGGATATACTCTGCTTTTATTTTGGCCCAGTCAGCCATGACAACTCCTTTCCCGTAGGTATGGTTCTTCCAGGCAAGTATAAAAAAGCAGGGGCTCAAATAAGAGCCCCCTTTGCCGCATTATTAAGTTTCCCGGATCCGGATGTGATGCACCCAAAGCATCAGCTTCCGCTTCAGGATATAGTCTTTCTGCTTCCTGGTGATCTCGCTCTTGACGTCCTCGACCACCAGCTGCCGGCCCTCGGTGTACACGAAATCCGCGTAGTACGTGGCTGCCCGCTCAATGCACTTCCCGTCCTCGTACTGGGCCGGGATCAGCTCAAATTTCACCTGGCATTTCAGATCCGTGATCTTGCCGGCCCGCTCCAGCAGCTTCAGCTCCTGGTATCTCCGGGCCTCTTTCCTGCTGTCGAATCCGCTTGCTTTCTCATTCCCGAACTTCTGTCGGCCGCTCAGGTTCTTCCCAGCATGTCGTTCCACTTCCGGATCGCCTCCAGTCTCATTTCGTCTTCCTCGGATCTGCGCTTCAGCGTTCTGACCACTATCGGCCCGCGTGCCCTGCAGCGGCCGCAGTAAACGTAGAAGGCCTCGCGATCACAGAGCCTCCCGCCAAAAAACCCGCCGGTAAGCACGAACTTCACAGCCATGTGCTTCCGGTTGATATGTGGCTTGCCGCCGCAGAACGGGCACGGCTCCGGTTCCTGGCTTATTTCCTCCGGCAGCGGATCATCTTCAAACAGGAAGAGCTGCTCTTCGTCCATCACTTCTCCCTCCCGCACTGCGCATCGTCGTAGCCTACATGCTGGATCTCGTCCTGGGTGCAGAGTTCCGGATCAGATTCGGGATAGATCACTTTCTTTAATCGCCTGCTGCATTCCTGGCAGATCCATCTGTCTGCCCTCATCGCCGGTGTAGGAATAAATCTGTCGCAGATCTGGCAGACGGTTCCTGTTTCGAAAGGCGCCGGCTCACCGATGATTGCCGTTGTTTTTATCATTCCTTTACCTCTTTCTCAAAGATGTACTTTGTCATCTGCAAGAGGAATCCCAACATTTCCGATGTCACTTCTGTTTTCCTTTCTTGAATCGGTTCTGCTGTTGTTTCTACCGTTTCTGCTGTTTGTGGAAGATAGATGATAACACGGTTTCTCCAACTGTTATATAACAAGCCATAATTCCCGTCTTCAATTATCATCTTTTACCATCCATTCTATGAATTTCATCATAAAACAATCGCATAATTACGATAAACGTGTTTCTCTCATCTGCCATTTTTCTGTTCCCATTTCTCTCTTTCCAAGATTTAGAGCATTCTGGGCAATACAATGCGCTCCCGCAACTTCCCCAACCGCTTTTGATAAGATCAGCTGTGTATTGAATCTTTTCATTTGATAATTTTATGTGATTCCCACAGCAAGAGCATTGAACATCAATTATCATGTTTCGCCTCCCATTCCAAATATGATTTTACTTGTTCCTCTAAATGCTCTTCGTATTTTTCCTCTGTTTGTTCAATGTAATGCCTGTCAATATAACAACCGACTATACTTCCATCTTTGTCTTCATACTGAAATCGGTTATCCCACGAATCACCAAACAAACCGCAACTTTCGCCTTTGTCGGATTCATTGTTCCACCATGTGAATAGCGGACAATTTGCACACCTCATGTTTCACCATCCTTATCAGCAGGGATGACGGTTGGAATGTCACTAATATCACTTGCTGCTTCAGCAAACGCATTTGCCCACGATGTGCGTGTGTTTTGATTCCATTCGATATTTGCCAACGTGACAAAATGATCAAGCACAACTTCTTCATCAATCAATCTCCCATGCGGTGGGACGGGGATGAGCGTATAGCTTTTTTGCGGTTCGTTGATTGGCGTGTAAATCGTTAAAACTGCGGTGTTATCGTCCAACACGCCAAGTTCACACGTATATGCTCCCGGTTTCGGCATCTCCATGCCTTTAATATAAACGCCCATCACTCGCTCTCCTCTGCCTTTTCTGTCTCAAGCATCCACGATTCCCACGAAGCCGCTTCTTGCTCTAAGTGCGCTTCATACTCTCTGTCAGTTTTCTCAATGAAATGCCTGTCAATATAGCACCCGACTATTGTCCCGTCCTTGTCTTCATACTGGAAAGGACTGTCCCATCCGTCACCAAACAAGCCACACGCTTCGCCCCTGTCAGATTCATTATTCCAACTTGTGAATAACGGGCAAGAATCACACCTCATGTTTCACCATCCTTTAGCGGTTCTGGGAGTGGCATCCAATGGGTGACTTCTGTACCAATATCATAACCACTATCAAGATAACTTCCATCACAATCACTATAGAATTCATCCATCTGAACAGATTCATGCCCTTTAAATTTCACATTTACAAGAATCCTCTGCCCATCTTCTGGCAATTCACCATCAAGAATACAATCCCATTCTGGATGTTCTTCTTTTTCTTCTTCATCAAGATCTCTTATCTCAAAAGGAATCCACTTCACAGGCTGAACGTCTGCGGCAGGGAATACTGAAACTGCACCGATTAGAACGTTGGTTTCTACAAATGGTATAGGCGATTTTTCTTTCAGAATTTTAATGAAGTCTTCTTTGCAAATATACTCAGCCATTCTCGTACCTCTCATTCATCTCATGTAGCTCTTCTGCAATCCACATCAGGCTGTACGCAATCGCTCTGAGCTGGAAATACTGTTTCACATCGCTGTAGCGCGAGTCGCCTGCACATTCCATCAAGCTCATAATCTGTGCTTTGTTCTCTTCTGCGCTCGTCATTATCAGTCCCTCCTTTCAAAGCAGTAGAAGACGTCGTCGTAGCACTCGTCCTCGAACGTCCACCCGGAAAAGGTTCCCTCGTTGACTGTGCCGTCGTCGTCCGTCCACTCAAACGCTGCATCCGGATCAATCTTGTCGCAGTCCCCGATCAGGATCCCGGTCTCCTGCTGCTCCGGCGGCCGTACCTTCCAGCGCTTGCAGTCGCCACAGTAATTACAAACCATCGCCTTTCACCTCTTCTTTCAGCCAATCGTTCCAACCATTGTGTGGATGTAGTGCTGCACGACCATTACCCCATACCATGTTTATAAACTCTGCCAGTTCTTCATCCGACATTGCTCTGATACGGTCTGCATTGGTCTTTGGTGGAGTTGCCTGTGGGCAGTAGGAAACGGCAGGGCAAGTTGCTGGATCAACTTTGTTGTACTGCGCAAGGCAGCGTTTTCCTGTGCAGTTCATCGCTCACCCTCCTCCCACTTCTCCGGATCCATCCATCCGGGATCGTATTCCTCCCGGTCGCTCCGGAGCCAGTTGGTCAGCTGCTCCAGGTGCAGGATCAGCCCGTTCAGCGTGCGCTTCTTTCCCAGCAGGATCCGCTCTCGCTCCAGGTAGATCCAGCCGGCGATCACGAATATAGAGTATGCTATAAACGCCCACACCAGGATCTGATCCACCGGGCGCAATCTGAGTATCGCTGCAATCATTTTCTCTTCTCCTCCAGTCTATGCCATTCCTGGGCCCAGATACAGTCTTCCCAGTTCCCCTTGCAGAACGCGGTCATGTGCGCGTAGCGGATCTCATTGTCGTCGAAAGGAACTGCCCCTTTTACCGGCCGGCAGAAGATGCGGATCGCATCGTGCTTCCGGTAATAAGGGCACTTCACTGACTTCCAGGCTTTCTGTCCTCTTTTCAATGTTGTGCCCTCCATTCTCATTCAAATTGTGTTGGTGTGAATGTACGTGGCGGCTTCTTGGTTGCAGACTTTGGCCTGGTTCTCCAGGATCTGTTTCGGAGCCATTTGTCTGCGCTTGGGAAATACTTCAGCTCGTCTTCTTCCGTGGCTGCAGTCTGATCCTGGATCGCTTTCAGCAGCTCTTCCGGAGTGACGCTGTCCAGAGCAAACACATATTCCTGATATGCCTGCCTGATATCTCCAGACTTCTTCGGATACGCATCCCAGAACTTTTCAAATCCGTCATCCTGGAGAGTGGGTGCTTTTGGATTTGGATTCGGATTACGAATAGGATTCGGATTGGATTGGATTGGATTACGGGGACATTTGCTATCTTCTGCTTGCTCTTGATTGCAATTGATATCATCTGATATCGGATGCTCGCAGACAGTCGGAGGTTCCGGGAATTTGCGCTTTTTCGCCCGGATCTGCTGGTGTTTGTCCCATTTCCGGAGCTTAATGTACTTTCTGCCGTCTTCCCCATAATATCTGATGATCAAACCGACTGCATCCAGCTCGTCAAGCCATGTATCCACTTGCTCGCATTTGATATCATCTGATTTCAACGGAAAGCAATTGCTTTTGATTATGCTCTCATTGCCGTAGAAGCACCCGTAGTCGTCAACATTTACCATCAAACGATAGAAAAGGATTTCAGCCATCGGATCCAGGCTGTTCAGATCCTCGCTTGTGCAGATTGATTCCTTGAGTATCCTATTTGGCATTGGCGTCCTGCAGGAAAGCTTCCGCAATCCTGCCCTCCAGGTCGATCTGCTGATCCCGTGACGCCTTGCGCATCATCTTTCTGACTGATTTGAGCTTCTTGAAGATCTCCCTGGATTCTGACTTCAGAAACCGGTACGCCTCTTCCTCGGTTGCGATCTTGATCCCGTCGTTGCAGGAAATGATGATCTTGAAATAAGTGTCGCTGCCGTTGATCTCATTGATATCCCTGGTCAGCAGGCGCCTGGCTGCACTGTTGTGGTAGTAGCCGGTAAAGAATGCCGGGTAGTAGCTGATGCTGTCTGTAACCTGCTCCATGCTCGTCCACTGGTCTCCTCTTGAGAGCAGGTAGTCGTATAAGGCTACCTGCCGCTCCTGCTTGTATGCGTCCATCTTCATTCTGCGTTGCCCTCCCATGGAAGTTTTGTTTCGCCGGCGTCTTCATCCCAGATCTTCCCGGCAGCCGGCGTGGCTTCGCCCGTGCTTTCGTCTACGACGTAGTCCGTATATTCAACCACTTCCTCCGGAACATCGCTCACAGGCGAATCTGAGGCCGCCAGGGCGCTTGCAAGGTTCATGGTGTCTCTGCTGGCGTTGTCCTGGTATTCAATGCTCATCAGAGCATAGTGGCTGCAGAGCTTCCGGATCACCGTCTTCTTCGCCATGGCGTCAAAGTTTTCTTTCCAGCCCTTACTCATCCATTCGCCCTTGCGGTTCTTCTTCTCGTGGGCTTCAATCTGCTTCACGCTCATGTAGATCGTCTTCTCAGCGCCGTTCTTCAGCCGGAAGTAGCCGGCATATCCGATCACCGGGAGCTTCTCGCGCTCGTCCTCGTCCTCGTTCCATCTGAATTCCGCGTCGCCGGTCAGCCGGTTATAGCTCACCAGCTCGCCCTCACGCACATCCACGGCATCCGGCACGCTCTGATAGGCGCCGGTTCTCAGGCAAAGCTGCACCATGCCCTTGTAGCCGATAATAAAGGTTGCCGTCTGCTTCCCTTTGTTCCGGAATGGTACGATGTACGCATATCCCAGCGCCGGATCAATCGGCAGGTCGTAGCTGGCAGCCTGCAGGGCGCTCTTAATCACGCTCATGGGGCTCTGGTAGAATGCCTCCTGCAGATCCTTGTTGTCGTTAACCATATTCACCAGGGAAGAAATGAACTGGGCGCTGCGCTTACCCAGCAGCTCATCAAAACGCTTGCGCATCTTCTCTCCGTCCAGCAGCCCGTTCATCATAGCCATGACGCTCTGCTTTGCCTTTGCCTCCGGAGCCTGCGCGTTTACCGCAGCCTGAATCTTAGTTTGTGCCATGTTTATAGATCCTCCTTAATTCATTTTCACTCGCCACAACGTAGCGGTTTTTGTATTCTGTCTGGTTATCTTGCCTGGGGATCCGGATCCCGTAGTGGTCTATGCCAACGGATCCGATCACGAAAGCTTCCAGCGGCGGGCCGGATCCGTTCTCCCGGTATTCCACCCGCATGCCCTCCTGGAATTTCATCCTGCCCTTTTCTCTGTCACCCGGAACACACGCGTCTGAGCTTTGGCATACTTCTTAAAGTCAAGGCCGGGGAAATCTTTCCGGATAGCATCCCGGTCAAGGCCGCCGGTATCCTGCATCTTCCAGGATACTGTCCAGCCGCCACATATCCCCTTGCAGGCGGATCCCATTGCCAGCTTGATCTGATTGTCCAGATCCGCCTGGGCCTCCTTGAGATTCTTGATCTGCTTCTGCAGCTCAGCTCTCTGCTTGAAGATAGAGTCAAAGCCCCTCAGATCTGCGACGTCCGCTCCGGCATTCTGAAACATCTCGTTGATCGCTGCGCTGGTTGCGTCCTGCCCGTCGGCCGGCGGCGTCTTCCCGGTCACGACATAGCGATCCCAGAAGTCTTTCTCCGCTTTCATCAGGGCTGCGATCTCTTTCTCGTCACGATCCATAATGAACACCCGGAAGTCCTTGCATTCACTCAGGACGGCCAGGTAGGCCCGCTTCCTGCCGGTTACGGCCAGGTAATGCATCATCTGCGCGTACCACTGCTCCGGATACTCGCCCTGCCGGAATTTTTTTACGGCAACGAAACTGTTTGTCGTCTTGCATTCCAGGATCGCGTCCTCTCCGACGACTTCCCGGTCAATGTTCGCGCAGGCCCATGGATAAAGATCGTTCACCAGGGTGAAGTTGCAGCGGCGTACCTTGCAGTCCTGCTGATCCTCAAACATGTCAGCCACAAGCGCTTCCAGGTAACTCCCGACCTTAGTAGTGGTGTTGCCCTCAAAGCCCTTTACATTGCCGGTCTTCTCAGCCCATACGGAAAACGGGCTGCTGTAAGGATTCAGGCCGACGATCGCGCCGGCGTCTGATCCGCCGATATACTGCTTCCGGATCTGCAGCCACTCTTCGTGGTTTGCATAAGGAATCTTCTTAACCATCACTCAATCTCCTCCCAGGTAAACCGGCCCTTGCCGGAATTGCGCCACTGGCCGATCCCACGCAGGCATCCGTAGTCCAGCCATTCCTTAACGGCAGCAATGTGCGATTCATCCAGGCACTTCACGGTGAATTCCAGCGTCGCGCCTGCCGGCACTTCGTCAGAACTGGCCAACGTCACACGTTCGCCCTGAGCCGTCTGAGCCCGCAGCGGGCGCTGGCAGTCCCCGATCTCGCCGGTGAAGTTGATCGGGATCTCGCGCGGCTCCGGGAAAATCATGCCGTCGATAACTTTCTTGAAAGCAGTGATTTTGCCGCTCTCGTTCCTGGGCTTCTTGACCTTCTTGCCTTTCTCATCCACCGTAACCTCAGTCAGCCGGTTCAGCATGGAGCAGGCGTCCTTAAAGAAGCCTTTGATCTGGTAGTCATAGATGAACGGCCTGCCGTCCTCAGTCCTCGGAAAGATCGTCCGGCCTTTCTGGGTAACTTCCTCAACGCCCAGGGCTTCAATCTCCTCTTCAAGAGTTGCAGCATTCGGTGCGTTGCTGCCGATAAAGGTTCCGTAAACGTCCGGATCTGCCGGGCTGGTTCCCAGCATGCCCTCAATAAGGGTGAGTCTCACTTTGATCTTCTTCATTTTTGATTTTTCCTTTCAAATAAATAATAATTTTTGATTTTTCTGGGCTGCTCGTTGCTTTGCCATGCCTTTGCCCTGCTTCACAGTTCCATGCTATGCCGTTGCGTCGCTAAACGCTGCTTTGCCATTCCGTTGCACATCATTGAATCGCCGTTCCTTTGCCTTGCTCCGCTGTCCCATGCTTTGCCTCTGCCTTGCGTTGGCTGGCTATGTGATGCTTTTCCTTTACGTTGCTTTGCCCGGATATGCTATGCCCTGCCTTCGCTCGTCAGTACTCCGCTCTACTTTGCCTCGGCAATGCTCTGCGATCCTTTGCTTTGCCCCTGCCTGGCTTTGCTTTGCACTTCCATTGCGGCGCTCATCAGGGCTCTGCCATAGCGTTCCCCTGCCCGGCCTTGCTATGCTATGCCTTGGCGGTGCTTTCCTCTTCTACGCCTCCGCCTCGCCCTGTCTCGCTCTGCTCGGCCTCAGCTCTGCTCACCATCGGCTTGCTTTACCGTCGCCATGCTTGGTTGTGCTTTTCCTCTGCTCAGCCTCGGCTTGCCGTGCTGTTCCTTTGCAGGCCCAGGCTCTTCTTTGCCTTTGCTGCACCACACTATTCCGTTGCGTTGCGTCGGAATCCGATGCTCTGCCTCGCCTTGCCTTGCCGCGGCTATGCAATCCAATGCTTCGCTCAGCCTCTGCAGTGCTTGCCTATGCTCACCGTTGCCATAGCTGCGCCACACTGTTCTTTGCCACTGCGGTGCGCCGTCATGCTATGCCACTGCGGTGCGTCGAGGCGCCTCACTATGCCACCGCTGTGCAAATCCTTGCTATTCCCCAGCAGTGCGACGGGATGCCATGCCCGTGCGTGGCTTTACGAGGCTTTACCATGCTTTTGCGAATCAGCAGTCAAATGTGTAGCAGCCCTCGTAGGGATCAAAGCCTACTTCCAGGTCATAGTCGCAAGGATCTTCATCGTATTCCTCGTCTTCCGGATCTTCTGAGCCATAGACATACTCATACATATAATCGGTTCCCCTGGCCTCAGCCTCGCGGATCCATGGTGCGTCCGGGATCATGATTCGTCCTCCTTTTTCGTTACCTCCACGGTGTAGTCCGTGCCGTATGCTTTGTTGTACAGATCAATAAGGTTCTCCCAAATTTTGCAGGGATCCATTTACGATCACCGTCCATCATAGTTGTCAATTTTAGTGGGCATTTTGGGCAAATAAATATCGTTAACACTGACATGTAATGCGGATGCCAGTTTCTCCAGGGTGTCCGTCCGCATTACAATTTCCGGATCCCCTTCGATCAAAATGATCCTCTGCCTGCTGATTCCGCTCAGTTCAGACAGCTCTGTCTGGGAGATCCCTCTGGCCTCCCTGACTTCCTTAAGACAATTCACTGATTCACCTCCTCCCGGAAACTGTACTGTAAACTATAATATACACTAATAATCGCCTTTTGTAAACTAAAATTTACAGTCTGTTGTTGAAAAAATTGCCATCATGTTGTAAACTAAAAATGACAATTGGAGAGGAGGATATATATGACTTTAGGCGAGTATATAATGTCTTATCGAAGTATGCACGGCATGTCGCAGCGGAAGTTTGCAGCGCTTTCCGGTCTTACAAATACATATATCAGTAACCTGGAAAGAGGCATTAACAGCAACGGATCCATCACGACGCCGTCCCTGGAAACGTACCAGGCAGTCGCAAAGGCTACCGGCTGCGAGGCTGCAGATCTGATCGCTCTTCTGGACGATCCGGGCCAGGATCCCGTGGATCCAAAACGTGGCCCGCAGTTTACCGCCACTCAGCAGAAACTTATAGATCTGTTTCCGGAGATGACTGATTCGGAGATCTCTGTCTTATTAGCGACAGCGCAAGCTCAAATAAGCTCTCACAAACATACGGATGCTGAATAACTAATTCAAGGAGCTTTTCTCGTTCACTCATCTCACAGTTCCTTTCAATCTGATTTTATTATGGGGAGCGGCCACCGAGCCGCCAAGCTGTGGTCACTCCCCTTTGCTCTGGGATGGTTGGATTATAAATTAAACCAGGGCGCAAAACAATGCTCATGTTTGGCGTTTTTTCGCCTTGCGTGAACAGTTTAATGCTCACAGAAGAACAGGAGGATTAAATGGGAACACAATCAGAAGCCTTAATCAGGGAAGCAAAAGAGATTAAGCAGGCGAAGAAAATTACCTACAATGATATCATGGAAGCAATGAAAGAGAACGGCGTGCCGGCCGTTTGCCTATCTACTCTCAGGCGTGTGTTTGCCAGCGATTCGGAAGAACGCGCAAGCAGCTTTAATTTTGAAGAGACGCTGATTCCAATTCGTGACGCGATAAAACGCATTGACGGCGTTACTGATGATTCATCGCCGGCAGAAGAAGTAAAGGCCATGCAGATAGTTATCGACTTGCAAAGGGAAGAGCTTGCTCGCAAGGAAGCGTTAATCAGAAGGCTTATAGACCGCCTGGATCAGAAGGACGAAATTATCCGGCAATTCATATTCGATATGAAGCAAAAGGATAATTTTATCCAACATCTTACGGAGAAATGCCTGCAATGAGCGAAATGAATATTAACATTCTTTGCACCGCCGCCTTTATCCTGGTTTCCGTTGTTGTTGTCGTCCGGCGAAGGATCGTGGGAAAGAGAGAGAGAAGCGGAAAAATGAAAAAGAGTGATTCTGAAATTACATTTGAATCAAAGCGCGGGATCCACACGTTCAGGATCCGGACGACATATTCTGTAAGGGAGAGTGATAATGATGAAACGGGCAGCTCTATACGCCCGTGTATCGACAGAGGAACAGGCTCGGCACGGCTACAGCATCGGAGCTCAGATAGAGAACCTACGGGCCTACGCAAAGGAGCACAGCTACCAGATCATCGGTGAGTATATCGACGAGGGGATCTCTGCCAGGAAGCCCTACAAGAAGCGGCCGGCGCTGCTGCAGCTCCTGGAAGCTGTGCAGGCCGGTCGGGTGGATCTGATCCTGTTCGTCAAGTTGGATCGCTGGTTCCGGAATGTGGCTGCCTATCACCAGGTACAGCCGATCCTGGAGGCCCATGACGTTGCCTGGCAGGCGACCCTGGAAGACTATGAGACGCTGACTGCCTCCGGGCGCTTCAAGGTAAACATCATGCTTTCCGTGGCGGAAGATGAAGCCGACCGCACATCAGAGCGGATTCGATTTGTCCAGGATGCAAAGCGGGCCAAAGGCGAGCATCTGAACGACAGCGTCTGCATCGGATTCAAGCTGGTAGATAAGAAGGTTGTGCCGGATCCGGAGCAGGCTCAGATCGTCCTGGATATGTTCCAGACGTATATTGATACCAGGTCAACCGTCGCAGCACGCGATCTTCTGTACAGCAAATACGGGATCACCCGGAACTACGGGACGATCCGATGGCTTCTTCACAACAAAGCATACATAGAGATCGTAGGCCATGAGATGTTTCAGAAGACGCAAGAGCTGCTTGCTACGCGGTCCCAGCGTAACTCGCGTACCGGCAGCACGTTCCTTTTTACGTCGATCATTTACTGCAAGGAATGCGGCGGGCGCGTAAAGGCCAGCCGGGTCAAAGGGATTGCTTACTATTCCTGCTATAACCACGATGCTTTCGGATCACATCGCTGCGCTAATACTAAGCATGTCCCGGAGCACAGGATCGAATCGTTTCTCCTGGAAAACATAGAGCAGGGTGTCAAGGATTATAACGCATCCATCAAGCAGGCACTCAAACCGGCAAAGGACGAAGCCAGGATCCGCCGGAAAATGGAAAAGCTTAAGGATCTGTACCTGGACGATCTTATCAGCAAGCAGGTGTACGAAAGAGATTACCGGGCCCTGGAGTCTGAGCTTAACGCCTATGTGCCCACGGTTGTCCCGGTTGATCTTGATGTTGTAAAGTCCGCTGCCGGCACATACAAGGCCCTCCCGATGCCGGAAAGGAAAGCTTTCTGGTCGCGTACAATAAAGCGGATCGAGATCGACGCAGCAGGCAACATTTTTTTCACGTTTTAGTTTATCTTATTTTCAGTCGCCCCATGGCAGCTAACATTAAGAATAACTAAGAAACAGAAAAGGCAGCAGGTTTTGTCCTGCTGCCTCCTGTTTTATCTGTCTTGCTCCATCTGAGTGATCATCCGCTGAATGCTCTTTCTGGTGTTTTCGTCCTGGGCCTCGCGCATGATATCACGCAGGTTCTCGATACATTCCTCGTTCCCGTCGTCGCGAGAGTAACCGCGCCTGGACATTCCCCCGCGATATGAAGCACCGTCCCGGTAGGATCCGCCGTCACGCGAGGATCCGCCACCACGGTAAGAACGTCCGTCGCGCCCTCTCTCAACCGGATAACCGCGATAAGAGTTCATGCCGGTCTCGCTGTACCCGCTGTCCATCATGTCTTCACACTTCCAAATCTCGTAAACATCTTTGGCAATGTCTACCAGTTTGTACACAAGCTCAACATCATCCTTACTCTTGAATTTACCGTTTGATTCGATCACGGCAAATTCGCTATCAATGACGTTGAGCAGTCCGTCAAGATGTTTCATCGTCTATCCTCCATTCTCCGCTTAAGCGGCTGCCGGAGGAGGGTAGAGCCCAAGGAAGTACTGCGTCTGAGCAGTCAGCGCGTTCTGGATGTAGTTATTGGATTCCAGGGAATTGATCCTGTTGTTCAGCTCGACAATCTTCTCGTTCTTTGCGTCGATCTTATCCTGGCACATCTTGTCGAGGATAGTCTGGATGCCGCCCTGAATAGCTGCCCTTGTGGCTGCTCCTTCTGCGGTCATAACGTTTTGGGTCTGCACGGTTGCCAGGCGATTATCGCAGCAGCACTGTGAGAGCTGGCCCTGGAGACCGTTGAATCCCTGCAGCGTCGCTGTCTGAGCTGCAAAGTTCTGCTGCATGTCAGCGATCTGGCGGGCATTTGCTGCGATCTCAGACTGTGCAAAGCCGTTGGCAATGCTCGCGTTCACACCGGCAAAGCCTCCGCAAAGCGCTGTCTGCATATCGCCAAAGCCGGAAGTGATCGAATTCTGGATGCCGGAGATCTGAGATCCGAGCATCTGATCCCGGAAGCCGTCGTTGATATTCTGGCTGTTGTTCAGCCACGGATAGACGTCACCGCCAAAACCGCCGCCGAAGCCATTGCCCCAACCGCCGCCGGCAAAGAGCAGGAGAAGGATGATCCAGCCCCAATCGTTGCCGAAGCCTCCGCCAAAACCGCCGCCGTAACCGCCTGCCGGTGCTACGGGCATAGTGAAGGGCACACCGTTTGTAGAATCGTCCATATTGATTTTTCCTTTCATAAAAATTTATTTACACTTCCCTGGCCAGAAAGATGTGTACTACTTAAATCTTTGCGCCATCTGATAGGCGGCATTAACCTGCTGCTGCGATATCTGTCCGGTCTGAAGCAGGTGGTTCAGGATCGCCTGCGGATCCGCTGAGATGTTCTGAGGAATGTTCATCTTCCTCTGCATAAGAAACTGCATCGGGTTCTGCTTAAACTGCGACAGCATTCCCATGAGCTGATTCGGAATCATTTCTTATCTCCTTTCAAATTGCCGATCATTTCCTCGACGTCTTTCCTCAGCAGTGCGAGTTCTTCTTTCGTGACGTAGTCGACTGGTTTTATATCCTGTCCGGAAGATGCGCCAGGGGCGCTCTGAGCGCGTTCTACGAGGTCGAATATACGTAGGCTCGGTTTCCCGGTTGCGTCCGCCTGCTTGAGATACACAGTTTTCCCGCTTTGTTCCCAAAGGGCTACGGCATTGTTTGGCGCAACAGGGTACATCTGTGCCTCCTGGATCCCCTGGATCCAGATGATCCCGGATTGCTGCTGTGCCGGCTGCTGCGGGTAATAGTTTCCGTAGTTCGGGTAAGTCTGCGGTAGATATGGATTGTATGCTCCCATTACTTTTGTCCTTTCTTCCATACATAAATCGGTACATTCAGGCTGCTGTTCCAGGAATCGAACAGGATCCCGTCAATTACGGTGGCGACATGCCCGTCTGATTTCACGACGTAGATCCCTTCCGGATGGTCATTGCAGAAATCCTCGACGGTATAGCAGTCAGGGCAGGAATCTGGGATCATCTCCCGCCGGAAGCCGCGCTGTCGGAGGATGCTGCCCCACACCAGGTCGTTGTTCATTACTTCACCCATCAGGAAGCCGTTGGCTGCCAGCATTGCGTAGGCTTTCTCCCAGGTCACGCCCAGGGCTTTCGCAATAGCACGGACGGCGCAGTCGCCGGCTCCGCCCTCTGGCCTGACAGGATTCGGATTGTAGAACCGGTACATTACTTCTCGCTTTCCGGAGCCTCTTCGCCGCATGGGAAGAGGTCATCGTCCAGCATCAAAATGTCGTCATATTCCATGCGGGTTCACTCCTTTCTATGCTGAAATTGTATAAAAAAATCCCGGCATTCACGATCAAGTGAATGTCGGGTAATAGTCTTATAAATGGCTGAAAATCGTTTCCTTGTAGGTTTTACAAATGTATTTTACGTGTTGGGTTGAATAGTTTACCTGCTCTGCTATACGTTCGTAAGTCTCGCTTTCGCAGTATCGCAGCTTCAAGATCTTCCGGTAGCGCGGGTTCCGGACGTATTCTTCAATAGCATGGCACATGTCGCTGTTTCTGTAATCTGGCATGATAATACCTCCAAAAAGACATAATGCCGCCACTGCTTGAGTGGCGGCTCATTTTGGCGGCTCTTAAATTTTGTTTAATTAACGCCATTGAGAAGTTCCGGCGTGACGGGAACGTCCACTGGACTAACTATTACCGTGCGTTTCGTATGAAGATATGGCGGCAGGGAAATGTTATATAGCTTCTATTGAAATTGACAGGCTATTCTTTCTTCTCTGCGTCTACCAGGCCCTCTGATACAATGTACGCAATCACTGCTGCAGCGGACATTATCAGCCCGGAAACGGTTTCGACGGTCTCGCCGTCTACTTTGAATGCAGCCAGCAGCCCGGTGACGAATGCAGCCACTGCCAGCCAGAATTTCCGGCTTGTCAGCTTCCGGATCAGATCTTCCTTATTCATTGAGACGTCTCCTTTAATCTTGCCCGTGGGCTTTTTTGTTTAAGAATTTTTCGGTGTTGTTTATGGCTTCCGTGACGGCTCCGTTGCATCCCTGCTCTTTGAGTCCTTTCAGGCATGCCAGGACGCCATACGTCAGGATCGTCAGCTCTTCTTTGATTCCTTTGATATCCTCATCTTGTTTCTTTTGCTGCATGATAAATTTGTAGATCCTATTGTAATATCCAAATATTGCCACAAGGGCAGCAATAACCGCGCCGGCAGTGATAAGCCCCTGCGGCGTAACCACAATTCCGTTACTCATCAAGATCACCCACCAATCTCAACAGATCCCGCAGCGTCTTCTCGATCAGCATTGCCTTTGAGAATTCCTTGAGCTGCTCTTCTGTTATCTCAATCTTCCCGCTTGCGTCCGGGATCCCGCCCGGATCCTCAGCTTCTGCCTGGGAAAAGTCCTGGTAAAATGCTCTTGCAAAGTCAGATCGTGTCTTCAGGGCTGCCTCGCTCTGATCCGCCGGCCGCTCAAATTGCTTGCAGAAGATATCTGAGCATTCTTTGATGGACGCGGAAGTCTTCAGTGTCTGCAAAACCTTGCTGAATTCCGGCTGCTTCAGCTCGCTTGCCAGCCAGGCAATCTGCAGGGCCTCGTCTCCGATGGAGCATTGCCACTCATTAAATGCCTGGTAGTACAGCCCGGCCTTGCGGGTCGGATATGTCCACTGGCAGAGACCGTAGCCGCCTCCTCCGGGCCCGTCATACACGAACTCATGCTGGTTAATATTGCCGGCGTCCACCTGGGCTGTGTATTCCTGTGAACGTATGTAATCCTTAGAGAAGTCACCCTGCACCCGAAAACTGACGCAATTGCTCTCGGCTTCCATGTTTCCCATGATGGCCGCTGCGGCGATATCACTGAAGCCTCTGCACTTCAGCTCATTCCAAATTGTTTGCTTGCTCATAGTCGGTCTCCTTTTAAATGGCGGGTGTAATACTTCCGGCTTACGGAATCGTGCTCCGCGCTATCCGTACTGCCGGTAAGTCAACTGAGCCGCCGCAGTTTGTGCGTTATTATTTCCATTTTAGTTGACTCAGCAACTTCCTCAGTCAACTAAAATTTCCTTTAAGTTACTTCAACGGATTTAATTTTGTAATCATAACGTATGCGGTAATTAGGAAAGAAGAGATTTGAGAATCTCTGCGATAGTGGTTGCCGTGCAGTTCGTGTTCGGGGTAAGTGTTGCCCCTGATGCCACGGGAGTGGTAATGCGGTAAAGCGTATTGTCTACGATGCGGAAGTCATTTGCTTCAAGTGCGGTATCTGCTACCATGCTGTCAAGAACAGGAGCAATAATAGTTATTGCGTTCATTAAACTGTCTACTGTGTCGGCAATTCCAGATATAACCCCTTCGTTTACTACGGTTTCTCCCGCAACTAACGAACCGTTTTTATAGATTGGAATTCGGAATATACCGCTTGTCTGATCGGACAGATTCAGTACGCTCGCAAAGTTAATTGTCTGCGCACCATAAAATGCAAAGTCACTAACGATACCAACGGTTTGCATGAGCGTGGTGAAACTTTCAGCATAACGCATATTATTAAATGACCAACGAGTGCAATTATTTGCCATATAGATGCCGGTAGTAACACCCTCGATAGCAGTATTATAAATTTTTATATTATTAATTTTCTGATATCCTTTTGCATCAGCATAAATGCCATAATCTCCACTGCTAAACCTGCCATTATAAATGCGTATCTCATTTATCCATCCAACAGTATCTGTATCTTGGATTCCTGTTGACACATCAAGATTCAACCAGATACACTTACCACTTGCACTAATGGTATTAAACCACAGGTTAATATACTGAACACGGTGCTTTGTAGACCCCTCTTGTTCTGTTGCATAAAACTCAATTCCATTTCCGTTGGTTGCTTTAATCATGTCCAGATGGATATTACATTTTAAAACGTCTTTAATTTTTATTGCAGAGGATGTGCCACTATATTTTATCAATCCTGTTTGAACAAGCGTTAGACTTCGTGAAATAACAAGCGGTTGCGTAGTCTTATATGACCCTGTCATTAGGATAAGTGATGCGTTACTGTCTAATGCGCTTTGAATTGCAACTGTATCGTCGGTTGTTCCGTCTGCTGCTGCTCCATACATTTCTGGTGTTGCATAACGCGTATGTTTCTCTAAATTTATTAGTCTACTGTCTATTTCTGTAGTTCCTCTTGGCTGTAATGGCGATACATAATCCGTTTTTATCGAGCCTAGTTCAATCTGAATATCCGCATTACTGCCTAAAGTAAAACCACCAGATTTATAGAAATAAAAGTGCAAATAGTGTGCTGTCGCAATTGATGTGAATGTTATCGCACCATCAGATACGGTTAATGTACTTGTTTTCTCAATAAACGATTTATTCTCATCATAATAGGTTATATAAGCAGTTGGATCACCAACTACAGTTGCATCATAATATGATGCCGTATATTCTGTACTTGCAGAGCATGGAATCAAATCAATCAATCCGAAAGAACTGGGATTAGATTGCAAGACTCCACTTGGACTTGTGTTTATTTTTCCTGCTCCAACACTATTCAGATTCTTTGATTGTTCGCTTAACTCACCAACTAATGCACTAACTTCTTTGCCCATTTTCACGGCTTTAAAGTGTGATGCATTCCATGCTCCGGTATGCGCCACTGTGCAGCGGTATAAATCTCCGGCGTAGATACGGTACTCTCCTACAGCACAAGCCACATTGGCGTCAAACAGATCCGCTTCGTCGGCGAACGTGTACACATTATCCAGGCCGGGGAATTTCAGTGTTTTTTCTCTTATTCTTGCCATGTTTAACTACCCTCCGTAAATAAGATCTCGACGTTTCCGTCGCTGTTCGGATCTGCTGCTGACATCACTCCGGTTGTCGCAGCGCCCCAGGCATATCCGCCGCTGCCATCGGCGACCGGGATCGCTCCGGCTGCCGCGCTGCTGCCAGGGCTTACAGCCTTGCCAATCTTCGCTATAA
>Ga0256407_10001707_pt1 | contig 44869 bp, 38 predicted proteins | sample RumenRJG_04DNA_FD_193489 | JGI IMG/M metagenome (GOLD analysis project Ga0256407, IMG submission 193489) | Bovine rumen microbial communities from Lethbridge, Alberta, Canada - RJG_04 | ecosystem: Host-associated > Mammals > Digestive system > Stomach > Rumen | place: Canada: Alberta...
AGTCCTTGATCTGCGTGTAGGTTGCCCCATCCTGAAATTCGGACATATCCATATCTTCCAAAGAGAACTCAACCCGAATCTTTTTCGAGTCGACCTCGCCCTTGGAAAGCAAGACAACCGTCTCCACGTGTTGGGTGTGAGGGAACATATCCACAGGCTGGACCTTTGTTATCGTATAGTCCTTGCAAAGTATCTCCAGGTCCCTTGCCTGGCTGGCAGGGTTACAGCTGACATATACCATCCGGTCTGGTGAAGCTTTCAGAATAACCTGTGCCACAGATGGATGGATGCCGGCTCTTGGCGGATCCAGGACAATGACATCCGGTTTCCCGTGCTTTTTGATGAAGCCATCGTCAAGCACATCCTTCATGTCTCCGGCAAAGAATTCCGCATTGTCTATGCCGTTGTCTTTGGAGTTGATCCTGGCATCGGCGACAGCTTCTTCCACATATTCCACGCCTATGACTTTCCTGGCCTTGCGGGCAAGGAACAGGGCGATGGTACCGGTGCCGGTGTAGAGGTCATACAAGATTTCGTCTCCTTTGAGATCCGCAAAATCCCTGACAACTGAGTAGAGGCGGTAGGCCTGAAGGGAGTTGGTCTGATAGAAGGACTTCGGACCGATGCGGTAGGTGATGTCCTCCATTTTTTCTACCAGATATTCGCCACCCTGGACACGGTAGATAGGGCAGCCGTCGTAACTGTCGTTGGCTTTGCTGTTTATGGTAAGATAAGCGGATGTTATCTGAGGAAACTCCCGGCAGATGGCCATTATCATGCCCGTGGCGTCCTGCATCTGATTTTTGGAAGGTTTCTCGCCGATTTGAGAAGATCCTATAACCAGGTTGATTCCGAACTGGCCGTCTTCGGTAGAGCGGATGACAAGGTTACGGAGCATTCCCGTGTGGTTGTAGAGGTCGAAGAATCCGAGACCGTTTTCCACCGCATACTTCCTGGCAAAGAGCCTGATGGCGTTGGACGGTTCTTTCTGGAGGCGGCATTCCTTGATATCTAAAACTTTGCTGAACATACCCGGAATGTGGAACCCGAGCCCGAGGAGTTCTTCAGCGGAAAATTCCTTTTCGCTTCCGTCCGGGTTGAAGCGTTCTTCCTTGAATAGCCAGCGCCTGTCAGAGAAGGTGAATTCCAGTTTGTTGCGGTAGTCTACGATGCGCTCGGAACCGATGATGGGGGAGATAGGGGGGAGTGTCAGGTGTCCGATCCTGGTAAGCTGGTCTATGACCTGCTGCTGCTTGAATTCCAGCTGTTTTTCATAGGGGAGAGCCTGCCAGGTGCAGCCGCCGCAGACTCCATAGTGTGGACAGAAAGGCTTTTGGCGGATCGGGGATTCCTTGACCATCCTGATGGGATTTCCCTGCATAAAGCCCTTGCGTGAGCGTGTAATCTGCACGTCCACAACGTCTCCGGGAACGCATTTTGGCACGAAAAGTACTTTGCCGTCAATATGAGCAAGGCCATTGCCTTCAGCGGCAACGGCCTCAATGCTCACATTTTCAATAATTTGTCTATCTTTATTACGTTTGCGGCTCATATTAGAAAGCTGCAATCAATTCCTTATTGCTGTAGGCGTCTGCACCATAGCAGGTCTTAAGGTATGCAAGGCCGATCTTGTAATCTTCCTCAGTGAAGGAATCTGTAGCTTCCTTGGCAACAACAACATCGTATCCGAGGCAGAATGCATCAGCAGATGTGTGTCTTACGCACATATGGGCATGCAGTCCGGTCATGATTACGGTCTTGACACCAAGCTCCTTTAGGAGGATATCCAGATCGGTCTGGAAGAATCCGCTGTAGCGTCTCTTAGGAACAACATAGTCCTTATCGCAGAGTTTGAGTTCAGGAATAACCTCGGCACCCTTGGTTCCCTTGATTGCGTGGTCTCCCCAGATTGTCAGCTCGCGGTCGATTCCTTTGAGGTGGCAGTCATTGCAGAAGATTACAGGAACTCCTTTCTTACGTGCTGCATCAAGCAGTTTAGCCGTTGCAGGAACGATAGCGCGTCCGCGGTCGCATCCCAGAGCTCCCGTTACAAAGTCGTTGAGCATATCCACAACGAGGATAGCCGGCTTATTAAGTTTCAGTTTTGGAGCAGCGGCTTTCTTAGGAGCTGCCTTCTTTGTTACTTTCTTAGTTGCCATAGTCATACAATTTATATTATGTTAAATAGATCTATTTCTTGCAATGTCGTTGAACCCTATCTCAAAATCAATACCAAAGAGTCTGCGTCAACCCTTTTTTTAAGAAATTCAGTCAGTCGTAGGATTTCGCTCTTAGGGATATCAGTGCTGCCTTTCAAAACAATCTGTGCTGTTACATAACTGGAAACGTCGTTAGTGTCTTTTCCTGTTTCGATTGTCGGAGACAAACTCAGGGAACCAACCTGCGGATACAAGGTTTGCAGTTCGTCTATCATCTGCTTTGCAACAGTCTCATATCTTGTAAACTGTCCTAGCTTTGACTGAAGATTTGAAATTTCGGCGCTTTGATGGGTTATCGTAGCATTAAGCTCGTCCTTGGTGTGGTTGAATGTGGAAATTGATCCCTTCAGTGACAAAATGCTGTCTGTCAGGTTTCCCTGGATTATATTCAACTTGTAGTCCCCTAGCCCGTATAGGGGCATCCTGCTGGTTGCCTCGGCGATTCTTTCTTCCGGGATTTCCCTCCCCACAGCAGCCAGGGTAAGTACCTTTTCTTCCTTGTCTATATTCTGGGAAACTATCTGGCTACCGGAGAATTTCATTTCGTTGCTAATGAAATGCTGGAGATCGGAAGCAAAGAAACTCTCGCGTATGATATTGACAGTGAGGATCGCTGCCGGTATCATAGTGACAAGCACGATAGCCATGAGATAACCTCTGACCCTGCGGAAATTGCTGTCTTCAAGCACATTCACATGGCGGAAGCGCATGGCCCGTACACCAATGTATGTAGCCAGGGCGATAAATACAGTGTTTATGAAGTACAGGAAGAACGCTCCGAGGAAGTATTTGAGGTTGAGGCTGGCGATACCGAATCCGGCCGTACACAAAGGCGGCATCAAGGCCGTTGCTATAGCAACTCCAGGGAGAATGTTCCCCTTGTCCTTGGAGGCTATCGCCACAATTCCGGCAGCTCCGCCGAACAGTGCGATAAGTACATCATAAAGTGTCGGTGACGTCCTTGCAAGAAGCTCACTCTGAGCTCCATGGTAAGGTGTCAGGGTGAAATAGACGGTAGCCGTGATAAGGCTTATGAGTGTCGCCACCGCATAATTCATCAGACTTTTTTTGAGAAGGTCGAAGTCGCTGGTTCCGACAGAATAGCCCATACCTATAATAGGACCCATTATCGGGGAAATGAGCATCGCACCTATTATGACTGCAGTGGAATTGACATTAAGTCCTAAAGATGCCAGAAGGATGGCGAATACCAGAACCCAGAGATACGGACCGCGGAAAGTGATGCCGTCGTTTATTCTTTTGACTACATCGCTTTTGTCCGTAAGAAATCCCTTCATCGAGAAGTATTTCTTGATTCTTGAACCTATGCTTTTGTTATCGTCCATAGCTGATGAAATGGAAACCTGCTTCAAAGATAGTCTTTTTGATTAAATTTGCGATTGACAAATAAGGCAGAAATGAATTCAGACGTTAAGATACCGCTTGCGGAAAGGATCCGTCCCGTCTCACTTGACGAATATGTGGGGCAGGAACATCTTGTGGGAAAAGGCAGTGTGCTGCGCAATATGATAGAAAGCGGCAATCTGTCCTCTTTCATACTCTGGGGCCCTCCAGGTGTCGGAAAAACCACTCTGGCAAATATTATCTCGAAGCAACTTGACCGCAATTTCTACACACTCAGTGCGGTAAGTTCCGGAGTGAAGGAAGTCCGTGAGGTCATTGCGAAGGCAAAGGACAAGAATCTTTTCAATTCCAGGACCCCTATTTTGTTCATCGACGAGATTCACCGTTTCAACAAAGGTCAGCAGGATGCCCTTCTGGGAGCCGTGGAGGACGGAACTATAATCCTTATAGGTGCAACTACGGAAAATCCTTCTTTCGAGGTTATCAGTCCACTTTTGTCCCGGTGCCAGGTGTTTGTTCTCAAGGAACTTACCGTTGAGAATCTGGATTCCCTCCTGACCAGGGCGCTGGAAAAGGACCCCTATCTTTCATCCAGGAATATCACTGTCACCGAAAAAGAAGCACTTTTCCGTTATAGCGGCGGAGATGCCAGAAAGCTTCTGAACGTGCTGGAGATTATCGTCGGCAGTTTCCCTGAAGGTGAAAGTATCGAGATAACTAATGATATAGTAAAGGAGCGTCTGCAGGAGAACATGGCCCTTTATGACAAGAATGGCGAACAGCATTATGATATCATATCCGCTTTCATAAAGAGTCTCAGGGGCTCGGATCCGAATGCCGCAGTCTACTGGCTGGCGCGGATGATAAAGGGAGGAGAAGATCCCCTGTTCATAGCCCGACGTATGGTGATTCTTGCCGCAGAGGACATCGGTCTTGCAAATCCCAACGCCCTGCTTCTGGCCCAGAGTACCTTTGCTGCTGTTCAGCAGATAGGAATGCCGGAAGGCAGGATTCCGCTTTCAGAATGTGCCATCTATCTGGCTACCAGCCCTAAGAGCAATTCTTCCATCATGGCCATCGATATGGCTCTCAGTCTTGTCGAGCAGAGCGGTGACCTCAGCGTTCCGCTCCATTTGAGAAACGCCCCTACCCGGCTTATGAAGGAACTGGGATACCATCAGGGCTACAAGTACGCTCATGACTATGAGGGCAATTTCGCTGACCTGGAGTTCCTGCCTGAAGAAGTGTCCGCCACAAAGATTTATGACCCGTCTTCGAACCGCAGCGAAGAGGAAATAAGAAGGCGTCTGAAATTACTCTGGGAGAAATACAATTACTGACCATTTTTTATACATTTGCACGATGAAAAATTTGGAACTTCTTACAGATTATAACAACGGGATGTTTTTCCTTATGGCAGGTCCCTGCGTGATAGAGGGAGAAGAGATAACCCGTTCGATAGCCTCTACTCTGAAGAGTCTGACTGCAAAGTATAAGATACCTTTCATTTTCAAGGCTTCCTATAAAAAGGCAAACCGTTCCAAAATCACTTCTTTCACCGGTATCGGCGACAAAGAAGGGCTAGCCTTGCTACAATCTATAAGGAAAGAACTGGGTGTTCCTATCGTCACCGATGTGCACAGCGTGGAAGAAGCAGCCCTTGCCGCTTCCTATGATATTGACATCCTTCAGATTCCGGCTTTCCTCTGCCGTCAGACAGAGCTTTTGCAGGCAGCTGCAGCAACAGGCAAATGGGTGAATATCAAGAAAGGACAATTCCTTTCCCCGGAGGCGATGACATTTGCCGTTCAAAAGGTCAGGGACAGCGGAAACACTAACGTTATGCTCACCGAAAGAGGCAGCCAGTTCGGTTACGGCGACCTTGTGGTAGACTTCCGCAGCATCCCTAAGATGCAGAAATTCGGATGTCCAGTGGTTCTGGATGTCACCCACTCTCTTCAGAAACCTAACCAGACATCTGGAGTGACTGGAGGGGAGCCTGAACTTATTCCTTACATAGCCCGTGCCGGCATTGCTGCCGGAGCGGACGGACTGTTTATGGAAACCCATCCGGATCCTGCGAACGCCAAGAGTGACGGAGCCAACATGCTGAACCTTGCCCTTATGGATGGCCTTCTGGCACAGTTGGTTGAACTGAGAAAGACTGTGAATGCAATAACTTTGAAATAAAACTGTTTAAGATATGTTTTTGACATCTGATTTTTCAAAAAGGTATGAGAAACTGCCTGTAAAGATTTTCAACGAACAGAAAGAGGCCTCCAAGGTCATCGTAAGAGATGTGATGGTCCAGGCCAAGAAGAAGGCAGCAGAGGGAAAGAACCTGGTACTTGCTTTGGCGGCATCATCAGCCTGCCTCCAGGTTTATGACGACTTTATCGCAGCGGTAAAGGAGAAGAAAATGAGCTTCAAGAATATTGAAGTTTTCGGAATGGACGATTACTATCCTCTGGACCGTAACGAGTTGCAGAGCCACTACAGGTTCCTTAAGGAATGTCTTCTGGATGATGTGGATATACCTGCAAAGAATGTTCATTTCATAGACAGCTCCAAGAGAGACAATACCGAGGAATACTGCCAGTCATATGAAAAGGAAATAGAGAAAGCCGGTGGAATTGATATCGTCATTACCGGAAATATGGCAATGAACGAGCCTGGCTCTCCTTACAACTCCCGCACGAGGAAGATCAACCTCAATTTCACTACCAGGGTCGGAGCCGCCAGCGAATTCTTCGGTGTAGACGATGTTCCATACTACGCAATTACGATGGGTATAGCCACTATCCTGGAAGCCAGGAAGATATATTATCTATCCTGGGGAGAGGGCAGCGCACCTAAGATCAAGAAGATTGTAGAGGGCGAGGTTACCACGATGGTTCCTGCTTCCTATCTTCAGGAGCACGGTAACGCCCACATCATCGTGGACAGGGCCGCAGCCGTAAACCTTACCAGGGTTGAGACTCCTTGGCTTACTGACAAGGTTACCTGGACCCCTTATCTTATCCGCAAGTCTGTTTTCTGGCTCTGCCGTAAGCTGGACAAGCCTATCCTCAAGCTCACCGACAGGGACTACAACGATAACGGAATGAGTGACCTCGTTACCGAGAAAGGACCTGCCAGCCAGATAAATATAAAGGTATTCAATGATCTTCAGCATATAATCAGCGGATGGCCGGGTGGAAAACCTAACACAGATGACTCCACTCGTCCGGAAAGGGCTCTGCCATATCCTAAGAGGGTTGTGGTTTTCTCCCCTCACCCGGATGATGACGTTATTTCAATGGGCGGTACACTTGCCCGTCTGGCAGAGCACGGCCACGATATCCACGTTGCATATCAGACCAGCGGAAATATAGCTGTGTTCGACCACGATGTTATCAGATATCTTGATTTCATCAGGGAGAGCGCAGACATATTCGACATCGATCCTAAAAATGCCGACGCACTTTTCAAGAAGATTGAAAAGGAGCTTGCCAAGAAGCATCCAGGCCAGGCTGATCCTCTGATCGTCCGTAGGATAAAGACATATATCCGCCGTGGCGAGGCCCGCAGTGCATGCCGTTATCTCGGCATTCCTGACGATCATGTTAACTTCCTCTCACTTCCATTCTACGAGACAGGTGGCGTAAAGAAGAAACCTCTCGGAAAGAAGGATATTGAAATCGTGAAGAAACTCCTCCAGAGAATCAAGCCTCATCAGATTTTCGCTGCCGGGGACCTTTCAGACCCTCATGGAACGCATAGGGTTTGCTTCCAGGCTGTTATCAAGGCTTGCGAAGAGCTTAAGGACGAACCTTGGTTCAAGGATTGCCGCATTTGGATGTACAGAGGAGCATGGCAGGAGTGGGATGTCGCCGAGGCTGAAATGGCAGTTCCTTTGAGTCCTGAGGAAGTGAAGATCAAGCGAAGCGCAATCTTCCGCCATCAGTCACAGAAGGATTATCCTTTGTTCCCTGGTTCAGACTCCAGAGAATTCTGGCTCAGGGCCGAGGAGCGAAACCACAATACAGCTGTCATTTTCGACAAGCTCGGAATGGCTGAATACCAGGCTATAGAACTCTTCGTTAAATATAAGTTCTGATGAAGAATCTTTTTTTCAAAATGATGTTTCCTGCACTGTGCGGCCTTGTGCTGTGCGCTGCAGGAAATTTTTTGTACGGACAAGACAGACCTAAACCCAAAATGGAAAAGATCAGACTCGCAAAAGTGGCTCACGTCAGTTTCGAATGTTCCAATCCTTGCTTCAGGGAAGTGGAGGCAAAGTTCTCCTCCATAGATTCAAACCTGGTGGATGTTGTTAACTGGCCGGACAGGAACGGCAATTACTCGCCTAAGGCATCTTTCAAGATAATGTATTCAGACTCTTATCTTTATATACGTTATCAGGTTGAAGAGACCGAACTCAGGGCTACTTTCCCTCAAGACGAGGGTGCCCGGCCGTGGACCGATGACTGCATGGAGCTGTTCATCCTTCCGGATGAGGAAACCGGAGTCTATTATAATATCGAGATGAACTGCATCGGCCGGGGTATAGTCGGATATGGTCCATCAAAGCAGGGACGGGAGCATTTCGAAAAGGACAGGATGGACAGGATTCTGAGATACAGTTCTCTTGGAACAGAAGCTTTCGGAACCAGGATCGCAGCAGACAATGAGCCTTTTAAATGGCACATGATAATCGCAGTCCCTCTTGACCTGATCCTTCAGGGTAAGGATGTTTCGACTCTCAGGGGAAGGACTTCACGCGGAAATGTCTTCAAATGCGGAGATGACATGCAGAACCGCCACTATCTGACATGGAATCCGGTTGGAACCGAAAGGCCTGATTATCACCGTCCGGAATTCTTCGGGTATTTTGAATTTGAATAGTTTTTAGAAAGGATAGCCGATACCGAAACTTATTTCGAAGTTATCCTTCTTCAGCCATTTGTCCGGCCCCAGCCATTCGGAGGAGGCCGGATTATATGTTTTGAAACCAAGATCCAGGCGGATGACTGCAAAGTCCAGGTCCACCCTGAGTCCGAGTCCCCAGTCCAGGGCCAGATGTTTGTAGAAATCCTTTGCGTGGAAAACGCCCCTTATGTCAGCCTCTTCTCCGGTTGTCTTGTTCTTGCGGTCGAAAGTCCAGATGTTTCCAAGATCGGAAAAAACGGCTCCATTCAGGAAGGAAACGATCGGGAATCGGTATTCCATATTGGCTTCCAGCTTGATGTCACCTGTCTGGTTAGGAATCCTGAAAGCACTGTCTCTAGGAGCGTATCCAGGACCAAGTGTTCTCGGCTGCCATCCCCTCATGTCATAGGCGCCGCCGCCCCAGAACATTTTCTCCAGAGGAAGCATATTGGAATTGCCGTATCCCTTTCCGACGCCTCCCAAGGCTCTGAATGCCAGCATGTGGTTAGGGTTTCCGCCGAACTTGAAAGTATAGACTCCGGAAAGCTCCATTCTGAAATACTGGGAATAAGGAGAGTTCCATACCAGCCTTTCTCCCCTGTCGTTCTTCTTCATCTTGGAGTTGAACAGGCTGAGCACATTTCCGCTGAGATCCATCCCATATCTTACATACCAGAAGTTTCTTACAGGTTTTACAGCAGGATCGGAGATATAGTAGACACTTGCCCCTACTCCAAGGTCAAAGTGATTGCTGTAGCTGTTTTTCAGATATGGATCGCTGAGCTTATTGTAGAAAGTGGAGTCCAGGTTGAATATCCTGACTATGTTTGTCTGGATAGGAGTAACCTTCCAGAAAAGCTTGCGCTTAATGTTCCAGCTGTAGTTATAGCTGGCTGACAAAATGTTGCGGGTGTACTCAGGACGTGTCTGGTAGCTGTATGAAGTAGTGATTTCCGTGTGAGGGACAGTCCTGGACCTGAACCATCTGCCAGGGGCGAAAAGGAAACGAGGTATATCCAGGGAGGTGTTTATTCCTATTTCAGTAGAGTGGATGTTACTGTTAAGTTTGAACTGGAAATCTCCCATCAGTCCAACAGTAAGTACTTCTGCACCCCTGAATACGTTCTTGTGGAAATATGAAATCGCGGGAGATATACCCAAAAGCCCGTTGGCGTTAGTGCTTCCCTGGAGATCTACCTTGAAGCCCTGGACGTTTGTAGCCTGGAGTGTTATGGAAGTCAGCACTTTGGAGGAATCTGTCTCTTGCTGCTGGATGTTTACGCTGGAGAAAAGGTTCAGGCTTGAGAACCTAGAATAAGTAGACTCGACGATATCCTCGTCATACTGCTCTCCGGGTTTGATGAGGTTCAGGCGGTTGAGAACCTTTTTCCTGACCAGGTTACCACTCTGGGAGAAACTGACTACCTTGATGTTTCCGTAAGGTATTGTGTCTATCTGGTTTCTCCATACGGCAAGCAGGGAATCTCTTCTAGCCGTAGCTGAAGAATCCAATTCCATTCTGGCGGAGCGGATCTGGGTGAAATTCCTTCTCGTGGAAACAAGTACATCTGAGAAAGTGAACACCTTGTGTGGCTTGGCGTCCTTGGGGCTTCCGCTTCGCAGATAGTCCTTTATCTCTATGTCAAGATGGCTTTTCCCGTTGTGTGCGAGTGTGTCTCCGGTGAAGAAAAGGAAGCCTTTGTCGAATCCGAAATAGCCCTTGTTCCTGAAAATGTCAGCAACTCTTTCGGATTCCTGCTCCAGAATATCTTCAGACAGCCAGTCCCCTGCTTTCACCAGGCTACCGGCCCTGCTGTCGGCCATTATATCGTACATATCCACATCGGGAATGGTATAGGTAATGGTATCTATGATATACCGCTTGCCTGGGGTAACTGTATACGTAACCTTAGTCTTCTTATTTTCCGTCTTGAAGGAAGTAGATATCTTTGAGTCGTAGAATCCCTTGAATTTCATGTGGTTCAGCATATTCTTCACTGAACTCTCCACAAGGTCTTCGTCAAAAATCAGAGGAGGTCTGCCCATTTTCTCAGCGATTTTGTCCCATCCCTTTCCGGTTCCCTTGCTGGTATTGTACAGGGCCACGCTGAACTGAAAGCCAAATATTCCTTTTTTAGGACTCTGCTTTATGTACTTGGCAAGGTCGCTGAGTTCCTCAGGTTTGTCTTTTGTATAGACTATCTCATTGTTTGTGAGCATACTCTGACCTTCAGGAATAACCTTTGTCATGCTGCAGGAATAAAACAGCAGACACAGGGCCAGGACAGGTATGAGGGCTTTTGCTTTCATATTTGCCTTCAAAAATACTCAAAAACCGCCAAATAATGCCAATAATGAATATATTTGCATAATGATAGCAATCCGGCTTACTCGGATTGTCGGAAAAATGATAAACTAACTTACTTGGATTGGCACTATGAAGAACAAGTACATTAATTTGGTCGAGCAGACTTTTGACTGGCCTCAAGCCGAATTCAGAGTAGAAGACGGCAATCTTTTCTTCCACGATATTCCTATGATGGATGTGATAGACCAGTACGGGACACCCCTAAAGATCACCTATCTTCCAAAGATATCGAGCCAGATTCAGCGTGCGAAGAGAATGTTCAACGTAGCGATGGCTAAAGTGGATTATAAAGGCAGTTATCATTACTGCTATTGTACCAAGAGTTCTCATTTCGCTTTCGTCCTTCAGGAGGCCCTGAAGAACGACATTCATCTCGAGACTTCTTCGGCTTTCGATTTCAATCTTGTGGATTCTCTTTATGATGAGGGACTTATAGACAAGAATATCGTAATTGTCTGCAATGGTTACAAGAGAGATACATATATAGAAAACATTGCCGCCAAGTGCAATGACGGATGGAAGAATATCATTCCGGTTCTGGATAACATGAGCGAATTCGACGATCTGGACAAGGCCGTAACCGCGCAGACCAACATCGGAATCCGTATTGCTTCCGAGGAGGAGCCGAAGTTCGAGTTCTATACCTCCAGACTCGGTATACGATATTCGGATATTGTTCCTTTTTATAAGACAAAGATTGCCAAAAGCAGCAAGTTTTCTTTGAAAATGCTGCATTTCTTCATCAATACTGGCATAAAGGACAACGCTTACTATTGGAATGAATTGTCAAAGTGCGTTAACGTATATTGTGACCTGAAGGCTGTTTGCCCTGACTTGGATTCCCTTAATATCGGTGGTGGTTTCCCTATCAAGTCGTCTCTTGTTGAGGATTATGACTATGAGTATATGACAGAGGAGGTCATTTCACAGATCAAGACCATATGCAACCAGAGGGGCGTGGCCGAGCCTCAGATATTCTCCGAGTTCGGCAGCTTTACAGTTGGAGAGAGCGGAGCAACCATCTTCCAGGTCCTGGATGTAAAACAGCAGAATGACCGCGAGAGATGGTATATGATAGACAGTTCCTTCATGACTACCCTGCCTGATATCTGGGGTATCAAGAAGAGATTCATCATGCTTCCGATCAACAAGTGGGAGGAGCAGTACCAAAGAGTTTTCCTCGGTGGACTTACCTGTGATTCCGAAGATTACTATAACGCTGAAGCTCATTCTAACGCCATCTTCCTTCCTATCACTCAGGGACGCAGGGAAGAAGAGCCTCTTTACATCGGTTTCTTCCACACCGGCGCTTATCAGGAATCCATTGCAGGATACGGAGGAATCCAGCACTGCCTTATCCCGGCTCCTAAGCATGTCATCATAGACAAAGACGCTACAGGAGACTATACCACCAAGCTATTCAGCAAGGAGCAGAGTTACAAGAGCATGCTCAAGATACTCGGATACTGATATGGACAATCGTCTTACATCCGCCCGTATCAAGGAGATACGCAGTCTTCAACAGAAGAAGTTCCGTGCAGAAACTTCTTTGTTCGTGGTGGAGGGGGAGAAGATGGTGCAAGAGGCTCTCTCATCCGGCTTTGAAGTGGATAGTGTCTGGAGAAGGGAAGAAATCGGTGAAGTTAATATGTCAAGGATCTCTTCTCTTTCATCACCTTCCCCTATCCTCGCAGTACTGAAACAGAAGAATTATTCTCCAGAAGACATCGATCTTAAAAAAGGCGGGCTTTATCTTCTTCTTGACGGTGTCAAGGATCCCGGTAACATGGGCACTATCATCCGTCTTGCGGATTGGTTCGGTGTCAGCGCAGTGTTCTGTTCAGAAGATTGTGTGGAACTCTATAATCCCAAGACCGTACAGTCCACAATGGGTGCGATATTCAGGGTCAAGGTCTGCTATTCTCCTTTGAAGCACGTCATTGAAATCGCGGAGGAAAAAGGAATCCATGCTTTTGGGACATTCCTTGACGGTCAGCCTGTTTCAGAAGGATTCTACAGAGGAATAGCGCCCGGTGGCCTGGTTGTACTGGGAAGCGAATCGTTCGGCATTTCCCAGACTGTGTCAGCACTTATTCCAAAGGAAAGACATATTCTGATACCGTCTTACGACAAGGAAGGAAAAGTGTTGAAAGCCGGCAGCGGTTCTGAATCACTCAATGTTGCAACTGCTTGTGCTGCAATACTTTCTTTAATCAGGGCCAGATAGTCTAGGAGGATATCTCCATCCATTTTTCGAGTTTGGAATCCCGCTCTTCCTTGAGACGGGAATAATCCTTTGAGAGTTTTTCCACGTCTTCTGCGCTTACAGGAGAAGACAGCGCCTGCTCTATATCAGCAATCTTGAAGTCCAGGTCAGCGATTTCGTTTTCAAGTTTCTCGACTTCTTTTCGGCGGCGCCTTTCTTCCTTGCTTTCAGCCCTGGCTTGCTGTGAGTCCTTTATCTGGACAGGTTTTTCCTCCGCCGGCTTCTTCTCCTCCTTTACCGGGGCCGGAGTCGAAAGAAGGTCCTTTTTCAGATGCTCAAGATAGGTTTCTATTCCTCCCAGGTGCTCCTTGACCTTGCCGTCACGGAACTCATAGGCCTTGTCTACCAGACCGTTGAGGAAATCTCTGTCGTGAGATACAATAATCAGGGTACCATCATATTTCAGGAGAGCCTGCTTGAGGATTTCCTTGCTCTGGATATCCATATGGTTTGTGGGCTCATCGAGCGAGAGAAGATTGTAGGGTTTGAGAATCAGCTTGGCCATGGCCAGTCGGGCTCTTTCTCCTCCGCTGAGAACTGCGACTTTCTTGTCCACATCCTCTCCCTTGAAAAGGAAAGCACCAAGAAGGTCGCGGAGTCTCTGGCGGTATTCCCCAGGTGCGGCATTCTCCAGGGTGGAATATACGGTCTCGTTCTTGTCAAGTATATCTTCCTGATTCTGCGCGTAATATCCCAGGGCTACATTGTAACCGTGCTCGGCTTTTCCCGACAATGGATCAAGTTCGCCGATGATTACCCTCATCATTGTGGTCTTGCCTTCTCCGTTTCTCCCGACAAAGGCAACCTTTTCCCCTCTTTCTATGGTTATGTTTATCCTGGAAGCCACGGTTTTGCTGTCATAGCCTATGGTAAGGTCTTCCGAGCGGAAAACCACCTGGCCACTTCTGGGTGCCGGTGGAAACTTTACCGTCATAGTGGCCTTGTCTTCAAGGTCTACCTCGATCCTTTCCAGTTTGTCCAGGGCCTTGATCCGGCTCTGGACTTGGTTGCTTTTAGTGGCTTTGTAGCGGAACCTTTCAATGAACTCCTCCGTTTTTTCAATCATCCTCTGCTGGTTCTCATAGGCCGAACGCTGCTGCTCCATCCTCTCCTTGCGGAGTATCTTGTACTGGGAATAAGGAACCTTGTAATCGTGGATCTTTCCGAGCATTATCTCGATGGTGCGGCTCGTTGTACTGTCCAGGAATTTGCGGTCGTGGGAAATGAGAAGGACGGATCCACGGAAGGATTTCAGGTAGTTCTCAAACCACTGGATGGATTCAATGTCAAGATGGTTCGTCGGCTCGTCCAGAAGCAGGCTGTCGGGTTTGGAAAGCAAGATCTTGGCAAGTTCTATTCTCATATTCCATCCCTGGCTGAGTTCCCTGGTCGGACGGTTGAATTCTTCCGGCTTGAATCCCAGACCAATCAGAACCTTTTCAGCCTGGCTTGCCGGTGGCTCGCTTTCCATCATAGCCACCCTGTCCTGGATATTGTTCAGTTCAATAATGAGATTATTATATGCATTGGACTGATAATCTGTTCTTTCAGACAGTTGCGCGGTTATCTCGTCAATTCTTGAATGTAGGGCGAAGAGGCCGTCAAAGGCTTTCATAGCCTCCTCCATCACGGTCTTGTCCTTAGCGTGGGCCATCATCTGCGGAAGATAGCCTATCCTCTCCCCCTTTGTCTTTGTGATAGTCCCCGATGTCGGTGACACTTCTCCCAAAATCAGTTTGAGCAATGTGGATTTTCCCGCCCCGTTCTTTCCTACAAGGCCGATTTTCTCGTTGTCTCCGATGTGAAGGCTGATGTGGTCAAGTAGCGTGAAAGCTCCCCAGGAAAGTGTCAAGTCGTTGACGGTTATCATTATTCCACTTCCTCCTTCTTTTCCCGGCACATCATAATGCTGACCTCATAAAGTCCATAAAGGGGAAGGCCGACAGCCATAAGTGTAAACGGGTCTCCGGTAGGAGTGATTATAGCGGCTATTATAAGCAGGACCACGAATGCGTGTCTGCGGTATTTCTTGAGGGTGTGCTTGTAGATCAGTCCGAATCTGGACAGCAATGCCGCAACCGTAGGAAGCTCGAAAACAGCTCCCAAAATAAGGATCAACGAGAAGAATGTGGAAATATATGATCTCAGCGATATCTGGTTTGTCACATCATCCAACACCTGATATGTTCCCAGGAACCTTACAGTCAGAGGGAAGAGTAGGAAATAACCTACCAGCACCCCCATATAGAAAAAAACAGCTGCAAACGAGAAGGCCCTGACGGCAGCTCGTTTTTCCTTAGGATAAAGGGCCGGGCTTACGAATGTCCAGAGTTGGTAGAGGATTATCGGGGTGCACACCACGAGGGCGAAATAGAAGGAAGTGCTGATGTGGATGAAGAACTGGGCCGGAAGGTCTATGTTTATGACATTGAGCTTGAAAGGCCCTAGAGGTTCCTGATTGAGACTGCCAAGTATGCGGTCTACAAGTCTGTACAGCACAAAATTGTCATCCGTGGGAGCGAAAACGATACCGAACATGAAATCCTTGAAAATGAAGAACACGATGGCAGCCCCTAAAAGGATAAGAGCTGAACGGAAGAGAACCTTCCTCAGCTCATCCAAATGCTCCCAGAATGTCATGTTCTTCTCAGCCAAGGGGAAGAATGTTTAGTTTTCGATATCCTTTTTGATATCCTTGATTGTGTCTTTTACCTCGTCGTCCTTGATTTCGTTCTCAACACCCTTCACTCCGTCTTTGAAAGATTTGACTCCCTTGCCGATACCTTTCATCAGCTCAGGAATCTTCCTTCCGCCGAACAGGAGCAGGATAACGAATGCGATGATGAGGATTTCTCCCCATCCGAATGAACCGAATAATAGAAGGTTGTTCATAATATGATGATTTATAATTTTCTAAACCGGACAAATTTAATGATTTTTTCCCAGTTCTCAATCCTCCGGGAAATATGCCTCTATTTTTTCCAGGAAGCTCTGTGGGGCCCTTATGACCATTCTTTTGTCTGCGCTGATGAAGCCTACGATTACGGTTCCGTAGCAAACCAGTTCATCTTTCTGGTTGAAAATCCTCTGGTCAAAAACCAGCTTGGCCTGGGGCTTCTTGGTAAGAGTGGTTACAACCCTCAAAGTATCACCCATCCTGGAAGGAAGCTTGAAATGAATGTCTACGCTGACAACCGGGAACATCACATTTTCCTGTTCCATCTTCTCGATCGGGATGCCGATCTCCTTCATCATCTGGTTACGTCCGCACTCGAAAAAGCGCACATAGTTGGAGTGATGGACTATACCCATCTGGTCACATTCGTAGTATCTTACGTCCAGTTTGGTTTCTGATGTGTACATATCTATTTGTTTTTGATTCTGAATAACTGACCAATCCACAATACAAAGGAAGTGGAAGCGGCAAGGATCAGCCAGGTTAAGCCACTGAGCCTTACTGTTCTGAATACGTCACCGGGAACCACCTGCACTATGATGAACTGGAGAACCAATATCAGAGCCAGCACCCCAATGAAGTTTCGGTTGGCTCCTAATCTGGAAAATACTCCTTTATTCGTTCCCAGCACTCTGGCATTGAGCATGTTCCAAGCCTGCATCAAAACGAACCCGGTAAAGAAGGCAGATAGGAAGACACTGTAGCCGGCATCTCCAGGCTTGTATTTGTCCAGCATCATATAGACGAACGCCGCGGCGAACATGCCTATTCCTGCAAACAGGATACTGTTCCACATTTTCTTTGTTATGATGGAATCATTCAGCCTTCTCGGCTTTTCAGTCATCACTGCAGGGTCTTTTGGTTCAGATGCCAGAGCGATTGCCGCCAGAGTGTCCATTATAAGGTTGATCCACAGGATCTGGGTTATTGTCAGAGGATATTCCTCGCCCAGCAGCAAAGGGCCAGCAATGGCAGTCAGCAATGCGGCCACGTTTACGGAGAGCTGGAAGAATATGAAACGCTGGATATTGTGATATATGCTGCGTCCCCATTCCACAGCAGTTACGACCGTGGAGATGGAATCGTCGAGGATTATGATGTCGCTGCTTTCCTTGGCTACTGAGGTACCGCTCCCCATGCTCAGACCGACATTTGCATAGTTCAGAGCCGGGGCATCATTGGTGCCGTCTCCTGTTACGGCCACAACTTCCCCCATCTTCTCCAGAAGACGGACAAGTCTCATCTTGTCTTCCGGACGGGCTCTTGACATAACCTTGATGGAAGGAATCCTTCGCATCGCCTCCTGGTCTGAAAGGAGAGCGAATTCAGCTCCGGTTATTGAATTCTCCTCAATGGTATCAGTCTCCTTCCATAGGGTTGCCTGACGTGCTATTTCAATGGCAGTAAGGGAATTGTCTCCAGTAACTATCTTTATCGCGATACCAGCGGTTTCACATTTTGCTATTGCGTGGGGAACATCATCCCTGACAGGATCCTCAATGGCTATGAAACCGTCATAGTCCAGATTTTCCAAACTATCCTCAAGACTGACCTGAGAGTTTCCGAAACGGCGGCTTGCGAAAGATATGCATCTCATTCCCCTTCTCTGGAATGAGGCTATCCTTTCCATTTCCTGGTCTTTGCTTTCCTTTGAAAGTGAAGACAGGGAAAGTATGACTTCAGGCGAACCCTTGACAAAGAGATCAGTTCCTTCCGGCTCCTCAACAAGAGTTGCCATATATTTAAGGAAAGAAGCGAACGGGATCCTCTCTTTTACATTGGCTTCGTTCCGGATTCTCCGATAATCATATCCCTGATTCCTCAGATATAGCAGGGTTGCTCCTTCAGTAGGACTTCCTATGAATTTATCTCCATCCAGAAATGCCGTCGAATTGAGACTTATGGCTCTGGCCGTCTTGATCCCCTTTTCAAGTGAACAGTGGGCAACGCTCATTTTGTTCCGTGTGAGGGTTCCGGTCTTGTCTGTACATATTACGGTAGCCGCTCCCATTGTCTCGCAGGCGTGCATCTTACGGACCAGAGCCTTCTGCGCAGTCATTTTGCGCATACTATATGCCAGAGCAAGCGAGATACTCATCGGAAGTCCCTCAGGCACAGCCATAACAATAAGGGTAACGGCCAGCATGAACATGGTTATGAGATGGTTTATCCCATCTGGTGTGGAAAGATCCAGACCATGGTGGTACTCATAAACCAGAAGGGCTATGAATACCAGTACGGATACGGTGATTCCAACTTTTCCGATCTGTGAACCGAGCTTTGCCAGCTGCCTGGAAAGAGGAGTCTGGACTCCGGTGCTTTCACTTGCAGTCCGGGCTGTCTTTCCTATTTCGGTCTTGTCACCGACAGTTTCAACCATCATGACACCTTCCCCTTCGCTGATGGTTGTGCCGCGGTAGAGATTATTCGGGCTGTATGCTGTGGAATAATCCTTAACGGGTTCTGAAGTCTTCCTCGACGGCTTGCTCTCTCCGTTCAGGCTTGATTCGTCTGCCATCATATTGACGGCATATACCACTTTTCCGTCTGCCGGTATTTCGTCTCCGCTGGAAAGGATGACATAGTCCCCTACAACGATATCGGTTTTTGATACAAGTGTGACCGAAGACTCTCCGTCTTCTTTCTGACGGATGACCTTCACCTGGTTATTATCGTTGATGCTGTTCAGTATATCGAATTCCTTGCCTGCCTTAAGTTCGTTGAGGAACGATACGAGAGTGGCCAGTATTATTGCCACTATGATACCGGCACTTTCCAGAAGCGAACCTTTGCCGAAGACAAGGGTTATGGTTACGGATATGGCAGCGGCTATGCTGAGGATTATGATCAGTGGATCCTTGAACTTGCCCAGCAACAACATAAACCAATGCTCCCGCTTCGGAGGAGTGAGAGCATTGCTGCCGTATCTGCTGCGGCTTTCTTCTACTTCTTTATTATTTAAGCCTTTGTAGGAGTTCATTCAGGGCCTTGAGTTTTTCTGTTGCGTCGCTTTCCTTCTTGCGTTCAAGATCTACAACGGCCTTAGGGGCGCTGGAGACGAACCTTTCGTTGGAGAGTTTCTTTCTGACTCCGGCAAGGAAGCCTTCATAGCGTTTGATTTCGGCTTCTGTCTTGGCTATCTCGGCCGCGGTGTCAACCTGAACAGGAACGAAGAACTCTGTGGTTCCTACCATAAAGTTTACGCCGGTTGAACTTGGGAAATCTGTGCACTCTTCTATCTTTGAGACATTTGCAAGTTTTGCTATAAGTGGTGCGGCAGATGATGCAAAAGGTTTCTTGACAAACAGTTCCACTGCTTCCTTAGGTGAAATCTGCTTGCTCTGGCGGATGTTTCGGATATTTGCCACGCAGCCTCTTGCAATCTCGAAGTCGGCGATGGCGTTCTCGTTTACCTTTCCGGCCTTAGGCATATCCTGGAGCATAATGGTCTCTCCGTCTTTCCTTTCGGCAAGATTCTGCCAGAGTTCCTCGGTGATGAAAGGCATGAACGGGTGCAGGAGTTTGAGCAGGCTGTCAAAGAATTCCAGGCTCCTGTCGTAGGTATACCTGTCTATCTTCTGTCCGAATGCAGGTTTCACGGCTTCCAGGTACCAGGCGCAGAATTCATCCCAGAACAGTTTGTAGATTGTCATCGTGGCGTCAGAAATCCTGAACTTGGAGAAGTGGTCGGCGATGGTGTCAATAGACTTGGAAAGCAGGCTGTCAAACCATTCCACTGCCTTTGCAGCGGCGTCGGAAGGTTTGGCGTTTTCGTCTATCTCCCAGCCCTTTATCAGACGGAAAGCATTCCAGATCTTGTTGCAGAAGTTTCTTCCCTGCTCTACCTGGCTCTCGTCGTAGAATATGTCGTTTCCGGCACTTGAGCACAGAAGCATTCCGATTCTGACGGCATCCGCTCCGTACTGCTTGATAAGAACCAGCGGGTCTGGGGAGTTGCCCAGAGTCTTGCTCATTTTCCTTCCCAGCTTGTCCCTTACGATACCTGTCAGGTAAACGTTGGCGAAAGGTTCCTTTCCGGAAAACTCGTCTGCCGCCATTATCATCCTGGCAACCCAGAAGAAGAGGATATCCGGACCTGTAATAAGGTCATTTGTAGGGAAATAATATGCAAGATCCTTGTTAGGCTCCTTTTCAGGGAAGCCAGGTTTTTCAGGATCGAACACACTCATCGGCCACAGCCAGGATGAGAACCAGGTGTCCAGCACGTCTTCGTCCTGAGTCAGGTCTTCTATCTTAAGGCCAGGATGCTTTTCTATAGCCTCCTTGTAGGCTTCTTCCTTAGTGGCTGCTACAAAGCAGTCTCCGTCAGGAGTATAGTATGCAGGAATCTGCTGTCCCCACCACAGCTGGCGGGAGATGCACCAGTCTCTCACTGTCTCCATCCAGTGGCGGTAAGTGTTGGTGAAGCGGTCCGGAATGAGTTTAACCTTGCCGTCTTCCACGCTCTTGAGCGCCTTCTTTGCCAGGTCTTCCATCTTCAGGAACCACTGAAGTGAAAGCTTCGGCTCGATAACTGCGTCAGTTCTCTCGGAATGTCCCACAGGTGATATGTAGTCTTCAATTTTCTCGAGATTTCCGGCCTCTTCCAGCATCTTCACGATGTTCTTTCTGGCCTCGAATCTCTCCTGTCCCACCAGTATCTGGGCCTTCTCGTTGAGGCATCCGTCATCGTTGATGATGTCTATTACCGGAAGCTTGTGTCTCAGGCCGATTTCGTAGTCGTTTATGTCGTGAGCCGGAGTGACCTTGAGGCATCCGGTTCCGAAATCCATTGTCACATAGTCATCTTCTATAATAGGAATCTCCCTGTTTATCAGAGGTATGAGAATCTTCTTCCCCCTGAGGTGATGGTAGCGCTCATCGTTAGGGTTGATGCAGACAGCGGCATCGGCCATTATGGTTTCAGGACGGGTGGTGGCAATGATTATGTACTTGTCGGTAGCCTTTCCGTCTTCGCTGATGAAATATCTGAGGTAATAGAGCTTGCTCTTTGTCTCCTTGTGGATAACCTCCTCGTCACTGACGGCGGTCTTTCCTACAGGATCCCAGTTGACCATTCTTACTCCGCGATAGATCATCCCCTTCTTGTAGAAATACACGAAGGTATTGATAACTGCCTTGCTCAAAGCCGGTTCCATAGTGAAACGGGTGCGGTCCCAGTCGCAGGACGCTCCGAGTTTTCTCAGCTGCTTGAGGATGATTCCTCCGTGCTCTTCCTTCCACTTCCAGGCTTCTTCCAGGAACTGCTCCCTGGTCAGGGATGTTTTCTCGATTCCCCTTTCCCTGAGCCTTGCCACAACCTTAGTCTCTGTTGCTATGGACGCGTGGTCGGTTCCTGGTACCCAGCAGGCGTTCTTGCCGGTCATCCTGGCCCTTCTTATCAGGACATCCTGGATGGTGTTGTTCATCATGTGTCCCATATGAAGCACTCCGGTCACGTTTGGCGGCGGAATGACTATGGAATAAGGCTCCCTTTCATCGGGCTCCGAATGAAAAATCTTGTGCTCTAACCAGTAGGAATACCATTTGTCTTCCGTAAGGGAAGGATCGTACTTTGCAGGAATGTCCATTTTCTAAAAATAATTAACCGTGCGGAACCAGTTCCGCAATATTCATCGGGTGGCAAAGTTAATAATTTTAAGTATATTTGCTCCCTAATAGGATATATACATTATTTTAAATATGGCAGACAATAAACAGTTGGACATAGAACTCAACAGCGAGGTGGCTAAAGGTTCTTATTGCAACCTTTCCATCATAACCCACTCTCCAAATGAGTTTGTCCTTGATTTTCTGAAGATTTTGCCCGGTTTTCCAAAGGCGGTCGTAACCGAAAGGATCATTATGACCCCTGAAAACGCCAAGAGGCTCCGCGATGCCCTGGCTGACAATGTGGGCAAGTTTGAATCACATTTCGGAGAAATAGTCCTCCATAATCCGGAACCTTCAGTTCCGATTGGGTTCAATCCTTCTTCCAATAAATCGTAATTAGTTAGATTTTAATAATATGAGCAAAGAATTCACTATTGTGGTCCTTGCCAAGCAGGTTCCTGATACCAGGAATGTGGGCAAGGATGCGATGACGCCGGAAGGAACCGTGAACAGGGCCGCCCTTCCAGCCATTTTCAACCCTGAAGATATGAACGCCCTGGAGCAGGCTCTGAGGATCAAGGATAAGTTCCCTGGTTCCAAGGTGCTGGTTCTTACCATGGGACCTTTCAGAGCGGCAGAAGTTATCCGCGAGGGCCTTTTCCGTGGAACTGACGGAGGAATCCTCCTTACTGACCGCCGCTTTGCGGGCGCTGACACCCTGGCAACTTCCTATGCAATTTCCCAGGCTGTCAAGAAGATCAATCCAGACATCATAGTTGCCGGAAGGCAGGCTATCGACGGCGATACCGCCCAGGTGGGACCTCAGGTAGCTGAGAAGATGGGCATTCCTCAGGTTACTTATGCTGAGGAGATTATGGATATCAATGAGAAGAAGGTTACCGTTCTCAGAAGACTTGAAAGAGGAATCGAGGTTGTAACTTCCACCCTCCCTTGCCTGATTACCGTTCACGCAACCGCTGCCCCTTGCCGTCCTAGGAACGCAAAGATGCTGCTCAAGTACAAGTATGCCAGGACAATCAATGAGGAAAAGGATCCTGCAAACGAAGGCAAATACGCTATCGGCGTGGATGAGAAGCCTTATCTCAGAATCCAGGAATGGACTGTTGACGATGTTGGCGGAGACGAGAACAGCTACGGCTTCGCCGGCTCCCCTACCAAGGTAAAGAAGGTTGAGAACATTGTCTTCAAGGCAAAGGAAAGCAAGGTGCTTACAGGCTCGGATGCAGACATTGACTCTTTGATCGGCGAGCTTATGGCAAATCACGAAATTGGTTAATAACAGGAGGAAAGCATTATGAACAATATTATAGTTTATGCAGAGACCGATTCCGGAAAGATCTGCGATGTATCACTGGAACTTCTCACCAAGGCCAGAGGTCTTGCCGAAAGACTCGGCGTGGATGTAGAGGCCCTGCTTATCGGCAGCAACGTGGAAAAGCTTGCTCCTCAACTCTATGAGTATGGAGCAAAGGTTGTCCATCTGGCTGATGACCCTTGCCTGGAGTACTTCCGTACGCTTCCTTACGCTGCAATCACTCTGAGGGTGTTCAATACAGAAAAACCTCAGATAGCCCTGTTCGGTGCCACAACCGTAGGACGCGACCTGGCTCCTAGGGTTTCCAGCGCACTTAAGAGCGGTCTTACAGCAGACTGCACAAGCCTGGAAATCGGCGACCACGATGACGCCAAGACAGGAAAGCACTACACAGACCTTCTCTATCAGATCCGTCCGGCTTTCGGCGGAAACATCATCGCCACTATCGTCAACCCTGAGCACAGGCCTCAGATGGCAACTGTCCGTGAGGGCGTTATGAAGAAAGAGCCTCTCGCAGAGCCTGTAAAAGGAAAAATCAACCGCATAGACGTTTCCACCATTCTGGTTGACAGCGACTTTGCAGTTGAAATCATCAAGAGGGAAATCGAGGAAAGAAAGATAGACATCAAGGGTGCCCAGATAATCGTCGATGGCGGTTACGGAGTGGGCAGCAAGGAGAACTTCTCCCTGATTTTCGACCTCGCCAAGACTCTCGGAGCCCAGGTTGGAGCTTCCCGCGCGGCTGTTGACGCCGGATTCGTGGAGAACGCAAGGCAGATCGGCCAGACAGGAGTTACCGTAAGGCCTAAGCTGATTATCTGCGTTGGAGTCAGCGGTGCTATCCAGCACACTGCCGGTATGGACCAGAGCAAGATTATCATCGCGATAAACAATGATCCTCAGGCCCCTATCCACAAGATTGCAGACTACTCCATCATCGGAGACCTTAACGAAGTTGTACCAAAGATGATTGCTTCATACAAGAAGCAGAGCAAATAGGAGGACAGAAAATGGCAAATTTTTATAAAGATAACCAAGACCTCAAGTTCCAGCTTTCTCATCCTATGATGAAGAGAATCGTGGAACTCAAAGAGAACAATTTTGCAGACTACGGCAAGTATGACTATGCTCCGAAGGATTTTGCAGACACTATAGATTCTTATGACCGCGTAATGGATATCATCGGCCAGATTTGCGGTGATATCCTTGCCGCAAATGCCGAGCAGGTGGACATCGACGGTCCTGTATGCAAGGACGGCAGAGTAACCTATGCAGAGGGTACCAAGAAGAACCAGGAGGCTCTCACCCAGGCCGGAGTCTACGGAATAGCTCTTCCAAGAAAGTACAATGGCCTGAACTTCTCCATGGTTCCATATGTCATCGCCGCTGAACTTACAGCAAGGGCAGATGCCGGCTATGCCAACATCTGGGGACTTCAGGACTGCGCCGAGACTATCGCCGAGTTTGCTTCAGAGGAAATCAAGGCCGAGTTCCTTCCAAGGATCAACAAGGGCGAGACTTGCTCAATGGACCTTACAGAGCCTGATGCAGGTTCTGACCTTCAGGCAGTTATGCTCAAGGCTACCTGGGACGAAGGAAAGCAGATGTGGATGCTCAACGGCGTCAAGAGATTTATCACCAACGGTGACGCTGACATGAAGCTTGTCCTTGCCAGAAGCGAGGAAGGCACATCAGACGCCCGTGGTCTTTCATACTTTGTCCATGACAAGAAATGGGGCGGCGTTACCGTGAGAAGAATCGAGAACAAGCTCGGTATCCACGGCTCCCCGACCTGCGAGCTTGTCTTCCGCAACGCTCCTGCCAAGATAGTCGGAGACCGCAAGATGGGTCTTATAAAGTATGTGATGAGCCTTATGAACGGTGCCCGTCTGGGTGTCGGCGCACAGAGTGTGGGTATCAGCGAGGCCGCTTACCGCGAAGCCCTCAAGTATGCCAACGAGAGAGAGCAGTTCGGAAAGAAGATCATTGAGTTCCCGGCTGTCTATGAGATGCTTGCAGTGATGAAGGCAAAGCTTCAGGCCAGCCGTGCAATTCTCTACGAGACTGCACGTTGCGTGGATGTTTACAAGGCTCTCAACGCTCTTGTAACTCCTGAGAGAAAGCTCACTCCTGAGGAGAGAAAGGAAAACAAGAAGTATTCCCGTTATGCAGACATGCTCACCCCTCTTCTGAAGATGACTTCTTCCGAGTTCTGCAACCAGAACGCCTACGATGCCATCCAGGTTCACGGCGGCAGCGGTTACATGAAGGAGTATCCTGTCGAGAGACTCTACCGCGACGCGAGAATCACCACCATCTATGAGGGAACTTCCCAGCTCCAGACAGTTGCAGCCATCCGTTATGTGACCAACGGTTCATATCTTGAGATGATCCGCAACGAATACGAGAGCCAGGAAATCAAGGTCAGCGATGCTGTTGCAGCCGCCTGCCCGGACGCTCAGGCAAGGCTTGAGAAAGTGAAGGCAAGACTTGTTGCAATGACAGAGCAGTACGAGAAGACTGTTGCCCTGATGGAGGGAAAGCCTGAGGAATATATTGATTTCCAGGCACGCAAGATGTGCGAGATGGCTGCTTTCATCATCGAAAGCTATCTCCTTCTTCTGGATTCTCTCAGGTGCGAGAAGTTCATTGATTCAGCCGAGATCTTCTCAGAAAGAGCCCAGGCTTGGAACAACGAGCGCCACTTCTACATTTACAACTGCAACAGCGAGACTATCCTCTCCACCTGCAAGAACGTGAAGGGTGATTTGGATATCGTATATCAGGAATAATGAGCAACTACAAGGTCAAACTCAAGAATATCAAGGCTTTTGCCTTTGACGTTGACGGCGTGTTCACGGACGGCAGCATAATCTGTATTCCGGAAACCGGAGATCTGGTGCGCACTTTCAACGCCAAGGACGGCCTGGGAATGAGGCTTGCCTATATGAGCGGATACACTCTGGCTGTCATTACCGGCGGCCAGAGCGATTCCATCCTCAAACGCTTCTACCCTGTTCTTGCACACGAGGTTATCCAGAACGCACAGCACAAGCTCCCTGTTTTTGAAGATTTCTGCAAGAGGCACAACTTCAATCCTGAAGAAGTGGCTTATGTGGGCGATGACCTTCCCGACATCCCTGTCCTCCAGAAATGCGGTCTTGCCGTCTGCCCTTCCGATGCCGTTGCAGAGGTAAAGGCAGTATGCGACTTCGTTTCTGCCTTCCCTGGCGGAAGAGGCTGTGTAAGAGACCTTATCGAGCAGGTTATGAAGGCCCAGGGCAAATGGACTCTCGACGCTTCCGCCTATCAGGCCTGGCGCCACGCCATAGACGAGGAGTACAACAAGATCTACAAGAAGAAATAGCAATGCAGTCTCCCCTTTCAAAACATCTTGAAGGAAGAAGATTGATTCTGGCATCCGGTTCCCCGAGAAGACGTGAACTTCTTGGGGAACTTGGCCTTGAGTTCACCATCGGCCAGATCAAGGACTACGACGAGACCTATCCCGCCTCTCTGAAATACGACGAGATTCCCGCCTACATCGCCGAGCAGAAATCCATTCACTATAAAGGAGATTTAAATCCAAACGACATTCTCATTACCTCCGACACTATCGTTGCCATAGACGGAGACATCCTCGGCAAGCCCAAAGACAAGACTGAAGCCATAAAAATGCTCAGGGAACTTTCCGGCAGAACCCACCACGTGGTAACCGGACTCTGTATAAGATCAACACAGAAAACTGTCACAATTTCAGACACTTGTGAAGTAACCTTCGACATCCTCAGCGATGAGGACATCGAGTACTACGTAGACAACTTCAAACCATTCGACAAGGCCGGAGCCTACGGCATCCAGGAATGGATCGGCCTTTCAAACATCAAATCCATAACCGGCAGCGTCTATACTGTCATCGGCCTTCCCGTTCAGAAACTCTACAAGGCACTTATGCTATTCTGAAGCCGTCGTCACCGGCGGTGAGGATGCCGCGGTCGGCCATGTCGCGGAGAACCTCAATGAAAAGGTCCTGGTTTTGAGGGCCTGCAAGTTTCTTGAGCTCAAGGAAGCTGAGCCTTTTATCTTTTGAATTGTTAATGGCCTCGGCGATAGTTTTTTCTATCGATTTTGCTGAAGGAGCGTTCTTTCTTTTAAGGCAGATATCGCAGACACCGCAGTCTTTGATTACAGGCTGGGAGAAGTATTCAATCATATAGCGGCTGCGGCAGGTGGCGCTCTGGGTGGCATAACCAATCATGGCCTCAACCCTCTTTTTCATCTGCTCCTTGCGCTGAGTGTAGCGTTTAGGGCTGATATACAGGTTGTTCTCCTGGAGCCTCTCGCACTTGAATATCATCATAGGAGTGCGGATCTGAGGGATGTAACGGATTATTTTCCGTCTGGAGAGGGAAAGGAGCTTGGCCTTGACGTTTTCGGGAGTGTCCGTGGTGATGCGGGCAATGTACTCCTCGTCTATCCTGACCATCTGGGAAAACAGCCCAGTGTAGGTTCTCATGAGAGATTTCACAAACTCGTCCATGACACTGTTTTCCATCTGTATGGAATACAGGTCATTCCTGTCCACGATGAACATTATCCTGGAAGGGTTGTCTATCTCGTCGGTGAGTTCCCAGTAGCCTTCCTGCTCAAGGTATTTGATTGCGTAGTATGCGCTTACGGCGTTGAGACTGTAGTTCCTGGCAAATTCAGAAAGGTTGAACTTCCTTGTGGAATAGAGGCCGTCCCCGTATGCAATCTGAAGGTAGTTGAACACATACTGGTAGACCTGGGCCATATATTCTATTGATGGATAGTTGACGCTGACCAGCTGGCGGAGTTTCTTGCAGTCTGCCGGGTTCCACAGCAGGACAGCCCAGGAAGGCTTGCCGTCTCTTCCGGCCCTGCCGGCTTCCTGGAAATAGGCCTCAATGGAGTCCGGCATGTCGATATGCGCCACCAGCCTTACGTCTGCCTTGTCTATGCCCATTCCGAAAGCGTTGGTGGAGACTATGATGTCTGTCCGGCCCTTTTTCCACTCTTCCTGGCGGCGGTTCCTTTCCTCCTTGCCCAGGCCGGCGTGGTAGAAATCTGTCGAAATGCCTGAAGATTTGAGCAGTGCGGCTACTTCCTCACATCTCTTTCTTTCCCTGCAATAGACTATGCCCGAACCCTCTCCGAGTTTCTTTTTGTAGGAAGAGCAGACGGCCAGGAGATTTCCGAGCTTGTCTTCACACTCCCTGGCGATATAGGCTATGTTCTTTCTCGAGAAATCTGTCGCGATGACATTGGGAGAAGAGAATTCCAGTTTCTCCATAATGTCATCAGAGACTTCCTTTGTGGCAGTGGCGGTAAGGGCGACAACGGGAACTTTCTTTCCGATTATCTCCCTCACTTCCCGGATCTGAAGATATGCCGGGCGGAAGTCGTAGCCCCACTGGGAAATGCAGTGAGCCTCGTCCACAACCAGATACGAGATCTTCATCTGGGCAACCTTGCTCTTGAAAAGGGAAGTGGCAAGCCTTTCCGGAGAAACGTAAAGGAACTTGTAGTTTCCGTAAACTGCATTGTCAAGGGTTATCCCGATGGTCTTGTGGTCCATCGCCGAATGAACGGCCAGAGCCCCTATCCCCTTAGAACGGAGAGTTTCAACCTGGTCTTTCATCAGGGCGATCAGAGGGCTGACTACAAGGCAGATGCCATCTTTTGCCAATGCCGGAACCTGGAAGCAGATACTCTTGCCGCCACCTGTCGGCATAAGGGCAAGGGTGTCCTTGTCCCCGGCGACGCTTTCAATCACTTTCTCCTGCGCCGGACGGAAGGATTCATATCCCCAATACTGCCTAAGTATCTCCAGGAATTTTTCCATTTATCTGGTAAGGTGAATGGCGACACTCCTATCTGTGGTGATTTCCAGTTTCTTGCCTGTAGGGTCAATGTTTGTGGAGCAGGCGACTCTCTCTTCTCCAAGGAACACCTCTGCTTTCAGCCTATTGAAAATTTCAGGGGCTGTAAGATCCTTGATAATTGATTCTACGGAATCTTTGACCTCCGGTTTATAGGTTATTTTGCTGTCATCTGCCTTTAGGCTGAATTTGTCATTGTCCAGATGGAGTATAAGGGAATCTTTCCTGATTTCCCATTTTCCGGTATGAATGGCATCCACGCTGATTTTGCCGTAAAACAGCGAACTGGAGGCCTTGTAACTCAATACGCAAGTCATTGTCCTGTCTTCTTTGAAATCGATCTCTATGGAAGAATCGTCGCCTGAAATGGAAACCCATTTGCCCACGATTTCCTTTTCTGACGCCCTGCGTATCTGCCCAAGGGTCTTCTCGGCAAACTCCTTCAGGTCTCTGTCGGTGACATTCATCAAAAACCTGTTGGCCTCGTTGAGCCCTATGCAGTTCTCGAGGACATAATTGAGGAGGTACTTGCGGTTTTCCAGATTTTCCATATAGATTTTGGTCCTTTCGTCGTTGAGCCATTTTTCGCACAGAGAGTAAAAACTGCTATCGTCAAAAAGGAAGTTTGAGTTCATCAGAATCTGGTAAGTCTCTTCTCCGCTGATAGGTCTTTTGAAATACACCCAGTTTTTCAGCTGGTCTTCAAGAATGGCACGCAGGTGATAGCACTTCTGGACATTACGGATGAAAGACATGTCGCTCAGAGTGTTCCAGGATTCCTGGCTGCTGTTGAAGATGGATTCGTTGGACTTGTCAAACTGAAGAGCCGGATCAAAAGTGTCGGAAAGGATATAATTGAGGAATCTGACCAGAGTATCCCTTGGGATGGCTCTGATGTTGCCCTTGTTTTCCATAGAGAACCTTGTGGCCTCCCAGCCCTTTTCCTCGTTTTTGAGTATGCCTTTTATGTTGGAAATGGTCTCGTCAATGTCGTGGATGACCATCATTGAAATCTGGCGTCTCTTTTCCTTCTGGCGGTTCTTGTCCACAAGATGCGCCACTCCGAAGGTCAGGATGATGGATATGACTGTAGCCACAATGCTAATGGCAAGCTGCTTGGCGGTGTCTGAAAGGTTGAATCTGCTCATAGTTCCAAAATTCTGTCAGGCAAAGTTAATAATTACTATCTTTACAACACCAATATATAATGTCATGAAAACTCTGTTATTTGTTCTTTCGGCGATGGCTCTGGTTTCTTTCGGATGCCGTTCAAACACAAATGCTCAAAATGACTCTCAGCCTGCGCTTGAGGCTGTTGAACAGGTTCAGGAGCCAGCCCCTGAACCGGCAGCTGACCTTCCTAGAATCGTGAAGCCTGCTGCCTACCAGGCCTGGCTTGCAATAGCAAAGTCTCTCGGCATGAAGGGCGAGTATGTCTGCCCGGAGAACAGTGCTTTATCATATACGGTTGAACTGGTGGATGAAGAAGGCGCTGAAGGATATATGATCGATGACCAGGTTTTCTGCTATCCGTATAAAGAAGAAGGCTTCTTTACCGTACACTCTCACGTGGAGGCTGCAGAAGGCCAGGGCGGAGAATTCGAGTACACCTTCTACTTCTTTGACGACGATGTCCTGAACAAGATTGAAAGCCCTCTTCCTGTTCCGGATTTCGCAGACTTGCTCAGCGATTCCAAGGACGCTCCTTTGCAGGAAGATATGGTGGAAAAGCTTAAGAATCTGTTCAATTCCCGTCCTAGAGACTTCGTCGCCTATGAATTCTATCCCGAAGAATTCAAAGTCAAGGCATATCTCCATCCCCTTTCCTGGAGCAGAGACGTGGAGCCGGATGAAAAAGGCCATTACAACTGGCTGGAGCAGTTCTATGAAATGCGTGCCAGACCTGACAAAAACACCTACAAATGGAACGGTGAAAAGTTCATGAAAGCCGAATGACAATGAAAAGGATACTTGTTATAGCCGCCGCTCTTTTACTGATGGCCGGATGTCACAAGGAAGACAGCGACCACAGGGAACCGCCTGTAGTGGGCGCTGTGGATCTGGGCCTGTCTGTAGATTGGGCAGTATGTAACCTCGGGGCGGATAATGCCTGGGAATACGGAAATTATTACTCATGGGGAGAGACATCGCCGAAGTCTGATTACAGATGGCCATACTATGTCTTCTGGCTGAGCGGTGATATGGGCAATGTGAAGCTGAAGAAATATGTCAACTCCGTAACGTATGGCAATATTGACGGAAGGCTGGTTCTGGATGCCTCGGATGATGCGGCGCGTAGTAAAGGAGGTTCCTGGAGAATGCCTACAAGCAACGAGATCCAGGAACTCATAGACAACTGTACCTGGACTTGGACTACCCTCAACGATGTGAATGGCTATGAAGTAAGGAGCAAAAAGAATGACGGGAGCATCTTCATCCCGGCCGCCGGGGATATGGCTGGAACTACCCTTGATACCGAAGGCCGCAGATGCTGCATCTGGTCCTCCGGTTTATTCCAGGGAAATTGTGCCACCGCAGAAAGCCTTGTCGCTGACAAAGGGAAAGTGGAAGTCTCTAATTTCGCCCGTTGCTACGGGCTAAGCATAAGGCCGGTTTACGTATACGACAAATAGTTTTCCGGATGTACGCCAATCCGGCAAAAAGGTTATCTTTGCGGCGTCAAAAAAAGAAAGCATTTTTAAAAGTTAAACAATATTAATTATGGCACAGATTGATCTTAGCAAGTACGGTATTACCGGCGTAAAGGAAATCATTTACAATCCACCTTACGATGTTCTTTTCAAGGAGGAGATGCAGCCAGGTCTTACCGGTTACGATAAGGGACAGCTCACTGAGCTTGGAGCAGTTAACGTTATGACAGGTGTTTACACCGGAAGAAGCCCTAAGGACAAGTTCTGGGTAATGGACGACAAGAGCCGCGACACTATCTGGTGGACCTCAGACGAGTACAAGAACGACAACAAGCCTTGCAGCCAGGCAACTTGGGAGGAACTCAAGAAACTGGCCAGAGAGGAGCTTTCCAACAAGAAGCTTTATGTAGTTGACGGATTCTGCGGAGCAAACGCCAACACCAGGATCAAGGTAAGGTTCATTATGGAGGTTGCCTGGCAGGCACACTTCGTTCGCAATATGTTCATCCGCCCTACCGAGGAGGAACTTGCAAACTTCGGCGAGCCTGATTTCGTAGTGCTCACAGCATCTAAGGCAAAGGTCGAGAACTACAAGGAACTGGGCCTGAACTCAGAGACAGCAGTTGTGTTCAACATCACCGAGAAAATGCAGGTTATCCTCAACACCTGGTACGGCGGCGAGATGAAGAAGGGTATGTTCTCATATATGAACTATCTGCTTCCGCTTCAGGGCATTGCTGCAATGCACTGCTCAGCCAACACCAACGAGAAAGGCGAGACCGCTATCTTCTTCGGACTTTCAGGAACCGGCAAGACCACCCTTTCAACTGACGAGAGAAGGGCTCTTATCGGCGATGACGAGCACGGCTGGGACGATGACGGAATCTTCAACTTCGAGGGCGGCTGCTATGCAAAGGTCATCAACCTTGACCGCAACGCAGAGCCTGAGATCTACGGAGCAATCAAGAGAGACGCTCTGCTTGAGAACGTTACCGTAGACGAGAAGGGAATGATAGACTTCTCAGACAAGAGTGTCACCGAGAACACCAGGGTATCCTACCCTATCTATCACATTTCCAACATTGTGAAGCCGATCAGCAAGGCTCCTGCAGCAAAGAAGGTGATCTTCCTGTCAGCCGATGCGTTCGGAGTACTTCCTCCAGTGTCAATTCTCACTCCTGAGCAGACCAAGTACTACTTCCTGTCAGGATTTACCGCAAAGCTGGCCGGAACTGAAAGAGGCATCACCGAGCCTACCCCTACCTTCTCAGCTTGCTTTGGAGCGGCATTCCTTTCACTCCATCCTACCAAGTACGGCCAGGAACTGGTAAAGAGAATGGAAAGCGTTGGAGCAAAGGCTTATCTGGTTAACACCGGATGGAACGGAACAGGCAAGAGAATCTCCATCAAGGATACTAGAGGAATCATCAACGCTATTCTGGACGGAAGCATCGACAAGGCTCCAACCAAGAAGATCCCTTATTTCAACTTGGAGGTTCCTACCGAGCTTCCTGGAGTTGCAACCAACATTCTGGATCCGAGAGACACCTACGCATGCGCTTGCCAGTGGGACGAGAAGGCAAAGGATCTTGCATCCCGCTTCATCAAGAACTTCACCAAGTTCACCACAAATGAAGAAGGCAAGGCTCTGGTAGCTGCCGGTCCACAACTCTAAGATGGAGGATCTGAGGAAGATAATCCAAGATATGGCTGCAGGCGTGAATCCGTCGGATTCCTCACTTGCAGCCATAATTTCATCGTCAGACTATGACGAGGAACTAGCCGCTCTTGCCTATGAGAAGAAAAAGGAAAAGTTCGGCGATGCTATCCTCAAAAGAGGTCTGGTCGAATTTACAAATTGTTGCAGAAATGACTGCCTGTATTGCGGTCTCAGAAGGAGCAACGCAAAAGTTATGCGTTACAGACTATCTGAGGATGAGATAATTGAAACATGTGCCAATGGATATGACTTGGGTTTCAGGAGATTCGTGTTGCAGGGTGGAGAAGATCTTTCATTCACAGACGAATCCATGTGCAGGATCATTTCTGGGATAAGGCACCTGCATCCTGATTGTTCCGTAACCCTGTCCATCGGAGAGAAGGATTATAAAAGCTATAAGGCTTACTTTGACGCCGGGGCAGACCGTTTCCTCCTCAGACACGAGACAGCCGATCCTTCTCACTATTCCAGGCTGCATCCTTCAGACATGTCTCTCCAAAGAAGGAAGGAGTGTCTTTATTCTCTGAAAGAAATTGGTTTTCAGGTCGGTAGCGGATTTATGGTTGGTTCTCCCTTCCAAACGGTTGACAATCTGGTTGCCGATATCCGTTTCTTGCAGGAACTGAAGCCTTTCATGATTGGCATCGGGCCTTTCATCCATCATAAGGACACCCCATTCGCCAGATGTGAAAATGGCTCGCCACAGTTGACAGTCAAGCTGGTATCCATACTCAGGCTTCTGTTCCCTGAGGCCCGTATACCTGCAACAACCTCACTCCATGTCATAGGACCTCAATGGAGGGAAAAAGCCCTTTGTTCGGGGGCAAATGTGATAATGCCGAACATAACCCCTTTGAAAGTCCGAAAAAAATACGAACTTTACGACGGGAAAAATAAAGTAGAATAATAACGCTTGATATATGAACAAGATCAAAACCCTTGCAGCGGCTATAGGCCTTATGCTTATCGGCAATGCTGCTTTTGCCCAGAATGACGCTTTCTACTCTGAGGTAAGGAACTACATGGCAGATAACCGTGCGGAATTCAACAAAATCGTTTCTTCCTTCCTGGCTGGAAACACTTTGTCTCCGGACGAATATACAATGCTTTATTACGGCTACACATTCACGGATGCCTATAAGCCTAATTACATTTGCAATACTGCAGATTCCCTGATCAATCTCAAGAAGTACGAAGACGCATTCAAGGCTCTCCAGGGTGAACTCAAGAGGGATCCGAGTTCTCTTCAAACCTTGTTTGACCTGATGAACCTTGCGGATGTACTTGGCAAGGAAAAGGAAAGCAATTTCTACCAGAAGAGCTATGTGAACATTGTCAAGGCTATATTCCTGGCTTGCGGAGACGGCCTGAGTGCCGATAACGCCATAAGGGTTAACCACGTTACAGACGAGTTCCAGATACTGAGTTCATATTTCAGGGCAGTGAGCATTGTCCGCAAGGAATTGAGTCCTGATTTTGTAGACAAGGTGACTTTCAAGGATTCTTCCGGTCAGACCAAGACCGTATTCTTCGACTTCTCCAGATATATGGTTGTCGCAGAGTAATATACTTACACTTAATGAAATAAAAAGGCAGGAAGATTCTTCCTGCCTTTTTCAATCAATGGAAAAGACTTGTTATTTCTCTTCCTTCTTGCAGTTGCAGCCGAGGATTCCCCAGATGCCGGCAGCCAGGATTGCTCCAACGAATGGACCTACGATGAAGATCCAGAGGTTGCTCAGAGCGGTTCCACCCTGGAATACTGCTGGTGCAAGTGAACGTGCCGGGTTAACGGAAGTTCCCGTGTAACGGATGCAAACCAGGTGAACCAAAACCAGAGACAGACCGATTGCAAGGCCTGCGAAGTTGTTGGTTGCGCCGTTGGTCTTAGATGTTGCTCCCAGAACTACAAGGACAAATACGCAGGTGAAGATAATCTCAGCGAGCAATCCGCCAAGCATTTCAACGCCAGGCTGAAGGTCGTTTGCACCTGTTCCGGTAAGTCCTGAATTAGTGGTCAGCAGATACAGGAGAGCTGAACCGATGAAAGCGCCGATGCACTGGAAGATGATGTACAACACAGTGTCCTTGGCATTCATCCTGCCGCTGAGGAATACTCCCAGGGTAATTGCAGGATTGATGTGGCATCCGCTAATTCCGCCGATGGTGTAAGCCATTGCAACAACTGCCAGACCGAAGGCCAGTGCAGTTCCCACTACGGAAGCTGGATTGTCAAGAGCGCAAGGTAGGCTGACAGCAACTCCGCAGCCCATCAGAACCAGCACCATTGTGCCGAACATTTCTGCTAAATACTTTTTCATTTGACTGTAGATTTAAGTGGTTATTTATCTCTTATTGCAAATATAATGAAAAATAATCCTATAAAAAATAGAGCGGAGATGCTTTTCCGCGAGGGAGATTCACCAGGAAGACATCATCCTTTGAGGCTCCGGACTCAGCGAGAGCCTTCCGGGCTTCCTCGAGCGCAAGGGCCGGAGTGTTGTTATTATCGCTGAGATGGCACAGAAAGACTTGCTGTAGAAGCCCCTTACGCTCTGCATATATGCTTTTGAGCGCCTCGGCCGATTTGCGGTTGCTGAGATGGCCGGCCCCTCCTTTGATCCTATGTTTGAGAATTGACGGATAATCACCCTCCTCAAGCATCCTGTCGTCATAATTGCTTTCAAGAATCAGCGTATCCGCCAAAGTGGCATATTGAAGTATACTGTTGGAGAATTCTCCGCAATCCGTTATCAGGGTTATGTTCCTTCCGCCAAGTACTATATGGAATCCAACAGCATCGGTGGCATCATGGGGAACCCTGAATGCCGTGACCTTAACACCGCAGATTTCACAGGGAACATCAGGTTCTATTGTGTGGATATTGCCTTTCAGCCTCCCGACAGTACAGATATTCCTCATCAGGGCATCCTTCAGCGGAGCCGTGGTGTAGACAGGTTTGCAATACCGGGAAGAAATGATGCCAAGGGCCTTTATGTGGTCTATATGGTCATGGGTGACGAGGATGAAATCAACGTCGCCGAGGCTGAATCCGTGTTCGGATAGCTTCTTGGCACAAGTTCTAGGCCCCACTCCCGCGTCTATCAGGAATGTGGTCTTTCCGTCAGTGAAAAAATAGCAGTTTCCGCTGCTCCCGCTGGAAAGCGACAGGAATTGGATCATTACAGGGTCTTGATCAGGCCTGTGAACAATGCTGTCATCTTGACAACTGCAGCATCTGCCGCCTTGATCACTTCCTGCTCGTCGTTTACAAAGTCAGCCTTTTCAGTATCTCCTGAGGCATTGGTGATTATGGAAACTCCGAATACTTTCATACCGCAGTGGCGTGCGACAATCACCTCAGGAACGGTTGACATTGCTACGGCATCTCCGCCTATGAGCCTCATATATCTGTACTCGGCCTTGGTTTCGTAAGAAGGACCGCTGCCGGCTACATAAACTCCTGTCATAAGGGTAAATCCGTTTTCCATCGCGATTTTTTTGCCCCTTTCGATCAGAGTCTCGTCGTATGGGTGGCTCATGTCAGGGAAACGTGTTCCGAAAGACTCCATGTTTACGCCGATCAGAGGGTTAGGCAGAAGGTTGATGTGATCTACAATGGCCATAATGTCACCGACTCTGAATGAAGGGTTCAGGCCGCCGCAGGCGCAGGAAGCCAGAAGATATTCAACTCCCAGAAGCTTCATTACCCTGACGCAGATGGTCACCTGATCCATAGTGTAGCCTTCGTAGTAATGGAATCTGCCCTGCATGCACATTACCTCTTTGCCGCCCAGTTTTCCGAATATCAGGTTGCCCTTGTGACCTACTGCTGTAGATACCGGAAAATTAGGAATTTCGCTGTACGGAATGATGAAAGGATCTTCGATCTTGTCTGCAAGTGCACCCAGACCGCTGCCCAGGATGATTCCCGCTAACGGGTGGCGGTCTCCGATTCTCATTTTAAGATAATCGGCCGACTGGAAAATTTTTTCTTCTCTTGGTATCATATCATCAATGTTTTAAATTGTTTCACCTATTATTTTGCCGTAAAGTCTGCGGACGTTGGAAAGGATTTCCTCCTCGCCGTCTATATGTCTGTTTTCCATCACAATCCTGCCGTTGCAAACAACAGTCTGGACACAGTCCGAATGTGCCGAGTAAACCAGGTTGGCGGCAAAGTTGATGTTCGGGGTAAAGCTATAGTTGTTAATGTCTATGATGGAAAAGTCAGCGAGAGCACCTTCCCTGATGACTCCGCCGTACAGTCCGTAGGCCTTGTATCCGTTGCGGGTAGCGCTCGCCAGAAGCTGCGGAAGCGGAATCGCTGAAGGGTCTTTTCTCCACGCCTTCTGGACAAGGGCGGCGATTTTCATAGTCTCCATCATGTCCAGGTTGTTGTTGGAGGCAACTCCATCCGTACCAAGGCAGATGTTTGCCCCGGCATCCTGCAATTCCTGGAACTTGAACTTGTATCCGGAAGCCAGCTTAAGGTTGGAGTTGATGTTGTGGACAACATTCACACCATTTGCTCCGAGTGTAGATATGTCTTTCTCGCTGAGCCAAATGCAGTGCGCCGCCAGCATGTCCGGCGAGAAAACTCCGAATCTGTCCAGATACTCGACCGGAGAACAGCCGTGAGCCTCGATGCAGTCATTCAGTTCCTGGGCTGTCTCGGCGATGTGGATATGGACCTTCAGGTTATGCTCCTTGGCGAACCTGCAAGCCCAGACGATGTTGTCTTCCCCTACAGTATAGATCGAGTGAATGCCAACTTCGAATATGTTGAGCGGGTTCCAGTGCCTGGACGTTTCGTACATTGTCTGGCAGTTTTCCCTCTGACGTTCCATCTTTTCCTTGTCTCCAAGATCCAGGAAAACAAAGGAATGAGCGCCTCTCAGCCCCATTTCATATGTAGCCTGGACCGCTGACGGGACATTGAAATACTGGTCGTTGAAGAAGGTGGTGCCGGTCTTGATCATTTCCAGGCAGGCCAGCTTTGTGCCCCAGTAGACGATTTCGTCGTCCAGTCTGGTTTCCATCTCCCAGATTCCGGCGAGCCATTTGTGGAGTTTCTCGTCCTCCTTGCTGCCTCTCATTACGGTCATTGCGGCGTGGGTGTGCATATTTGCAAAACCGGGGATTATAGCCTTTCCCCTGCCGTCAATGATTTTTGTCAGATCTGTTATGGAATCTATGTCTATGCGGTCCGCTATTCTGGAGATCTTCTCCCCGTCTACAAGCACGGAAACCTGTTTCCCTTCAAGATATATGTCTTTAATAAGAATCTTTCCCATTTCCTTTTATTTGGGCACAATTTACGAATTTATTTGCTGTTTTGCTAAATTTGTTCCGGTAACATAACCGCATATGATTTCAAAAGAACTCATAAAACCTCAAAGCATAGCCGTTATAGGCGCATCAAATGATCTTCTGACTCCTGGGGGGAGTCTGCTGAAGAATCTGATAATGAGTAATTATCCTGGCAACATACTGCCGGTGTCAAAATTATCCCCTACTGTCCAGGGTCTGAAAGCATATCCCGATCTGGAGGATATTCCTGACGTGGATCTCGGCTTTATCGCCGAGGATGACGGAGACTGCCTGTCTGCCATAGAGACACTTTGCTCCAAGAAAAGCTGCAAGGCCATAGTCGTTTTCCCGGACAAGATTTCCTCCCCTTCCCTTTCAGAGGAAGAGGTTATGGAAAAGACAAGGGAAATATGCAGGACATTCTCCGTGACCCTTATCGGGCCTAATTCCGCAGGTGTAGCAAACAGCAATTACTGTGGAATTTACACTAACGCAACAGTAAAGGAGGGAGGTAAGGTTGAGATAATTTCTTCATCCAGGACAACTATTTCACATTTTGTGGAATCTGCTCCCAAATACGGCCTGGACATTTCCGGTATTGTTTCAGTGGGCTATTCTTCACTTACCACGGTAGAGGATATCCTGGCTTGGATGGACGATAACTGGGAGAACTACTCTTCAGTGAAGGTTATAGCCATCTATATCGAGAAGATTACTGATTCAGAAGCGATTATCCGTCATAGCCGGAGCCTTGTTTCCAAAGGTGTGGAGATAGTAGGAGTCCTGGCTTCCCCTACAAGGGTGGTTTCAGCGTTGTTCGAGAAATGCGGTATCATCAGAGCCTTCGGAAAGGATGAGCTGATGAATATCGCAGCGATTCTCTCTAAAGGTCGTCCGGACGGCAAGAAGGTTGCCATACTGACTCAGGCCGGAGGGCCTGCAGTCATGCTCGGCGACGTGCTCAAACAGAATGGCGTGGAGGTTTCTTCCATATTTTTCGAGGATTACAGTTTCGGCAAGACGGCCGGACAGATATCATCGTTGATAGATTTCTATGATAAGGATCCCGGTACGGACAGTATAGTTGTCATCTTCGGCCAGAAGGAAATGAGCGACTCTTCCGAGGTATCAAACGTTATATTCCGCAAAGTCAGGCATACCGTCAAGCCTCTCTATCCGCTTTTTTCCTCTGAATCTTCCTATAAAGATTATCTGAAAGAATTCCATAGGCAGGGAGGGGTGACATTCAGAGATGAGGTGGTATTCGGAAAATCCCTTGCCAAAGTTCTTACCATGCCGCCTGTTACGGCGGAAGGTCCATCTCCGGCAATTGATAAATATCTTATCCAACGACTGATTGATGAAAGCCCAAACGGCTGGATGCATCCGTTTACTGTAGAACAGATGCTGGATGCTGCCGGAATCAACCGCGTACGTCAGGCAGTTGCCCTGAATGAGGACGAGGCAGTCGCATCCGCCATAGACATTGGCTATCCTGTAGTAATGAAAGTTGTGGGACCGCTCCACAAGACCGAGGTGGATGGCGTATCCCTGAACATTACGGATGAACATACACTCCGCTCCGAATACCGTCGCATGAGCAATATTGAGGGAGTGACCGGTTTCCTTCTCCAGCCAATGGTGGATGAGAACTTTACGGAGCTGCAGGTAACCGCCAGCCGTCAGCCGAGTTTCGCCCCGCTGGTATCCTGTTCGCTTGGAGGTATATTCGCAGATGCTATGGGAGATATCAGCTATTGTCTTGCCCCGGTTTCCTCAGAGGAGGCCGACAAGATGATAGAATCCCTGAAAGCCTACCCTATTATCCGGGGTTATAGGGAACAGGAAGGCGTGAGTCAGATTATGTTCAACGAAGTCATAAGAAGGGTATCCGCTCTCTGTCTGTCTTTCCCTCAGATTGTGTATCTGGAACTGAACCCTCTTTTCGGCAATGAGAGGACCGTAATGGCAGTAGGAGCAAGGATTAAGATTGTAAAATAAAAGAAGATGAAAAAAATCGCTGAGTGGTGGAAAAAACTTGATCCTTCTATGAAAGGATTGATAATCATAGGATTGATATGTCTAATCGGCATAATTTTAAGATGGGAATACGTGTTGGGCGGAATTAAAAAGGGTTTCAATTTTTATGGAGGAGGCTCAGATTAGCCATTTTTGATTAAATTTGCACGATTGATATGGCCACCAGGAACGAAACGGAAAAGACTTTGGAGCAGCTTGAGAAATTGATACAGGAGCTGGTCCGCAGGTATGAGGTTGCCGAAAGGGACCGTTCCGATCTTCAGGTGGAGCTTAACAAAACCAAAACTGAATTACAAAACGTAAAAAACAAGATAGGAGAACAGGAGAAGAGACTGGAGCATTATGAACTCAAGCAGGCATTTCTTTCCGTTGACGGGTCGGACAAGAAGGCAAAGAAGAAAATCGGGAAGATTGTCAAAGAGATAGATAAGTGCATCGCTCTGCTTAACGATTAGTATGGCACTCAAGAAAAGCAACATAAGGGTAACTGTTAGCATTGATGGCATAGACCTTACTTACAATGCTACGCAGTCTGAGGCCGAACTTTTCCAGAAGGCGGAAGAACTTATCAACAAAGAGATTGATACTTTCCGTAAGACATACCATTCCCCGGAATACAATAAAATGCTTATTTCGCTGATGGTGAAGTTCGTTATGGATTTATTGAGGAAAGAAAGCGACGCGGAAGATACCGTGTCTTCTATAAAGGAAATCAATTCTCAGCTTGCTGAATATCTCCATCTCAGCAAATGAACGCTTAGCCGGCGGGAGGCTCTTTGCGAAAATCAACACTAAAAACATCCCGGGCTCTCAAGGTCAGACAATGACAGGCCTAGGTTACCTTTAGGGGGATTCCGCAAGCGGGACGTTGGAAGCCAGCGTCTGAGACAGGGCCCAAATCTTATCATTTAAGATTTTTCGAGAACAGCCCTCTCGTCGGCTTTTTTAATATACATACCATTATGGAGAATATACTGATACCAATTGCAGCCTTAATCGTAGGATTAGTCATAGGTTTCCTTATCGCACGCCCTATCGTGCTCAAGGGAAAGAAATCCAAGATCCTCCAGGAGGCTGAGAAAGAAGGCGAGGATATCAAGAAAGAAAAGATATTCCAGGCCAAGGAGAAATTCCTTCAGCTCAAAACCGAGCACGAACAGTACATAAACAACAAGAACAACGCTCTCCGTGATACGGAAAACAGGATCAAGCAAAAAGAGCTCCAGATCAACCAGCAGAGTTCTGAGATTTCCAGGAGAGAGAAGGAAATAGAAGCTATCCGCAACAACCTCCGCCTACAGGCAGACATCGTTGCAAAGAAGAGCGAAGAATACGAAAAGCTCCGCCAGCAGGAGATCATCAAGATCGAGAATATTGCCGGAATGAGTGCGGAAGAGGCTAAGAAGCACCTTATGGAAGCAATGAAGGCCGAAGCCCGCACTGATGCCCAGTCATATATCAACGATGTTATGGACGAGGCTAGAATGAGCGCTTCCAAGGAGGCTAAGAGAATAGTTATCAATACCATCCAGAGAACTGCCCCGGAGGTTGCGATAGAGAATGCCGTTACCGTATTCAATATTGACAACGACGAAATCAAAGGAAGGATCATCGGCCGTGAAGGACGTAACATTCGCGCTTTGGAGGCCGCCACAGGTGTTGAAATAGTGGTTGACGATACTCCTGAGGCCATTCTTCTTTCAGCCTTCGATCCTGTAAGGAGGGAGGTCGCCAGACTCGCTCTCCATCAGCTCGTGGCAGACGGAAGGATACATCCGGCAAGGATCGAGGAGGTTGTGGAGAAAGTCAAGAAACAACTTGAGGATGAAATCCTTGAGACAGGTAAGAGAACCTGTATAGACCTCGGAGTTCACGGACTCAACATAGAACTGGTCAAACTCGTAGGTAGGATGAAATACCGTTCTTCTTACGGCCAGAACCTTCTCCAGCACTCCAGGGAAGTTGCCAATATTTGCGCTACGATGGCTTCCGAGCTTGGCCTTAACGCCAAGGTTGCAAAGAGAGCCGGCCTTCTCCACGATATCGGAAAAGTTTGTGAGGAAGATCCGGAACTTCCACACGCTATACTCGGCATGAGGATGGCTGAGAAGTACAAGGAAAAGCCTGACGTATGCAACGCTATCGGTGCTCACCACGAGGAAATAGAGATGACAAGCCTCATCTCCCCTCTTGTAATGGTCGCCGACGCGATTTCAGGAGCAAGGCCGGGTGCCAGAAGAGAGGTCATCGAGAGCTATATCAAGCGTCTGAAGGATATGGAGGACATCGCCCTCAGTTATCCTGGCGTTACCAAGACCTATGCGATCCAGGCCGGAAGGGAACTCAGGGTCATTGTAGGCAGCGAGCAGGTTTCAGATAAGGATATCGAAACCCTGTCAGCAGAGATTGCCAAGAGGATCCAGAACGAAATGACCTATCCTGGACAGGTGAAGATCACCGTTATTCGAGAGTCTCGCTCTGTCGCTTTTGCGAAATAGTTTTTTTCCTCTTTCCTTTTTTGTTCAGGTTAGAGTAAATCTTGTCAACGATAAGGGAGATGGCACCGTCTCCTGTAACGTTGCATGCTGTGCCGAAGCTGTCCATCGTGATATACAGGGCTATCATAAGAGCCTGAAGTGTAGCGTCGAACCCAAGGATCGACTCCAGTATCGCCAGAGCCGCCATTATAGCTCCGCCAGGAACTCCCGGAGCCGCTACCATTGTGATACCAAGCATAAAGATGAATCCAGTATAAAGCCCTATTCCCGTAGGCAGACCCATCATATACATAATGGCGAAGGCGCAGGCCACGATCTTGAGTGTGCTGCCCGCCAGATGGATTGTGGCGCAGAGCGGCACCGTAAACGAGGATACTCCATGGTCCACGCCATTCTTTCTGGTCTGTGCCAGAGTAACGGGTATCGTGGCTGCAGATGACTGGGTGCCCAGAGCCGTGACGTATGCCGGAAGCATGTTCCAAAGGCATCTGAACGGATTTTTCCGGCTGATTGCACCAGCCACTATGAACTGGAGCACCAGCCATACGATGTGCATCGCGAATATTACCAGAATGACCTTCAGGAAGAGTTTAAGTACAGATGACACTTGTCCTTCCATGCTTAGTATAAGGAAAATACCGAAGATAAAGAAAGGCAACACCGGAATAATCACGTTCTTTATTATCAGGTTGATTATATCGCGGAACTCTTCCAGAACCTTTGTCATTGTCACCGATTTGGAATAGGCGGCGCCAAGCCCGAGGACGAATGCCAGGATAAGAGCGCTCATGACTCCGAATACAGGAGGCATGTCAACAGTGAAAAACGGCTTGATTCCTGTAGAATCGCACAGCGATGTCAATGCAAATCCCGGATCTTTGACCAAGATTGACGGATAGGTCAACTCGCAGGTAAAATAGGAAAAGTAACCGGCTATGATGGTTGAGACATATGCCAGTACCACTGTGATAAGGAGGAGCCTTCCCGCCCCCTTCCCCATCTCGGCGATGCCTGGAGCCACAAGTCCCAGAATCAACAGCGGGATAATGAATCCCAGAAAGTTGCTGAACAGGGAATTGAAAGTTGCGATTGCTTTTGCCGCCCAATCGGGGAAGAACAAGGAACAGAGAATACCCAGAGCTATCGCTATAATCACCTTGGGCAGAAGCCCCAGACTGAACTTTTTCTTCTTATCTGTCATAGCCAATTATTTTACTGCTGTCATTTTCTTCCACACATATCCTATGTAGAGTATCACAAACGGCACGGCAAGCGATACCCAGGCCATTGTCTTGAGAGTGTATAGGCTTGACGAGCTGTTGTATAGTGTCAGAGAACTCTGCACATCGTTCAGGGAATGGAAATAAGCCATATCGCCGAAGCCGATATCAAGAAGAATTCCCCAAACAGCAAGGAACACTCCAAGGCCTGTCAGGTAGAACGAAGGTTTGCCCTTGAGCAAAGTTCTGCCCAGACCTGAGAGAACGATAACCACACCAGCCAGGAATATTGCGGCTATCCACCAATGTGAGAGCATATTGTGAAGATATGCGTATTTTTCTTCTACAATCGGGCCGTCTGTGCCGTTGAAGGCAGCTGATGACGTGTCTACCCTGTAGCCGGTAGAAAGGAACATGCATACGACAAAGGCCACGAAGAAAACTACAAAACCCAAGGCTGTAACCTTCAGCCGGCTTTGGCATCTTGCGG
>Ga0256407_10001708_pt1 | contig 44857 bp, 80 predicted proteins | sample RumenRJG_04DNA_FD_193489 | JGI IMG/M metagenome (GOLD analysis project Ga0256407, IMG submission 193489) | Bovine rumen microbial communities from Lethbridge, Alberta, Canada - RJG_04 | ecosystem: Host-associated > Mammals > Digestive system > Stomach > Rumen | place: Canada: Alberta...
TTTCTCTGCTCTCTGACCTTCTCCCACAATTCAGAATCAATAATAGCAGGATGCAGACCGTCATACAGAGCCGGTGTTCTGTTCTTGTTTCTGTGCTTTGTTATCTCTCCGCTTTCTACGCTTGCAAACTGGCGGCGATAATCAAAGCGGATTTTCCCGATATAATGCGGATTATCCAGAATCCGGTATATTGTCCCCTCTTGCCATTCTTTGCAGAATCGCGGACGAATACCGGATAGATTCAGCGCGGTAATTATAGAAGCTGCTCCCTTGCCGTCAGCATACATTTGAAATATCATTCTCACAGCATCAGCTTCGGTCGGTTCAATTTCTAATGTCGGAAGTGTTCGCTTTCCCTGCTTGATATACGTTTTTTTGTATCCAAAAGGTGCAATAGATCCTATATAGCATCCGGATTCAACGCTGACTTTTCGACCGTTCTGCATGATTCGCTTGGAATATTCCAGATATTCATTGCCGCGCTTTAATTCGCGCTCGAAATAGTCTCTGTCTCTTTCATCAGTCAAATCATAGGAGTATTGCAGCGTTATTACAAAGGTATTCGTATACCGGAGCAGCTTCGACAGTCTGCCGATATCCTCTAAATCGCCGCGAGAAAGTCTCTGCGGCTCTACAATCAAAATTGCTTTGTATCTGGGATTCTCAATCAGGCGAAGAACTTTCTTGATTTCCGGACGGGCTTCAATGGTCTCACCGCTGACAATCTCACGCAAGCGGTTCTGTTCAGGTATCAGAGCGCCGAGATTCCGGATGCACCATTCATCAAGCATCTGTTCATGCTTGGCAACGGTCTCGCTTACAGATAAAGCCGGATCATCAGTCCGGCTTTTGCGCAAATAAATAATAATTTCTTCTGGCTTCAATTCGGGGAGTATGAACATCATTCAGCACCTCTTACTATCTTGATTTCTGACGTTTTGAAGCTCTTTTCCGATTTCAATTCACTTGTATCCAATGCTTTTGTGATACGAATAGTAAGCTCTTGCTCCTTATCAGGATTGAACTTTGGCATTTCATATCCGACATTCACAATCACACTCTTGCCGGAAACAATATCATCAGACCGCTTTGCATATGTAAGATAGCTTGTATCAGTTCCAGAATAATCGTCATAGGACATGCTGCATTCGATTCCGTCAAGAAATACTTTGTCTTGACATGCCCACACGAAATTTTGCGGCTTTCCTGAATTGTTCTTATAATCATAGGATACAACGAGCGTATATTTCCCGTCTGATTCCTCAATCCACTTATCATAAATGGACACTTCATAATCTTTTGAAGTCGCTGTGACCTTTGCAGGCTGAATTACAGGTGAATCAGGCTGTTTACTTGCCCATTTATATAATGCAATGCGGATGCCGACAAAAGCGACAATAGCAACAGCAGCAATAACCGCACCTGCTACAGCCTTTTTGCGTTTATTCTCCCATGCAAAATCGAAATTCGGTTGATCTCCGTTCTGATTCTGACCGCAGGACGGGCAAATATTATCGCTGTCATTTAGCGTATAATCGCAGTTGATACACCTTTTAGCCATATGTCACACCTCCGATTCATTCAGTAAAAGCGTGTTTACAAGCCTTTCAAGCATAATGTCTTTTCTGTCAACCTGCTCATGTAGCCGATGCACCTGCAATTCAAGTGATTCGATTGTTTTCTCAAACGCCGCTTTCCGATCCTCATACAGCTTTTCGCGGTTCTTAGCTTCTTCTCCGAGTTCTTCTACCTTAATCATAAGAAACTCGATCAGCTTATTTTTCTCCTTAATGAACTGCCGGAGCGATTCGACATCTTCAAGTCCGGAAGAATCGCCGTAAATATCGAGAAGTACGTCAGCGACCGGCGCAATCGAATCCTGATAACGGAACGGCTTTTCCTCTGAACCGTCAGAAAACAGCTTTTTCAGCGTCGCTTCTGATACAAATTTCCCATGCTTTTCCATAATCTCCATGATTTGAGGAATGGAAAGCCCTTGTTCTTGCTTGATCTGCTTTAACCTTTTAATTGTCTTTCGCTTCATCTTTTCAAGCTCCATTGTGACACTCCTTTCATACTTCGGGATATTTTCGGTACATTTAAGTTATACCGCCGATATACTTGCGATTATACCGATATACATGGTATAATATAGGTGCAAGCAGGACAGGCTATCATACTACTATATACATCACAAGCTGATTTACACATTTTACGCGCCTGTCTGCTTAGTATTTAATAGGTGGTGCGCTATGACACGGGAAGAACGCATTGACTATATCATGCAGCTATTGGAGCAGCTTATTCTGAAAGCAGAGCATCCAAATAGCCCTGCAAACGATCAAGCTTATCATCCGACAACTGATTGACTTTCTTTTCAATTACGCTCCTGATTTCGGAATCAGGGGCGTTATTCTTTTTCATTTCGTCAACCGTCTGTTTCAGTTCAAAAAACATTCGCTCCCCGTCCGATCTGCCGAGAAGATAATCGACAGATACATTAAGATAGTCAGCGAGTTTTACGAGGACATCCGCTTTCGGCAGTGTACCGCTTTTCCATCCGGTCGCTGTTGCATTTGATAATCCGATAGCTTTGCATACAGATGTCGGTGATAGCCCTTGCTTTTGGCACTCTTTGTAAAATACTTCCCAGAACATAATATCACCTCTTTTCATAATTGTGCAAAATAATGAAATATAGAAAATTCTAGTTTTCCTCTTGACAAAACTAGAATTTTCTAGTATACTGTAACCATGGTTACGCTAGAATTATCTAGTTGCTAACTATAGTATACACCAAAAATCTAAAATTGTCAATAGCAAAGGAGTGATTTAATGGAGTTTAGCGAAAACCTTAGAATGCTGCGCGATAAAAGCGGTATGTCGCAGGCTGAACTTGCTGAAAAGCTCGGAGTGACAAGAGCGCTTATTGCACAGTATGAGACCGGAGCGAAATCCCCGAATGTGATTCTTGCGAACAGAATTGCAAAGCTGCTCGGCGTTACGCTCAATGACATGGTAAGAAAGGGGGAAGAAGATGCCTGAACCGAATGTAACGGTTATCCGTCCGGAGTTGACGGCAGAGGAACGCGCAGAACGTCAGAAAAAGGTTGAGAAGTGCATCGCTGATTTCTGGCTTGCGGTTCAGAAAACGGAGCAGAAGCAAAGGAGTGAACGAAATGCATCATCTGACCACGCTTGAAATGGTCTCCGGCTGGATTATCTTCGCTCTTGCGATTGCATTCATCATTTTGCTGATTGCAGCAGGTTTCAAACTTGCAGCAGATGCAAAGATTGAGGATAAGGAGAAGTCGGTTCAGCGCAGAGCAGAACGGATCGCAAGAGAAATGGTAAGACAGCGGCTTGACGGATGCAAGATACAGGTCACACAGCGCATTTCGGTTGTTGAAGATGATTTGAAAGGCGGTGAATGAGTTGAATTGTCCTATCTGCGGGAATGGCTACGGACACAAGGCAGGCTGTCCGAACAGTAATCCGATGCCTGAAAAGGTCGGAGAATGCGAATTGTGCGGCGATCCGATTTACAGCGGCGACCTGATTATTGATGTGGACGGCAAACGGTATCATGATGAATGTTTCATTGATGCATACCGTTGTGAAGCGTAAAGAAAAGCCGCATCCGGTATAGCAGACCGAACGCGGCAAGGAGAAATTCTGATAAGGATAGTATACCATATCCGGAAAGGAAAGTCAAGATGTTGGTAACAAGATTCACGAGAATCCCCTTTTACAAGGTTTTCGATGAAATTCAGGACGGCAAAGAGGTCATGTGCCTGAACCGCGCAAAACTCGATTGCTTTTGCCTTACGAAGTTGAGCGTTGAAACGGCGGTTGCAATCATCAAGGATGCAGAAGAAGCCGACAAGTGCAAAGGCGACAGCTTTTACAGCGAATCGCAGTATGAGTTCTGGTATACCGAGATTTGCGATGTAAAGGAGGATGCAGAATGCAAGGCGGAATGACGCTTTTCGAGATGTCGAACACGGCAAAGCAGCTCTATGAGCTTCTTGAAAGCGGCGACATTGACGAATCAATCCTGCTTGATACTATGGAATCAATCGGTGCATCTGCAAAGCTTGAGGATTACGTGCATGTGACAAAATCCTTTGAAGCAGAAATCACGATGTACGATGCCGAAATCAAGCGCTTGCAGGAAAACAAGCGGCTTCTGCAAAACCGCATCGAATACATGAAAGCAAAGATGGTCGAGTACATGCAGGCGACCGGACAGAAAACCGCGAATGCCGGAACATTCAAGCTGACAATGCGGGAGAATAAGTCCTGCGAGATCACAAACGAAAGCGAAATACCGCTTGAATTTTTGAGGGAAGTTCCGGCAAAGTTTGAACCGGATAAAAAGGCTATTCTTGCTAAGCTCCGCAGCGGCGAACAGGTCAGCGGAGCAAGCCTGAAAACAACTTACAGCGTAACAGCTAAATAAAAGATTTTATGGAGGTATAAAGATGATTGTTTGTAAAGTAATGGAAATCACGCCTAAACTTGCAGAATCGTGGCTGCAATACAATGATGGAAATAGGCATCTCAATAAAAGTATTGCAGCTGCATATGCACGTGATATGGAACAAGGAAGATGGGCATTAAACGGAGAAACAATTAAAATATCATTCGATTCGAACGGATGCCCTCATGTTGATGATGGACAGCATCGTCTGACCGGTATTGTCATGTCAGGTGTTTCTATAAAAAGCGTTGTTGTGTTTGATGCTCCGGATGTAAGATATGTCGACAACGGGAGCAACAGAAAATTCAAAGATTCAGCTATTTTGGGAGATGTTGATGCAAATAAAGCATGGATGAGATCAAATGTGATTGCAGCGATTGCGAGATTTAGTATAACATATTCTTCTGGGCATAGTCGCAAAATCACAAATGGAGAGGTACTTGATTTCATGTTGAATCATCAAGAATCAGCTGAGTATGTTTATCACAGAATGAACCAGAACAGTAAAGTAAAAGGTATCAATAAAAGTGGTGTATGGGCTGCTATTATCTCAGCATATGAATGCGGATATAATTTTGAACAACTTCAAGAATTTACGCAAATCTTTATTTCAGGAGAAGCATTTGACAGGCTGCATACTCCAATCATCAGATTTAGAAATTGGTGCATAGAGAATGGATCTACAGGCGGATATATGAAGAATAAAGAAGCATATAAGAGATGCCAATATGCACTAAAGGCATTTGAAACCAAAAATGCGGTTGCAACAACAAAAGAAGCTATAAAAGAATTTTATCCGATGCATACGAACAAAAAGTGAGGTGTGCAATGAATCTTGAATTTCGGGCTTTGAGAGCCGAAGAAATTGATTGCCGCGTTTCGCAGGTAAAACAGAACGGATGCGCATTGCTTCTTTACAAGGATGCGCGGTGCGATCAGTCTATTCTCGATGAAACAGTCGGCTGCATGAACTGGATGCGGCATCATTCCAGAGACAATGCAAACTGCATCGTTTCTATCTGGGATGCAGAGAAAGCACAGTGGATTGAAAAAGAAGATACCGGAACAGAAAGCAACACTGAAAAGGAAAAGGGGCTTGCATCTGACAGCTTCAAACGGGCTTGCTTCAACTGGGGCATTGGCAGAGAACTGTATACCGCGCCTTTTATCTGGATTCCGGCAGAAGCGTGTGACATTCAGCCCAAAGGACAAGGCTACACAACGTATGACCGTTTCGAGGTCAAAGCGATTGACATTCAGCAGAAAAAGATTGTCGGCTTGCAGATTGTGAACTGCAAACGCGGAGTTGTTGTGTATTCATACGGCACATTGCGCGGTAACATTGCGCAGAATGCCACTAGCAAGCCCGCAGAGCCGCCGCAGCCGATTGTGTGTAATGTTTGCGGCAATGAGATTAAAGGCGCTAAAAGGGGCGCACAGACGCTTACAGGGGCAATGATTGCACAGCAGACCGGAGGAATGTGCCTGAAATGCTATAAGGCGGCACAGACATGATACAAGAGACATTCAAAAAGCGTGATATGCCGAGAATCACGGCTATAATCGCCGGATTCTTCGGCAGTTGCGCGGATGACAAGGAATACAGCCTTGAAATCAAGGAGAAGAAGAAAAAGCGCAGCCTGGATTCCAATAGCTACGCTTGGCTTCTTCTTGATAAACTTGCAGCAAAGACTGGCATTCCGAAAACCGATATATACCGCTCATACATCCGAGAGATCGGCGGCAATTCTGCAATACTTTGTATTCAGAACAAAGCGCTTGATGATTTCTGTCGATTGTGGGAAGTCGGTCATATCGGGCGATTCACAGAAACAATGCCGTCAAAACTGCCGGATTGTACGAATGTGATTGTATATTACGGTTCATCTGACTACGATCAGCCGACAATGTGCAGATTAGTCGAGATGATAGTGCAAGAATGTCACGAACAGGGCATTGAAACGCTGACACCGGCAGAGATTGCCGCAATGAATGCGGCGTGGGGAGGTGATTCAGATGCAGAAAGCTGATACCTGTTTCCTTTGCAAGCGAAATCGTCATGCAGGACGGCTCGAACTGCATCACTAGGCGCATCTTTGGTGGTGCAAGGCGCAAGCTATCCGATAAATACGGCTTATGCGTGACGCTGTGCGAGGAATGTCACCGGACAGCATCATACGCAGTTCATCAGAGCGCTGAAACAATGCAGTATTTGCATGAATACGGTCAGCGCAAGGCAATGCAGGAGAATGGATGGGATGTGCAGACATTCCGTGAAATCTTCGGAAAGAACTATTTACAGGAGGATGAAACATGAATATCGTTATTTTGCATGGCAGACTGACTGCTGATCCGACAATGCGGCAGAGCAACAGCGGAAAGGCAATCGCAGGATTCTCGGTCGCTGTTGACGGCTACAAAGACAAGGACGGAAACAAGCAGACTGATTTTATCCGCTGCACAGCATTCGGTCAGACAGCAGAGTTTATGAGCCGTTATTTTACAAAAGGCAAGGAAATCGCGGTTGAGGGTTCTCTGCATCCGAGTGATTACACCGATGATAAGGGAGTAAAACACTTCTCGTATCAAGTGAATGTCAACCGCGTTCACTTCTGCGGCAGCAAGTCGGACAATCAGCAGCAGAGCGCACAGCACTTCGATACAGTCCCGCAGTCCGGTCAGCAGAACGGCTTGCCTAACGGTTTGAGCGTGGATGATTTCGATGAGATTATTTCTGACGGCGATAGCATTCCGTTTTGAGGCAAGGAGAATGGAGCAGCGTGTGAGATTGATAATGTTAAACCGGAGGTGGGGCTATAATGCGTATCATGCCGATTTCATTGAAAGAAGCGAATGAATATGTGTTTACCTATCATCGGCACCATAAGCCATGTATCGGTCAGAAATTCAGCATTTCGGTACGTGATGATTACGGGCTGATTCACGGCGTTGCAATCTGCGGCAGACCTGTTTCGCGGTATCTGGATGACGGATTAACGCTTGAAATTAACCGATGCTGCACGGACGGCACACGAAATGCCTGTTCAATGCTGTATTCAGCTTGCGTGAGAGCCGCGAAAGCAATGGGATATACTACTGTTATTACATACACGCTTGAATCAGAGGACGGCGCAAGTCTGAAAGCAAGCAATTTCACGTTTGACGGAATTGCAGGCGGCAAGATGTGGACGGGTAAACGATCCGGCAGAGATAATGGCGTGCCGCAAGAGATGAAAAAGCGGTGGGTATACCGCATTGCAAAGGAGTGAAACAAGCATGGACAAACTGATTCTTGACGCTACTTGCGGAAGTCGGCAGATTTGGTTTCAGAAGAACGAGCCTCACACGATTTACTGCGACAAGCGGCAAGAACATTATGAGGGGAATTTCGGATCGAACAATGCTCATAGAGTTCTTGACATTTCACCTGACAAGATTTGCAATTTCACGGATCTTCCTTTTCCGTCAGATTCATTCAATCTTGTTGTTTTAGATCCTCCGCATCTTATCGGTGAGAGCGGTGCATGGATGAAAAAGGCATTCAGTTTTTACGAATCAAAGGAACAGGCTATCAAGGATGTGTCTGACGGAATCCGTGAATGCATGAGGGTTCTTAAAATAGGCGGTGTTCTGATTTTCAAGTGGAGCGAGATTCAAGTATCTTCCCGCGAAATCATAGACGCTTGCGGTATCGAGCCTTTATTCGGACACAGAAGCGGCAAAAAAAGCAACACGCATTGGATGACGTTCATGAAAATGCCTGAAATGGATATGAACGAGATCAGCAAAAGGCAGTTGACGCTGTTCTAATTTTTTTACCATATCACGCTAGAAATTTCTAGTTTCCTATTGACAAAACTAGAAAAATCTAGTATAATATAAGTGTAATCTAGTTCAGCCTCAAAAGACGGCTGATCCGATTACAGCCGGTGTTCGGAGGTGCGAGACCGTTCACCGTGTACGCAAAATCTGAATACCGGCTAACCGCTGGAAATTGGCAGCTCGCACCTGTTGATTTCCGAGCGGTTTTCTTTTTACCAGAAAGCAAGGTGATAACTTGATTCACTTTTTTGATGCCGACATTGCGAAACAATATGGAGTGAATGCAGCGGTTCTTTTGTATCACATCGCATATTGGATTAAGCACAACGAGGCAAACGGAACAAACTATTATGACGGAAATTTCTGGACATACAACAGCATGAGAGCGTTTGGAGAACTTTTCCCGTATATGAGCGAAAGACAGATATCGACAGCGCTTTCAAAACTGATTGATGACGGCGTGATTGTAACGGGAAATTACAACAAATCGACATACGATCGCACATTGTGGTATGCATTAACACAAAAAGGGAAATGCATTATGCAAAAATGTAAAATGGATACCGCAGAAATGTCAAATGGATTATGCGGAAATGTCGAACCTATACCAGATAATATACCAAATAATAAACCAGATAATAAACACAATACTAATATATCTCCGGATGATGTTCAGGAAATCTTCGATATGTATCATGAAATCTGTGTTTCACTTCCGAAAGTGAGAATCCCAACCGACAAGCGAAAAAGCACTGTCAAGGCAAGATTGAAGAAATACGGCAAAGAGCAAATCAGAGAAGCATTCGAGAAAGCTGAACGGAGCAAATTTCTAACCGGACAGGTTAAGGACTTCAAAGCAAGCTTTGATTGGATTCTCAATGAGACGAATCTTGCCAAAATCATCGAGGGCAACTACGATGATAAGTCAAGCGGATATCAAGAGCAATATTATGAAGAAAAGGACGGTAAGAAGTATGACAGCTTCGGAGACGAGTATCTTTGATGCATTTTCCGATATGATACCGGATGATTGCAAGCCGCTCTCTCCGCTGTCATATCACGAATACGCCTTGAAACAATGCGAATGGTACAACGAAAGCAGCGGCAATCTCAATGTATCGGACGGATACAACTGCGAAGAATGCAAGAATCGCGGCTACTTTCAGATTCTCGATGAAGAAGATAACCACGTAATGAGACCGTGCAAGTGTCAGAGGGTGCGGACATTCATCCGGACTATGCAGGTATCAGGGCTTGGAGACCTTTATCGGCGCTGTACATTCGACAGATACAAGGTTGAGAACGATTGGCAGCGGCAATGCAAAGAAAGCGCTCTTGCTTATGCAAAGGGCAGCTCAAACGGATGGTTTTACTTCGCAGGGCAATCCGGATGCGGCAAAACTCATTTGTGTACCGCAATCTGCTCATATCTTGCACGGCACGGCAGAACTATCATGTATGTTGTCTGGAAATCCGTTTTTGATAAGCTCGTGCAGACGAAATTCAAAGATGCTGACCATGAGCAAATCCTGAATGCGGTTATAAATGCAGATGTGCTTTACATTGATGATTTCTTGAAAACTCCAAAGAATGCAGAACCGGCAGCGGACATGCTGTCTTATGCACTTGAAATCATTGATGCAAGATACAAAACTGACCGAAAGACAATATTTTCGACAGAGTTTATGATTGATGACATTTTCAGATTCGATGATGCATTAGGCGGACGCATTGCAGAGAAAACGAAAAAGAATAAGATTCAAGTCTCACGCGGTGATGGTAAGAATTACCGGAGAAAGGAATGAAATGAAAAACCGTGATAAACTCATGCAACAGAGCATGTATGACTTTCTGTTGAAAATGCAGTATGAACTTGAACTTTGCAGGCAGCACAGTGAACCGTATCCGTGTATCATGAACGCGCTCGGTGAGAATCTTGTCGGTGTGAGATGCACGAAGTACAACAGAAAGTGCAATGAGTGCTTGCAGTCTTGGATGAACGAAGATCCGTTTTGAAAGGAGTGGACGGAATGACGATTGAAGAAGCGCGGGAATACTGGTGCAGGCGGCTTGAACGTGCTGAAGGCTATTCTGACGAGCACTGGGATGCGGAAGAACGGAACGCGCACGCGGATTACATTGACGCGATGACACACGCGGTCACAGCACTTGCGATTTGCAGAGAGCATGAAGAAATGAAGCGTCCGAAAACGAACGGTGACAGAATCCGTCAGATGACGGACGAGGAGCTTGCAGTGTTTATTAACGGCATTACAGGAGCATGCTCTGATGGCGAATGTTCTCATTGTGTGATGTGCAACTACAACTTCGATGTTTGCAGCGAAGTATCAATTTTACAAAGACTGAAAGAGTAGGTGATCAAAATGACGAATGGTGACAAGATCAGGGCAATGACGGACGAGGAGCTTGCACTCGAAATCAGAAGTAGTATTTGCGAAAAGGTTGAGAATTGCGAGAATGATCTTAACTGTTACAAATGCAGATTTGAATGGCTCAAACAGGAGGTGAGCGAAGATGAAACCGATTGATTCCGAAAACGTGATTGCATGGCTGAATGCGCAGATTGAAAAGGTGCGTGGCGGCTGGTTACACGATTACGGTTTTCCGACAAATGTTATCGTGGCACTTACAGATGTGAAGCGGTTTGTGAAGAATCTGCCCACAATCGAGCCGGAAGTGCGGCACGGGCGGTGGATTTTCAAGAAAGGCGACAACAAATCAACTGTTGACGGATGGGTGTGTACGAGCTGCAAATCCGGATTTCACACGAAAGTCCCGTATTTTGAAGTGTTTAAGTATTGCCCTATGTGCGGCGCACGAATGGGAGAATGATATGTATAAACGAAACGATTTGACAGGCATGGTATTCGGAAATCTAACAGTTCTGAAGGAGTCTGGAAGAACAAAGGACAGACATATCATGTACGAATGCAAATGCACTTGTGGGAATAATACTGTTGTTTCTGGGCGTGATTTGAAATCAGGACATACAAAAAGCTGCGGATGCAATCAGGGAGTAAGACACGGCGGCAGAAGAATCCGGCATACAGATCGGCTTTATTTTGTATGGCGTGGAATGATTGCAAGATGCAATACAAAATCGGCAACCGGATATAAAGATTATGGAGGTCGCGGCATTAAGGTGTGCAAAGAATGGCATGATTACGCTGCGTTCAAGAAATGGGCATACCAAAATGGATATGACGAAACGGCAGAAAGATTCAAGTGTACCATTGACAGAATCAATGTGAATGGCAATTATGAGCCTGATAATTGCAGATTTGTAGGAATGGATGTGCAATGCAGAAACAAAAGAAACTCGAAAATGGGAGGTGCTGACAATGGCTGATTTGATTGAGCGGGATGCGCTGTTGCAAGATATGACAAAACGCAGTGATGGTATTTCAGATTGGCACGTTTTCGATGTGATAAACGAACAGCCCGCCGTCAACCGCTGGATTCCGGTCGAGGATGCTTTGCCGGAAAAGAATAAATCATATATTACATACGCTGAAACAACAAAGTATTGCAATCACAACGAAATTCCCGAAGAATTGCGTATAAATATTCTGTATTTCAACGGCGAAGAATGGTATGACGATGAATGCAGATATTACAATGTTACACACTATATGCCGCTGCCCGAACCGCCTGAAAAGGAGTGATACCATGTTCGCATTCACAGTATTTGCTGAACCGCAAGGCAAAGCCCGTCCGAGAGTCACAAGTCATGGCACATACACGCCGCAAAAGACGAAAGACTATGAACGGCTTGTGCAATGGGAATACAAAAGCAGCGGCGGCAAAGATTACGGAGATAAGCAGTTGCAAGTCGAAATCACAGCGAACTTCCAGATTCCGAAAAGCAAGCCGCGAAAAGTGAGAGTTGATATGCTTGCCGGAAGAATCAGACCGACAAAGAAGCCTGATTGTGATAATATCGCAAAGGCGATTCTGGACGCGCTGAACGGAATTGCATACCATGATGATTCGCAGGTTGTAACGCTTGCTGTTGAGAAATGGTACACGCCGGATGAACCGTGTGTTATCGTTACGATAAAGGAAGTGTAAGAAATGAAAGCCAATTACATCGGCAACAAAAGCGATCAGCGCAAACTTGCTCTGGAAGTTGCGAAAGAGGAAATAGAACGCCAAAAATTAACCGTGTGCAAAAATTGTGAGAAGAACATCGGCGATCAGGTCTTAGCAGTCACATGCAAGGCGCTTCAGGTCAGGTATGGATTCGGAAAACAGCGTTTGCAGCAGATTGTTCAGGACGTTGAAAATCTGTTTTCGCTCTGTGCGGTTGACGGCAAGCGGTTCAACGCGATTCAGGCTGTGGAGTGGCTGCGGGATGCTATGGGGATTGACCTTAACAAAGGAGAGTGAAACAGATGCGGATAGGTCTGATAGATGTGGACGGTCACAACTTCCCGAACCTTGCCTTAATGCGTATATCAGCCTATCACAAGTCAATCGGTGATACGGTCGAATGGTGGCAGACGGACTTCATCTATTACGACAGAATCTATATGAGCAAGATTTTTTCGGATGCCTATTCGCCGGATGTGCAAGAACCGCTGAACTGCGGCGAGATCATCAAAGGCGGCACTGGATATGCAATCGCACTTGGCGAGGACGGAAAAGAACACTTTGACAAGTCAGTGCATAAGAATCTGCCGCCTGAAATCGAGAAGATGTTTCCGGATTACAGCATCTATCCGCAATTCGATTTCGCCGTATCAATGACAAGTCGCGGCTGTCCGCGTGGATGTTCATTCTGTCATGTGGCTGCGAAAGAGGGCAGATGTGCGGTTAAGGTTGCAGATGTTTCGGAATTCTGGAACGGTCAAAAGGAAATCAGAGTGCTTGATCCGAATATCACAGCTTGCAAAGAGCCGGACAAGCGGAATCTCATGCAACAGTACAGAGAAACAGGCGCGGTGATTGACTTCACGCAAGGGCTTGACATTCGATTGCTGAACGAATCCGACATAGCAGACATAAACGCTATGAAAATACGGAATCTGCACTTTGCATGGGATAATCCGACAGATGACCTTGCAGAGAAGTTTGCACAATACGCACGATCGGCAAGGCACAAACCTCACGGAGATTTTGGAACGGTCTACTGCTTGACTAATTTCAACAGCACGATTGAGCAAGACTTGTACCGGATATATACGCTCCGTGACTTAGGTTTCAAACCGTATGTCATGGTCTATAACAAACCGTCAGCTCCGAAACAAATCAAAGAATTGCAAAGGTGGTGCAATAATGTTGTTATATTCCGGCAATGCAAACGATTTGAGGATTACAAACCGTAACAGCGCATATCAGCGCATAGCAAGCGATTCTAGCCCGTTCTACTCCGTTTCCGGTAAAACTAGGCGGATAGGTGCAGGGCGGCGGAAATCGCATTCTGGATGAAATGGAGAGGTGAACAAAATGCCTGAATTGATACCATGCAAGCACATCTTTTCAAACGGTTCTGAATTTGAGTGGTTCATTGAAACGCAATGCGAGAAGTGCAAGAGATTAAGGAACGGTAAATGCCGAATCTATAACGCCTGTTTCGATGCACAATATGATGCTTCAAAATTTCCATATGACGATCTGCTTGACTATGCAGGAGGATATGCCGGAAAGCGGTGCAAAAGGTTCACGGATAAGCCGTTACAATACGGAAAAAAGCCTATCAAGAACATTGACGGACAATTATCAATGGAAACGGAGTAATTGAATTGTACTAAAGCCCTGTTGAGATTATGTACGGTGAAATGAGAAGCAAAATTGAGAATGCTGTATATACAGCAATTCAAGATGTTGGAATCAAAGTGAATAAAGAACAGCTTATCAGTGCGTTGATGTACGACAGGCATCAGTACGAATCAGGATTCAAAGACGGTATGAAAGCCGCTTTATTACAAGTCGCTCGGTCGTTGACAGAAAAAGATCCGGAAATCTGCTTGCTTCACGCTTTGAAATGGAAAGATGACGGGTGTTGCATGGATTGCGTTGAATGCGTAAAAAACTATACAGGCGGTGAACAGAATGAAACATAAATCATGTTTCACTTGCGGTCATTGCTGCACAGATGCCTGCCCGAATATCCAATATGATGCTTGTGAACAGTATTGGGGATATGGCATTGCAGAAGATTGCGGTCTTGAACGCGTGAAATGCTCAAAATGCTATTTGAACAGCGGCGATTGCGAAGATTGCCTGTTTCAGCATAGCAAAGATTGTCCGGAGGTTGAAAATGGAAGTGAAAGAATCTTTCGAGCCGATAACTGACAGATACGGAAATGAACTGATAAGACCTGACGAAAAGCCGACATTCGATCAAGCACTTGATTCGTGGGCGCTTGTCAATGAACTGCTGAAACTCGGCTATCCGCATAACTTTCAGCAGGAAAAGCCGCATATCAGCAACTATCTTTTCGATTTGTCTGCGCTGATTGATAAGGCATTGAAAATCAAAAGGAGTACGGACAATGACAAAAGATAACTGGCACGAAATCAAGAACTGGAGAGATTTGCCGGAAATGGCAGGATATGAAGTCATGGTGTCGGCGGTCAATCCATTCGGACAGCGTTCAGACTTTCCGGCGTTTCAGGGTTACGGTGATTTCAAGTGGTACACGAATGACAGAACGAAGATGCAGGATGCCAAAAGCGGAAACAATGCGGTCAGTGAGTGCTGGAAAATCACGCACTGGACGGAAATGCCGCGTTTTCCTGCAAAGGTAGTTCTCCGGCGTGTCGATGCAAACCGCGAAAAATCAGAAAAGTATGAATGTACGCATTGCGGCGGTATCTGCTATTTTCCGCATCATAAGCACTGGACTATCGGGTATAAGTTTTGTCCGCAATGCGGCGAGGAGGTAACAGGATATGAATGATTCATTGTCTTGTAAGCATTACAAAGAGGGAGACTGTGTGAGGTATGATCCGCTGAGCCATATTTGCTGCGGCGATTGTGAAGATTACGAAAGAAAATCAAATGAATCGAATCACGATGCTGTGAATCATCCGAATCATTACTGTAAAGGCGGCGTTGAATGTCTTGACGCTATCAAAGCGGCTCTTGGCGATAAGTACGAGGGATTCCTTGCAGGGAACGTGCTGAAATATGTATACCGCTATCCGGATAAGAACGGCGTGGAAGATTGCAAGAAAGCACGTTTTTATCTTGACAAACTGATTGAGGTATTGAGCAATGAAGAAAGATAATCCTTGCCACGGCTGCAATGACCGTCACGCAAGCTGTCACGGCACATGCAAAGCCTATCTGGATTGGCACGAACAACATGTACAGAAACAGCGTGAAATCCGGTCAAAAATCGAAGCAGAGAACCGGACAAACTCGTTTTACATCGAAACCGGAATCAGAATCAAAAAGGAGAAGCGCAGATGACACGAGGACAGAAAAGCAAGTGCCGCAGAATCGCTGAACATTACGGCAGGAAGAATCAAGAGCGGCAAGCGGTATCTGAACTGTGCGAGTTGCAGTATGTTTTGACACGGCGGCTTGAACAGCGACAAGCTGACTGGCAGAATGATCTGCTTGACGAAATGGCAGACTGCTTAGTTATGATCGAACAGCTCCGAGCGCTGTACGGGATTTCAGACGATGAAGTGAACGACAGAGTGAATTTTAAGTTGAACAGGCAGATTGAACGGATTGCGGACGGGGTGTGATGCAATGTGAATGTTGCTTTACTGATTCTCGGTATCATTCTTCTGATTTATGTAGACGTTCAAATCGAACGGCGAAAAGCAGAGGAATACCGAGATGCAGAGTTTGATTTATCGACCGTGAACGAAAAGTTGATAAAGGCAGACCAGACGCGAATCAATCTGAACGCTATGGAACAGCTCGCAACTGATTTGCGCGTGAGCAGTCCGGAAATGCAGATTGTTTTGCAAATCACATGGCTTGACTTCAACGGCGATAGTCATGTGTATGATCTGTACTGTGATGGGATCAACACGGCGACAGAATCCATGCAGGCGGTGACGGAACGGGAAATCTTTGAGTTGAGAGAAGCACTTGCCTATCAGCTTGCAGACCTGAACCGCGAAACGATGCATGAACAAAGCTATGAACGAAACGACACGATTATATCAAAAATAGGGGAGTGGTTGCGTGGAGAAACAATGTGAAAGATGCGGCGCGAAGATTGTCATTGAAGATTGGTATTCCTATATCAGCACTAAGTATTGCGAATCATGCAAGGCTGACAGAGAGCGCGAACGCAGGGCTGCATGGATGCGCAGCAAGCGGAAATGCAACAAAGCGGAACGGGATGCCTTGTCAGAGCTGAACATGGAACAGCGAATCATGATCGACAGCCTTCGTGCTGAAATCGTCCGGCTGCGATCAGAGAACCGGAGATTGAGAGGTGAGCAATGACAAGCGGTGAAAGATATGAACGGCATGTTGCGAGAAAGATGCGGTGGCGGCTGTGGCTGTTCGTCAGGCGGTGCGGAAATTCAAACCGCGCAGACTTCGGGGCAGACATTATCGCAAGAGGATTCCTTTTCTCAAAAATATGCGTGCAATGCAAGCATTACTCAAAGCCTGTCGGTGTGAGAGCCGTGCAGGAAGTCAATGCGGCGCGGCAGTATTACGGGGCAAGTCGCGCTGCGGTGGCGACAAATACCACGTTTACGAAGCAGGCAAAGATGCTTGCAAAACGGTGTGGAGTTGAATTGTGGGAAAAATACTAAGGAGGTACACAATGACAGGTCTTTATGAATTTATCTGCGGAATGGCACTCGGCGGCTTGCTTGCTCTTGTGTTCTTCGCGCTCGGCATGAACATTCAGCGAAAACTTGACAGAAAGGATGACGATGATGATTAAGTGGATTGAACTTGCCGACAACTGGGAATCGGTCAAGGCTGCGGCAAGATCGACAATCGGCAAAGAGGGACACGGCGAATATCCGTCCGACAAGTGGAAAAAGCAGATTCTTCTCGCAGAGCATTCGCCTATTCGCAGATTGCGTGTTCGGTGGAAATGGATTGACCTGCCGTACTGGGTATCGGTTCACCTTGTCCGGCACAAGTTCGGCATTGAGCATTGGGTTTCAACACAGCGCACAGACCGAACTGGAATCGACCGCACCGAAAAGACACAGGATGCGCCTGTTACGCATGAATGTGAAGCGAATGCACAGGCTTTAATCAATATCAGCAGAAAGCGGCTGTGTATGCAAGCTGCTCCGGAAACGCGCAGAGCATGGACGGAAGTCAAGAACGAGATTGCGAAAGATGATCCGGTGCTTGCGTCATGCATGGTATCTGAATGCATCTATCGCGGCTTCTGTCCCGAAATGAAGTCATGTGGTTATTGCAATACACCTGAATATCTGGATGAACTGACACGATACAGAAAGGAGTTTATAAATGAATGAGTTTCTGACAGTCGAACAGGATTTTACAATGTCTAATGCATGGAAGCGGCATTATGAAAGTCAGCATAAACGGTCTCTGAACGGGCGGCAGAGAGCAAATGACAAAAAATGGAGAGCAATGTCGTTCGGTAAGTTTGAACCGAAAGCCATATGGAAACGCTGTTTTTCCGGCAGAGAGGAATATGCGACATGAAAGCAATCAAGATGCAATACACAATCTGCATTCATGTGCTGTTTGCGGCGGCTACAGGCGCGTTTGTGGCGGCTCTGGCATGTGACGAGTATGTAATAGCCGGATTAAGTGCAGCGGCATACAGCGTACTTAAAGCGCTATATTGGGCGGTTGAGAAAGGAGGTATTTTCAATGACGTATGAGATCATTGAGTATCGGAAAGATGAAAACGGCAAGGAAAAGCAAGCGGCTTGCTATGATGTACCTGCTGTTGAATTGGCTGCTACGATGAAAGCGCTTGACAGCAATGTCAAGCAGGGAGTAATTAGCAGTTACGAAATCGCAGAAGTGTGAAAGGGGCATGGTATGACAGCGAAAGAGTATCTTTCACAGTATATCGCGGCAGGCGAAGAAATCAAAGCGCTTTGCTATGAACTGGAAAGAGTAAAGTCAATCTCCGAAAAAGTCACGGTTTCTTTTGAAAGTGACGGCGGCGTATCTGGTTCGGTGAACGTCAACAAGATTCCGGAAGCGGTCGAAAAAATCATGGAGATTGAAAGAGATATCGGCGAACGTGTAACAAACCTTGCTTTCCTGCGAATTGATATCTATAACACGATTTGCAGAGTGCAGGACGGAAAGCTGCGTGTGATTCTCTTGAAACGGTATATCGGCAATGAAAGCTTTGAGCGAATTGCGTATGATATGGGTTATACTTATAAGCATATCACACACAATTTGCATCCGTCAGCATTGGAAGAAGTCGAAAAAAATATGAAAGATGCACCATAATTTCCTTGTATTTACCATTAAATGAGTGGTATACTATAATTGCCCCAAAGGGGCAAAAGCGTGGAGGCGCATCGCGTGGGCGAATAGTATGCTCAAATGTCTGGAGGGACGCGAAATGGAAATAAAATGTTGGGAATGTGGGAAACCTGCAACAGTTAAACACAAGATAAAGGTTAATCGCGGCGGCTTTAATGAATTGGAAGTTGCTCCACATCAAGAGCGCTGGAGATGTTACTGCGAAGAATGCAATGCCATTGTTTCAGATAGAATCAAGGGCATAAAAGAAGAATATGTTCGTTTGAAGAAAGCAGTAATGTTTGAAAATGCAATCGGTATAATAGAAGGACAGAACTTGAACATTTATGACTATAAGGAAGCCATAGAGGCTATTAAATGTTATGCCGAAGAAAATCCTGATAAGTTTGACAGCGCGGATGAAATTGTTGCGGCGATAATCCTTGTACACAATCGCGTGCATTGCAAACCGCAATATCCAGTTGGGCGCTACAGAGTTGATTTCCTCTTGCCTGATGAGTTTGTTGTGCTTGAAATTGACGGCGACCGTCACAAGCACAAAAAATATACTGACAGCGAAAGAGACAAAGAGATCAAATCTATTCTTGGATTTAACTGGGAAATTATAAGAATCGACACAGAACTTATTAGGTCAAATGCAAAGGAACTTGTGAAAGCGATACGAAAGATATTTGAATATCGCGTTTTTGGCAATCACAAGGATATTTACAGTAATCCCTCGAAAGAGTGATTATATATTCCGGTCTGGATACCTCCATTTCAACTTTCTTCCTTGTAAAGCCCTCTCATGCAATAGTGTGAGAGGGCGAAATATTTGCAAAGGTGCATGAGCCGGAGCAAATTCCAATATATAGCGGTAAACAACAACCGCAAGCCGCGAAGAAAGGCGGTGAATGCGGCTATGGCGAATGAAAAAAACCTTATTCCGTTCTCAGAGCGAAGCGTGAGCGAAGCAAGAGAAAACGGCAGGAAAGGCGGAATTGCGTCAGGGAAGAAACGCAGACAGATAAAGTCATTCCGCGAAGCCGCTGAATGGGGCTTAGCAATGACAGCGAATGCGAATGTAAACGGAGAACAGATGCAAGTCACACAGTATCAGCGCATTATTATCATGTTACTGTCAATGCTCAATGATCCGGAAGATAAAAGATTCTTTCAAGCGGCGCAGATGCTAGCACAATTCCGTTCAAGCGGATATGTCGAAGAAAAGATGCTTGCGGAGATTGAGCGCATAAAAGCAGAAACAAAGCGATTGCAAGGCGATACCGAACAGCACAACGGTATGCTTGAAGATCTGATAAAGGGGCTGCAAAGCGATGTACACACCGAAACAGAAAGCCCTAATGCAGATGTGGCAGACGGGCAAGCTGAAACGACTTAATCTGCTAGAGGGAAGCGTATCAAGCGGCAAAACATGGATATCTCTTGTTTTATGGGCGTTCTGGGTTGCTAGTATGCCAAAAGACAAGCAGTATATCATGTGCGCATATACGCTCACCTCTTTGAAAACAAACTGCCTGATTCTTTTGCAGGAGCTTGTCGGAGAAGATAACTTTTCTTTCTCCATGTCTCAAAAAGAGGGATGGTTATTCGGGCGGCGCGTCCGTATCGAGGGCGCGAATGATGAACGAGCAGAAAGCAAAATCCGAGGTGCAACCTATCAAGGTGCATATGTTGATGAAGCGTCCAAAGTTCCGAAAGGATTCTTTGCGATGCTGCTTTCACGTTTAAGACTGCCGAACGCAAAGCTGTTTGCGACCACAAACCCTGAAAATCCTGCCCATTGGCTGAAAGTTGATTATATCGACAGAGCGGATGACTTGTCATTCCTTGATATGAAATTCCTGCTTGACGATAATACAACACTTCCGGCTGAGTATGTCGAGAATATCAAGCGTGAATATACCGGCGTTTTCTATGACCGCTTTATTCTCGGTAAATGGGTACAAGCAGAGGGCTTGATTTACCCGATGTGGCAGGATGCGCTTGAACATCCGCCGACACACAAGGCGGAAAAGTATGCGCTTTCTATTGACTATGGCACACAGAACGCCTTTGCAGCAAATCTGTGGGGGCGTTTCAACGGTGTATGGTATCAGATAAAGGAATACTATTACAGCGGGCGCACAGAGCGCGTACAAAAGACTGACGAAGAATATGCAAATGACCTTGACGCATTCCTTGAAAGCTATGTGCCGGACGGATGCGAAAGCAATAGAAATCCAGTAAAATTCCTGAAACAAGGCGAAAAGCTGTTGACGATCATAGACCCGTCAGCAGCTTCTTTTATTGCCTTGCTTCGGAAACGGCAGTATTACAAGGTTGTAAAGGCGAATAATGATGTGCTTGACGGAATCCGCGAAACGGCAACAGCAATGCACACGGGCAAATTAAAAATAAATCCGGACTGCGAAAATACAGTCTTTGAATTGCAAAGTTATGTGTGGGATGAAAAGGCAGCAGATGATAGACCGGTGAAAGTGTCAGACCATAGCTGTGACAGCATCCGCTACCTAGTATTTACGCTTCACATAACAAAGAAGCACGCCGAATATACGGCATCATGGGATTGAAAGGCGGTGAAGCACCTTGTACACCTATCAAGATTTAGAAAAGGTGAAGAATGACGAACAGAAGAAGATTGCGTTTGTGCTTGACTGCATAAACAATTTCAAAAGCTCGGATGAATACAAGTTTATGCTTGATGCAAAGCAGTATTATGAGGGCACGAATCCGGTGCTTGAAAAGTATCAGAAGATTGTCTATGATATGCAGGGCGTGGGGCACGTTGATGCAGTAAGCCCGAATCATAAGATTTACAGCCGGTATGTTTTCAGCGCTATTACAGAGGGCACGCAATACCTGCTTGGCAACGGCGTATCATTTGATAATCAGGCGACAAAAGAAAAGCTCGGCGGTGATGAACTCGACACTGTTCTGCAAAGACTGCTTGATGATGCGCAGGTGTACGGAGTAGGCTGGGGCTTCTGGACGGGTGAAAGCCTGAAAGTTATCCCCTTTTTGCAGTTCTATCCGCTGAAAGACGAAAACACAAGCGAAGTAAAAGCCGGTGTTCGCTTTTGGCAGTTGTCTGATGAAAAGCCTCTTCGCTTTGTACTGTATGAGCTTGACGGCTTTACAGAGTATATCCAGAAATCCGGCAAAAAGCCTGAAATCCTGCATCCGAAACGGGCATACAAGCAGGTTGTGAAAACGTACGGCGCAAATCTGCCGGATGAAATCACAGAATCAGAGAATTTCCCTGATTTTCCGATTATTCCGCTTTACTATATCAATCAGAAGTCAATCCTCTGGGGCAATACTGCTGCGGTGGATGCTTACGATCTGCTGAATAGTAAAATGGTGAATAACATTGATGTCGGCAATCTTGTCTATTGGGTGCTGAAAAACTGCAATGCAATGGACGAGAATGACGATGCGGCATTTGTGGCAAATCTTATCAAGTCGCATGTTGTTCATGCGGACGGAGATGACGGCGCAAGTGCTGAACCGCATCAGGTTGAAGCTCCGGTCACAAGTACAGAAGTCGGCATTGCAAGAATCAAGAAGCTTCTGGATGATAACTTCATGACCTGCGATACCGAATCAATCAGAAACGGCAATGTGACGGCTACACAGATTAAAGCAGCATATCAAAAGCTTGACGCAAAGACATCCAAAACGGAATACTGTGTGATTGAGTTCATGAAGCGGCTGTTTACTGTTGTTGGCATTCCAGACAGTGAAAAGTTTACTTTCCGCTGGGACAGAACAATCAATAAGAACGAGGAAATCACAAGCATTTTACAGGCGGCAGCATTCCTTGATGAAGAAACCGTGACACGAATGCTTCTGGAAGTCCTCGGTAAGATTGATATTGTCGATGATGTATTGCAGCGGCGTGAAGAGCTTGCAAAACAGCGTTATAACCTCACAGAACCGCAGGAACAGTAAAGGCGGTGACTTATGGCGGCATTGATTCCGCGCCCGAATTATCCTCCTTACAGCGCATCTGGCGCGATTGATGCAGGGCGTGAAGAAGTTGACAAGATTCTCGCACTGGGTGAAAGCAAGATTCACAAGGAATACACGCAAGCCGCTCGTGAGATGAAAAAGAAAGCCGATGAATACTTAGCGCAGTTTTTAGCAGAAGATGAAAAACGCGTTAAGCTGCTAAAAGCCGGAAAGATTACCAAAGACGAATACACGCAATGGCGTATTTCTCACATTGCAACAGGTCGGCGGTGGTATGAAATGGCATATGTGCTTGCAACGGATATGACGAATGCAAACATGATTGCAGCAAGCATTATAAACGGCTTTATGCCGGATGTTTTCGCTGTCGGGTACAATTGCGCATTGTATCAAGGCGAATTGACAGGCGGCTTTCAGACATCATTTTCGTTGTATGATCGTGATACGGTCATGCGGCTTATATCGGAAAATCCCGAATTGCTCCCTGTTGAATCAAAGATAAACATTCCAGTTGATATGCGCTGGAATGTGGAGCAGCTTTCAAGTGCTATGACACAGAGTATCCTGCAAGGTGAAGCGATTGAAAAGATTGCTGAACGCCTTGTATCGAATGTCGCCGGAATGAATGAGCGCACAGCTATCCGCAATGCGAGAACAGCGACAACGAGCGCAGAAAACGGCGGCAGATACAACGGATACAGACGTTTGAAAGCCGCAGGCGTTGATTTAACGGTAGAATGGCAAGCAACCTTAGACGGAAGAACGAGACATACGCACAGACTGCTTGACGGTCAGCGGCGCAATGTTGATGAACCTTTTGAGGTTGACGGTCAGAAGATACTATATGCCGGTGATCCGTATGCACCGCAGGGATTGATATGGAATTGCCGCTGCACTATGCTTGCGTGGGTAAAAGGATTTGAAGAAAATATCTTTCTGAAAGCGCAAACGCATCCTGATAACATGAGTTATGCAGAGTGGAAGTTTGAGAAAGAAGAAGATATACGAAAAAAGCAATATGCAAAGAAAAAAGAAGAACAGAAGCGAAAAAAGAAACGCAAATACAAAGTCAATCCGGATAATCCGTCATACGGTTATGCTGCTGATGTTGATGGAGGTGACTTTTAATGCCTGATTTTGAAATTAGAATTACCGATAATTCCGGCGAGATTTTGCGGCGGTTTGAGCAGTCTTTGCAGATCGCGCTAGAGGCTGTTGGAACACAGGCGGAAAGTCATGCAAAGCAAGTTATTTCTGATTTTGTGGTATATGGTGGCGTGAAGCTGCCTAAAAACTACCATGAGGAAGATAATTCACGCGTTGATACCGGCAGACTGCGTAATAGTGTAGCACATGCAGTCCGTGAACATGATGCATATATAGGTTCTAATGTGGAATATGCTCCGTATCATGAACTTGGTACTGGCATTTATGCATCGCAAGCAGGCGGCAGACAAACGCCGTGGACGTACAGAGATGCAAAAGGCAATTTCCATAAAACACGCGGCTTGTATCCGATTCACTTTCTGAAAAAAGCCGCTTCTGAACATTCAGAGGAATACAAGGCAATTATTGAGAAGATTCTCAAAGGCGAATGATAAATTATCAGCGTTCACAAAGTATCGTGAGCGCTGATTTTTTATACAATATCCGAAGCGCAAAGAAATGCGCCCGAAGAACAGGAGGAATTTACAAATGGCACTTACACGCTCATTCTTGAAAGCTTTGGGCATTGAGGAAGAAAAGATCGGTGAGATCATCAATGCACACAGCGAAACCGTTTCCGGTCTGAAAGCCGAAATCGAGAAGTACAAAGGCGATGCTGAAAAGCTGCCGGAAGTACAGAAACAGCTTACAGAAGCGACAGAAAAGCTGAAAGCCGCTGATTCTGACGGCTACAAAGCAAAGTATGAAGCCGAAAAAGCTGCTCATGAAAAGCTGAAAACGGACACGGCAAACGAAAAGACACGCAATGCAAAGGAAACTGCGCTGCGTGAAGCACTCAAAGCGGCAGGCTATTCCGATGCCGGTATCAAGAAGATTGCCAAATATGGCGGTTTTATTGATTCTGTGAATCTGGATGAAAGCGGCAAGCTGAAAGACGGCGACAAGCTGCTTGAATCTGTTGCGGCAGAGTGGAGCGAGTACAAAGGCACATTCAAAACCGAATCTGCAAATCCTGCAAATCCGCCTATTTCCGCGCCTGAAAAGAAAGTAAGCGCAGATGCGGCGAATGCTGCAAAGATTTTTGCAGAACTCCATGCACAGCAGTATGGAGAGACAAAACAGCCCACAAAGGAGGGGTAAAACATGAGCTTTATCGAAAGCAAGACCGATGCACCGGTGTATGCACCGGGATACTTCCTCGCTTCTGAGGATTGCAAGCGCATCACGACTGAGATCGCACAGAGTGGTGCAACGACTGTCGGCACGGCAAAAGTTGTCAAGTCTGGCACTGTTTACCCGTCAAATGACGGCAATGCTATCGGCATTGTTTATGAGGATGTCGATGTCACTTCCGGTGATATGGCAGGCTCTATCGTTACCGATGGCGTGATTTATGAGGACAGACTGCCTGCATCTGTTGAAAGCAGCGCAAAAGCTGTACTGACCGGAATCCGCTTTATTTCGTCTGCTCCGGCTGTAACTCGTCCGGCATGGCTTGCCGGCGATATGGATTCGCTGTCTGTAAATTCTGTTGCAGGTGCGACATCAGGCAAGACGGCAATCACGACCGGTTACACTCTGAAATCAGGCGAGGCATACAAGTACAAGACGGATGCAAGCACCGCTCCGACTGTCGGCTATGGTGAAACGCCTGACGGCTGGACTTCTTGGGATGGTACGTCCGATATCACGGCAACTACTTCTCACAAGATTTCTGTGTGCGTTGTTGACCGTACCGGTGTTGCTGTTGCGCTCGGTTCTGCAACCGTCACAAGCAAGACCTGATTTGAAAGGAGTGAAATATAATGTCTCAGTGGGAAAACAATATTCTCGGCTTTGTTCGCAATGATGCATGGCTGAATACCGGCTTCAATGTCAATCGCCCGAATGATCCGATTGACGGTCTTTTCGGAGACGAAAAGACGGATAACATTACCGCAAAATGGCAGTCTATCGCCGCAGGCTATCAGCTTCCGATGATGGCACAGTTCCATGCTTTTGATGTGGAAGCACAGCAGACTGTCCGCGTTCCGGTCGATACGCACAATATCGAAAAGGGACTGATTAAGGTCAAGATGAATCAGTCTGAAAGACTGCGCACGCTGATTCGTTCCGGCGTTCAGGGAGATCAGAACCTCTGGAATTATGTCATTCAGGACGGCTACAATCTGTCTGAGCAGGTTTTCACGCGCACAAAGGTTGCGAAGAATGAGGCTCTTGCTACCGGACAGCTTACAATCAGCGAAAACAATCTTTCTCTGACTGTTGATTATGGCGTTCCGGCTGCAAACAAGGCGCATTCTGTTGTTACCGGTGCAGGCGTGGATGTTCCGGCACAGATTCAGGCAATCATTGATTCCGCTCTTGAGCAGGGCGTTATCCTTGATACGATTGTCACCTCTCGGAAAGTCATTCAGCAGATTCGTTCTTCTGCATCCGTTCAGACTGCAATCAATGGCAACATTGGTGCAGGCGCTCTTGTCAGCATGTCGGCTCTGGAAGCATGGCTGTCAACTGAATACGGTATCAACCGTGTTATTACAAATGACCTGACATACAACGCCGCGACCGGTCTGGATGCAACCGGCAAGCCGAATCTCACTATTCGCCGGTATTATCCGCAGGATAAGATTACCTTTATCGCAACGAATCCGGCAGGTCGTGTCGGTGTCGGTCTCTGGGGCGATCCGCCGGAGATTGAACTTTCCAGATACGGCGCACAGGTCGGTACTGGCGGCTCTGCTTCTCCGTTCGTGTACATCACGCAGTATGCTGAAAATGATCCGGCTGTTGTCTGGACTAAGGCAAGCGGTCTGTTCATTCCGGTTATCTACAACCCGACACACATCTTCATCGCAACTGTTTCCACAACGGGAGCGTGAGTTGAATGTATGTTGTAAAGGTCTTTTTCACAGACTTGCAGGATAACAACCATGCTTATAACGTGGGCGATACATTCCCCCGTGGCGGCATGGCTGTTACGCCTGACCGAATCAAAGAGCTTTCAGGTACGCAGAATAAGCGCGGCATTGCTCTGATTGAGGAGGTACGAGGCGCAGAAGAAACGGCACAGCCGGAGGAAGCTGCTCCCGTGGAGAATGAACCGCGTAAGCGCACAAGAAAGCGCAAAACCGAAGAATAAATGAGGGCGGTGTGATACGATGGATATTACCGAAATCTGCATGGAATGCAGAAACTTCTTTGCTCCGGCAAGCAAAAAAGATGACAAGTCTTTTATCCATGCCGGAACTTTCACAATCAGCGGTCACAATATCACACCGCTTGATTTTATCCAAGAGGGACAATACTTCCGAATTGTCGGCAGCGCAATGAATGACGGCGTATACTGCAATGATACGGAATCGCTTGAAATTCTCACAGATGAAACCTTTGACGGCGCAATCTGGGAGATGAGCGTACCGCGTGCATTCCTGACAATGTGTGCGGATATTGATGCATGGCGAAATGCCAATGAAGCTGTTGACAGTTCCAATATGTCCCCTTACACATCCGAAAGCTTTGCCGGATACAGCTACCAAAAGGGCGGCGGTGTTTCGCAAGGCACAGGCAATGCGGTCACATGGCAGGCGCAGTTCTCACGGCGGCTCAGTGCGTGGCGGAGGTTGAACGTGTTATGAGTTTACTTGATGAACACAAGGAACAGTTTGCGTTCATGGATAAGTCACACACAAGAGATGCAGATGGCAATCCTGTTGTAACGTGGACGCAGAGTGAAACATTCCTTGCAGCTTTGCGATTTGACAGCTCTGTACAGGCAAAACGCGCACAGGCAGAGGGCGTTCAGGACTTATACACGATCATTACCGGAAAAGAAATCGACCTCGAATACAATGACGTTGTGAAACGTCTGGAAGATGGAACGACTTTCCGAATTACAACATCCGGTAAAGACAACAAAACGCCAAAGTCAGCGGGTTTGAATATGCGGGCTGTCAGCGCAAAGGTGTGGGATATACCGGATAATGAGATGGGGTGATTGAATGACGAAAGCGCAAGCACTATATGAGTTCTTTTCAAGCTTTTCCCTAGAAGCGTGGGAAGAAAACAGCGTATACTCGCTTGAAGAGCCGCCTGCATTCCCTTATCTCACTTACGAGAAGCGGTTTGATTCCTTTGGGGATTATGATACCGCAATTTCATTCAGCACATGGCATCGGTCAACATCGTGGGCTGCATCTGACGCAAAAGCGGAAGAAATCTCCGCAGCAATCGGCAGGGGCGGCACAATCATGCATATTGACGGCGGCTATTTGCTTATTATGCGCGGCTCACCGTTTGCGCAGTCTCTCGGAGATCCCTCTGACGATATGATAAAGCGAAAGCTTTTCAATATCACGGTGAGATTCTACACAAATAACTGAAAGGAGTGGTAAACATGGGAATGGTAAACGTCCTTGATTGGGATGTGATTTCGCAGGATGAATTTGCATCTATGGTGTTTGATTCCGGCGTAATCGTCAAAAACTTCAATCCTGCGACTTTCACCGAACCGTCTGCGGATGATATTCTCTGTGCTACAACTGGTAACATTCAGCACAGCTTTACTCCGACAATCGTAAACCTTGCGGATGATGTGAACAACATTCATATTCAGCCGAAAGAAACGGTTGTTGTTACCGGATACGCAAATCCGACAATCACATTTACCGCGCTCGGCTGCACGCCTGAAATGTTCAAGTTCCTGCTCGGATTTGCGGATAAGACTGGTAACAAGGTTGCACCGACAATGACGGTTGATACGGATTCTGATTTCCAGAACCTTGCGCTTATCCTGAAACGCGTTGGCGGCGGTCTTGCAGCTATCATGCTGTCGAATGCGCTGTCAACCGGCGGCATTTCGCTGACAACGACAAAGGGCGGCAAGGGTACATTCTCCGTTACCGTGACCGGATACGGCTCTATTGATAGTCCGTCCACAATTCCGGTCGAGTATTACAGCATTCCGGCTGTTGCTGTCGATCTGGATATTCACGAGGTTACGGTTGCTGTCAATGCGACTGTAACGCTGACTGCAACACCGCATCCGTCTACTGCAACGGTTACATGGGCATCGGATAATACTGATGAAGCGACTGTTGCAAGCGGCGTTGTGACCGGAAAAGCTGTTGGAACTGTAACGATTACAGCAACGGCAACTGATTCCGATTCCAATACCGGCACAGATACATGCATCGTGCATGTGGTATCTGCCGGAGCTTAACTAAATACCACGGAAAAGCCCTCAGATTCAATTCTGGGGGCTTTTTACTGCATAAAGGGGTATGGATACTATGAGCAACGAAAACACGCGCAAAACGCTTGCAAATTGCAAAAACAGCGAGTTTCTGCCTGCTGCAATGAAAGCAAGGAAGATCGTTTGCGAGACATATAAGCAAATCAACGTCAAAGAGATCGTTGAACGGTTCAAAGATGATGATACTGCGGATGCAACGAAAATGCTTGATATGATTATGAGCATTATCGGCGCAATCTTTACCGAATATCCGGCTGAAACCGTCCGCCTTGCTGCAATCGCCGGATTTATGACAGAAGAAGAAGCTGAGAACATTCCGCCTACGGATGTTTTCGCAATTCTTCTTGAATGCGCATTGTCCGTGAGGGTTCTTGATTTTTTTATCAGTGTGGAGAATATGGGTGGGAAAAATATGGACGGTATTTATCCAGCGTTGATATTCTTGCGTGTGATCTCTGGGGCGATGAATACATCGGATGCAGAATCGCAGCAGAACACGAGCGATATGAGCGAGAGTGCGTCTGTTGGGGATACGTTGGAGAGTGCCTGAATGCGCTAACACGGGGCGCGATGAATGCGCGGCTATTCGATATACTTACAGGCGATAGAGCGCCGGAAATGAGCGCAGACGCAGCGAGAGACGCTGTTCTGTCCGAATTTAAGAAGTTAGGTGGTGAGAGAGAATGAATGTATTTGACTTACAGGCGAAAATCAGCCTTGATGCAAAGGACTATGAAAAAGGGCTTGGAGAAGCTAAGAGTAAGTTCAGCGGCTTTGCAGACGGATTAAAGAGTGCTGTCGGCAAGGTCGGTGATGTTCTTGCAGATATCGGCAAAGCGGCGACTGTCGGCGTGGGAGCAGCTAGCACAGCGCTTACGGCATTGACAAAGCAGAGCCTTGATGCAGTCGGAAGCTATGAGCAGCTTGTCGGCGGTGTCGATACGCTATTCAAAGATGCATCTCAAAAGGTTCAGGAGTATGCGAATCAGGCTTACATGACAGCCGGATTATCTGCAAATGAGTATATGGAGACTACGATACAGTTCTCCGCATCTCTGATTCAGGGATTGAAAGGCGATACGCAAGCAGCGGCAGATATCGCAAATACAGCAATCACTGATATGGCAGATAACGTGAATAAGATGGGCACAACCATGGAAGCGGTTCAAAACGCATACCGTGGTCTTTCCCGTCAAAACTTCACGATGCTTGATAACCTTGCTCTCGGATATCAGGGTACAGCGGAGGAAATGGCACGGCTTATCAATGATTCCGGAGTTATGGGAGATGCGTTTGAAGCGACTGCGGATAATGTCAAGGAAATCTCCTTTGACAAGTACATCGAAGCAATCCATGTGATTCAAGAGGAAATGGGAATCACTGGTACTACATCGAAAGAAGCGGCAGGAACGATTACTGGCTCTGTTGCATCCATGAAAGCCGCATTTCAGAATTTCCTTACCGGAACAGGAAGTGCAAAGCAGTTCACCGATGTTCTTTCAACAGCATTCGGCAATGTAAAAAACAACCTGAAAGACATCATTCCGCGATTGACAGAGGGACTGACGGAGCTTGTCGATCTGCTTGCTCCGGAGATTCCTGCTGTTGTCGAAGATTTGCTACCGCCTATCATTCAAGGCTCGTCAACACTTTTGACAGGTCTTGCAAAGCGTCTGCCGCAGTTGCTTACTGCTATACTTCCATCACTTGCGGAGGGAGTTGTTGACGTAACAACCGCGCTTGTCGGCGTTTTACCGGATTTGATTACAAGCCTGAAAAAGTCGATTCCGATTGTCGTGCAAACGATAATGAGCAAAAAGGATGAACTGATAAAAGCCGGAAAAGACATTATTTCAGCACTTTTCCCGTCCGACATGAAAGCTGCTGTTACGGCAGGAAGTGGCATTGTAAACCGCTTGATTGATGGGCTTTTGTCTCAGGATTCCATTGATGCTTTTGTAGAAGCTGCTCCAAAGGTGATTGAGAACCTTGCCGATGCAATCAAAACTTTTCTTCTTGGTGGAGAACAGGACGGAGAGGGCGGTTTATTCGGTGCTGCAAAAGAAATCGTGGTAAAGATTGGCGATTACTTTGCAGATGAACAGAATCGAAAGAATTTCCTTGAAGCAGCGGATAAGGTTATCCGTTCACTCGGCAGCGGCTTGATTAGCATCCTGCAAAACGGTGTTGCACCGCTTATGGTGGAAGTAGCAAGAGCATGGGCGGAGGCGTTTGTCGGCGAGATTGACTATAACGATGCCGCAATGGATATCATTTCACGGCTCGGAAAAGCGTTTATCAATAATATGCTGACAGGCGGCATTCTCGGAAAGTGGCTTGATGAAGCATCAAGAGGATACACGCAGGAAATTGAGGACAACATCGGCGTACAGTCAACCTATTATACGTCTGAGGGCATGCTTTCTTCATCGTGGAATAATGCAGCAGCGAAGAATGCATATCAGCAATATAGAGGCTATGCAACAGGATTCTATGCTACACAGCCGACATGGTTAAATCACACACTTGTCGGCGAAAACGGTTCTGAGGTTCTTCTGCCGCTTGACCGTAACACTGAATGGATGGATAAGCTTGTGGATAAGATGGGCGGCAGAATTGGCGGCGGAAACGTTTATATCACTGTAAATGCGCCGACAAGCGATGCAAGAGCTATCGTTTCGGCTTTTGATGAAGAGTTCCGGAATCTTCAGATTATGCAAGATAGAAGTCGGGGAGGTACAGGATGGAAGTGACAAGTATTGATTTTTTCGCCCTTGACGGTATCTCCTGCTCTGATATCGGTTTGTGGTGCGATACACCGCCGATTCAGGTGCTTGCCGAAGAGAGAGGGAACAATTTTCAGGTCGGTGCAGATGAAGATTTGTACCGATCTGACGATTCTTTCAGCGACATTCAGTTCCGTTTCACGGCATATGCATTTTTCGCAGAGGATTTCGACCAAAGTGCGGTATATGCATTCTTGCACGGTAAATCAAAGCTGACAATGAGCAGGAACAGTGGCTATTACTGGAAAATCAGGTCTATTTCCTGCAATCCGTCACACTCGCAGGATGGTTTGAAAATCCGTTATCAAATCACAATCCGCTGCGCTCCTTTCCGGTATGTTGACAACGAGGAAGAAATCACGCTGACAAGCCCCGCGAACGTGCAGAACGCAGGCACACGTTACTGCAAGCCGGTGTACACGCTGCATCTGACAAGTGCAGAGGGCGCTGGTTCGATCACGGTAAACGGTCAGACGGTAGCAATCAACATCCCCGTTACAACCGGGAGCACTGATTTTGTGGTTGATTCCGAAAAGCAGATTGCCTATGCCGGAAACAATACGATTTACACCAAGTACACAAGCGGTATTTTCCCGTGGATGGGCGTCGGGCAGAATTACGTTACTTTCGGCGGTAATGTCGGCAGCGTGACGATCAAGCGGAATGAGAGGTGCTACTGATGGCAAGTCAAATAATTGACCTCACAAATGAGACATGGATAAACGGCACAACGGATTATAATACCGGAGAATTCATACCGGATAGCCAAGCGCAAGAACGAATTATCTGCATGAAATTCTTTGACTTTACGTCATTAGCGCTGAAAATGGTCGTAAATGTAATAGGGAATTTCAATCAGTACAAATATGGAATTTATTTCTACCGCGGCAGCGATTTCCTATCAGGATCAGGGTGGCAGACAGAAGAAATAGATGTCCCAGAGAGCGCAACGAGATTCCGGTTGTTTATTGGGCGATATGATGGAAGCAACATATCGCCGTCTGAAATGTCGTCAATCACAGCCACGATAAACTATGCGCAGGAAATCAGCGTGAACAGTTGGAGCGGCTTTGTAACTGCTCTGAATGTTTCTGATGCAGTTGTTGTGCTGCCGGAAAATGCTGTCTTGGATATGAATGATATCCTGCCGTATGGTCTTACAGAGAACATCAAGATCGCGTGCAAAGCGATTTACGGCAACGGCACAAGAATCAAAAATCTGAATCTTAACAATTGCTATTTCGAGTACGAGGGCACTGACATCAAGTATTTCCGAGATTTGCTCATGACTGATTGGATTGGCACAAACAAATTCTTCGACTTGAACCGCGGCTCAGAGTTTTACCGCTGCGCTATATCCGGAATAACATCTGCACAGTACGTCATTGCCAATACAAACTCATATTCATATCACAAGTGTGTTATGATTTCGTGTTCAGTGAATGTGGAAGGCTCACACAGCAATTTTCATCTTACAAGTGACGTGTCAGAGTTGAAATACTGCCGGATTGAGTTGCACGGCGTGAATTCTACTCAAGACGTCCCTGCCGGAACGGACTGCAATTATTGCGAACTGTCGCTTTATTTTCCAAATGCAGAAACTGGTTCAAGCGGATTTCAACTGATGTGTTATAAAGGCTGTGTGCTGCACGGAAATATGAAGTCAGTCACGAAATGTTATACGATTTCAGAGTGGAGCGGACAGCCGACAGTTTTTGATGTGGACATGTTCGCAGATGGTTTTGTTTCGACAAAGCCGCAATACTTCATCCCCTGCACCGACGCGCAGTTGAAAGACCCTGCGTATCTCCGGAGCAAAGGATTCCCGATTGTTGTGAATGGCGGTGGTTAAATGACAGACTGGACAGGAGTAGCCGGACAGTATCCTGACAATCCGGAGTTTATCCCGATGCCGACATTGCTGCAAGACGAACCGTATCCTACATGGACATTTTTGCAGGATGATTTAGTGAACTACGGTTATCCGCATAATGTCCTTATACCGGATTTGGCACGAATCACGCTGAATCCGGTGCGACAGCGCGAGTATATCACAGTATACGATATGCTGTCTATAAAATCGGATTTTCTGACGAACGGTCTTGCAATCCTCTGCCCCACAACAGCTCCGGTACACGAGATCATCAACGGCGAGTACAGCCTGACACTGACACATCCGATGGATGCGCTCGGAAAATGGCGGTTCATCCGCGAGAGTAACATCATCAAATGCCAAGGGCAATTATTTACCATCAAAAGAGTTGAATGGGATCACAAGAGTGCTAACACCGGAACGGTGACGGCATACTGTGAGCACATCTTCTATCAACTCAATGACTTATGGATTTTCGGCAGCGAAAACCGCAGCCCTATTAGGTATGCCTATTGCAAATCTGCTATGGACGGCATCATGAGCAAGTATGTGTCATATGATGAGGGCACGATGTACCGCTTTTCCTATGATTGGTCAAGTGACTGGGAATGGGGCGGTGCGAATCCGTGGACGTTCATCATTGACGGCGCAGGGCAAACTCCCGTTGAAAAGCTTATCGGCAGCGGCGGAATTATAGACGAAAAAGGCGGCGAACTTTACCGCAATAACTTCCATTTCAGCATCAATAAACGCATGGAGAACGCGCAGGACGATGCGTTTGACCTGCGATTCGGTGCGAATATGAAAGGGCTGCGGCGCACGGTAGACACCTCAACGCTTGCCCTGTGGCTCTCGTTGGAGGACGAGGAAACGGGCGCAGCGCTTGCTGTATCATACGCCGGATATGATTTTCCGCTTTTCCAGTTCCCGCACAATATTGTGCGGTCGCAGACAATCCGCTATGAGCAGGATTTCTATGACTGGTTTTGGGAGCGGATGTATTCCGGCGAAGATGTGAATGATGTGCTTTTTGCGCGGATGTATGCGGATTTGATTGCACTGTGGAAAAACAGTTGTACACCTGTCCTCTGCTACGAGGTCGATGTGCAGGATTTGAAAGACATCTATCCGGAGCTGACAAATCATTATCAGTACAAGGTCGGAAACAGCGGCACGATCTATGATGAACTTCTCGGCGGAAAAGTTACGCTAAAAATCACCGAGACCGAAACGGACGGCATCACCGGAGAAGTCACCAGAGTTGTGTTCGGCAGCAAAAACAGCTTCACGCGCTCTGCCGGATATCCGCTCGAATTTGATGTACAACCGTCTGAAAGTACGTATGAGATTCCGCTGCGAGACAGCCGCGGCAAGCTGATCTTCGACAGTCGCGGCAAACAAATCATGAGGAGGGGAACGCTATAATGGCTACAGATGTTGGAGAAAAAACGTATTTATCGCATACATCGCAGGAGCTTGACGATGGTATTGACGCAATTCCGCTTAAGGCGCTGCAAGCTGACTTGAGCGCTGAGATCAGCGCTCGGGAAAAGCTGCAAGATGCAACTGTTCAGCTTATTGACAGCGGCGCGAAGAACCGTCTGACAGTGACAAGCGGTTCAGGAACGGCATACATCAATATTCAGGCGACTATTCCGGCAGGCGAATACATTGTATCTTTCGGCAGTATCTCGTCAACTGATACGGATTATACAACGTGTCAGATTCTTGCGCTTTCCGGCAGTTCTGTTGTAAGCACATCACCGCAGTTGCAGATGGAGCGCGGCGAAAACGTCAGCGGAAAAATCACGCTCAGCAGCGCGGCGAATAAGATTCAGATTTATGCAAGCCGAACCGGAACGGATGCAAGCGGCGATACAGTAACGATTTCAGACGCAATGCTCTGCACTGAGTCGGAATGGAATGTATCTCAGGCTTTTGCAGATTATTGCCCGACAATGGCAGAACTCTATCAGATGATTCTCGATCTCGGCGGCGGCAATCGCTCTATGAGCGCAGCACCTACGGAAGAACAGGAGGAACAGAGATGACAGATTTTGTGAACGCAGTATCTTCCGTAGGATTCCCGATTGCCTGCTGTATTTTCCTCTTATGGCAGAATGCGAAGCAGGACGAACAGCGGCAGCGGGAGCTTGCAGCAATGCGAAAAGTTATGGCTTCCATGCAAAAGACACTTGACGAGAACACGCGAGTATTGACACAGCTTGTATCAAATCTGAAAGGCGATAAGCATGTAAAGGAGGATGAAGAAAATGTTTAAGCCGAGACTGACGAAACCAGAATCCGGAAACAAGTATTACAACACGATTGCAAACGGCGGTTATTCCGGCGCGATTGTCGGCAATCCGAAAGATGCAGGATGCAATGTGCTTGCAAACTGTGTCGGCTATGCGGCAGGTCGGTTCAATGAGATAATCGGCGCACAGGGATTTACATACTTTAAGTATCCGCCGAATGCAGAGGATTTCTACGATACCGCTAAGCAGCAGGGCTTGAAAGTCGGCACAGAGCCGAAACTTGGCGCTATCATCGTGTGGGCGAAAGGCAAAACGTGGACTTCTTCTGACGGCGCAGGGCATGTCGCTGTCGTTGAGCAGATTCAAGCTGACGGAAGTATCATCACGAGCGAGAGCGGCTACGGCTGCGCATCGCCGTTCTGGACTTCTCACAGATACAAAGGGAACGGCAACTGGGGCGCGGGAACAGAATACCGCTTTCTCGGTTTCGTGTATCAGCCGGAGATTGTTCCGACAAACATCATCAAGAAAGGCGACAAAGGCGCGGCTGTTGAGTGGCTTCAGAAGAAACTCTATGAGCGCGGATATCTGCCGAAAGATCAGATTGACGGTATTTTCGGAAAGATTACGCTCGGCGCACTTTGCGGCTTTCAGCTTGAAAACGGTCTTGTCGTAGACGGTATCTGCGGCGATGCAACAAAAGCAAAACTTTAATAGGAGGGAATTAAAATGCTTAGAGTTGAAAAAGTACGTTACAATGACGGTATGAAGAACGCTGTCATGGATATTCAGGTCAGCACGGCGGCAGAGCTTCCGTCTTTGAATGATGTTGTATGCGGTCTGAAGATTATCGCAGGCAGCATCGCACAGATCATTCAGGCTGATTCGCCTACATTCGTTACACTTGATGCAGACGGCACATGGTATCCTGAACAGTCTGACAGCAGCGCTAACTCGCTGAATGCATCGCTTTCCATGTCTCCTACGCTGGGCAAGGCAATCGCAAACAGCACGGATGATATGATTGACCTGACAGAAGATGACATTGACCGCATCAGTGATGAACTGGAAAAGGCGGAAGAACCTGACGTGACAGACAAGACAGAAAAGTCTATTCTGTATCCTGACGAACCGGAACTGACTGAAAAAGATCAGCCCGAAATGAAGAAATCCGAACCGACCGAGGGCGGTGATGATGAATGAGCGCGTCATTTTATGACCTGCTGAAATACGCCGCGACCGGACAGGCAAGCCCGTCCATGACATACTACGACAAGATGCGGGCAAGCACGCTCATGGGCGGCGGCACAGTGCAGACCTTGACCGGAATCCCGCCGTTGAGTTTCAAATCTGACGGCACGCCTCTGATTTCGTGGAGCATGAAAGGCAACGGCTCTCAATCTGGAACGCCCTCGCCTGATAACATCATCATGCCGACTTTCTGCGGCGTGAGGACGGCAAACGTGATGCCTGCCGGAGAAAAGAAAACGGTCACAATCAGAGGAATCACATTTGAATCTGACGGAAACGGTCGATATCATGTTTATGGAACATCGACCGGAAGTGCAAGCGCGCAATTTAATCTAGCGTATGGTTTTACAACCCCAATATCTATTTCAAACGGTGGACAAGGTACGCTTTCGATTTTTAATGACGGTGATAACGCAAATGTTGTTATTGCGTTTTATAACGGGACTGAAAAAGTCGATGATTGGAGATCAACCCCGAAAAACCGGACAAGCACTGCATACAATGCAATAGGAAACAAATATATTGATGTTGTCAGAATAACAGTTGCATCCGGTGAGACCGTTGACATGATAATCTCGCCCGAATTTACAAATGACGGAGTTCTGCCTTCCGGATTCGAGCCGTTCGGCTGGGCAGAGAAAATCACCTGCGCCGGACAGACAACCCCCGTCTACCTCGGACAGGTCAGCACGGTGCGGCGGCTTAAGAAGCTGGTGCTGACTGGAAATGAAGATTTTCATGCAGATACGGTGGATGAAAACCGTTCTGTTTTTTGGTTGGCATTGGCGGATTGCGCGGGGAATTTCGGTTTCTGTTCACACATTGATTGGAAATCCGCCTATCAGCCTACGGAATATGATCGGATAGTATGGGTTAAACAAGTGCGCCGTGTATTTATATCAATTTCAAATAATTATATTAGTGCACAAACAGTACAGGCATTTAGGGAATATATTACATCACAATATGCAAACGGCACACCGTTTACTTTGTGGTATGTTTTATCCGCACCGGAAACACGCATCGTCAACGAGCCGCTGTGTAAAATCGGCGACTATGCCGACGAACTTTCAAGCGCCAATGCTGCCGTCACGATTCCGACGGTAAAGGGCAGCAACACGCTGACCGTTGACACCGACTTGCAGCCGAGCGAAATGACGATTACATTCAAAGGATAATCACACTATTACGTCTTACTACGAAACGGAGAATTACAATGCAATACACAAATTCAGAAATTGATAGCATAATTGCCGAAAGAATCCACAACGAGAAATATAGGCGTGTTCTTCATCTTCGGTATGTGGACGGTATCACCTATGAACGAATCGCGGAGATAACTGAAATGTCTCCGCGCCAAATCAAAAACATTGTCAAGCGTTATTCTGCGGATATTCTGCCGGAACAGCGCATGGAGATATGTTTCTCCTGAAAATTGCATATTTACTGCACAAAAGTTGCCCTGTCACTTCATTGCGGCAGGGCTTCTTTTTTTATATACTTAAATCAGGGGAATGAACAGATGTACATTCATTTCAATGGCAATCCATGCTCTAAAAATATTGGCGACTGCGTGATTCGTGCAATCAGTATCGTGACCGGATACAGCCGCCACAAGGTCTATGCCGGACTGTGCTTGCAGGGATTTCCTTGCACTATATGGGGCAATTCTAACGCGGTATGGGCTGACTACCTAAAAGAGCTTGGATTTCAGCGGTACACTGTGACAGGGCGTGTCACAGTCGCAGAGTTTGCAGACCATCATCCGTATGGAAGATATATCATCGGGACTGGAAATCACGCTGTCGCAGTTGTTGACGGCAATATCATTGATTCGTGGGATTCTGGTCAAGAGATTGTTCAATACTACTTCACAAAGGAGTGATACAATGGCATTTCCATACTATCCGACATATCAGCCGCAAATGTATCAAAATCAATACATGCCGCAAACACAGCAAAACAGCGGCTTGATTTGGGTGCAGGGTATCGAAGCGGCGAAATCCTATCCGGTATCTGCCGGACAGAGCATCTTGCTTATGGATTCGGAAAGCAATGCGTTCTTTATTAAGACAGCCGATGCAAGTGGAATGCCATTGCCGCTGCGTGTTTTTGACTACTCCGAAAGAACGGCAAACAATGTGCCTAAAACAGCGCAGGAAACGCGCACAGAGCCGTCTATTGACTTATCAGCTTATGTGACACGGGATGAACTGGAAAGCCGTATAAGCGAGATTATGACGGCTAGACGTAATCCGGATAATCAGCAGAAAGGTGGGCAAAACAATGGCAAGTGAACTGTATCAGAGTTTCGGTGCACAAGCTGTTCCGACACAGCAGAATCCGCGTGAACAGGCGTTATCTTTACTGAAACAGCGCGGTATTCAGATTCCTGACGGTATATCCGGCAATCCGCAAGCGATTATTCAGCATCTCATGAAGTCCGGACAGATACCGCAGGGGCGTTTGAACATGGCACAGCAGATCATGCAGAGGATGTTTAGGCGGTAAAATGAAAAAGAGCTATGCAAATGCACAGCCCTTTTACAAGTCAGAATGTCCACTTATATCCGCCGCTTGACTTTTGCCTCCCATAACAGCAATCCATTATTCCCTTGAACGGAACACAAAGAGCCTTTGCAGCATCCTTTGCATTTTCCCATTCGGAGATTAGATTTCCGTTTATATCGTATTGCTTTACAGCTTTTGGAATAAGTCTGCTTGTGCATGGCGGTATCTGCAATTTGATCGGTTCTGAATATGATGTAAACATATATCCTCTGAATGTTAATGAAGGATTATCTATGCACGCTGAAATTGTGCTTGATCTAGTATCAAATGCTCGTGCAATGTCGGATTGACTATCCCATTTCTTTATGAATTTACCAGAAACGTCATATTGCAGTACAGGCTTGCTTTGCGGATTGTCCTTTCCGAATCTCTTTGGTGTATCGTGAGGATTACGTAAGCCTGTTTTAATAGCATGTTCTGTGTTCTCTTTGTATGTCACCCATTCCAGATTATCCGCATGGTTGTTATGCTTATTTCCGTCAATGTGATTCACAAGATGCTTGCCGTCAATATGCGGAATAAATGCTTCGGCAACAAGAACATGAACATGATACGTTTTCGCGGGGTGTTTTCCAAGTTGAACAATCAAATAGCCGGAATGATGTTGTGAAAGTTTCATTATGCGTTCTCCATCGTGTCCGAGATAACGCAGACTTTTTACCTTTCCGGTATTACTCACTTGGTATCTACCTTCAAAGCCTTGAATATCTTTCCAGATTTCCATATATAACACCTGTCCTTTCAGTGTTTGTCCTATATAAATGTGCGGAAGGCTGCTAGGACTTGCAGCTTTTCGGGAGCTACCCTATCCGCACTTATATTATATCATATTTTCTTTAATTTGTCCATTCTTTTCAGCTGAAAATGGAAAATAAATTCAGAAAGGAACTTACTACAATGGCACTTACAGATGAGGGTGGTGGCATGAACACCACAATGCTTGTATCTCCGAACGGATATGCAAGCGGCAACAATGGTGGATTCTTCGGCGGAGATTTTGCGTGGATTCTTCTCCTGCTCGTTCTCGGCGGCGGTTGGGGCGGCTTTGGCGGCTTCGGCATGGGCGGCGCAGTTGCTAGCGGCGCGGTTGGCATGGAAATGCTTTATCCGTGGCTGAACAACTCGCAGAACATCAATGACGGATTCCGCGATCAGATGCTTACAACGCAGGTCAACGGCATTCAGAATGCTATCACTTCCGGCTTTGGCGACATTCAGACCGCACTTTGCGGCGGCTTTGCCGGAACAACTGCGGCAGTAAACGGCGCACAGAATGCAATTGCACAGCAGCTTTACACGAACCAGATTGCTGACCTTGAACGCTCTTTTGCTGCACAGACAGCATCTTCGCAGGGCATGAACGCTATTCAGGCACAGCTTGCTAACTGCTGCTGTGAAAACCGCGCTGCAACGGCTGACCTGAAATATACCGTTGCTACGGAGGCTTGTGCTGACCGCGCTGCTATTGCATCCGCTCTCCGTGATGTGATTGACGCAACGCAGAACCAGACACAGACTATCCTTGATAAGATGTGTCAGCAGGAAATCGACAATCTGAAAGCGCAGAACCTCGCTCTCCAGAATCAGGTGAACATGCAGGCAATGCAGGCTTCTCAGGTTGCACAGACTGCGGCTCTTGTGGCGGACAACACCGCACAGACACAGTATATCGTGAACCGTGTTGCACCGTATCCGATTCCTGCATACACCGTTGCAAATCCCGTAACTCCGGCTACTTCGGCATAAGGCGGTGACGATATGAGCATGAAAACATATCACGATCTGAAAGATATGCTGTGTGAGGAACTGGACGAGATCACGCGCAAAGGTGAACTGACTGCCGGTTCTCTTGATACGGTGGATAAGCTGACGCATTCCATTAAGTCACTTGAAACGATTATCGCTATGAATGAAGCGCAGGACGGCGAATCCGGCTACTATCCGTATATGGGGCGTTCTTATCAGCGCAGAGATATGCGCGGCAGATACTCACGTGAAAATCGCGGATATTCCCGTGATGATGCGCGTGATAGCATGATTCATGAACTCCGTGAACTCATGCAGGATGCTCCGGACGATCATACAAAAAAGCGTTTCCAGTCTTTCATTCGAGAACTGGAAAACGCATAAGGCGGTGATTCCCCTTGATAACTGAAAGAGACTTGCAAGAGGCGATTGCGGAATGTCAAGGGGAACGCTCCCCGAATGCAAATACGTGCATAAAGCTTGCATCCTATTTTACGATACAAGATCATCTTTTCGGAGCGCCTGACAGCTCCGCATCATTCTCCGCTGCGCCTGAAAGTCTACCTTGTGAGGGTATCACCTATCAATCGAACTCGAACTTCTCCCGCGCTGTATACGGCAAGAATGTAGATGATATACTTGCTATCGTTGATGACCTCATGGACGCATTGCAGGCATTATGTCCGCGCTTATACCGCAATGCTATTCGGCATTTTGAAGAAGCATAAAGAAATCCGGCAGGGCGTTTGCTCTGCCGGTTGTTCTTATACATCATATTCAAGTGTAGCGCCTTTCTTTTCCAGACCGTCAAAGTCTTTCCATCCGGATTGCAGCGGCAAGTCAAGATTGTAATGCCGCTTGCAGTAGTCATAGATATCTTTCGGTTTTCCGGTGCTGTATTTCTTTTCGCCGTCCTGAAATACTGCGAAAATCCACCATGTATTGAATTTGTCCGGAATCTTCTTTACCTCGATCTTCATGCTTTACCTCCTTTTATCTGTCCGGCAGGGCGTTTGCTCTGCCGGTTGCCTTTTACCACTCGATTTCAGCGCTTACGGGTTTTCCAGTTTCAAGGTTGATGATTTCAGACGGTTCATCCCAATCGCAAGCATCTGATTCATCCAGATTTTCGGAAATATCGAAGTCATCGCGCAGTCTCCATACGACACGATACTCATTGCCGTTTTCATCTGTTGCGGTTGCTTCATACCAGTTGTCGCGGATTACATAGATTGACGGCTTCACGTCATCAGTGTGCAGTCTGTATTCTGCGCCGCTGTATCCTTCGATATGCGCATCCTGTGTCAATCTGATTTTCATTTCTCATACCTCCTGCCTATTGGCATTTTTATTGTATCATACCGGAGAGGGCTTGTCAAGCCCTCTATCCGATTATCTTTCGCTTTTCAAGCGGAGAGCGCTTCGTCATCAGTGATATCCGCATAATTCCGGATTGCAGAAACGATCTTGTCAAGCGGAACAAAGCAGTCGCCGGTCAGCGGGTCATAAAAGAACGGCAGTCCGTGCTTGTAAATCCGCGCATCAAACGTGATTGCTTCCCGCAGGTCAATGCGGTCTGTGCAGTCCTTGCGTTCGTCAAGGATAGCTTGCAGGGCGTTCCATTTACGCGAACCGATACGAACATCATAATCCATTGCGTACCTCCTTGCATCTGCCGCAGACCTGACCGCTGCGGCTCGGTGTGATGATTCATGCAGCTTCTGTGACTTCAAAAAGAATTGCAACCGCTTTCTGTTTCTTTTCCTCATCTTTCAGCGCCTTGATTGCAGCTCTCAGAAGATTGCAGTAAATTGTGCGTTCTTCCTTTTCCTGCTGTTCTTCCTGTCCGTCAATCGTGATTGCCTGCATTGCGTCAAGCAATCCGTGAGCGTAATTGTATTTCGCTCTCACATCGTCATCGGTTTTGCATTCAGCGATTGCTTCTGCGGTTTCGTTGATTCTGTCTCTCAGATAAAGCCAAAGTCCTAACATCGTGTACCTCCTATTCGTTGTGGGCTTTCGCCCTTGCCTTTCCTATGGTCTTATTATAGCATATAATGCACTATATGTCAAGTAAAAGAATGCACAAAGATTGGACACGATTTTTGTGCATATAGCATATAATGCACTATATGTATTGACAAACGGAGAATAATGCACTATACTAAAGGCGGGAGGTGATACCATGAGCAAGTATGACGAAAAGGCAAAGGAACGGATTTCACGGTATTTGCAGAAGAACTGTGAACAAGTCCGGCTTACTGTGCCAAAGGGAACGCTTGCGAAATACAAGGCTTTCGCGGCTACAAAGGGAATCAGCATGACAGAGATGATAAAACAGCTTGTTCAGGCTGATATGGACGAAAGGGGATTCGAGTATGAAGAAAGCGCGGACGAATAATCCGCGCTTTTTCTTTGCCGTAATGTGTCAATCATCTATATCCATATTCATAAGGATGCATATGATTGAACCATAAAATCATATTACAGGAGCAGTTCGATTTCAAGCCGGAAGTTTTCGCCTTTTCTCCGGTGATACGTAATTTTAGATATGCAGCTTTTCAGGAATTTGTTTTTCTCTGTCGCTGAATATACATCATTGTCAAGCGCGGCTATTGTATCGGAAAGAGACTTTTTCATGTTTCTTGTGCTTTCTGTGTGCATTTCCGCTTGCTGTTCAGATTCAATAGCGGCGGTTACTTTCTCAATATCGGATTCTGTTTGCGCGATCAGCCTATCAAAAACATCTCGCGGCATTCCCTCTGAAAGCTGTTCCCATAGTGCATCCCTTTTCTTATTCAGCGCGTACAGCCTGTTTTTCAGAATCGGCAGATTTGAAATCTTTTGCGACTTCTCTATGGATACCTCTGCTTTATAATCGCGCAGAGATTCGGCAAGGGCATTCTTTACGGCTTCAACTACATCCTGCAAAATAGCGGATACATTGCCGCATTCTGCTTGATGCTTGCAATACAGGCGCGGCTTTCTTCCGCCTGCCGGTGATGATTTAATCATGATGCAGCCGCATTCACAGTAAACGAGACCTGCAAGCGGATTTGACAACACTTGATTGCTGTGTACTGCCGGAATGCATCTAGTCTTTCTCTGCTCTCTGACCTTCTCCCACAATTCAGAATCAATAATAGCAGGATGCAGACCGTCATACAGAGCCGGTGTTCTGTTCTTGTTTCTGTGCTTTGTTATCTCTCCGCTTTCTACGCTTGCAA